>Ga0334890_1004595_pt1 | contig 12543 bp, 11 predicted proteins | sample GraSluR1_MG_3_FD_207220 | JGI IMG/M metagenome (GOLD analysis project Ga0334890, IMG submission 207220) | Sludge microbial communities from methane-producing bioreactor in Wageningen University, Netherlands - Granular Sludge_31_08-R1 | ecosystem: Engineered > Bioreactor > Anaerobic >... | reverse complement strand
CAGCGATTTGAGCGAGCAGATCAGTACAGCCGGAACCGAGGCGAGCGGCACGGGGAATATGAAATTTGCCCTCAACGGCGCATTGACCATCGGAACGCTGGACGGCGCGAATGTTGAGATCAGGGAGCAGGTTGACGCGGATAATTTCTTTCTTTTTGGAAAGACCGTGGAAGAGATTGAAACTATACGCGCGACAAGGGCTTACAATCCCTGGGAGTATTACAACAAGGATCCAGACATCAAGCGCGTCATGGATCTGTTCCGGGAAGGTTTCTTCAACCTGGATCAACACAACATATATATGCCGATCTGGGATGCCTTGCTCACGCAGGGCGATCAGTACTTCAACCTGGCCGATTTCCGCGCTTACGTGGAATGCCAGGAGCGGGTGGACGCGGTCTATCGCGATGAAGATCGCTGGACGCGCATGTGCATCATGAACATCGCAAACATGGGCAAATTCAGCTCCGACCGCGCGATAAAGGAATATGCTGATGATATCTGGCATCTTCAGCCCTGCCCGGTGCGATTGCCTCAGATGCTGTCAAGCGACGCGACGGCCACGATCGGATGATGTTGGATTGGGAGAAAGACAATCATGACAAGGAAGCTTCTTACCGCGTTGATTCTGATAGGACTGACGGTCGTCATCCTGGTGGTGAATGGAAGAGGGTCCGTATCGGTGGACCTGATTCTCGGTAAAATCAATGCATTGAAGTCCCTGGTTTTTCTCTGCTTCACGGCGATCGGTGTAACCATCGGTCTTCTTCTGAAGTAAGCGTTTTTCATCAGGCGGCCGGTGTGGACTCAGCGGCAATAAAACGGGTTGCGAGGGCGATTCGCGAAACAGAACACATAGCCGTGTTGAGCGGAGCCGGCATGTCCACGGCGTCCGGAATACCCGATTTTCGATCGGCGTCCGGTATTTACTCGGATGCCCGCAACGTCAATGTATTCGACTTGGATGAATTCATTCGGAATCCGGAACACTTCTATTGTTTCGCCCGGGAGTTTTATCCGAAAGTGCTGGCCGCAAAACCGAACAAGGCTCATCTTGCCTTGGCGGGATGGGAAGCGGCGGGCAAGCGCATCGAGATCGCCACGCAGAACGTGGACGATTTCCACCAGCGCGCGGGATCGAAAGCGGTATACCCGGTGCACGGGACCTTCCTGCGCAGCACGTGCGTGCAATGTCACTCCTCCTGCCGAACAGCCGATTTTACCGAAGCTATTCTTGGTGGGGTGATTCCGCGCTGTTCTTGCGGCGGAGTTATTAAGCCCGATATCACTTTTTTTGGGGAGATGCTGCCTGTTGATGCATGGGAAAAGTCGGCCTGTGCCATGGCGACAGCGGACCTGGTTTTGGTTCTTGGGACGAGCCTGCAGGTTTATCCAGCGGCCGCGCTTCCTGGATATCGTCGTTCTGACGCCATCCTGATCGTTGTTAATCGCGAACCGACACCGCTTGACGAAAGGGCGTATGCAGCCATCCAGGGCGACCTGTCGGACGTCATGCATGCCGTCAGCACGGAAAACGGTTTTTCATAATTCAAGCCGCCGGCTTGGCTTTTGTGAACCACTTTGATAGAAGTGAACCCACGCATGAAGACACGGCGGCGTAGAGTCGGAGAAGCAGCGGATCGTTTGCAGTCATCGGCTGTATTGCCGATCGAAGACCTTCTGGAGCTGGTGCTTGCCGATCATCCCTCCGCGGTTGCCGGCTCTCCGGAATTGCAGGATATAGCGGAGAGTGTTCGTCGCTTCCGGGTGAAGGGAAAGCGCATGGTCGTTTTAGGGGGTGGTACGGGAATGTCGACTATAGTCGGCGGCAACTCTCAAAGCGCCGGCTGGATGTCGCGTCCGTTTGCCGGACTGAAATCGGAATTCGGGCGGCTGGATGTAATTGCCTGTACCACGGATGATGGTGGTTCTACCGGCGAGTTGCTCAAGTGCCTGCCGATGATAGGCATAGGCGACTTGCGCAAATCGTGTGTTTCCCTCATCCATGCAGATAATCTGCAGCGCCAGTACGGCATTGCGTATCACGAATCGGTTCGCGTTGCTCGGGTGATTCACCGGATATTCAGTTTCCGGTTCCCGGCAAGAAATCCGGACAGGAAAATTCTTCGCAACCCCATTGAGTGTGTGCAGCGGAGTACACGCGTGCATTGTCCGGAGAGATTGGCTGCCGGCCTGCGTTTGCTCGGTGAATATATGTCGGGCATCGTGGAGCGGTTGGGAATGAAGCTTGCGGGGCACAGCCTGGGGAATTTGCTGTTGACGGCTTCGATCCTGCGCGAAGCGCGCGGCCGGTGCATACGCCCCCCGAATGCCCACGAATTACAAAAGGGCCTCGATCATGTAGCGCGATTGATCGGCGCGCCGCCGGGCTGTCTGCATGCGGCCACACATGTGCCCGGGCAACTTCGTTTCCGATATGCAAACGGGGTCGAGGTTTATGGTCAGAGCAAAGCGGGACGTGCTCGTCGTGATGTGCCTGTGGAACGTGTGGGCGCAACCTACGCAGGCACCCCGGTCGTCAGCCGCTCGGTTGTATCGGTGATTCGCGGGGCGGATGTAATCATATATGCCCCAGGCAGTCTCTACAGCAGTATGATTCCGGTTCTGCAACTTCCGGAAATCGTCTCCGCCATTCGCGCCAATCGGCGCGCGTACAAGATCCTGGCGGCGAATTTCTGGATCCAGGAGGGGGAGACCGATATTTCGCCCGGCGACCAGGCGCGCGGCTTTTATGTTTCGGATCTGCTTGAAGCATACAACCGCAACATCCCCGGCGGGGCAAAAGGTCTTTTTGACGTGGTGCTTTGCTCAAACCTCGAGCATTTACCCGGCAATATCCTTAGAAATTACGCGTTGGAGGGAAAGCGTCCCATCCATCTGAATCGCGCGCATGTCGAGGCCATGGGATTTCTCCCCGTGGAGGCCACGCTGTTCTCGTCAGAAAATCTGACTCATGCGGGAGTCATTCATCATGATGCGGCCCGATTTGCGATGGCTGTTCGCGCGTTCATGTATCTGCGCGAGCATCGAAAGGCATTGCGTGGCTGGACCGCCGAACACAAGCGTACGGATCGGTTGCGTTTCAGGCCGGGCAAGGCCGCGGACGGGTTGATGACGAATGGTATTGTTCTTTCCAATTACATGGCGGGCATCGAGCGCGTGTTGAAAGGTAAACATTTCAGTCCTGCAACGCTCCAGGATTTAATATTGAATCTCGCGTGGGAAAACAGGGATATCCAGGCATCGCATCTTTCATCCTTTGCATCCGTGAAGGTAATTCCGGAAAGAGCATGGAGCCGCAGCATCGAGTGGGACAACGTGCTGGGTTACTATGATCCGGAAACACGGAGCATCAAGCTTCATGCGCAGCTATTGCGTGATACGGAACGCCTGAGACGCGATCTTTTGATTGCCCTGGGCGAATCGTTGTTGGGGCGGTATATCGAGTCGCGCCGTTGGATAGACGAGAGGGAAGGCGCCCGGTCTTATGAGATCCGTCTGCGCGCGATAAAAGACCGCGCGTGTTTTCTGAACGACAGGGATCTGCGATGCTACCTGCAACTGGCGCGCATGGTGCCTGACAGGAATGATACGAACCGGTTCAGGATTACGGTGAACGATGACGAAGGTTTTCTGCCTCCCGGTTTGCTTTTCGGACTGCTCTACGCGTGGTATTTGAACAACACGTATGGTGGCGTGATGGAATATGAAATGTCGCTATTGCGTTGGCCGGAGGACCGACTGGTGCCGTACCAGGCCAAGGAGAAGCGGAGAAAGGATGAATTGGTCCGCTTTTTCCGCACGGTGGTCTTCAGGCACAACCAGGATATGGCTGGCGGGAAAAACGCATGAGATGTTGGGCAGTCATCTTGCTTTTATTGATGGCGGGGGTCTCCCTGGGTGAAGAGAAATCTACTGCTCGCACCTTTGACTGGGGCTTTATCGCCAGCCGCCAGCCGGATATCCACGGCGATATGCGCACAAAAGTACTTGGGCCTTTCATTGAATATGCCTCATCCACCAATGGCATGGAATTCCGCGCGTTCAGGCCGTTGCACAGCAAGGTGTATGATCCCGTTGCCCGAAGAGAGTCGCACGATATTATATGGCCTATTGCATCCGCCAGGCGTTTCGAAAGCGAATTCAAGTGGCGGTTCCTTCTGACGTATTACCATGATTTTGATGTGAATGATCCCGTATCGCGATACCGGTTCTGGATCCTGCCGATATATTTCCAGGGTCGGGATGCCAAAAAACAGCGTTATGCGGCGGTGTTTCCTCTCGGCGGAAGTATCCACGAGTTTTTAATGCGGGACGAAATTGATTTCATTCTCTGGCCGCTGTGGACATACAGTTCGATCAACGAAGTTGAAACGAGGGATGTTCTCTGGCCGATTTATTCGAAGACGGAAGGGAAGGGGATCTATCGCTTCAGGATATTTCCTTTTTACGCCCGGTCGCATCACCGCGACAAGTTCGAGAAGCGCTTCATCATGTGGCCGTTCTGGACCTGGGCGCGATACAAAGAACCGGGGAATTCAGGAGTCGGCTATATTGTCTGGCCGTTGTGGGGGCGCATAAAGCTGGAAGACCAGATGACCTGGATGTTCATACCACCTCTCTTCCGTTTTTCAAAGGGCCAGCGCCTTGATTATTCCTATTATCCATGGCCGTTCATTCAGCACAGCAGGGGCCTCGTCGAAAAGCGTTACTTCTGGCCGATATGGGGCGAGAAGCACATGCATGGCTATTACCGCAATTTCGCGCTTTGGCCGATTATACATCATACACGGGTTGATCGAGGAAAAACGCTCGCGAAGACCACGATGGTCGTTCCTGTCTATCTCTCCAGCACAAGCGTTGAGTCACAGCGTGATGAGGAAGGCCATCGCGCCGTCAAGGGGGTCTATCGAAAGATATGGCCGGTCTTCTCATACCGTCGCGAGGGTAACGAGAGCTTCTTCAGAACCCTTGAACTCTGGCCGCTGCGGACACCGGCTCCGATGGAGCGCCTTTATGCTCCCTTGTGGACGCTTTATTCGCGCACCGCGCTGGGTGAAAACGCGGATCACGAATTGCTCTGGGGGCTTTATCGCCAGCGCCGCAGGGGGGAAGAAGTGTTTTCTTCAGCGCTATTCCCCGTCTGGGAATGGCGGCGCGACGATCGTGATGAAGAAAAGCGAGAATTCAATATTTTGAAGGGACTTGTCGGTTATTCAAGAGAGGGTACACAAAAACAGTTCAGGGTGTTATATTTCCTGCGATTCGGCCGAAGGGAGAGACAGCCATAATCACGCGCGAACCAGAATATTTTGAACCGCCCATCAATATCTTTGCGGATCTGGGCCGGCGCATCCTGTTGACCTGCCGTAATGCAGGGCGCTCGCTGTTCATGCTGGGCGAGGCTTTCCTGTTTCTCCCCCATATGCTGAAAAAGCGAATGCGTCATGAGACGCTTTACCAGCTATTCCTGACCGGCATCAAGAGCCTCGGAGTCATTACCGTTGTAGCCATGTTTACCGGTATGATCCTTGCCCTGCAAACGGGCCTGGAACTCCGCCGGTTCGGACAGGAAGTGAATATCGGTACGGCTGTGACCGTGGTCATGATGCGCGAAATGGGGCCTTTCATGACGGCATTGATTATCGCGGCCAGCGTGGGGTCCGCCATCGCGGCGCAGTTGGGCACGATGACGGTGTCGGAAGAAATTGCCGCGCTGGAAATCATGTCCATCAACCCCGTTCGCTTTCTCGTCATGCCGCGACTGGTCGCGCTTTCCGTGATGGTTCCGATCCTGACCGTATACACAAACATCCTCGGCGTCGTCGGAGGCGCCATCGTCGGCTATACCCAGTTGGGCGTTTCGCTTACGGCTTATTTCGACAACGCGACGCGCTATGCGGAGAACAAGGATCTCTATGTCGGCTTGTTCAAAGCGTTTTTGTTCGGCATTATAATCACCCTTGTGGCTTGTCATCAGGGTTTCTCAACGACGGAAGGAGCCGTGGGCGTGGGGCGGGCAACACGGCGCACGGTGATCATTTCTTTTCTTACGATCCTGGTGGTCGGCTATATCGTAACACGATTGTTCTACAAATGATTCGTTTCGAAAAAGTCACAAAAATGCTTGGCGGAAAACGGGTGCTGGATGCTCTCGACATGGAGATCCGCAAGGGCGAGACCTTTGTCATCGTGGGCACTTCGGGCGCGGGCAAGAGTGTTACCCTGAAGCACATGGTCCGTCTCCTGAGCCCCGACAGCGGACGGGTTGTCGTGGATGGCGAGGTGGTCAGTGAATTGTCGGGGGGCGAGTTGGAGCGGATACGCGATCGGTTTGGTTACTTGTTTCAAAGCGGAGCCCTGCTTCAGTGGCTGTCTGTGGGTGACAATGTCGGACTGCCCCTGCGTGAAAAAACGGATATGAGCGACGAGGAAATTGATCAACTGTCGCATGAGAAGCTGGCGCTTGTCGGATTGGCCGACGTCTTTGAGAAGCGTCCAGACGATTTGTCGGGCGGCATGCGAAAGCGTGCCGCATTGGCACGCGCAATTATCACAAAACCGGACATTATCCTTTATGATGAGCCGACCTCGGGACTGGATCCGGTTACGTCCAGGGCGATTGATCGCCTTATTGACGATATGAGGCGCGAGTTGGGGGTGACCAGCGTGGTGGTCACGCACGATCTGCATAGCGCTCTTGCCATCGGAACCCGCATCGGCATGTTGTATCAGGGACGGCTTGTAGAGGTTGCGGAGCCCGATGCTTTTGTAAAATCGAAGGTTAAGGTGGTGCAGGATTTTCTCGAAGCTCAGTATATTACGAAGCACGGAAGCTGGGAAAGGATGGTGGCCAAATGAAACGAAGCCGCTTGCAGGAAACATCCATGGAGGTCACGGTCGGAGCATTCATGTTCATGGTGCTGCTGGCGCTGGGATTTTTCACCATTGTGCTCAGTCGCGAAAATATCTTCAGCCGCACGTATTCGCTTGAAGTCGTTTTCGATAACGTCAAGGGATTGCGTGAAGGCGATAACGTATACCTGCGTGGTGTGGACATCGGCAAGATCAAGCGCATGCGGCTGCAAGCCGATGGAGTGCACGTGATTGTGACCCTGGAGCAGGAGGTGCAATTGCGCGAGGACTATCGGATTGAGATTCTGCCATCCTCCGTCCTGGGAGGACGTTATCTCAACCTGTATGAGGGCTCGGACAACCGTCCGCTGGTAGCTCAAGGAGTCACAATCCGCGGAATAACTCCGGTAGACCTTATTGACGAAGCTACGAAGACGACTCAGAGCATCAAATCGGCATTGGAAGAGGGGGGCATACTGGAGAATCTGAAGGTCACCATGGCGCAGTTGAAGGATGTGACGACGAAACTGAACCAGGGAGATGGCACCCTCGGGCGCTTGCTCACGGAAGATGTGGTTTACAATGATCTTCAGAAGATTGCGGAGAACCTTCGGGATGTCAGCGACCGGTTGGCTGAAGGGAAGGGCACTCTCGGGAAGCTGTTTGCCGAAGACGACCCTCTTTATGACAACCTGGTTGAGGCTTCCGGGGCCATAAAAACCATCGCCGAGGATATGCAGGCTGGCAAGGGGACACTGGGCAAGCTCATGACGGACGATGCCTTGTACCAGGACGCGTTGTTGACATTGAACGAGATCAGGGCTGCGGTGGATGACTTGCGGGAGACCACGCCAATTGCTACTTTCACAAGCATCTTTTTTGGGGCATTCTAAACCGAATGCTTTTGGAGGTGGGTATGCGAACAGGAAAAATCAGATGGATCTGCGTTATGCTGGCGGCGGTCCTCTTCTTTTCTTCGGCGAACGGGATCTGTCACGCAGGAAGCCTGGTTATGGGTAATATTTCGGGCGATACGAGTTCGGATGGCGCTGCGATCACCGTGGTTTTATTTGCAACAATCTGCGTGGTCATGGTCCTGCTGGGGTTGAAGGCTGACTATCAGAATATTTTCGGCAACGTTACTCCGGATGAGCGCAAAGAACTTGAAGCGCGTTTTGCGGAGCGGATGGATGCGGTACTGCAGGAACCCGAATACAGGCCTGTTTTGCGCTCCGAAGCAAAGGAATCGGAAGCTCAATGTGCCAACGCCAGCCTGGGTTTCAGGCTGGAGTTTTGAAGGCTCGGTAAACCGCTTACGAACGATAGTTCGGCGCTTCCTTTGTGATCTTCACATCGTGCGCATGCCCTTCAGCATAGCCTGCGGAAGTGATGCGTACAAAGCGGCCGCGCTCGCGCAGTTCCTTGAGTGTACGGCAGCCGCAATACCCGAGTGAAAGGCGAAGGCCGCCGCAGAACTGGGTCATGACTTTCCGCACCGTGCCCGCGTAGGGAACCATGCCTTCGACGCCTTGAGGCACCAGGTCGTCCGCCGAAACATCGTCCTGATGATACCGCATGCGACTGCCCTGGCCTTGTTGCATGGCCGCCAGGCTGCCCATGCCTCGATAGGACACGTATTGACGCCCCTGATAAATGATCTTTTCGCCCGGGCTTTCTTCCGTGCCCGCGAGGATCGAACCCATCATCACGGTATCCGCGCCCGCGGCGAGCGCCTTGGGTACGTCGCCCGATTGACGGATGCCCCCGTCCGCGATGACAGGAATGCTTCCTTCGAGTGCCTTTGCGCATGCATAAATCGCGCTGATCTGGGGTACGCCGACACCGGTAACGACCCGCGTGGTGCAGATGGAGCCCGGACCAATGCCCACTTTAACGCCGTCCGCGCCCGCATCCCGCAACGCAAGGGCCGCCTCTGCCGTGGCGATATTTCCTGCGATTACGTCAATTTGTGGATAGTGCGACTTGACCCATTTCACGATATCAATCACGCCGCTGGAATGACCGTGCGAGGTGTCCACGACCACCACGTCAATATCCTTCTCCGCCAGCACCTCGACGCGCGCTTCATCGTGCGGTGCGATCGCAGCACCGACGCGCAGACGGTATTGGGCATCGCGATTGTACATGGGCTGAACATTCTGGATAAGCGTTCGGACATCGGCGAAGCTGTAAAGACCGACGAGCTTGCCGTCTTCGACGAGGGGAAGCTTCCCGATCTTCTTCTGCTGCATGATGTCGTAGGCCTGTTCCAGCGTCGTGTCACGCGGGGCTGTGATGACCTCGCGCGTCATGATGTCGGATATGGGCGCATCGGGGTTCCGCGCGAACTTGATGTCGGCGGCGGTCAAAATGCCGACCAACCGGTCCTGGTCATCCAGAATGGGAAAGCCGCTGAATGTATATCCCCGTGCCTGCCGTACCTCTCGAACATTCTTAAGCGTCTCATTGACGCGGAAGGTGATCGGCTTCTCAATCAAACCATTGAGGTGATGCTTCACGCTCCCGACGATTTGCGCCTGCTGCCTGGGCGTCAGGTTGCGGTGAACAATGCCGATACCCCCGAGCATAGCCATGGCAATGGCCATCTCGGCTTCGGTAACGGTGTCCATGGCTGCGCTTACCAGCGGAATGTTCAGGTTGATGCGTGTGGTAAGGCGGCTGCTGATGTCAGTTTCCTGCGGAAGAAAATCAGCGTACTGCGTTACCAGCGAAACGTCGTCAAACGTTAACGCTTCATGCAGAAAGGATTTCATGAACTCATCAAGATGTTGGTTTCGCGCCATGGCAGAGCCCCTTTTGGGTCCGATACCATGAGGCGAAAAAAGGGCAGTGTCAAGCCTGCAAGGTCCCGGAAAAACTGAAACCCGGAACCTGACATTTGAAACCTTGCTGTCCGTCACCCATGCGAGGCGCTCGCTCCGCCCAGCAACTGATGTTCCAGTCGCTCGTAGCGGTCAATGACACGGCGCACGTATGCGCGCTTTTCGCGGTAGGTGCCGGGGAAGAAGCTGCCCTTGAAACCGGCCACAACAAGATTGCGGAACTGGCGGGGATTGAGCTTCAGGCCATCAGCCGCAAGTTGCAGTTCCTGGCCGACGGTTGTGCTGGAAACCAGGCGATTGTCGGTGCATATGGAAACAGACAGGCTGTGGTCTACCATCTGTCTCAGTGGATGTTCGCCAACGCTTTTGATGGAGGGGGTTGTCTGCAGGTTGCTGGTCAGGCAGACCTCCAGCGTGATGCGCTGGCTGGCCACGTATTCGGCAAGGTAGTGAACGAACGCCTTGGGGTCTTCAATGTCCGGATCTTTGACCATCTCGTGCGCGAACAGGAACGTGCCGTGCCCGATGCGATTGGCATGGCATTCCGTGATGGCCTGGAAAATAGACTCAGGCCCGTAGGCCTCACCGGCATGAACGGTTTTCCGGAGAAAGTGGCTGTGCGCATATTGATAAGCCGACTTGTGCGCCACCGCGGGGAATCCCGCTTCTTCGCCGGCCAGGTCAAATCCAACCACGGGAAGTCCGTCGTGATGTGCCAGGTTCACGGCGGCTCGCGCCATCTCAAGCGAGGCCGCTGCGAAAACATCTTTTCGCGGAGCATGGGACATCACGTTGATGATTTCGGCAAAGTAGGGCGACATGTGTTCGTTAAACGAGCGCATCGCGCAGGCAATGATTCCGTATTCGAAGGGAACATCGGAACCGTCTTTAACCGAAGGACTGTCATTGTAGGCTTTCTTTGCGCGATCGAGTCCCTTGTGCACCGCTGTCATGACTTGCTCGATGGTGAATCCTTTGCGGCAATGCAGTTGCGGGGCGAAACGGACTTCAATATAACGAACTCCTTCGGCGATGTTGTCTTCGGCCAATTCGCATGCCACGCGCTCGAGATTCTCCGGCGTCTGAAGTACCGCGCATGTATAGGCAAATCCTTTCAGGTACTCGGGCAGGCTGGCATAGCTGGCCTTGAAAACGAGTTTACGCAAGCCTTCCTCGGTCTCGGAAGGCAGCTTGATGTTGCCTTTCTTCGCAAGCTCAATCAGCGTCGGTATTCGCAGCGAGCCATCCAGGTGGAGATGAATATCGGTTTTCGGTATTTTGCGGATGAACTCCGCTGTTATCTTAGAGGACATCGCGACCTCGCTTTCGTGGCTGCTTCGGCAGGTGACCTATTAGGTCCCGGCCAGCGGCCGGTTTTCACCGAATATACCGCCCAAGTGCCTCCATTTCAAGTGATTCGCAAGGCTATGTCATTTTCAGGTGATGTGATAGCATGAGCATGTAATGATCCTTTTACGTACAAAGAGCGTTAATGTATGGCGAAATCTGGCGGTGGAAGACGCGCTCCTGTCCCGGTTTTCCGGAGAGTCGAGGCCGTTGCTTTTCCTGTGGCGCAGCGCACATGCGGTTGTCATCGGAAAGAATCAGAATCCCTGGCGCGAGGCCGATATCACGCTCATGCATGACGATGGTTGTGCATTGGGGCGAAGGATCAGTGGGGGCGGTGCGGTCTATCATGACGAAGGCAATCTGAACTATACCTTCATCATGGACCGGCGCCACTACAAGAGCGACATCGTGTTTAATGTTGTTCTTTTCGCCTTGCGAGCGCTGGGGCTCAATGCGTCACGTATGGGCAGAACCAGTGTCGGTGTGGACGGTGGCAAAGTGTCGGGCAATGCGTTCTGTTATCGGCGGGGCGCTGCAATGCATCATGGCACGTTGCTGGTTTCAAGCAATCTCGGTAAAATGAGCAGTTGTCTCCGAGCCGGTTCCAGCGCGATGCGCTCGCGCGCCATCCCTTCGCAACCGGCGAAAACAGTTAATCTGCGCGAGATCAAGCCGGTAATCGGCATTGGAAATGTTGAAGCGGCTCTTGTTCAAGGTGCGACCACCGAGTTCGGCGCTGTTGAGGAACATCGCGGCGATGACTGGATAGAGCAGAATCTGCGAGATCTTGATGCCGAGCGCATGGCCTCATGGGAGTGGCTTTACGGGCATACTCCGCCGTTTGAACTCGATGTGGAGCGCGAGATAGTCGGAATGGATGTGCGGCTATCGGCCCATGTAGACAGTGGTATTGTTCGAGAAGCAACGGTCTGTGTGCGGGAAAAAAACTCGAATGCGATTGTTCTCGAAAGCCGTATGCAGGGGTTTCGATTCGATGCCGCGGAAATTGCGGAAAGGCTCAGGCCAGCGGCTGCGCCGATCGCGCAGGGTTTTGAATACGCGCTCGCGCGCGCATTCATGACAGCGTGAAGCTGCCCATTGCTCTCCAAGCCGTTTTCAGGCCTGCTTCCTGTATATGTGCGTGCAGTGGCCAAGGAAGACTTCGGCGGCTTCCATGACCGTTTCAGAAAGCGTGGGGTGGGGGTGAATGGTGAGCGCCAAATCCTCTGCTGTGGCGCCCATTTCAATGGCCAGCGCGCCTTCTGCAATCATGTCGCCCGCGCCAGGTCCGGCGATGCCGAGACCCAGCACGCGGCCAGAACCGGGCTCGCAGATGAGCTTGGTGATCCCATCGTGACGGTCCAGTGTTGTCGCGCGCCCTGACGCCGCCCACGGGAAGCGACCGACTTGCACTTCAATGCCGTCCTTCTTCGCCTCGGCTTCCGTCAACCCGCACCACGCGATTTCCGGATCG
>Ga0334890_1004593_pt1 | contig 12550 bp, 12 predicted proteins | sample GraSluR1_MG_3_FD_207220 | JGI IMG/M metagenome (GOLD analysis project Ga0334890, IMG submission 207220) | Sludge microbial communities from methane-producing bioreactor in Wageningen University, Netherlands - Granular Sludge_31_08-R1 | ecosystem: Engineered > Bioreactor > Anaerobic >... | reverse complement strand
TCATCTTTGTGCCTCCTTATAGAATCTGATTATTCTTATTTATGGAAGCACAAGATGACTATTTCGTCAAGAATTTACACCACTATATGAGACTTTACCAAATAAATTAATAATATTGTGTAATATAAATATTATTATTAAGTCGCACTTTTAGTAAAATGCGTCGCTAAGTGATTTGTAAATTAGAAAGCTTGAGTTTGTCAAAATACTAATTGAGTAAAACTGATAGATTTAATTTATAAGTAAATCTTGTGATCTTAAAATATAATAATAAATAAATCAGTGGCTATTTGTAGACAAAATCGAAGTTGAGATTAAAAATGAGGAGATGGTTTTTATGAAAAAAGCTATTCTGTTAATTAGTGTGATGTTGTTGGCATTTTCTTTGGTAGCTTGTAAGCAAAACATTAAAGAAAATGATGTTATAACAGATGCTGGAGAGTCTACTAAATTTAATGAAAAAGAAGTAAATGAAGCAATAGATACTGTGAAAAATGAATTTGACTTCGAAGGATGTACTCTGAAAAAAGTATGGTATGAGCAAGAAAAGTCTGATTATGCAACTAGTGGATATTTAGGTAATGGAAAAGGTTCAGTCAACGGAGTTAAACCTGAAAATGTAATCGTAATATTTACTGAATTTGATGTAGATTCTTCAGGTGGAGATGGTAGTTTCGAACCAGATTCGACTTATGATGACTGGCAATTTATATTAATTCGAGATGATATAAAAGATGATTGGAAAATTGATGATTGGGGCTATTAGATTATTTATCAGTTTGTCTTAATAGTAATTATGACAAACTCATAAAAGCGATAGAATGATTGATATTACAAGGATAGAGTGATTTTTGTGCTCTGTCCTTGTTTCTTTTTGTTTTTTGAGTTTGTCTTAATGTTCAATTTAACCTATTTTGGTAAAACTAAGGGATCATGAAGTTTTTAATAACAAAATATAGGATTTAGACTAAAAACAAAAGATTACTTTTAAAGGTAAATATAAAAATGAAATTTATTAGCATTGTTTGATCTCTTAGATATAGCTATAAAGTCCATAAGTACGTCTAGGAGCTTTTTATATGCTTAATTCGTAGATTTGTACTGCTTGTATGTCAAAAGTTCTTAGATTCGATTTTAAAGCCTTGCTTTTTATTAGTGCTTTTGGTTTTGTTTTTAAGTTTCACTTTAAAATTTCTGTGGATAACTTTTTCTTAGAGATAGAAAGATATAATAATAACTATTTAACTACTTTTACGAGGTCTGAACATCACTGTTTGCAATGAGTTCAGAGTCGATAAGACGACAAAAAACTGAAATAGAGACGACAAAAAACTGAAATATAACGACAACGACAAAAAAATCGTTGACAACATAATGGGATTAAGTTAAGATTAAAAATAAAAAGAGGGATTTAAATGACAAATAAGTTAGTTGTAAAATCCAATGATTTGATATCTGCAAATTATAATTTAAACTTAAACGAGCAAAAAATGGTATTGTGTGCTGTTTCCAAGCTAGATAGGAACGATGAAAAATTTAATTCTATAAGCTTAAATATAAGTGAATTTATTTAGATTTTAAACATAACAGATAGAAATGCATATTCTGGTGAAACAATCCAGTGATTCTGGAAATAATCGTCCACTCCCACGAAGCAACAGAACCGGTCAACCTATTGTACATCAAGTGGACGCCATGGTACGCTGAGCCCGGATTTTCCTTTGGGATTCACCCTGCAATTCAATATGATGGGCATTGTGCACCAGGCGGTCGAGAATCGCATCTGCCAGGGTCGGGTCCGGGATGCGAGCATGCCAGTTCGGGATCGGGAATTGTGAGACCAGCATGGTGGCCATGCGGCCATAACGATCGTCCAGAATATCCAGCAAGAACTGCGCGTCAACCAGGGTTAGTGGGTCCCGCAGCCAATCATCCAGGATCAGCAGGTCAGCATTGTGGAGGGACTTGACCAGCTTGGGATACGTTCCTTCCAGTTGAGCGAGTTTCAGCGCTTGCTCGAAGAGTGCTTTGCAAAGAACCGAGGGAGCCGAAAGTATCGGACACCTAAGTCCTGTTCGCAAGCCGCCCGGCCCAGGGCACAACCGATATAGGTTTTTCCTGAGCCGGTGGGGCCGAGAATGATCAGGTTGAGGGCTTTGCGGATCCAGGTGATCCCCGCCAATTGCAGGATCTGTTGCCGCTGCAGGCCGCGTCCGGGTGAGAAATCAATTTCCTGCACCCAGGCGGTTTGCTGGAAGCGGGCTTGACGCACCCGCCGTTGGACGCGGTTCTCCTGGCGCTGCAACACCTCCGTTTCCACCAACAGCGCCAGGCGTTCTTCAAAGGGCAGTTCGTCGTACTGAGGCTGTGCCAACTGGGCTTCCAGAGCCTGGCGGAAAGCAGGCAGCCGCAGTCGGGCCAGCTGGTCGAGCAAAACCTGTTGGGACGATTGGGTTGTCATCATAAATCTCCTTGTCAGTTATAATAGGCTTGTCCGCGGATATGCTCGTGGGATTCAGGACCTGTCGGGTTTTTCAAATTTCTATTTTTCATCCATGACCCCCAGGACTGTGTGCTGCTTTTGGTGGATCGATATCTTCAAGCAATCCACATCACAACCAGGTCGATCATTAGAGGATTTCACAAGGTCTAAAAGAAAGTCCGCAAAACTGTGCTTACCGTCCGGGCGATTGAGGATATCGTTTGCGCTTACCCCGTGATTATCGGCGGAACGCTCATGTCCATTGCCCTCACAATCTGCGACGCACCTATACACGAAAGATGAAATCATCCCCTATCCCACTGTGTTGAGCCTGGGGTTATTGTCGTGCATTGATAACAATAATCTATACGAAATCATGTTGAATAATCTCAGGTTTCAATCAATAGTAACAATTTTAATTAATTCAACTAGATCATGCGAAGGCATCGATGGACAAAGAGTAGCTTAAAAATGAATCCATGAGCCCAAAAAATTCTTAACACTAGATGAGCTAAAATAGCGGTGTAAAAGGTTCCGCTTTCAGCCAACTGCCTGGGTTCACAATGCCCACCACATTGAATTGTAAGGAGAATCCCAACGGAAAATCTGGGTTCAGCGCACCATGGCGTCCACTTAATGTACAACAGGTTGACCGGCTCTGTTGATTCTTGGGAGTGGACGATTATTTCCAAAATCACTGGATTGTTTTACCAAAATATGCAATGAAGAAGTGGTTACCGATTATAATCAGCTCTTCCAGGTAGAAGCTACTTTTCGTATGGCTAAAGCGGATCTGCGGGCAAGACCCATCTATCACCGTAAACGAGATGCAATCGAGGCACACCTGACAATTGTATTGGCTGCATTGGCGATAAGCAGGAGTATTGAGCACCAGACAGGGATTAGCATCAAGCAGTTTGTGAAATTGCTCTGCCCCATCCGATCTGGTATTGTGACTATTAATGGGAGAGAGATACTCGCGGAGCCAGATGTGCCAGAATCAGTAGAATTGGTCTTAAATAAGCTGGTTGTGGGACACTAAAATGATAAACTCAGGCTCTAAGCTCTCTTTGTTACCCCCATCGGGGAACCTGGAATGTAGCTATGATGGGTAAATGATTTTTAATTTGACAAAAAATCCCTGCCAGAACCGGAGGGATTTAATTATTTTGGAAAACATTCAAGTTTTCTCCTCTGTGTTTAACCTTTTGCTAATCGAGCATTCATACCAGCGATTTCCCGGATAGAAAGCTTCTCTTTACCTTTGATATATGTCTCCAGTAAATCTCCAAGTGGCCCTGCCCATTCTTCAGGAACTTCACGGATGATGCCCAAAACATTTCCGACTAAACCGCCATTACAGTCTACGTCATAACCAGCCTTAGCCAGAAGAGCCATTGTTTCAGTAAAATCACCCCCGCCAAACCATAGCGCGAACAGGTCAGCAGCCAGGTTTGGGTACGCATGAATCCAGTTATATCGTTCAAAGTGCTTGTCAAATATTGCCCAGGCTTCATTAGGATCTGAACTATTTCTGAGTACCTCAAAACAAAAATCTAATTTAGCAGCATATTCACTTTTTGATGGGATGTAACGGGCTCCCTCAATTACAATTTCTCGTGGATCATCCATCACAAAGGCTAATGCACAGATCACAGCTGCAAAAATCTCTCCATATATTCCATTCCGAGCATGGGAAATGACAGCGTCAATATGAGCCAGTCTGGCAGCCTCCATAGGGTCTGCGGGAGCTAGCATGCCGCAAACCATTCCTCGCATTTGTCCACCAATCCAATCACAGTACGGGTTAAGGAAAGTGCCAGATTCCGGCGGGTAGATCCCTAAACTTAAATTGCGAAGCGCAGTTCCTTCAGCAGACACACCGTATGGAAGTTTCTTGACCCATTCATCCCCTAAAACGTCCGAAGTGATATCTTTGCCCATTTTCTCATATACATCCAATAGCAATAATTCATAAACTACATCGTCATTGGTTGTTTCTGGAGGTATAAGATAGCTCCTGACATCGCCATAAACCCTCTGAATACTGTCTCCGGTATAGCCTTCAATAGCTGTACCAAAGGACCCACCTGCAATTTGACCAAGCCAGCCCTGGTAAATACGCGATGTGAAATCTTCTTTCCAACCAGAAAGTGGTTTGTACCCAGTTGCTGCTGGCATTGCTGCCTTTACTTCTTCCCAGGAAGAAGGATGCTCATAGCTGTGGTAGGGGTGATCGGGTATCTTTGGAGCTTCATTTAACCCTTTCATAATTCGAGCTGATACAACACGCAGTTCATCCATGCGATCTTCAGCTTCAAGTTGAATACCTAAGGGCAATAGCGGTTCAACTTCACCGACATCGTAGCCTTGATTTGCCCAGTCTTGCACCATTCCAACGTAGAAACGATCAATTGCTAGTGAACCTGGAACACGAACATTCCAATACCAGCGCAGCAAGTCATCTCCATGTGGAAAATCTTCGACGTGGCCCCATTGGGCCTCTTCTTTACGACGGTCCACTGGGACTGCAGCAAGACGGAACTCCCTTTCTAATTGCCATGCTTTTTTTACCATTTATAGACTCCTTTGTTTAGTTTGTTCTTTCTCCAATCGACTTGAATAAACGGTTAATGCGTTCAGCCTTTTGTATATGTGGCCATCACAGCAAATTGAGATGGTAGGGATTCTATTAATAATAATTCCAAAGCATTTGTGAAACCAGCAACATCGAGATGAGTGTAATTACAATATCTTCAGCGTGATGTATCTGATAATTTTTGGATTATGCTGTCAGCGATCGAACCAAAATCAATGCCATTGACACGCTCTATTAGTTCAATATCCTCGGCTGGTATCTGATGAGAACCATGTAACGCGCCACAGATAGCACCAGTCATTGCAGATATTGTGTCGGTATCTCCACCCAGGTTAGCAGTAAAATACAATGCCTCTCGTATTTGGCCATTGTAGAAAATAACAGCCGCCAGGCTGGATGGAACAGATTCAATGGTTTGAACTGATGTACCCAATGTTTTGTGTAATATTTCCTGCCTGGTCTCTTCGTCTTTGCATCTATTGAATAGTGAAATAATTAAGTTCAGCCGCTTATCAATGTGGGGGTAACCCAGGTCACGCCCAAATCTACGACCAGCAGTTGCCGCTTTTCTTACCCAGTCGAGCATTTCATTAATGTCGCTTCCCATATGCACGCCGTATGAAATAGCCGCCGCTATAGCAGCAGCGCCAGATATGGCAATTGACGTATTGTGAGTGGCCAAACATGCTAAATGCACCTTAGACATGAAAGTATCAAACTCCCTGACGTCAAAGAAAATTCCAACCGGAGCGATGCGCATTGCTCCACCATTTGTCTCGCCAAACAGACCCATCTGATCCAGCGGTAAGCCTGCGTGATATTGCTCAACCGCCTTGCGTGTGCTTGGTCCGATCAATTTGGCACTTTTTTCATTGTTCTCAACCCAATTCAACAAACGATTGACAAAGTGATCAGGAATGATGTCACCTTCTTCAAGCAATTGCTGACACAGGATCAGGCTGATGAGCGTGTCATCTGTGACCTCTCCCTTTTGAAGATCACTTGTAATGAGGTTGCCGGCCTGACCGGGTAATAATCGATCAATCTTTCCTGTCGTCTCAAAAGCTTTCCACCGAGGCCACAGCTCCACAGGCATACCAAGGCTGTCGCCGTAGGCCATACCGACAAGCGTGTCATAAATATTCCTCATAAAACTCCGTATTTGAGGGGGAAGCGAAGGATAATCGCCCCGATAAAAATCAACAAGGTGAGTACAAAAAGCACTTTATCGGTCCCACTAAAATTCAAATCTTTCATCATGGTCATTTGTGAGGAAGCGCCATAACCTCTATTGGTCATTGCAATCGCCAGGTTATTCGCCATCAGGATGGAGTTGGTGATTAACGGAACCATGATCGGCACAAAACTTAGCAACTGACCGAAAATACCTTTCTGATTCACTGTTGCTCCACGGGATTTTTGAGCCTGAAAAATTTGATCCTTTTTGTGGTTCATGGTTGGAATGAAGCTGATCGCAGTAGTTATCATGATTGAGAGCCAATAAGGCGCTTTCAACTTACTCATCAACAGCAAAATATCGTCGATCGCTGTAGACGAGATAAAGATATACGTTACTGAAACCATCAACATAATCCGCAGTAGAAAATTGATACCCAGTATCAACCCACCTAATGTAGCTGGCAATTTGTTGTTGGGCAGTACATAGAAAAGGATATGCTCAGAATATCGTTCTGGTAATCCGTAAGGTTTGGTAAACAGCGTGAAAAGCAAAATGATGATGAAGACTGTGAGCATGGGTTTTAACATTGACCAAAAACCAGCCAGTGGCAGTTGTCCCCAAAGCATTACTCCAATTAAAAATGCCATGATCACAAAATTGTAGAACGGATTATTGAAAAAGAAAGCCAATATCACTATTGTGACAAAGAACAAAACTTTTAAGCGAATGTCGAGGCAGGCAATTCTTGATATCTTCATGCGCTTAATCCAATGGAAACATTGATGATACTTTCAGCCAGCAGCTTTTCGTCAAGATACACAGGTAAGCCTAATTGCTTGCAGAGCCTCACGGTTTGAGTGGTGGTGACACTTGCCTGTCTTAGGATCTCAGTCTCAGCTAACACTTCTTCCGGTCTTCCCTGCAAAAGGATCTCACCCTGGTTCATCAGAATGACATGATTTGCGTAACGACTAACGACATCCATATCGTGTGTGATCATGATTATTGTGGTGCCATGTTCGTTGAGCGTCTTCATCATTTCCATCATCACACGAATGCCTTTCCAATCTTGTCCTGTTGTTGGTTCATCAACCACCAGGATTTTTGGTTTCAGTGCCAGGATAGATGCCACAGCAAGTTTCTGACGTTCGCCTTTGCCCATGGAAAAAGGATGAGTGTCTTTGAAGTCACTCAGGTTGGTGAACTCTAAAACTTCCTCGATGCGTTGGTTAATTTCTGTTTGAGATAGATTGGCAATCTTTAGACCAAACAGGATTTCGTTGTATACAGTGGTGGAGAAGATCTGATGATCCGGGTTTTGGAAAACATATCCAATGATGGAAGCCATCTCTTCTGGTTTCTTGCCAGTGACATCTTGGCCATCGATAAAAACCTTTCCGGATGTAGGGATTAGCAACCCATTCAACTGCTTAGCCAATGTGGTTTTTCCCGCTCCGTTTTGTCCTATGATGGCTACAAAGTCACCCTGATCAATTTCAAGGTTCATTTGTTTGATGATCAAATTATCTTTTATATAACCAAAGGAAAGATTTTCGGTTTTTATCAAAGTGTCCGAATTCCTTGGACTTATGGCTGGGGGTGGTGGGATAGGTCGGCCATTAATTAATTTTTGTATTAGCAAGGCAGCCTCTTCTACCGTCAGAGGAATTTCATCCCGATTGATCAGCCCAGCTTCCATTAAATGCCAACCGATGGCTGAAACCGTGATGGGTTTGATGCCGTTTTGGATCACCAGTGTTAGATCCTTGAAGAAATCCTGCGGTTTACCTTGCCAGGTGAATTTTCCATCTTGTAGAATGAGTAGGTGTTCGGCTTTTTCACAAATATCTTCGCTGGAGTGTTCAACGACGAGCATCGTCATATCTGAATTCCTTCGAAGGTCGTCAATGGTTGTGTAGATTTCTTCCCGTCCAAGCGGATCGAGTTCGGACGTGGGTTCGTCCAGAAGCAAAATTTGGGGGTTGAGGGCTAAAATGGAAGCGATGGTCAATCGCTGTTTTTCGCCACCAGAGAGTGAGGTCGCATCACGCTTTTCAAAGCCCTGTAACCTGACACGCACGAGCGATTCTTTCACACGATGGGTTATTTCGTCGCGTGGTACCAGATAATTGCGAGGACCAAACATCACGTCTTCTTCAACTGTTCGGCCAAGAATTTGTGATTCGGCATCCTGCATTACCAAACCAACGTATTCTGTAATGGTCTGTACCCGATATGGCAGGATAGACTGTCCTTCCAGTTTTACGTCTCCGCTCTGGGTACCTTCCATCATTTTTGGGATGACGCCATTCAGGCTCATTAACAATGTCGATTTCCCAGCACCAGTCTCTCCCATTAGTACAGTAAAAGTACCTTTTCCAATATTGCAGTTTACATTTTGCAATGAGGCTTTGGGAGCATCCGGGTAATGATAGGTTAGGTCTAAAACCTGAATGGCGTCCATGAAAAATCCTTATTTACTTGAGCAGTGTGCTGTTCTTGAGAGCAAGATAAGCAATGGCTGCAATTACCAGATTGACCGCAGCTGCAACTAGCAAAGGTACGATCATTGAAACGTAAAGCGCTGTCCCACCAATGGGAAGGAGCAAGACACCCAGGGCAAAGCTGTTAAGCAGTGAACAAATCACGACACCAGCGACAAGGCCAACAACGCCTTTGCGCCCGAGGAAGGAAAACACCCAGGCAATCAAAGCCATGCCCACAGCAATGCCAATATGGATCGGGATAGTGAGAGGGAATCCCACCACGGCGCCTGAAATCAGGTGACCAATGGCTATCACAATACCGCCGATGAGGGGTCCGAATGCAATGGCTGCAAAGTAACCTGGGGCTGAATCCACGCCAATTGAACCAATTGGGCTGGGGATTTTGATGAACGCACCAACTGCACTTAGTGCGATGAAAATGGCCATAATGGCAATTTGCTTTGTGGTCCATTTCCCTTTCTTATAATCTGCTTGCTTGTCCTCTAATTTCATGTTAATCTCCTTTGATAACTGTTTTGATCCATTCTTCGAGTTGCTTTGCATTGGGACTGCTGCGTGCGCCAATGCCCATGCACGTATAGGCAGCACTAGCGTTCGCCGTGCGAAGCGCTTCGTCCAATGGTTGATTACACTGTAAATAAGCAACCATAAAGGTGCCAATAAATGAATCGCCAGCACCCGTAGTGTCGATAGCGTTTACCTTCACTGCTGGTACTTCGACCACCTGATCTTGTGGGTCAATAGCAATAACACCCTTATCACCTTGAGTGACGATGAGTAATCCTTTAAAGAAATTTCGTAATTCTGGCAGTACCTGAAGGGGATTGTCGGAATCAAACAGGTCTTTGAACCCTTCTCGCGATGGGGCAAATATGTCAGTGTGAGAGAGTGCATCTAATAGATCTGTCTTTTGAATGCCAAAGGCCGCATAGGTGCCTAAACCGGTCTGCATGTTAAATACGGTGGTCTTCCCGAACGCTTTTGCATAGTCAAGTGCTACAAAAGGTGCAACATTAGGAAAACAATCCGTAAAGAAGGTGTCACAACACTCGATTAGTTCCCGTGAGACTTCTTCTGCCTTCAGCGATCCAAAAGCATTACCAAAATTGAGCAAAATAAATTTTTGCCCCTTTTTATCCAACACAACATTGGTGTGTAACGAGGTGCCACCTTGTATAATTTTAATACCTGAGACATTGATAGCTTCGTGTTTCAGGCTGTTTAAAATATCTTTTCCAATTGGATCATCCCCGAGCTTGGCAATATAGGAAGCATCAGCACCAAGACGTGCTGTTTGTACAATTACATTGGTACCGCTTCCACCTGGTAGATAGCTCACCTTTGAGATGATCCCAAAACTATCGGCGACGGGCAATTGATCAACCTCCATCAGAACATCCATGGCTACAGTGCCTAAACCAAGAATTTTCATAATTGTTCCTTAGTTAATTTGCCCTTAAGGTGATGGTATGACGATATCGATCAGCCCGTAAAAAGATGATGCTGTATTCAATGGGTCGGTTTTTTTGGTTAAAAGCAGTTCGTTCAATCATGAGCAAGGGGTCGCCTTTGCGGATGGAAAGAAGCTTTGCTTGGCTGGCATTGGCGTTGATGGCGCTATACGTATCTTCCGTGACGGCTACCTTGATATTGAAATCTTTTTCCAACACCTCATAGAGCGAAACGCGTGTACGAAAAATGGTTGGATCATGTTTTACTAACAAATCTGAAGGCAGATAAGATGTGTTGATAGAGATTGGTGTATCATCAGCCGTTCGCAAACGTGCTATCTCAATTAGCTCACCCGGGTATTCCAAAGTCTTTTGCAGGTCAGGTGTTGCTTTTACCCTTTCGATTGCCAACATGCGCGCATCGGGTCTCATACCTTGATTTCGCATCAGCTGTGTAAAGCTGATTAACTCTTTAGGTGTCGTAATCAAACGGCTTGGCATTACCTTGGTGCCAACGCCTTTGACTATGGTAAGATACCCTGCGTTGATCAACTCCGAGATGGCTCTTCGCACAGTAGTGCGGCTCACCATGTAAATGTCCTGCAGCTCCGACTCACTGGGAATGAAAGTATCGCTAGGGTACTGACCGGTGTCGATCTTCCCTTGAATGTCACGAATGATCTGAATATAGAGCGGATCATTTAACATAGTTACCGACCACTGATGGTCGCTTGGTAGCCTCAAGTTAAATATCAACGTATTTTCGTTTCTTGTCAATAGATTTTTCAAAAAAAGCACCACCTGGTAGGGACGTCATGACCTCATCACCTCAGCACTATCTCAAAGGTCAAACCTTGGAAACTTTTGCAAAATCCATATTTGCCATCAACCCGCTGCCATCTGCCAGCATTGAAAAAATGCAATCAAGTATGATTTACTCGATGATATCCAAAGTCAATAAGACCCAGCCCGCTAGGCACAAGAGAAAGCTGATATCACACAGCAGGTAGCAAAATAAATCAGCAAAAAACTGGACAATCGGCTTAACCAAAAAATAGAATGTTTTCTATGCTGAAAAAAGCTCGTTAGGAAACTGAAGACTAGTTGACGACGCTGCGGGAAAACATGGATCTCCTTAGCCACCAACTTATCAGGGCGCACCAGGGTTTTTGATATTCTTATACCGATACCATAAAGCACATGCCTTGCAGTTACGTTATCAAAACCATCATACCACACCGGCTTTTGAGTTTGACGTGACTAAACTCCCCAAGTAGAGTGTTTCATTAAAAAGCGAGCGACAAGATTCTAACTCGCGAATGGTAGCTTTGGAAGCTACTTCCTTTCCACTTGGCTACGCTCGCAGTCATACGTGAATATATTTTACCACGAATGGGTGACTTTGCAGTTACGGGGTGAATAAAGCAGAACATGAGATACGAAAACATCCAGACCACTTTTGATTACTTTGGCACATTGGATACCTCCGACCAGTGGCTGCTTAATGCGATATTCTTTGATGTTGTAAGGTGCCTCAGAGAGACACCCACAAGGTCGAGCGTCCCCCGAGACATAGGCTTACCACTCCCCATTCCCTATAGGTCCTCCACATGTATGTGGATAGACTTTGGGCGCGTCATCCGGAAAAGACAAATCGGGATGAGATCAACCCCTTACTCGAAGCGATCCAAAAACGTACCGGTCTCCCGATCGCGCTAGACGGAATCTTCAAGTGGATCGTATTTATCGGATCACGCGGCAATCGCAAGCGACCGGTGCCCAACCGCTCCTTTGGGGTGTTCCAGAATGGGAAGATTAAAGTCAGGGGGATTGAGGCTCGTCGGCACGACTTGTACGCCTTTTGTTTACCAGACCCAACTTGAAACAATTAAACGATTGGCCGAGCGGGATGATCCGGCAGACGCCCTTCCGGAGACGGTCGGATACCTCCGACATCAAATTAACGCCTTGGAGCAGGGCAACATCAACCTTGGGGATCTGATCGTCAAACAACGCCTTGGGCGAGAGCTAAAGGCTTACAACTCCCCGCCACCGGCAGCTCGGGCCGCCATACAATTGGCGGAGGTCGGAAAGGGAGTACGCCATGGCCAAAAGGTGGCTTTTATCCACACCCTGGGCGAGCCTGGCGTGATCGCGTGGGACCTGCCCGGAAAGCCCGACCCCCGCACCGTGGATGTGGAACGCTATAAAAGCTTGCTCTTGCGAGCAGCCGGGCTTGTGCTGGAAACCTGGGGGCTGGATGAAGCCCAGCTGCGCGACCTGATGACCTCCCCCCCTGGTTCAGCTTCTTTTATATCGCCATCACAATAT
>Ga0334890_1004589_pt1 | contig 12562 bp, 12 predicted proteins | sample GraSluR1_MG_3_FD_207220 | JGI IMG/M metagenome (GOLD analysis project Ga0334890, IMG submission 207220) | Sludge microbial communities from methane-producing bioreactor in Wageningen University, Netherlands - Granular Sludge_31_08-R1 | ecosystem: Engineered > Bioreactor > Anaerobic >... | reverse complement strand
TTTGAAAGGACTCTGGACGATTCAGCAAACCGGAGGATCTCCATCCCCGAAGCCTTTCTTGCCGTGGATGGAATACTGGCGCTGTACATCAACATTTTCGGCGGTCTGACTGTATACCCCAGGATGATAGATAAGCACCTGAATGAAGAATTGCCCTTTATGGCTACCGAGAACATTTTAATGTATTGCGTCAAAAAGGGCGGCGACAGGCAGGCTCTTCATGAGCGCATCCGTTTGCATGCTGTGGAAGCCGCAAAAAAAATAAAGCAGGACGGCGGGGATAATGACTTGATTGCCCGTATTTTGGAGGATCAATTCTTTGGCTTAACCGAAACGGAAATGGAAAGCCTTCTGGATGTCCGGCAGTTTATAGGCAGGGCAAAGGAGCAGACGGAGGAATTTTTGGCGGAGGTCGCGCCGCTTCTTCACCGGAACACAGAGTATCTGGGCTTTGACGTCCATATAACGGTTTAAGGAGGGTAATCCAATGCTTACCGCGGTTGTTGGAATTAACTGGGGCGATGAAGGAAAGGGTCGCATGGTGGATTTATTGTCCGCCGAATATGACGTAATCTGCCGCTATCAGGGAGGCAACAACGCCGGTCACACGGTTGTCAACGACAAGGGCAAGTTTATATTAAATCTTTTGCCGTCCGGCATCCTGAGGGAAAATGTCGTAAACGTCATGGGAAGCGGAATGGTCATTGATATGGAGCACCTTTGTGGCGAAATGGCTGTACTTAGGGACAAGGGCGTGAAAATAACGCCGGATACACTCAGGATAAGCGACAAAGCCTTTATTTGTATGCCCTACCATAAGCAGCAGGATATACTGGAGGAGGAGCGGCTGGCAGAAAAAAGATACGGTTCAACCCGGCGTGGAATCGCCCCCGTTTATGGTGACAAGTATATGAAAAAAGGCATACGAATGGGTGATCTGCTTTTTGTAAATACGCTTGAAAATAAAGCTGCCGATATAATCGAATGGAAAAACATTACCCTAAGCGGATATGGCAAGGGAAAAATTTCGCTCGAGGCTATGATGCAATGGCTTGTGGAGTATGGCAAGCCTTTGATTCCCTATATCACCGATACCACTGAATATTTATTGGCCACCAGATGTCAAAACAAAAATATTTTGTTTGAAGCCCAGTTGGGCGCGCTGCGGGATATTGACTACGGAATTTATCCCTACACCACATCTTCCCAGACACTGGCTGCCTACGCACCCATCGGCGCAGGGGTTCCCGGCGTGAAGCTGGATCGTGTAGTGGGCGTCATGAAAGCCTATTCCAGCTGTGTGGGCGAAGGCCCGTTTACGGCGGAGTTGTTTGGCGAGGAAGCATCTGCGCTGCGTGAGGCCGGAGCGGAGTATGGAGCGGCCACCGGCAGACCCCGAAGGGTTGGAGGATTTGACATACCGGCCAGCGTTTATGGGATAAGGGTTCAGGGGGCCGACGCACTTGCACTGACCAAGCTGGATGTCCTCTCCTACCTTAACAGGATTCCGGTCTGCGTGGCCTACGAAATTGACGGTGTGCAGTGTGAACATTTTCCCGGCGGTGACAGGTTGATCAAAGCAAAACCGATTTATGAATACCTGGAAGGTTTCAAGACCGACATATCAAAATGCAGAAGCCCCGGCGATTTACCGGAACCGGCCATGCAGTACATCAGGTTTATTGAAAGGGCCGTAGGCTGTCCCATTGAGTATGTCTCGGTCGGAGCCGGGCGGGACGATTACATCAAGATGAGTTGAGCGCATCTAAGGAGCCCGTGTTAATGAAAAAAGGTACGAACAGGAGGTAAGGGCATGGATACAACGGCAAATGAAGTGCTGCAGTTTGTTAAAGAAAACGATGTGAAATTCATCCGGCTTGGGTTTTGTGATCTTTTTGGAGTACAAAAGAACATCTCCATAATGCCGGATGAGCTGCCGTGGGCGTTTGAGAATGGCATATCCTTTGATGCATCGGCAATAAGGGGTTTTCGGGACGTCACAAAGTCCGATTTGCTTCTTTTTCCCGATCCCGCTACGCTTACGGTTATGCCGTGGAGACCGGGACCCGGAAGGGTAGCTCGTTTTTACTGCGACATTAAAAACCCGGACGGCTCTGTGTTTGCCTACGACAGCCGTTATCTGCTGAAAAAGGTTATTGGGCGCTGCCAAAGCATGGATTATGTCTGCAAAATCGGCGCGGAATGTGAGTTTTATCTCTTTAAAACCGACGAAAACGGAGAACCCACAAAGACTACGCTGGATAAGGGCGGTTATTTTGATATTGCGCCGCTGGACAAAGCAGAAAACATCCGGCGGGAGATCTGCCTTTGCCTTGAGGAAATGGGTATCAGCCCCGAATCCTCCCATCATGAGCGGGGCCCGGGACAAAACGAGATTGATTTCGAGTATAGCGACGCGCTTGCCTGCGCGGATAATATGCTGACCTTTAAGTCGGTGGTAAAGGCAATTGCCGCACGAAACGGCCTGTTTGCCTCCTTTATGCCAAAGCCATTGCCGCAAGAGGCTGGCAGCGGGCTGCATGTCAACATATCCTTATCGCAAAACGGGCTGAATATTTTTAAAAATGTCGCCCACGGCCAATCTGATATTGCCGAGAGCTTTATTGCGGGCATCCTGGCAAAAACGCCCGAAATCACGATGTTTCTTAACCCGATTTGTAACTCCTATGAGCGTTTCGGGAGTTTTGAAGCTCCCAAATATATTTCGTGGTCGCATCAAAACCGCTCGCAGCTTGTACGGATTCCTGCGGCAATCGGTGAGCGGGTGCGTATGGAGCTGCGTTCGCCCGATCCCTCTGTTAACCCTTACATCGCCTTTGCCTTGATTATATCGGCGGGGCTTGAGGGCATTGAAGCAAATCTCGCGCTGCCCCCGGCTGTTGACGCCGACCTGTATGCGGCAGACGAAAACATTACAGGTTCCCTTGCTTTATTGCCGGACAGCCTTGCGCGGGCAATCCTGCTTGCAGAAAACAGCCCCTTTGTGAAAGGTGTCATCGGCCGGGAGATTCTTTCAAGGTATATCGCGTTCAAAAATGAAGAAACGGCTGCATTTGAGGCGTCCGAGGACAAAGAGGCATTTTGCAGGGAGAGATATTTTGACGTTATATAGCTCTTGTCTTTATCTTCGCGCATATAACGCGACTACCCTGAAAAGGGCGAGCGGTGCGGACAGTTAAGCAAAAGGAAGGTGGCGATTTGATGGATAGTGCTTTAATTGTTTCCTTTTCCGAAAAAAGTATTGCCTTTTTCAAGGAAATGTTAAGCTCCGCTTCCATCGGTCACATTGTCACCTTAAAGTCCTGCGGAGAGGCAAAGCGCCTGCTGTTGGAAAGAGCCTTTGATTTAGTCGTTATCAATGCGCCGCTCGGTGACGAATCGGGTGAAGGGCTTGCCCGAAATATAGCTTCCAAGGGTGTCAGCCAGGTTATCCTTGTAGTGAAAAGTGAATACTTCGAAGAAGTGTCCGCCCACACCGAGGAGGATGGCGTTTTAACCATAGCAAAACCCATTAACAGGGCATTGTTCTGGTCTGCCTTAAAGCTTGCAAAAGCGGCCGCTTCAAGGCTAAAGGTCATGCGGGCGGAAAACAGCAAACTGAAGCAAAAAATTGAAGATATACGGGTTATCGACCGTGCTAAGTGCATTCTAATCTCTTATCTAAATATGAGCGAGAAGGAAGCTCATCGATATATTGAAAAAAATGCTATGGATATGCGTGTCACAAAAAGAGTGGTTGCGGAAGGTATATTGAAAATATATGAGAATTAGCGAAAAACTACACTTTGGGGGTTAAACGGATGAGCTTATATACATATTTAGAAGGAATCTCAAAGATTATGGATAATAATTCTAATAGTACCGGCGCTTTAGAAGGATAAGTATAGAAAAGGGAAAGTTAGAAGCCAATGAAACGAAAATTGGCATTTGCCTTTGTTTGCTATCTTATAGGAGGCGGTCTATGCCTTGTCTGGAAGGGGGCGCTCTGGATTCTCATCTTCCAGATGGTGGTGGCTGTAGGCCTTCTTTTTGTTTTTCTGCCCCGGAAGGGTGTATACCTGCTGGCGGCGCTGGTGTTCTTTTGTATGGGGGTTACCGGGTTTTCGCTGTACCGTTTGCATGCTGAGGTGGTACAAAACCGTGCAGGACGCTGGGTGACGGTTAAAGGACGGGTGGAGCCGGTTATTCGGGATGACTGTTTTCTGCTGGACGTGGAAAGCCTTGTGGTGGACGGTGAAGACTTAGGGTACAGGGGCAAGCTTATGGTATATCCCGGTGTAGATGTTGGCGGGATAACGGTAGGGGCCGAAGTGACAGCGGAGGGGCAGTTGAAAATCCCCTCCGATCAAGGGTATAAAAATTACTGCCGGGGGCTGGGCGCCGAAGCGCTTCTTCATTCCACCTCCTACCATATGGAATTTGGCAGCGTAAAACCCTTTTCGGTCAAGCACTATAGCCATCGTGCCGCAGAATGGGTAAAATCAAAGCTGGAGGCTGACACGGTACCGCCGCAGCACGGCGAGATTATGAAGGGCCTTTTGCTTGGCGGCAGGGAAGTCGGAACTGACACAAGGGAAAGGTTTTCGGCGGCAGGCATATCACACCTCTTGGCGGTTTCGGGACTGCATGTGGGAATTGTTTCGGCGGTTATAATTTTGATTTTGAAAAGGGCCGGCATTACCGGCCGATGGAGATTTATTATCCTCTGCTGTGTCTTAACCTTTTTCGCATTCATGGTGGGACTTACCCCGTCGGTTGTCAGGGCGGTGATTATGATGGGGGTGGTGACGCTTGCCGCGGCGGTGGATCGCAAACCGGACATGCTCACTTCCCTCATATTTACCGCATTCCTGCTTATTGTCTCCCAGCCGTACATAGTATACAGCATCTCCTTTCAACTGTCGTTTTTGGCCTGCCTGGGGATAGCATTGTACTATCCCGCGATCAGCAAAATTTTAGGCTTTGCGGGCAGGTACCTGTCGGCAGCGGTATCGGTCACGATTTCATCCCAGATACTTATACTGCCGCTTCTTATTCATTATTTCGGCGGCTTCGCACCCGCCTCGGTGCTTGCAAACGTCCTGGCGGTACCTCTGGCAGGTATGGTGCTTTGGTTTACTGTGATTTACCTGGTTTTGTACCCGCTGCATATACCGCTGTATTACACCATTGTATTCATAAATGGTATAATAATTGAAATGATAAATATTATTATAAATGCAGTGGGGATTATACCCTTCGGCAACGTCCGGGTGGAGGATGCGGGCACAAGCTTCTACATTACATACTACTTATCAGCGGCAGCGGTTTTACTCATTTTCAATAACAATCCCTTTGAAAGGAGAGAAGTAGTTTGAAAAAGGTGGGATTGGGCCTTATACTGGCCGGGCTGGCGGTAATCTTCCTATATACAGCCTATACCATAATAACTCTGCCCAAAATGCATATGATGCTGAGGCTGGGAATAATAGGCCTTTTGACGGGATTTTTAATGCTGGCCCTGGGTTTGGTACTTGAAAGGAAGAAAGACGAGGAGGCGGAAAAGGATGATATTGGTAAATACTAACGATGTGCCCGGTAAAAACATAGTCGAGGTTTACGGGCTGGTCAAGGGGAATACCATACATGCAAAGCATATCGGCAAGGATATTATGGCCGGGTTCAGAACGCTGGTGGGTGGAGAGATTAAAGAGTATACGGATATGCTGTCGGATGCAAGAAGAGTGGCGCTGAAAAGAATGGTGGAAGATGCCGAGGCGATGGGTGCAAACGCGGTTGTAAACATTAGGTTTACAACGTCATCGGTAATGCAGGGGTCCGCCGAACTTCTGGCATACGGGACAGCTGTCAGGGTGGAATAACAATGGAAATGAAGGAACTCTTCAGCAGCTTAAAAAGAAAAGAGGTGGGCAGGCTTTATCTTTTCCACGGCAGCGAAGAATTGCTGAAAAGGGAAGCGGTGGACAGGATCAGGGGTATTCTGGTACCCCCGTCCCTGGAGCAGTTGAACCTTACTGTCATTGACGGGGATAAGGCTTCGGCGGATACAATAATAAACGCTTTGGAAACCCTGCCCCTCATGAATCCAAGGAGACTTGTCATAGTAAAGGATGCAGCCTTCGGCTCCGGGGGGAAAAGAGCCCTGGGTCGCGAGGATATGGACGTTTTAGAGGAATACTTCATAAGGATTCCGGAGTATTCCTGCCTGGTGATAAATGCGAAGAGCAGGCCGGATATGCGCACTAGGTTTATCAAGACGCTGAAGTCCGTTGGCGAGGTGGTCGAGTTCGGACGGCTTAAGCCTAATGTATTTGAAAAGTGGGTGAAAAAACAGTTTGAGGCAAACGGAAAATCCATGTCCGCAGCGGCACTTGGCAGGTTTTTAATGCTAACCGGTTACCTGGAAAGGGACAGTGAAAAAACGCTGGATGATATAGCCAACGAAACAGAAAAACTGGTGGAATACTGTAAAGGCAAAAAAACAATACGAAAAGAGGATATCGAAGCCCTAATTTCCAGGGGGCCGGACAAAAACATTTTCAGGCTGGTGGATGCCGTGGGTGGCAGGGACATCGGAACCGCCGTAAAACTTCTTGCAGACTTAAAACAAAGCGGGGAGCCGCCCATCAGGGTGCTGGCTATGCTGGCAAGACAGTTCAGACTGCTGATCCAGGCAGCCGCCCTCAGGGAGGCGGGCTATTCGAACAAAGCCGTTGCGTCAAGGCTGGGCTTGCCGCCCTTTGTAATCGGTTCGATGATAAGGCAGTCAAAAAACTATTCGGAAGGGGATTTGAAAAAAGCCCTTCGGGACTTATGGGAAGCCGAGGTCAGGATTAAAAGCGGCCGGACAGAACCGTGGATTGCCCTTGAACTGTTTGTGGCCGGCCTGTAACACTAATTAAAAAAAGCGTACTGTAATTGGTACGCTTGTTTTTTTCGCGGTATTATATGGCTTTGTTGAGTCTTCTTGCAAGCTTGGATTTTTTTCTTGCGACGGTATTCTTATGGATAATACCCTTTGAGGCTGCTTTGTCCAGTTGCTTCTCCACCCTGATAAAGGCGGCCCTGGCTTCGTCGGCATTACCTGCACTGACTGCCATGTCGAATTTCTTTGTGGCGGTCTTGATTGCGGACTTGTAAGACCTGTTCCTTGCGGTTCTTACCTTTGCGATTTTTGCTCTTTTTTCTGAGGATTTGATGTTCGCCATTTACTCCACCCCCTTTTTTCGGGATTAACAAGTGATATTTTACCATGACTGTTTTTAAAAAGCAAGACTATTGCATAAAAACAAGCACCATGACCAAACATATATACAGTATTAATATTTGATAATCAATTAATTATATTCCAAATAGTAAAAACGGCCAGATTTTTATGGGAGGTGCGGCATGTTAAACAAGAGAACCGACCTTGCGGTGGAAGCGAGGGAGATGTACAGGGAAGAAAACAAACAGGAAATTCCGGGGGTGAAGGTGGATGTATCCGAGGACAGCGGTATAAAGGTCACCCGGGTGATTATTAAGGAGGAAGTGGGCGCCCGGATTATGAATAAGCCTGTGGGTAATTATATTACCATAGAAGCACAGGGTATCAGGAAAAGAGACAGGGATATATATGAAGAAGCAAGCAGAACCCTGGCGGAGGAACTCACAAGAATAGCCGGCGTTGAAAAAGACAGTACAACCCTGGTGGTGGGTCTGGGCAACTGGAATGTAACACCGGATTCTCTGGGCCCGGAAGTGGTATCGCATCTTATGGTAACCAGGCATGTTTTTGAATACCTCCCGGAACAGGTTGACGAAGGCGTCTCGCCGGTCTGCGCAGTCTCACCGGGGGTGCTTGGGATTACAGGCATTGAAACCGGAGAGATAATTGAAGGTATTGTTTCAAGAATAAAACCCGACAGGGTTATAGCCATTGATGCACTGGCATCCAGGAGGATGGAAAGGATAAACTCCACCATTCAGATTGCGGATACCGGTATCAGTCCCGGTTCCGGTATAGGTAACAAGAGAAAGGCATTGGACCGTGAAACCCTTGGAGTACCGGTGATTGCCATTGGGGTGCCAACGGTGGTGGACGCTGCAACCATGGCCGGCGATACCATAGACATGGTGGTTGATGCGATGATACAAAAGGCTGACAAAGGAAAGGAGTTTTACCAGGTATTAAAAAATATGCAGGATGAAGACAAATACAGCCTGATTCGTGAAGTTCTGAGTCCCAACGTGGGAAGCCTTGTGGTTACCCCAAAGGAAATCGATGACATGATAAGGGATATGTCAAAGATACTTGCCAACGGGCTTAATATATATCTTCATCCTTCCATCGGCCCGGGGGATGTGGACAGGTATATAAACTAAAAAATAAGCACCGGTTTTTTAAAACCGGTGCTTATTTTTTAACGGACTATAATAAACATATTGGGTTATTGAATGGAATATATTTTTATAGTTGAACAAAAACCGACCAAAGAAGAGAGGTGGGCGATATTGGTACGGATAAAGATAGTAAAACCGGGGAAATGGGCCGCTGTTATAGCAGTAATAATCGGCCTTTTGATTTTGGTAGCGGGAATAAGGGGTATATACTTGTCGCGCTCCGCAGTGGAGGTGTTCTCTCCGGTGGATACAGAAACACATAAGGACGGCAGTCAGTTTATAAGCAGCCTTTTAAGGTCAGTTTTGGACAAGGCCTTCCCCGCAATGGAAGCCGGAACCGAAGGGGAAAACAAAGAAACCGTATTCGAAAAACTGGTAAAAAGGGTTACCCTTTTGAACTACAAAGACCCGAAGAGCTTTATTGTTGCGGAGCTTCCTATAATGGCAAGCTACGATTTGCCGGTCCCGAACCGCGGTATTCCCGGCATGATAAATCGCGGCAATCCTTACGACCCGGAGGAGGATTTGAACGATATTCTGGAACAGTACAGCCCCGGTGAAATCAAGCTTGACATGTTTGGCGAAGGAGAGGACACCGGCCAGGGAATGCAGTATCAACCACCGGCAAAAACGTCACTGGACCTGGACAATCCGGTTGTGCTTATATATCATACACATACCTCTGAAGCTTACAGGCCGTCCAAGGCATATAACTATACCCCGACCGACGTTGACAGGACCATAGACCCGCGGTATTCGGTGGTTAGGGTGGGCAGGGAGCTTCGGGAACTGCTCGAGGCAAAGCACGGAATTAAATCCGTACATATAACCACTTTTCACGATTATCCCGAGTACACTCCGTCCTATGCAAGGTCCCTTAATTCAGTCAGGAATGTACTGGCAAAATACCCGTCAATTAAAATTATACTGGACATACACCGGGACGCTTTCCCCATGCGGAACCAGGCGGAACAGCAGCGGGCAAGGGCGCTGTCCGCAATGAAACTGGGCGGGAAAGATACCGCAAGGCTTATGTTGGTCTGGGGACCCGATGCCCCCAACAGCAGCGAAACAAGGAAGTTTGCAGAACTTTTGAAAAATAAGATAAACCGGCAAAGCCCGGGGTTGTGCCGGCAGGTGCTGGAAAAGCCCACCGGCAGGTACAACCAACAGCTTTCGGACTACTCGGCGCTGATAGAAGTGGGAAGCAATGCTAATACCATGGAAGAGGCGCTTGAATCTATACCGCATTTGGCCCGGGCCATAGCCGAGACAATCAAGGAAATCGGAGAATAAAAACAGTAAGGTTGGAGACACTTATTATCTAGGAAATGTATGATCCGTGAAGGGGGGAGGCCCATGGGCAGGATTGAAAAAAGACGGCAGAAAAAAAGAATGAGGTACAAGACCTTATTTGGGATTTTGCTGTGTATTGTCCTGTTCTGTTGCGGCCTGTCCATTGTGGATGCGAGTTCAAGGGATATGCTGGGCATCAGCGGCGGCAGGCCCATATTCGGGGTGTACGACCTGGACGGGCAGATAATAAAGCTGGAGTTTGCGGGCAGCCGGATTTCTATTGACAAAAACGAATGGAAAGCGGCCTATGAGCTGGTGAAGGAAAAGATTGAGGGGGTAATCGGAACGCAGTGACAGCCGGCAGGTAAGGGTTAGGGATTGGAACTAATTTCTTGGAAAAATGTCTAAAGGGTAAAGGGGTGGTTATATGAAAAGGTTCATGTCCGGAATCCTGTGTACCGCTGTGCTGCTATCCACTTCCACTGTGGGTCTGGCCAATTCCGGGCCGGTATACTGGCAGGGTTACCCGTCCACAGGGATAATGTCCATCCAAAAAAACTCTCCCATAACGGTGGAACACGAAGACCTTGTTTTTGATTTTTCAGATTATCACGATTCTTTTTATACGGTCAGCGGCAGGGTTACCGCAGCCTACAGGATGACCAACCCGGCGCGGGAAGCGCAGTCGGTTCAAATGGCGTTTCCTTTTGTGGGAAGCATCAACAGCCTTTCCGCCGGGGATATTGTAATAACCGCCGATGATGAAACTCTGCCCTATGAGGTATATATAGGGGATGCAAATACCCGGTTTGAATTTGATGACATCGTAAACACCGTAACCAATGAGCCATACAGTGCGGAAAACTTTTCCGAGAACGAAACGGGAAGGCTTTATACCATACATGTGGAGCCAGCCACCGGCCAGGAGATTAACCTTGCGGTGGACTTCAGTTTTGATGCTGAAAAAACCAAAGTGTTTACAGGCGGGTTTAACCGGTATGAGCGGGACGGCCAAAGCACCAGAATTGCCTCCTGGTGCCGAAAACCCGAGGTGCTGGAAGTGTTTGTCCTGGGCCGGGACATAGAATTTGATATAAATGCATATACCGACGGCGAGTTGAGCCAAAAAACCGGTTTGTTTTCGTACCGGGTTGAAAAGCAGGATGCCGCGTTGAAACCCTACCTTATAAAATATGCAAAGAAGCGTACCAATGCAGTGGATACAGATCCCATTTCGGATGTTCAGCTTTACAACCTTTATGCAGCAGCCCTTGACAACCATTTTAATAAGCATGCGGGCTTCTGCCCGGAGGACGAACTGATGCGGCAGCGGGAGCAGGAACGCGTGATAACCCTTGTCTACACGGTGGAGTTTCCACCGGAAAGCCGGAAAAATGTATGTGTAGGCTTTACGGCAGCCGGAACAATGGACGGCAGACAAACCACAAAGCCGCTGTATTCCTTCCGGTACATTTTAAACCCGGCAAAAAACTGGGCCGGTTTCAAGGATTTGAATGTCGAAATAATTCCGCCGCCGGAAGCCCCCTACGTTATCGAAAGTAGTATAGCCCTTACACGGGAAGAAAGCGGGGTTTACAGGGCGGCCCTGGAGCATTTGCCGGAGGATGACCTGTCCTTTACGCTGTACGCCTTTGAAAAGATTACGTTGCTTGACAGGATGGTGGGGAGTGTGCAGAGAAGGTTCGGGTACTTAACCGTTGTGGTGGGCGCGGTGCTGCCCCTTGTGGCTGCAGCGTTTGTTGCGGCTGTCGTGATAAGAAGAAAAAAGACACCGCTTTGATAACCGAAATGGGCGGTCTGTTAGCGGTATTCAAACGGCAGCTTCTAAAGGGTGAACTGCCGTTTTTGTTTTATTGAATTGTATAAGTATTTTCCTGTATGCTATAATAATGTGATGAGTTATAAAGCGACGGAAGGAAGATACAAGCCATGGGAAAACTTGAAAATGTCCGGAATTTCTGCATTATCGCCCATATAGACCACGGCAAGTCAACCCTGGCCGACAGGCTTATGGAGGCTACCGGCACCATAAACAAAAGAGAGATGCGCGAACAGCTTTTGGACAGTATGGACCTTGAAAGGGAGAGGGGTATAACCATCAAGCTGAAGGCTGTACGGATTAGATACAAAGCCCGGGACGGGAAAGAGTATGTCCTGAATCTGATAGACACGCCGGGGCACGTGGATTTTACCTACGAGGTATCCAGGAGCCTTGCTGCCTGCGAAGGGGCGCTGCTTGTGGTTGACGCGTCCCAGGGCATAGAGGCCCAGACCCTTGCAAATATGTACCTGGCGCTGGAGAACAATTTGGAAATCGTACCGGTGATAAACAAGATTGACCTGCCCAGTGCCAACCCGGAAAGGGTAAGAAGGGAAATTGAGGATATAATAGGCCTTGATGCTACGGATGCGCCTTTGATATCCGCAAAGGAAGGGACCAATATAGAAAACGTGCTTGAAGCGGTGGTGAATAAAATACCGCCGCCGGAGGGTGACATAAAGGCCCCGTTAAAGGCGCTCATATTCGATTCCTTTTATGACAGCTACAGGGGTGCGATATCCTATGTAAGGGTTTTTGAGGGAACGGTGAAACCCGGGATGGAAATAATGATGTGTTCAACCGGCAAAAGCTTTGAGGTGGAGCAGGTGGGTATTTTCACGCCGGCACCGGTTTCGGTGCCCGAGCTTAAAGCCGGCTCGGTGGGGTTTGTTGCCGCAAGCATTAAGAATGTAAGGGATACAAGGGTGGGGGATACTATTACCGACAGGAACAATCCCACAGACAGGCCGCTGCCCGGATACAAAAAGATTAACTCAATGGTTTTCTGCGGTATTTATCCCG
>Ga0334890_1004585_pt1 | contig 12566 bp, 9 predicted proteins | sample GraSluR1_MG_3_FD_207220 | JGI IMG/M metagenome (GOLD analysis project Ga0334890, IMG submission 207220) | Sludge microbial communities from methane-producing bioreactor in Wageningen University, Netherlands - Granular Sludge_31_08-R1 | ecosystem: Engineered > Bioreactor > Anaerobic > Unclassified... | reverse complement strand
CAATAAATGGGAGAAGCCCAGTAAAACAAAGTTTTCACTTCCAATAAAAATCCAAAGCCAATCCCATACCACCAGTGAAGATCCTACAACCAACGATACTATACCAAAGATATTGAGAATATGATCGAATCTGTATTTTCCTTTGATTGTAATGAGTAAGTAAATTACTCCCGATAGAAATAGCCACATTACAATAAAAACATAGGGAGTAACAATGGTTAAAAAAAGGAAGTAATTTTCTGTGTCGATTATACTAAGCCAACTTTCCATTGAGGGTTGTTTACCAGTAATATGGAGCGGGAGAAAAAGTAAAATTGAGTTTAATAGGCTGCGAATTAAAACGGCTTGAAAACCAACTTTTGGATTAGTCTCTTCCTTAATGGTTTCAATCATTTTTGCAGGATCAAAGAAACCATACAACCATAATCTAAATATTTTCATAGCAATTATTCTTTAGAGCACTACAAGCACTTAAGATTTGCGAAATGAAAGATTAAAATTATTTTGCTGATAATAATTTTAGTTGATATGATTTTAGATCTTATGCTATCTGTTGTTCAACTAATCAATGATTTGAGATGTATTTATACCCTAAATAGGAACTTTAAACTCGACAGTTGTACCCTGCCCTTTTTGACTTGATATTTTGATAATTCCTCCAATTAATTCAATGTGTTTTTTTACAATGGCTAGCCCAATTCCTGCTCCATCTCTAAGGTTTAAGTAAGGTTGATTGAATTTTGTAAATTTTTCGAAAACCATGTCGAGGTGTTCAGGTAATATGCCATCGCCAGTATCTCTAACATAAAAATTCAAACTGTTATTTACCTGATCTACACCAAATACAATTTCACCCTTCTGTGTGAATTTTATGGCATTATCAATTAGCTCATCGATTATTACCTGAATGCTTTTAGCTGGTATAAGTAATTGTTTGTTTTTCAAAGAATCGTCTATTGTGTATTCAATCTCAACCAATAAATTGCTTTCCTTTATTTTTCTGGTATAATTTTCTTTGAAACATTTAAAAAGTTCATCGATGTTTGATGCTTCAGGAACTATTTTCTCATCATAGTTTTCGAGTTGAACCATAAAAGAAATTTTTTCGAAGATGTTCAGCAGCTGAAGGGTGCTTTTATAAATACTATCTAGAATTTCATTTCTTTCGTTTTCGTTATATGCTTTGTTAAGAAGTAATTCAGAAAAACCTACAACAGCATTCATAGGAGTTCTAACCTCATGCGAAAGGTTGGACAGAAAGGCTGTTTTTAACTTATCAGATCTTTCTGCAACCTCTTTTGCCAACTTCAGCTCTTTTGTACGGTTTTCTACTAATCCTTCCAGTTTTCTATTGATTCTGATTTTCGTGCGAAGAGCAATAAAGGTCAGTACAATAATCAATATACTGAGTATGAGAAGAATAAATATGCCAATCTGAATAGTTCTTTGGGCCCTTATTTTTTCGCTCTGTATACTATTGATAATTTTTAGCAACTCCAGATCTTTAATTTTTTCATTGGTCTCGGCTATGGTTTTTAGTTGTTCGTAATCCTTTTTCCTATCCGTTATTTGAATGCTATCTCTAATTTGATTGTACTTAACAAAAAAATCTATAGCTTTTTTGTACTCATGTTTAGCAATGTAAATTTCTGCGTTGATTTTAATATATTCCAGAAGTAGAGTAGAAGAACTAAATGAGTTTATTAATGTTTTTGCCTTCTCAAGGTATTTTTCTGCTTCACTAAACTTTCCCAATTTTGCGTTCATAAGAGCGATACTGTTATATAGTCCAGCAGCATCGAACATAATATCCAATTCTTCATAAATATTTAGGGCAATCATAAAATGGGTCAGAGCTAAGCTGTAGTTTTCTTGATTCATGAAAACGTATCCTACGTTTCTTATATTAGAAGCTAATGTTTGTTGTTGATTAATAGCCCTATTGATAATAATTGATTTACTAAACCATGTCAAAGCGCTATCGTACTGATGCATGAGGTTATATGCTGTTCCTATGTTGTCGTATATCTTTGCCAATAGATCTTGTTTGCCAAGTGGTTCTATCAAATCCTGCGATTTTTTGAAAAAGTTTAAAGCATTTTCGTAAAGATTTTCGTTCAGAAAAACAAGCCCAATGTTGTTGTAATCGGTTGCGATGTAGATGGAATCGTTTAGTTTAAGACTAATTTGAAGAGATTGATAGTATAAATCCATGGCGCTATTGTAGTCGCCCAAAAAGTAGTAGGCAATGGCTTTCCGGTTGATGGAACGCGAAAGCCTAAAGGAATCGTTAATGGCATTCGACTTTTCAATGGCGATATCGCTATACTTCACGGTAAGTTCTGGATAATTTACTGCATTCTGAAAAACTACATCGTTTATAATATCCACCTTTGTTGTATCCGATAATGAACTTTCAATAACTTTGTTTAGTGAGTCGATAAACTGGTCTTGGGGATAAGCATTTTTAGGGATTAGGCTCCCGATAGAAAGGATAAAAACGCAAAAGAAAAAAAGGGAATTTTTCATTACTCATCGCTTTTTTCTTAGATACAATATTATAAAAAAAAACTTTGGAACGATTCTTTTTAATCACATTAATAGTTCCATTAATCAAATAGTAATTAAAAGTATTTAACATAAAAGCTACCAGTTTTTTTTGAAATCATTATCTTTTTGAAAAGGAATTTATGTTGTTTGGGTTTGTCCATGTTAATAATAAAAAGTGTTTATGAAAACAAAGAGCCCCCAAAACTTAGGGGCTCTTTATATAAATATTATAGGTTTAACTTGTTTACTCAATATTCTTCTCCATTCCTTTTACATCCTTAGTCATTTTCACTTTTTCTTCTAGTTCAATGACTGCCTGTTCGGCTTTCTCAATTTTTTCCTTTTGTTCTCTATACTGAGTTTGAGTTATTTTTTTCTCCTTAAACTCCTTTTCATTTTTTTCTCTTGCTTGGTTTATCTTTTCACGTGCCTCCATTGCTTTGATTTCGCCCTCGGTTAATGTTTCTTGCAGTTCTTTTTCACGGGTTTCCCTTTTCATTCTTGCCTCTTCGGCACGAGTTTGACCAAACTCTTTCCCGCTCATATCGCCTTTTTGTTTACCAAATGCTTTCCCTTTTTGTTCTTTTTCAAGGGCATCCTCCTCTTTAATCAGTTTTTTTTCCTCTTTCTCCAGGGCGATTCCTTCTTTTTCCAATTTTTTCTCCTCTTTTTTAAAATCTTTTTCCTCTTGGGTTGCCTTTTCCTGTAACTGTTTTTCTTCCTTTTCTAGTTTATTCTCTTCTTTTTGTAAAGTTTTCTCTTCCTTGGTCGTTTTTTCCTGTAGCTGTTTTTCTTTCTCTTGCATTTCTTTCTGAGGTTTGCTTTCCTGGAGAGTCATTTGACTTTCCTTCTTTTCTTTACCTTTTTCTTTGCCCTGCTGGGCAAAAGTATTCAGGTTAACAGAGGCAAAGAAAATAAACATGAGTGCTGCAAGTAGCACGTTTAATCTTTTAAATGTTTTCATGATTCTAAAATTTTAGAGTTCGTTTAATAGGCTATCTACCCTACTCATTGATTCTTGAAGTTCAATTTCAACCTTTTCGGTTTCTAGAGCTATTGAATCGTAAATGGCAACCTCTTTTTCAATGGCTGCCTGCTCCTCTTTGTTTGAAGAGCCAGCACATGCTGCAAAAAGGAAAGCAGCAAAGACAGATAAAATTAGTAGTCTCATAGTTTATGTTTTTTGGTTTGGTTTAAGAAAGATCGTTTAATAATTTTAAAGCTATCACTAACAAAGTTATGAATTAATCGAGAATTATCCTTTGAAATTTAAAAATTAACAGATACTAAGTGTGCAACATTGTTTGGGGCAACAGGTTATTTATTTTTGAAGAATGTAATAAATCTAATTAATGATTTTTTTTGATTATTCTTTGAATGTTGTTTAAATTGCAAAGAAAAGAGCCTATAATTAGTTTAATGTCTTTATACCATGAAAGATCAGAAAACATCAAATGATTTACTTTTAAGACGTATTGAGGAGTTGGAAAAAGAGAACCAACGGCTTACCTCATTAATTTCAGTTAACACAAAAGATAAGTTAGAAGGCTTTTTCAATATAGCTCTTGATTTGTTGTGTATTGCCGATAATGATGGAAATTTTATTAGGGTTAATAAGTCCTGGGAAAAAACATTAGGTTACCCTTCTGAGTATCTCGTAAAGCATAAATTTTTGGAATTTGTTCACCCTGACGACATGCAGATTACGCTCGAAGCCATGAAACGGCTGAGAGAAAAGGAGCAGGTTTTAAATTTTGTGAATAGGTATCGCTGCAAGGATGGCAGTTGGAAGTATATTGAATGGCGTTCGCTTACGGTGGGTGAACTAATTTATGCTGCAGCAAGAGATATAAGTGAGCGCATAGAGTTCGAAAATGCTTTGATGGCTAGCGAGGAGAGGTTTGCCTTGGTTATTGATGCCACCGAACTTGGTGTATGGGACTGGAATGTTGAAACCGATAACGTTTACTACTCACCTCAGTGGAAGAGGCAGGTTGGTTATGAGGACTATGAATTGAAGAATGATTTTAAAACATGGCAGGATTTGCTCCACACCGATGATTATGATAGAATGCATAAGGAAGTTTCTGATTATCTTGATAATCCAACTGAGTATTTTGTTGCAGAGTTCAGACTAAGGCATAAGAATGGGAATTATGTTTGGATTCACAATAAGGCATCGGCTAAAAAGGATGGCAATGGAAGAGTTGTTCGTTTTTTTGGTGCTCATTCTGACATAACAAATCGTAAAATAGCTGAAATCTTACTTAAGGAAAAGAATGAGCAGATAGAAGCTCAAAATGAGGAGTATAAACAGCTAAATGAAGAGTTATACTATGCTAAGGAAGCAATAGAAAAGAGCGAAAAAAAATTCCGAAATTTAGTCGAATCGGCATTTGATGGGATCTATCTTATCGAAGGAAGGAGTTTTACCTATGTAAACCCTCGCTTTACAGAGATCACGGAATATTCATATGAAGAAATCACCGATAAGGAGTTTAATTTTGAGAAACTGCTTACTCAAGGATCAAAGAAAATTGTTGAAGAACGCTATAATGCTCGAAAAAGAGGAGAAACAACACCTTCTCGCTACGAATTCCAAATTTTAACAAAAAATGGTGAGATCAAGGATGTGGAGGTAAGCACAGTTCAGATTGGAAAGGAAGGGGATGTGATAATAATGGGTATTATGAAGGACATTACCAATCGTCGTAATATGGAGAGAGAAATAGCCCATAGATCTCAACTACAGACAATACTCACTAACCTTGGAGCAAGTTTTATCAATATTCAACCGCAAAACATCGACCGAGAAATTAATGAAGCCCTTGCCGTAATGGGTAAATTTTCCCAGGTAGACAGGGCATACATTTTTTCATACAATTTTGAGAAGGATACAATGTCCAATACCTATGAGTGGTGTTCGGACGATACTAAACCCGAAATCGATAACCTTAAGGACTTGCCAAATAGCCTTGTGCCACAATGGGTTAATGCCCACAAACGTGGGGATGTAATACATATTCCCAGGGTAAATGAACTTCCTGATAATGATAATGTACGAGCAATTCTTGAAGAGCAAGGCGTAAAATCGGCAATAACGATACCGATGGTTTACCAAACGGAGTGTTTAGGTTTTGTTGGGTTCGATTCGGTAAAGAGTGAAAAGGATTGGAGAGAGTCGGAATTCTCTCTGCTCAAATTATTTGCAGATCTACTGGTTAATGTTCAAGTGAAAATACGATATCAGCAATCGTTGAAAATGGCTAAGGAAAAAGCAGAGGAGAGCGATCGCCTGAAATCTGCATTCCTGTCGAATATGAGTCACGAAATTCGAACACCCATGAACGCCATTTGTGGATTTTCTAATCTTCTGCTTAACAGATCCATCAACGATGATGAGAAGGAGGAGTTTGTGCAGATCATCAACGTAAACAGCCAGCAATTACTTAGCATCATAAACGATATAATCGATGTTTCCAAAATAGAGGCGGGTCAGGTAACAGTTGCCAATGCTGATTTCGCGTTGAATGATCTGCTCAAAGATATTCAGCTAATGTTTAGGCAAACCGTTAAACTTAAGGGTTTAGAATTGAAGGTAACCTTTGGATTACCAAACGAACAGAGTAAGATCATTTCAGATGAGCTGAAAATAAAACAAGTGCTAAGCAATCTGATTTATAATGCCATAAAATTTACCAAAAAAGGTTTTATCGATGTTGGCTATAGGTTGACAGAGGGTTTTATTGAATTGTATGTTAAGGATACTGGAATTGGTATAAATTCTGATCATTTTGATCGAATTTTTGAAAGGTTTCAGCAGGTCGAGAATGCTTCAACCGAAAGCAGAACAGGTACGGGCCTTGGACTTCCAATATGCAAAGCGTACATTGAATTGCTTGGTGGTAAGATATGGCTAACTTCAACTTTAGGAGAAGGGTCTACTTTTTTCTTTACAATTCCTTTTATTCCTTCTGAAACTCAAGTCTATCATATTGAAAGGCCAGAAAATGATGGATATAATTGGGTTAGCAAAAACATCCTAATTGCTGAAGATGATACCACCAACTATATGTACTTAAGGGAATTAGTTAGCCCCACAAGGGCAACGGTTTTTAGAGCCAAAAATGGGAAGGAAGTCATAGATGCTTGTACCAGTATGCATTTCGATTTAATCCTCATGGATATGAAGATGCCGATAATGGATGGATTTGAAGCCACAAAAATTCTTAGAAGTAAGGGAAATCAACTACCTATAATTGCCCAAACTGCTTATGCATTTTCTGAGGATAAGCAAAAAGCCATTGAAAGTGGTTGTAACGATTATATCTCAAAGCCAATCAGGCAGGTTGAACTGCTGTGGCTAATTGCTAAGTGGTTAGATTATAAGATGAAAAACTAACAGCTATTTGTTTTCAAGAATCTCCCTGGCAACTTTTAAGTTATTAGTGTTTAGGATGTTCTTACCTTCCGGTGTATATAGTTCTTCAATTCTATGAAAGTATGTTTTCTCAACTTTCCCCCGAACAACCTTCATGGTGCTGTTCACCATGCCGTTTTGCTCGGTGAAGGGTTCTTCAAGTATAGCGAATGTAGTTGGAAGCCAGCGATCGGGAAACAAATCGCCTAGTTCACCGCCTTCCTTAAATTTTGCAATATCGGATTGAATTAGTTGAATAACCTTTTGTTGAGATTCTGGTGATTGTAAATCAACATTTTGCTCGGTAAGCGATCTTTTGATTGCTTCTTTGGATGGAACGATAAGTGCAACGGTGTAAGGATTCTGGTTGTTATACAATATCACCTGATCGATAAGGTTTGATTGCTGAATTAGAGCTTCCTCAATGCCCTCGGGGCTATACTTTTCGCCATCGCTGGCAATGAGCAAACTTTTAAATCGACCTAAAACATAGAGGAATCCATCGTTATCCATGTAACCCATATCGCCGGTATGAAGCCAACCATCTATAATGGTTTCGCTGGTTGTCTTTTCGTTCTTCCAGTATCCCTGCATTACGTTCTCTCCTTTTATCACAACCTCACCTTTTTGACCTAAGGGTAACGAATTTCCATTTTCATCACAAATCTTAAGTTCTAGTGGCTTAACAAGGTACCCCGAGGATCCAAACTTGTGGCGGGCAAGTGAGTTTGAGCTGATAATGGGAGTAGCCTCAGAAAGCCCGTATCCCTGGAACATGGGAATACCGATGGCGTAGAAAAATCTCTGTAAGTCGATGTCGAGTAAGGCACCGCCACCAATGAAGAACTGCATATTACCCCCAAAAACCTGACGAATTTTTGAGAAAAGAATCTTATCGTAAATCCAGAGTAGAGGTTTATAGATAAATGTTAGTCCCTTACCTTTATTGAATCCTTCTTTGTTATATGCATATGAAAGAGAAATGGCGTGGTTAAAAAGTTTTTCGGTGAATGCACCTTTAGCTTTGATCCCTGCTTCAATATTTTTCTTGAAATTTTTAGCCAGTGCAGGAACACTCAGCATAATATGAGGCTTAAGCTCCTTAATGTTGATAGGGATATTCTTAAGCGTATCCATGGGTGTTTTTCCCAGCTGAACGGTTCCTAAACTTGCGCCCATGGCCATAAACGCGTAAATACCAGCAACATGGGCAAAGCAATGGTCTAGAGGGAGGATTACAAGTGTTTTGTAGTGGGGAGGAATTTCCATTAGCGTTAAAGCCTGCTCCACGTTGGCTGTGTAATTTCGATGCGAGAGAATTACTCCCTTGGGATCGGCGGTGGTTCCGGATGTGTAGCTAAACGTAGCATAATCGTTTGGTTTTACTGTCTTTGATGATTCAACAACCGAGTTAGGATTTTGGGACAGAAACTCTGAGCCCATCTTGAAAAGGTTGGAGATATGCATCTCGTTGCTTTCGTACTTTTCCTGCTCATCCAGAAAGATAATGTGCTTTACCAAAGGTAAACGATCTTTGATTCCATTGATTTTGTGAGCCTGAGATCCTGAAACAAAGATCATTGTTGACTCCGAATGCTCGATGCGGAAATGTAGATCGGGACCATCGAGCCTCATAGAGAGAGGAACATTTACTGCACCTGTGTATAGAATTGCCAACTCGCTGATGACCCAATACTTTCTATTCTCCGATAGGAGTGATATTTTATCGTTTTTCTTTACCCCGAGACTAATTATCCCAGCCGCTAAAGTGTAAACCTCTTGATGAGTTTCGGTGTAAGTAGTAGGGAGGAATGTGTCGTTCTTCTTTTCCCATAAAAACGGATTGTTGCCATATTTCTGAACACTATCTTCAAAAAGGTCGATTATTGTTTTCATAATGCTAAATGGATTATGTGGGAATGGACATTATAAATTATCAACATCAAATCTACAAAAAAAATGAATTAATTTTTTTTTGATCCTTTATTATCACGATAAATGTGAAACTATCTTTACATGTTTTTTTTAAAATGCATAATACCATAAAAAATATAAAGTTTATAAGCTGCAAAGGATGCCCCAGAGAATGTGGTGCAAATCGATTCGAAGAAAAACTTGGCTTTTGTAACACAGGAAATCTTCCTTTGGTTGCAAGCATTTTTCATCATAAAGGTGAGGAACCCATAATTTCAGGTGAAAAGGGAATATGTAATGTTTTCTTTGCTCATTGCAACTTATCATGTGTATACTGTCAGAATTTTCAGATTAGCCGGAACGATTCTTTTAACAAGAATTGGTTACAGGATTATGATGAAATTGTGAAAAGAGTAACTGCCATTCTCGATAATGGGGTAAGGCATGTTGGATTTGTATCACCATCTCATCAGGTTTTTCAAATGATTGAGATCATAAACCGGCTAAACAGTATTGGTTATTATCCTACAATAGTTTACAATACAAATTGCTACGAAAAACCTGAAATTATTCGATGGATTGCAAATTACATAGATGTTTATTTGCCTGATATTAAATACTTCTCCAATGAATTGGCAGAAGAATTTAGTGGGATCCATGATTATTTTGAAGTGGCAATTGCAGCACTCAAGGAAATGGTATGGCAGAAAGGAACTACTATTAGCCTGGGATTGGATGGTCTAATTGACTCCGGTGTAATAGTGAGACATCTGGTTTTACCAAACCAGTGGAAAGATAGCATGTTAATCGTCAATAAGTTGGAAGACATTTTTTCAAATAACTTATGCATATCACTTCTATCCCAGTACTATCCAACAGAAGTTTTGGGAAAAAATCATTGTTTGAAAACTTTTCTTAGAGAAGATGAATACCAGAAAGTAAAAGACTATTTAGAGAAACTAGGATTTTACAGAGCTTTCACCCAAAAAATGTCAAGTAATAAGTGCTATAGACCAGATTTTGAAAATAATTCACCTTTTTAAATGAAAAAAGATTAAGTTTTAATTTATTGGGAAATAGGCAAATAAGTTAAATTTTTGAAAAAAAATGGGTTGAAGCTCAAATATTTATGGGAAATCATTTTTGTTTGTGAAAAAAAATATAGAATTTTGATATAGAATTAAACATGCATATGTTATGAGAAAAGTACTCATTCTTACTTTGTTGCTAGCGTTTACCTTTTCGGGTTGTCAGTTTATCCGTGACAAGTTTGGCAAGGATAAGGCCGCAGATACCCTCGCCGTTTGGGAAGCTAAACAAGATAGCATTAAGAAAGCAGAAATGCTTAAAGTTAAAAAACTCGAAGAAGCACGCCGTGCACGCGAAAAGGCTATTCAGGATTCGCTTTCACGTATCCGTGAAATGGAGGCTCGCAATCGCTTCCATGTGATTATTGGTAGTTTTAAGGTTCCAGCCAATGCTGATGATTATCAGAAGCAAGTGCTGGCTTTTGGATTCCAAAATCCAAAGATTGTTGAATCACCAAATGGTTTTCGCATGGTGTCGGTAGGTGCTTTCGAAACCTACTCCAAGGCTGCCAATGAAATTCTTCGTATCAATAGAACAAAGGAAGAGCCCATTGAACTTTGGGTTTATGAAGCAAGGTAATAGAATTTTATTCGTAATTGGGAAAAGGATTTTTCTGAAATCCTTTTATTAATTTCTTGTTAGCAAGCAATAAATTAAAAAAAAGAGCTTCGTGCTCTTTTTTTGATTGCTCAATTTAATAATGATTCAAAGTTTATCGATTTTCTAAAATCAATATTTCAGTATTAATAATTACAAAACAAACACGATGACAAACAAAGTTAAAACTCTCTTGAGTGAGTCAAAAGTTGCCAGATGGATTGCACTTTTCCTTATCTCTTCAACTATGTTTTTTGCATATTTTTTTGTAGATGTTGCTGCACCATTGCAAAAATTGCTTGAGACCGACTACAAGTGGTCGCCTGAAGTATTTGGAATGCTTGGCGGTTCAGAATTCTTTCTGAATATTGTTGGATTCTTAATATTATCGGGTATAATACTTGATAAGATGGGTATACGTTTTACAATGGTTACAGCAGGGTTAACCATGGTTATTGGCGGTGGTTTAAAGTATTTCGCCCTTACCGAAACTTTTACTGCTTCAGGTTTAGCAGCTTTACTCGATACTTTTTTGACATCAGTACCAGCATCGGCTAAATTGGCGTTTGTTGGTTTTGCAATTTTTGGGGTTGGTGTTGAAATGGCTGGAATAACCGTTTCAAAAACCATTGTTAAATGGTTTAGGGGTAAAGAAATGGCTCTTGCTATGGGATTAGAAATGGCAGTTGCACGCCTAGGGGTTTTTGCTGTGTTTCAGCTAAGTCCAATTTTTGCTGAAAGGGGTGGTGTCCCTAACTCGGTTTTTTGGGGATTAGCTTTACTATGCGCGGGATTCTTAACTTTCTTTATTTACACCTTTATGGATAGCAGGTATGATAAGGAAGTTAAAACCGATGATTCAGCCGGTCCAAGCGAGGAATTTAAACTCTCTGATATATGGGTGATTCTTACCAATCCAGGTTTTCTTGCCATCGCTGGTTTATGTGTACTTTTCTATTCCGCAATATTCCCATTCCAAAAATTTGCAACCGATATGTTAGCCTCAAAGCTTGATGTTGACCTAAAAACTGCATCGCAATATGTGTCGTATTTTCCAATAGGGGCAATGATCTTAACTCCATTTATTGGTTTTTTCCTAGATAAAAAAGGATATGGAGCAAGTATGATGATGTATGGAGCCATTTTACTTACCATTTCACACTTAATCTTTGCTCTTGTTCCCACCGAATCGTTTACAGTTGTTGTTGCTTTATTGACTATTGTAATACTTGGAGTTGCTTTTTCTCTCGTTCCCGCATCCATGTGGCCATCCATTCCCAAGGTTGTTGAAGATCGATACTTGGGATCAGCTTACGGACTTACATTTTGGATACAAAACATGGGCTTACTAGGGGTGCCAATATTAATTGGATGGGCCATTTCTGCTTCAAACCCTGGTGTTTCTGATCAAATTCTTGCAGGTGTTGAGGGTGCAAAGTATAATTACACAGTACCAGAATTAATTTTTGCAGGTTTCGGATTTTTTGCTTTTATTCTTAGTTTCTACCTAAAATATATCGATAGGAAAAAAGGTTACGGACTTGAACTCCCAAACAAGCAATAAGTAAACATAAAATTTAATAATAAAGCCACAGCATCTGCTGTGGCTTTATTATTTAAATACATGATATTTATGTTATAAAAAAAATTATTGTGATACTATTAAAACTTATAACCAAGGCCAATTTTCACTGCAGTGGAAAACGGATAAGTGCTTATATAATCATAGCTTATTGGATTCAGGCTTAATTTAATACTTGGTTCAATGGCTAATACTAATTCGTTATTTAGAGGAATGTTCAGGCTAAATGAACCAATGGCATTTGTGTTGTAAGGTCTTACATTTTCTGTTTTACCATAAAATTTCCCCTCTTTGCTAATTACCTCAAATTGATTGGAAACAAGGATTCCTGAAGAACATCCAATCTTAAATTCTACTTCGAAAAACTTCTTCTTTAGGTAAGTTGAAAAAATAATTGGTATTTCCAGAAAGTAG
>Ga0334890_1004578_pt1 | contig 12578 bp, 7 predicted proteins | sample GraSluR1_MG_3_FD_207220 | JGI IMG/M metagenome (GOLD analysis project Ga0334890, IMG submission 207220) | Sludge microbial communities from methane-producing bioreactor in Wageningen University, Netherlands - Granular Sludge_31_08-R1 | ecosystem: Engineered > Bioreactor > Anaerobic > Unclassified... | reverse complement strand
TTTATGATATACTAGCAGTCGCGATCCCCTTTGGGATCCACCATTTCTGGGTATTGTTTTGATGTTTCCAAAAGATTGCCCGACGAAAGCTGGTCGGGCTTTTTTGTTGCCGGCAGCCCGCTCTCCGCGAGGAAGCGCAGCCAATTCGCCGGCAGCCTGGGTCGAACCGCGGAGTCATCAAAACGCCTGCATTATTTTTAGGAGTATTGATGACAAGCGAGTTTTCTCAGTTCAACCTGCGCCCACAGTTGGAGCAGGCTATTGCCGGGCAGGGCTATGAAAGCCCCATGCCCATTCAGACAGCCGTAATTCCAGTGATGATCGCCGGGCATGATGTGATCGGCCAGGCGCAAACCGGCACCGGCAAAACCGCCGCCTTTGCGCTCCCCATCTTAAATAATTTACAACCGAATCAAGACCATGTGCAAAGCCTGGTGCTGGCTCCCACCCGTGAGCTGGCGTTGCAAGTGGCCGAAGCTTTTAATGTCTACGGCGCTTTGATGAATGTGCGTGTTCTGGCGGTTTACGGCGGCGCGCCCTATATGCCGCAGATTAAGCAACTGAAACGCGGCGTAGACATTGTGGTGGGCACCCCCGGCCGTTTGATGGATTTAATGGAACGCAAGGTGCTTAACCTGGAGCAGGTGCGTACCGTGGTTTTGGATGAAGCCGATGAAATGCTCAGCATGGGTTTCATTGAAGACATTCAGACCATTCTGGCTGCCACCCCGGCAGAACGCCAGACCGCCCTCTTCTCCGCCACGCTGCCGACAGAAATTCGCCGCCTGGCTGAACACTATATGCGTGAACCGCAATCGCTCACCATCCAGCGCGAGCACATGACTGTTGATTCGATTAAACAACGTTATTACCTGGTTAATCAAAAAGACAAGCTGGCTGCTTTGACACGCCTGTTTGAAATTGAAGAAATTACCAGCGCACTGATTTTTGTGCGCACCCGCGCCGGCACCGCCGAGCTTGCCAATGCGCTCACCGCGCGCGGTTTTCCTTCTGAAGCGCTAAATGGCGATTTGAGCCAGGATGCCCGCGAACACACCCTCAACCGCTTTCGCCAGGGAAAAATCACCGTGCTGGCCGCCACTGATGTAGCCGCCCGCGGTTTGGATATCGATCACATCTCGCATGTCATCAATTTTGACCTGCCCGATGACCCCGAACTTTACGTTCACCGCATTGGCCGAACCGGGCGCGCCGGCAAAACCGGCATCGCCATCACCCTGCTCACCCCCGTAGAAACGCGCCACCTGCGTCAGATTGAAGCTTACACCCACAGCAAACTCGAGAAGGGTACCCTGCCCACAGAAGATGACATTCTGAATCACCGCGAAACACAGTTGGTCAATGAGATTAACAAGTGGTTGCAGCGCGGGCGCTGCCGCCGCGAGCGTGAGTTGGTGGAAAGCATGGTCGAACAGGGGCACGACCCCTTGATGGTGGCTGCGGTGGCATTAAAACTGGCGCGCGCCGAAGAGAAACAGCGCCCCATCGCTCCCATCAGCGAAGTGGTTGAAAGACAGTTTTCAAACCGAAATGTGCGTGATACACGCTCACGCGGCGGACGCGAACGGGTTCAAACCTGGTCTGCCACGTCGCATGAAGAAGGCATGGTGCGCTTGAGCCTGGCTATTGGCAAGAAACACGGTGTGCGTCCCAACGACATCGTGGGCGCCATTGCAGCCCACGCCAACATTCCCGGCAGCCTGATTGGCAAAATTCACATCCAGGAAAAATTATCCTATGTTGATATTCCCGAAGAAGTGATGGGACAGGTGATGAATGCCAAAGATTTATTCATCCGAAAATTTCCCGTTCAGCCGCAGCAGTTAAACTGATTTTTTCTGAAACATTCGCATATTACTGGCAGGCGATACTGGTGCAGGTTCAAACCAGCCTGCCAGTTTTTTTATTTACCCGAATTGTTTTCAGGCTTCCAGGATTTGCGCACCGTACCAGGTTTCACCGGGCGCCAGTTCGACCGCTTTGCTCACCTGGGCAGCTTCCACGCAAAGCATATGCCGATAGTCGTCGGGCAGCATATCCGGCAGCGCTGCGCTGCGTTCTGCGCCGGGATTCCATACCATCACATTTTTAAACCCCTTCATTTTGATGGACAGCGCTTGAGGTGGTTCACTTAAGATCAAGGGCTGTTTCACATCAAAATACAGGCGTTCCATCTCACCCTGGATACGTAAGTCACGTTCCATTTGCACAAACTTTTGCCGTCCCAGCACATTATCCTGGTAGGTCACATCCGCCAGGCCTTCCAGGGTAACCCGGTCAATATTCGTAACCCTCAAGTAGGTGTGCAGCGCCCCGGTAAAGCTGAGCGGCTGGCTTCCAGTGTTCGTCACGACGAATTCCATTTTCAACACAGCTCCACCTATGGTCACCACCAGGTTGGCTAAAAAATTCACCGGCCAGATGGCGCGTGTGGCTTCGCTATCACGCAAGCACAATTCAGCGCAACCCTCTTCCACGCGCACCAGTTCCCAGTTCATGCGGCGCGCAAACCCGTGCCGCGGCAGGGGACCTTCGGCGGCAAACTGGGGAAAAATAATCGGCACACCGCCGCGAATGGATGAAGTGGAACTGAATTCTGACATGCGGCTGAGAAACAGGCGCTCGTCACCCCCGGCCGGAATCCAGGAAGTGACATGCCCACCGTGCAGGTAAATGTCTGCCTGTGCGCCATCAGCAGCTTTGAGGGCTGCCTTCAACAACCCGCCGTTACCCGGGCCAAGAGCAGCAACCGTCGAATTCATCATCCACCTCCGTTAAAAGATATGCTATTTATTTTATGTTACTACCAGTTGGTGAATTTTTGGTTAACCAAAAATCATCAGCGTATCTTTTTAACAATCCACTATAATTCACTTTAATCAATTCAATAAAAAGGACGCGAAGGATATGGGCAAACATAAAAAAGAGAAAGAACTGACTGGCCCCTGGCGCAATCTTCACGGCGCTGTGTGGATGATTGGACTGGCCATCCTGGCCTGGAAAGGCTGGTGGTTCCCGGGCATCCTGGTGCTGGTGGCCATCAGCATGGTGATCGAAGCCGCCCTGATGGCGGTGGTACCCGGCGCCTATCGAACCAGATCATCCGATGATGCGGATGATGACCATGAGGAGGTCGATTCACGCGCTGCCCCTACGCCAGCGGCTGCACCTGCCGCCGCTCCGGTGGTTGACGCTCACCCATACGAACTGCTGCCCGTCACCTGCCCCAAATGCGGCGGCCCGGTGCGCGGCAATGAGGTGAAGTGGACCGGCCTGCGATCTGCCGATTGCCCCTTCTGCGGCGCCAACCTGCCCCTGCAACGAAAAGATTAAGATTTGCATATTGTCTGACAACTGACAAAGGGCTATAATAAGGATACGCTTTCCAAAATCAATTTTTCTGGGGGAACCGGTCTTTTTTGTGCCGGATCATCAACCTATTACCTCAATTCTGAAGGGAGCCAGTAAAAATGAGTCCTGTAAAACGTGTCCACAACTTCAACGCCGGTCCGTCCATTTTGCCGCTTGCCGTGCTCGAAAAAGCCCAGGCCGAACTGCTCGATTACCAGGGATGCGGCATGTCGGTGATGGAAATCAGCCACCGCTCAAAAGAATTTGAAGCCATCATCCAGACCGCCGAAGCGGACTTGCGTGAGCTAATGGGTATTCCTGCCAATTACAAAGTGATGTTCCTGCAGGGCGGCGCCAGCCTGCAATTTGCCATGCTGCCCATGAACCTGCGCCCCGCCGGCGCCTCTGCCGATTACATCGTCACCGGTTCGTGGAGCAAGACCGCTTCAAAAGAAGCCGCCAAGCTGGGCGCCACTCACCTGGCATTCAACGGCGAAGCGGATAATTACAGCCGCCTGCCCGCCGCCAGCGACTACGACTTTGACCCCAAAGCCGCCTATGTGCACTTTTGCCACAACGAAACCATCCACGGCGTCGAGTTCAAGAGCGAGCCGTCGATTCCCCAGGGCGTTGAGCTGGTGTGCGACGTGTCCTCCGATTTCCTCAGCCAGCCCATCGACGTGTCCAAATACGCCGTCATCTATGCCGGCGCGCAAAAGAACGCCGGCCCGGCGGGTGTGACCGTGGTCATTGTGCGCGAAGACATGCTGGCACGCGTGCCCGAAAAAATGCCCGTGATGCTCGATTACAAGCTGTTAGCCGAAAGCGGATCACTGCATAACACCCCGCCCTGCTACGGCATCTACATGGTGGGCCTGGTGTTGAAATGGCTCAAAGAACTGGGCGGCCTGCCGGCCATTCACAAGATCAACCAGCAAAAAGCCGGGCTGGTTTATGATGCCATCGACAACAGCGGCGGCTTCTACCGCGGTCATGCCGTCAAAGAAGCCCGTTCCATTATGAACGTGCCATTCCGCATGCCCAGTGAAGAATTGGAAGCGCAATTTGTCTCCGAGTCGAAGAAAGCTGACATGATCGGCTTAAAGGGTCATCGTTCGGTGGGCGGTTTGCGCGCCTCGCTCTACAACGCCCTGCCGGTCGAATCAGCCAAAGCCCTAGCCGATTTCATGGTCGAGTTCCAGCGCAAAAACGGGTAAAAAAACTTCCGAAACAACTGTCATTGCGAGCCCTGCAACACAGGGCGAAGCAATCTCATACTATTGGAGTGAGATTGCTTCGGCAAACAACGCCTCGCAATGACGTTTTTTTTTGATTTATGGTTTTAATTCGGGGAAACCGCGCAGCCACAAGTTGGGTTGGGGGCGAATTTTGGGTGCATGTTTGATTTGGAAGGCATCCAAGCCCGAAACCCGACAATGTAGTAACGGCAGCAACCGTTCGAGGAAAATATTATTTAACCTTGTTTAGCAAAACGCGGCTAAAGCCGCAACTACAAAAAAAACAGCATTGTAGTAACGACTTCAGCCGTTAAAAACAACAACGGGAGCGGTGTAATCATCCGCTCCCGTTGTTGTTTCTTGCAGTGTTTATAACACCGCTGATTCCAATTTAGTTCTTGTGTGTTGCCCCGCTGGTATTCCCAAAGTATACATTGCTTGTATTAATAAAGGTGAACGGCAGAGCATAATCTTTGTATTCCAACCCGAATTCGCCGTTGCACATGAACACACTGGATTGCACCAGCAGCGCATAGCCGTGCGTGTCCAGCACCGCCCCGCTGCCGCCGTTGAGCCACGAGCGTATGTCGTTCAAGGTCAATTTGCCGTTGGCGCTGATGTTCAAACCATCCAGCAGATTATCCATCACGGTGATGCCCTTAAGCGTCACCGCTTTACCGGCACCCTCCGCATGGATATCAATGCCGAACTGACCGTTATTGGACGCTTCCAGGTTGGTCAGGCTGAGGATGCCGTTGGTTTCCACGTGTAAACCATGCCAGCCGTTGTCATTCGCCAGGTTATTTCCTGACAGGGTAATGTTTCCGTTGTTATACAGGTCAAACCCATCTGTTCCATTCAGGCTGCCGTCAACATTACTAACAATGATATTTCCATTGGTTGATACATACAACCCGCTCACCGAGTTATCCACAAACGTGCCGCTCTTGAGGGTGACATTTCCTCCGGCAACCACAGCCACGCCATCCACCCAGAACATCATGTCGGGACTGCCCGGATCTGGGGTGTTCTCTCCTGCCAGTGAAATGCGGTACATGCCGTCAGTGCCGTCATTATTGTTCACCAGTACATAATACCAGCCGCTGGTTCCAGGTGTGAAATTGATGGTTTGACCGGAATTGATCAGCGTTTCCGGGGCGCTCTCGTCATACAGCTTCATCATCGCCACGAAACTGGAAAGATTGGTAAAGTCAACACCACTTCCCAGCATGCTGATGGTGTAGGGCGTGCCGGCTTCCAGGTAGAATGACCAGCGGTCATCGCCCTGCTCGGCATTGTACCAGTCCTGTGCAGTATTTTGCTTATCCTCATCTAACAGCCAGCCCTGCATACAATGGTTATTGTTGGCTGTGATGTTGCTCATGATGACCGATCCATTGGTCATGATGAGTACACCCGAGTTGTTATTCCCATTAGCCGTGACGGTTTTCAACGTCACATTGGCAATTGAACCAGTGTATCTATTCTCCAGGAAAACACCCTCGTTGCCAGTATTGTGCAAAGCATTGATATTTGTCAGGCTGATAACGCCTTTGGAGTAAACCTCAATGCCGCGGCTCCAGTTGTTGTTAGACGTGATATTGGTCAGGGTAACAGTCCCTGTGCCGCCGCATGTCCCGCTGCCATCATCGTACAGGCAGTTATCAGCAAACACACCGCTGATATGATTGGTGTCCGCGCTGATATTGGTAAGGGTGATATTCCCTTTGGAATACACAAACAATCCGTGCCAGTCATTTCCTGAAACTTCGCAATCGCTGACCAGCACCGTTTTGGGAGTGGCAGACTCATAATTTCCAAATACGATGCCTCCTCCTTGATTCTGATTGTTTTTAGCTTCACTATTCTTAATACTGATATTACCAAACGACCGCATACTCAATCCATTGAATCGCACATCATGCTCATATTCATTGTCTACGCCGGGATCATAGGAACCGTTTGTGCCGTTCCCATTGAATTCATTGCGCAAAATACCGCTCACACCAATGGTGATGTTGGCGCTTGAGCCAGGTACATTATTGTAGAAAGCAGCGCCGTCTGAGCCGTTGTTATTCGCCTGGATATTGGTCACGGTGATGGCGCCTTTGCTTTGCGCCCACACGCCAAAGCGTCCGTTGTTGTTGAAGGTGTTCAGCTTGCCGCTGGAGTTTGTGATGGTAATCGCCCCCGTTCCCAGGCACAAACCGCTGCCGTCATCCAGCAGGCAGTTATCCAGGTCAGCGCCGGACCAATTGTTATGATTGGCGATCACATTGTTGAGCGTGATGGCTCCCTTGCTGCGCGCGAAGATGCCGTTGTATTCCAGGCTGCCGCTGGCTTCCACATTGGTCAGCGTGATGGGCACAGCTTTTGGCGCTCCATTATTGAACAATACCAGTCCACTCTCGCGGTTGTTATTCGACTCGACATCTTTCAACGTGATGGCGCCCAGGGTATTGATGTAGATACCCATATTATGACCATTGGTTACTTGAGTACGCTCTATAATCACTGCTCCATTGGCATCCGCCACTTCAATGCCGATATAGCCATTGCCATCAAGCGTGTTGTTGAAACCCGTTATCGTGGATTTAATGGTTAGCGCGCCGGATGGATGACAATCGACATAACTTCCAGCATCTTCATCCCATTTGCACATACCTTCTACTTCCAGCCCGCTGCTGGCGTTATTATTAGCTTTAAAGTTAGTAATTACCACGGGCTTATCACTTCTTATGTAAATCCCCAATCCGCCATTATTATTGAAGACATTGACAAAGTTGGCATCTGCCGGGCTGGTAAGGGTAATCAGCGGACTCGCCAGACCCATAAATATTTCTTCTTCCACCCATTCTTCCAATTCTTCATCAAAATATTCCCAATATTTCCAGATTTCATAACCGCGGATATGTAATCCGAAACCAGTGTTTTGAGAAGAGCGAATGGTGGTCAATTTGACTGTGCCGCCGGAAATGATAAACACACCGTTTTGTGTATTCTCATTGGTGGTCGTGTTTGTAATAGTGACTGCACCGCTGTTCTGGTTATTGACCAGAATACCGGAGTAATCATTGCCATTTGCCACGATGTTCTTCAGGGTTATGGCAGTGCTGGCACCATATCTACCCGCAGCATAAATTCCATATTCACCATTGTTATTGGCAGTTATATTTTCGAGAGCCAGGGTGGTTAATCGCCAGGAATTTGCGTAAACACCCGTACCGTCATTGTTGTTGGCAATAATATTTTTAAGCGTGGCAACCTTAGAAAATGAAATTATTCCGCTGCCATCATTAGAAAGAGCAGTTATAGTATTGAATACCAATGAATTCGGAACGCTTGCAAAGATTCCCGAACCGCCATAATACGATTCATCATAGTCATCGTAATAGTGGACATTACCATTGGCAATGACATTCTGAATAACTGCGCTGCCCGCCCATAGATCAATGCCATCACCCTGATTTTGGTTGGCGGTTACGTTATTCAATTCAATTTTATACCCGCTGCCCCACCAGTTATCAAGGTACAACCCGGCTTCTGGATAATCCACATCAATATTGTTATAGTTGAAAGTTGAATTGGTTACCTTGATCGTATTCTTGGCCAGAATATATGCACCGGCGCCATGATTGCCGCTGGAATTCACATGATCCAACGTAACTGTGCCGGGATGTGGCATGGTTTCTTCCCATTCATCATATTCGTCAGAAAACTCTTCAGTACCGCCGGTAACATGGATACCATCACCGTTTGTATTAGTAACGACCAGGTCAGAAAACACCAGGTTACCCGTGCTGTCTGTCACTTCCACCCCGCCGTTGATGGTGAATCCGCTGAGTGTGAATCCCCCGGTATTGAATGGGATATAAATGTCACCATTGATGATGGTATTGGTTGAACCATCTACCCCGATCAATCCATTCATCTTGCTCAACAATTCGCCTTCAAAGCTGATATCCTCAGTATAAATACCAGCCAGTACATACAACTTTTTATCGGTTGGCAACAAGCTTTCATCTTCAATCTTATCCAGCGCCTTTTGAATGGGTGTTGTGCTGACCCAACACTGATATGCATCAGCAGGACATAACGATATATTGGTTACCACAGCATATTTCTTAGTCCCGACATACCAGTAGGGATCGCCGCCGCTGGTTAACTGCGCCGCATCGGCAATGCTTTCACTACATGTTTCATTTTCCACTGCTTCAGCAGGCGGCAGGATGATTGAGCCCAGGTCTACCACTGGAGCCTCAATTGCCGGTGAAACCGCTTCCTCGCCGGGTTCTTCCGCCGGGTTCACCACTGCTTCGGTTTCGTCGACTGGTCCGGTTTCAATTTCAACCACCGGTACCACAACTTCATCCTGGGGAGATTCAACCTCTGCTTCGACCGGCGTTTCTTCCACAGGAGCAGCCGGTTCTGAAGGCTGCTCAACCGGCGCAGCCGGTTCGCTCTCTGCCGCCGCCGGTTCATTCTCTTCCGGGGCAGCCGGCAGGTCTTCACTTTCTGCAAATACAAAGCTGGTTATCAGCAAAGATGCAAGCACAGCCAGCGTCAATGCCAGACTCCACGCCGCAAACTTGCGTTTGATAAAGCAAACACTCATAATTATCCTCCTTTATAAAAACTGAACGATCTTATTTGTTGTCTATAGAATGACACCGCAGACCAAAGTCTCATTTGCTTCACCCCTATTGACATATAAGCCATCCCCCTTCTATTTTTGGTCAACAAATTTATTTATTAATAACCTGATTAATAGCTCATTGTTCAACTTTTAAAAACTGATTCGTTAAGGGTCTAGATGTAAATGTAGGTGGTGCAGAAATTTAGTCAGCATCCCGAGAAAACCTTAAAACAATTTGTTGACCGGGTGAGACAAATCTTGCCAAAAGCAATCGTGAAACCAATGTAGACAATATGCGGCACATCTGCTCCCCTGTTGATTATTCATTTTGATTTTTTGGAAAATTTTCGTTTTGTCCCCCTTTCACAATGATAAGATTTTACAACTTTTTTACGCAAATTACAACGCAAAAAAAGATCGACAAATATAAGACGTTTTAGTGGTTTCGGTGGGTTACGAGGGCGGCGCAAAAAAATTCCCGGCATGGCATTTCTGCCGCCCCTCCACCCACCCTACCGAATTTTCAGCCTTGTTAAACGAAAACAGCCCACTTGGGCTGTTAGTGGTGCCCCCGGCAGAACTCGAATCTGCAGCCTTTTGCTCCGCAAGCAAACGCTCTGTCCAATTGAGCTACGAGGGCAAGCTTCACGCAGAAATGCGGTCTCTCCTGCGCGCCCTATTTATACCGCGTCCGGTCTGAAACGTCAAGGAACTGGCGCGTTTTGAGCAGCAGCGCGGCGCGCCTGTTTCATTTCGTACATTTGCTGGTCGGCCAGTTGGAAGATGCTGGCAATCTCTTCGTTTTGTTCAGCGCTGGCAGCACCGAAAGACAATGATACCAGGAAATCTTCCTGATCCTGGTTAGCCTCATCAATTCGGCTTTGCAAACGCTGCAAAATGGCGGCGGTAATCTTGCTGTCTGTTTCCACCAGCAGCACGGCAAATTCATCGCCGCCGATGCGGGCGATCACGTCGCGCGCCCGAAAAGTTGATTTGAGGATGTTGGCAGAACGCCGCAGCAGTTCATCGCCGGCTGAATGCCCCAGGGCATCATTGACCTTTTTTAAGCCGTCCACATCCAGCACCACCAGGCTGATGGGATAACTGTCGGCCTGGTTACCAGCGCTTAAAAGCTCATCTTCAAAAAATCGGCGGTTGAATAACCCGGTCAGCGCATCGTGTGTGCTGTCATAATGCAATTGGTTTTCCCGCTGCTTACGGCTGGTGATGTCGCGGCACACCGCCAGGCCGCCAGCCAGTTCATGATGGGCTTCCAACCAGGGTGTGATGGTGACCAGCAGCACGCGCCGGCTGCCCTTCAGGGGTTTAATTTCCCATTCCAGCGTGGCGCTGCGTTGGAACGGCATTCGGTTCACCTCTTGCAGCAATTCATCGGCATTTTCAGGGCTTGTGAAATCAGTGATGGAATAGCGGGTCAGGGTATCTGGTTCAACACCAAACAACCGTTCAGCAGCCGGGTTGACAAACTCGAAACGCCCTTTCAGGTTGAATAAAATGGTACCTTCACCCTGGCTTTGCAGAAGCAGTCGAAAACGGGCTTCGCTTTGCTGCAAGGCTTCTTCCACATTACGCCGGTCTGAAATATCCACCGCCATGCCCATCATGCCGCGAAATTCACCGCGAGCATTATGCAGAGGTTTGAGCGCTGCAATCACCCACACTGGCGAGCCGTCGCGGTGGACAAAACACAGATCAAACTTGCGGCGGGTCTTGGTTTCCTCGCCCGCTTCAATGGCAGCCGGAAAAGGTGTCATCAGGAAATCGGTAAAGTTATGAAAAAACATATTTTCTACCGGATATCCCAGCAGGTCGCGCATCACCCGGTTTGTGTAGGTGATTTGCCCGCGTGAATTGGTCACCCAGATGGCTTCCATGGCGGTCTCAATCACCGATTGGTGTTCTTCCAGACTTTCTTTCAGTTCCTGGCGTGTATCATCCAGGCGAATCCAAAGGTGGCGCAGAACGATAACAATGCCGATGCCCAACCCCAGGGCAAATAAAACATCGCCTGCCCAACGATAGGCAGACACAATGGGAATTTTGGTAGAAAGCGCCGACCAGATGCGGTCCCCCAGAATCAACCAGACCATCACCACGCTGCAAAATACCACCCCGACCAAATAAATGGTTCGTGATATGGAGCGTCGCGGGGTTGGAAAAATGGTTGGCGTCGAATTCATACTTATAATTCACACAAAAATCGAGTTTAAGTAAACATAATTTAACACAGAACCGGTGTTAACCATGTAAAAAAAGCGTTGAATTTTCAGAAAAAATGCAGAAAAAAAGAAATATTCACCCGTCATTTGGCCCAAAAAAATGCGGCACAAATTTACCCCCTCTTTACCCGGCGGCGCAAAATTCAGGACGGTTTCGATGCAATTCCGACAAAAGTGAAAGCGGCAAAAAGAATGCTGACCAACGCTGCAGTTAAGGTAACAATGGCTGACATAAGAGCACCTCACGAATAATAAAAAAATGAAAGAAAGAACGCCGATGATCATTAAGAATAGTATCGGCAAATTAATAAAAATATTGATTACAGATATAAAAATTAAACCCCATGCATGCCCAAAAGGTTCATTTTTCGTTGAATTCTTTCTGTAGCGCGTATGCTACAATAGAATTGGCGCAGCCTGAACAACCCATTTCTGCGCCAGGAGGGTAGATGCATGTCTGTGATACCTGATTTGCGGCCGTCTCCCATTGCGGGAGCCTGGTATGCAGGCAACCCTGATGTTTTGCGAAAACAAGTGAACCATTATCTGGATGAAGCAGTGCTGCCTCCCTTGCAGGGAGAAGTGCTGGGCGTCATTGCGCCGCACGCCGGGCACCGTTATTCGGGCCGCACTGCCGGTCACGCCTTCCGCACCGTGCGGGGCGCATCCTTTGACCTGGTGGTGATCGCCTCTCCCATGCACGCCTTTCATCCCGCTTACCTGCTCACCAGCGCGCACGCCGCCTATGCCACCCCGCTGGGCGCCGTTGAAATTGACCAGGCCGCGTTGAAAACTTTTTCCCAAAAATATACTGAATCCACCGGGCTGCCGCTCACCGCGGTGGCGCGTGATCCGGAACATTCGCTTGAAATTGAGATCCCCTTTTTGCAGTGCGCCCTGGCAAATGATTTTCGCCTGCTGCCGTTAATGGTGCGCACCCATGACGCCCGCGATTTGAAACTCATTGGCCGCTGCCTGGCTGAAACCCTGCGTGATCGCAATATCTTACTGGTGGCCAGCACCGATCTGTCGCATTTCTATCCCGAGCCGCTGGCCAATGAACTGGATCAAAAAATGATGGATCAGTTTGAA
>Ga0334890_1004572_pt1 | contig 12589 bp, 8 predicted proteins | sample GraSluR1_MG_3_FD_207220 | JGI IMG/M metagenome (GOLD analysis project Ga0334890, IMG submission 207220) | Sludge microbial communities from methane-producing bioreactor in Wageningen University, Netherlands - Granular Sludge_31_08-R1 | ecosystem: Engineered > Bioreactor > Anaerobic > Unclassified... | reverse complement strand
ACAATCGCCCGCGCGCCGAACCAGCAGGCTCCCAGCAGGCGGTCGCGCTGGCTATCGGTGAGGACGAGCGCCAGCACCGGCAGAGGGGAGACTTCCGCCAGGGTATTGCGCCAATGCTGCGCGTCGCGCGGGTAGGGCGGCGCGTCCACCAGCACCCACCCGTCCTCGGTCAGAATGGCCCCGACGTTGACCAGCCGGTAACCCGTCTCGACAAAGACATTAGGAGCTAGTTCGCGCACGGTTCCCCATCCTCACTCACGTGATTCGCCCGCCCCCCGGATGTAGTCTGCCGCTGCCTGGAGCGCGGCCTGCGCCTGCGTCGCGGACACGTCGCTTCCGCCGCCCTGCGCGAACGACGGGCGACCGCCGCCCCGCTCAATCCCCCAGACAGCCAGCCCGCGCTTGAGCACGGCCACCATGTCCAGCGCCACGTCCTCGGAGCACGCGGCGATCAGTTGGGCTTTGGCCCCGCTCGCCGCGCACACCATCACCGTCGCCGGACGGGCGATGACCTGCTGGACAAGCTGACGCAATTCGCCCGCGTCGCGTTCGGCGAAGGCCGCCAGCACAAGCCGGATTTCACCGGTCTGCTCGCCCGCCGCCCACAGCGTCTCGGCTTCATGCGCCAGGGCCAGCGCCTGCGCCTGGCGCAGGTCGCGGCGCAGCGCCTTGTTCTCGTCGCGCAGCTTGGCCAGCACCGCCGGCAGATCGGCGAAACCAGTGGTCATTTCGGCGGCGATCTGGTGCAGCAGCGCGTTCTTGAGGCGGTAATCGCGCAGCGCGCGCCCGCCGCAGCGGAACTCCACGCGCAGGATGTCGCCGCGCCGCTCGGTGCGCAGGACCTTGACCAGTCCGATCTCGCCTGTGCGGGCGACGTGCGTGCCGCCACAGGCGGTGACATCGAACGCCTCGACCGCCACCACACGGAACCTGCCCTCTACGTCCGGCACCTTGCGCAGGGCCAGCGCCGCCACTTCGTCGTCAGTGGGGAACCAGGCGCGCACCGGGCGGTCTTCGGTCACGATCTGGTTGGCCAGGTCTTCGGCAGCGTCCACCGTCGCCGGGGCCAGATCGGGCTGGTCGAGGTCAATGGTGATGCTGTCCGCGCTCATGTGGAAGCCGACCGTCTCAGCACGGGCGAGGCGCTCGAACGCCTGCGAGAGAATATGCTGGCCAGTGTGGTGTTGCATATGGTCGAAGCGCCGCGCCCAGTCCACCTGGCCGGAGACGCGGCCCACACTCAGTGCCCGGTCGAGGATGTGCAGCACCGCTCCGTCGGACTCGCGGACGATCACCTCCAGCACCGCCGCGCCGTTGAGCGTCCCAGTGTCGTGCAGCTGACCGCCGCTGGTCGGGTAGAAGCAGGTGCGGTCGAGGATCGCCGCTGGTGCCCCGTTGACAATAGTGGTGCTGATCACGTTTGCTTCAAAGGCAGTGCTGTACGAATCAGTGTAATACAGGCGTTCGGTGATCATATCCCGGCTTCCGCGCGGTGAGGTTTCGGCGAGACGGCGAAGCATGGTGCTATTGTAACATGATCGGGGGCCGGGAGTGAGCAAATCGGGTGCGAAGATTGCCCCTCAGACGCTGCTGAGAGACCATGCGGAAACCTCACCCCCGGCCCCCTCTCCGTTTACGGAGAGGGGGAGTAAGCATGGGGCTAAGTCCCCTCTCTGCGTGTGATGCTGTTGGCGAAATGCCTCCGTAGGGGCGTATTGCAATACGCCCCTACGGGGGCGCAGCGGAGCAGCACCCCTACGAAGCCAGCGCGTGCTCAGTTCGCCAACAGTATCGCGCATGGAGAGGGGATTTAGGGGTAAGGTAAATCGTAAGGCAGACCGTTCCACAAGGTCTCTGAATGCGAGGTCAGCGGGCGGAGCGTTGTGCCAGAAGAGACTTCCGAAGTTTGGCAGACTTCGGAAGTCTGGCGGGGCATAAGAGCACCCTCTACCGCGCCACGCGCCCGGAGGAGTCGCCGCCCATCAGCTTCTCGACCTCGCTCACCGTCACCAGGTTGAAGTCGCCATAGATCGAGTGCTTGAGGCATGAGGCAGCGATGGCGAAGTCGAGCGCGCACTGACGGTCGTCGTAGGCGCGCAGCCCATAGACAAGGCCGCCTACGAACGAGTCGCCGCCGCCCACGCGATCCACGATGTGCGCGATGTTATACGTCGCGCCGCTGTAGAAGTGCCCGCCGTCCCACAGCACGCCCGACCAGGTGTTGTGGCTGGCCGAGAGCGAGCCGCGCAGAGTGATGGCGATGGTCTTCAGGGACGGGAAACGCTGGTTGAGTTGCTCGCACACGGCGCGGTATTTGTCGGCCTCCACCTTGCCGGAGAGCACGTCCGTGTCCGGCGCGTGAATACCGAAGACCTGGGCGGCGTCTTCTTCGTTGCCGACGGCCACATCGCACAGGCTGACCAGCTCTGGCATGACCTCGCCCGCCTTCTTGCCCCAGCGCCACAGGTTCTTGCGGTAGTTCAGGTCGCAAGAGACGGTCAGGCCCATCTCGCGGGCGGTCTGGACGGCTTCCAGGCAGACGGCGGCGGTGCCGGCGGCGATGGCCGGGGTGATGCCCGTCCAGTGGAACCAATCCGCATCGGCGAAGACGGCCCGCCAGTCAATCATGCCCGGCTCGATGGTGGCGATGGCCGAGTGCGCGCGGTCGTAGACGACCTTGCTGCCGCGCTGGGCGGCGCCTATCTCCAGGAAGTAGATGCCCAGCCGCTCGCCGCCGCGCACGATCTTGTCCGTGCCGACGCCGTGCCCGCGCAGGAAATGCAGGCACGCCTCGCCCAGGTCGTTGGCGGGCAGCCGCGTGACGAAATCCACCGCCACGCCGTAGTTGGCCAGCGACACGGCCACATTCGCCTCGCCACCGCCGTAGGTCACGTCGAACGACGACGCCTGGCCGAGGCGCAAGAAGCCCGGCGGCGTCAGGCGCATCATGATCTCGCCAAAGGTCACGACTTTGCTGGTCATCAAACTCTCCCCCTCGCCAGGCAACCGGCGGGTTCGGGCGCTGCTCTGCTGCGCCCGGCGCGTTCCAGACTTCCGAAGTCTGCGAGACTTCGGAAGTCTTGCTCAGAGCCTACCGCTCCTTTACCCCCGCCGCCGGATGAGACCGCGGTAGAAGGCGAGCAGATCGGCGTCCTGCCGGTCGCCCCAGAGCATCGGCTCGCGGCTGGACGCCAACCCCAGCGCGCCGCCTTTGCCCTGGCGCTGAGTCAGGCCGACCTCCGTACCATAGTAGATGACCGGCGGGCCGGGCAGGCGCATCTGGACTTCGGCGGCGCGGCGCAGCGCGGCCTTGTCGCCGCCGGCGATGAACAGGAAGCGATCCATGTCGTGGTTGTCAATGAAGGTGGGGCGGACGAACTCGCCTTCTGCGGCGAAATACGCTTCGTGGCGCGCGGCGAACCGCTCGAAATCGGCTTCGCTCCGGGTGCGGTAGGCGTAGGTCTTGCGCAGCGCCTCCCCCAGGTGAAAGTCCAGGCAGCCGTCCAGCCGCCCGATGTAGGGCAGCCAGGCGGAAGGCTGATCCACGATCTCGCCGAAGCAGAAGCAGTCCGGCTTGACGGCACGGCAGGCCGCGCGAAAGTCCGCCCAGAAGTCCGGCCCCGGCCCGTTGGCGTAGTCCAGGCGGTAGCCGTCCACGTCGAACGCGCGCAGCCAGTACTGAGCGATGTCCAGCATCCAGGCGCGCGCGTCCGGGTGCGCCAGGTTGATCTGCGGCATGGACGGCACCCCGAAGAAAGTACGGTAGCCGACCGGCGAGTCGTCGAAGGTGAACCAGGCGCGATAGGGGCTGGCCGGGTCGTGCAGCGCCTCCTGGAAGATGGGGTGCTGGTGCGAGAGGTGATTGCACACCAGGTCGAGCAGCACGCGGATGCCGCGCGCGTGCGCTGCCTCGACCAGAGCGTGCAGCGCCTCGTCACCGCCCAGGCGCGGCTCGGTGCGCGTGTAGTCCACCACGTCGTAGCCGTGATGCGACGGGCTGACCCAGGTGGGGCTGAGCCAGAGGCACGTCGCGCCCAGGCCGGCGATGTAGTCCAGCTTATCGCGCACGCCCCACAGCGTCCCGCCGAAGAAGCCGCGCAGCGAGTCCGGTCGCAGCCAGTCGCCCCCGTCGCCGGGGTAGAAGCGGTCTACGAAGACCTGGTAGATGATCGCGCGGCGCGCCCAGTCCGGTGGACGCAGCCGGTCCACGTGATAGCTGAAGGCCTGCCCGCCAGCGGGATCGAGGGGCGGGTCAGCCGGAACCGCCTCTCCGCGAAAGAAGGCGGCAGACGCACGCTCGGCAGTGTCTTGCACGTCCGGCCAGTCCGCGAAGACTTCCTCGCCGCCCTCTGCCCACGCGCCGATGCGATAGCGCACGACCGTCCCTTCCGGCTGGGCGGGCAGCGCCCCCTCCCAGCGCGTCACGTAGCCCCAGGCGACCGCATCCCACTCGATGCTCACCTGCGCCAGCGCCAGCGCCTGGCCGTTGGTCGCCACGCCGTGCGAACCGGCGGGGGCGCTGCCGTCGAGCGTGTAGTAGCAGGCTACCGCGTCGGCGGAGAAGTCAGTGCCGGTCTGCACGGTCAGCGTGACCGGCTGGCCGGGGAGCGGATCGCGGGGGGACAGCGCGAACCCGTGCTGCACCCCCCGCCGCGCCGTCCGGTGATGGACGACTTTCAGTTCGTCGGTGGCGAACGTCCCGAAAATGAATTCCATGCCTAGCCCTTGACCGCCCCTTCCGTCAGGCCGCTGACGAAGAACCGCTGGAACGTGAGGATCAGGATGACGATGGGGATGGCGCCGATCAGCGCGCCCGCCGAAAAGACACCCCACTCGCGGTTGAAGTTGTCGCTGATGAAGCGGTTGAGGCCGACGGCCAGCGTCTGCATATCCTTGTCTTTGAGCAGCGTCAGCGAGATGATCACGTCGCCATAGGTGCCGATGAAGGACAGGATGCCCACCACGGCCAACACCGGCTGGACCAGCGGCAGGATGATCCGCCAGAAGATCAGCCAGTCCGACGCGCCATCAATACGCGCCGACTCGTCCAGGTCGCGCGGGATGGAGTCGAAGAAGCCCTTCATCAGCCAGGTGTTGATGCCCAGCGCCGCGCCCAGGTAGACCAGGATCAGGCCGCCGTGCGTGTTCAGCCCCAGCCAGCTTATGTGCTGCCCAATGGTCTGGATGAGCAGGAAGGTGGCGACGATGGTCAGCGAGTTGGGGAAGACCTGGACGATGAAGACGGTCAGCATCAGGTTGCGCCGCCCCCGGAAACGGAAACGCGAGAAAGCGTAGGCGCTGACCGCGCTGACGGTCACCGTCAGGAGGGCCGTGATCGAGGCGACCTTGATCGAGTTCCACATCCAGGTGCCGAAGGGATGGATGCTGCTGCTCAGCAACTTATCGTAGTTGCCCAGACCTCTGGCCTGGGGGATGAGCCGCTGCGTGTTGAGCGTGCCCGTCTCGTCGAACGATGCCGACGCGATCCACACAATCGGGAAGAAGGCGAAAAACAGCGCCAGGGCGACGATGACCAGCCGGCCCAGGTAGTTCAGCCAGCGGTCGCGCGCCATCTTGTTCTGCATGACGTAGCTGATACTAGACATTTTCCGAGATCTCCTCCCACGACTGCGTGAAGCGGAAGTTGAAGAAGGTGATCAGGGCGACCATCAGGAAGATGACCAGGCTGATCGTCGAAGCGAACCCATAGTCCGCGCCGCGCCCGCTGCCGAAGGCCAGCTCGTAGGTGTAGGTGATCAGGATGTCGCTGTGCCCGGCAGCCTGGTCGGGCGCGATGGGTGGCCCGCCTTTGTTGAACAGTTCGACGATGGTGAAGTTGTTGAAGTTGAAGGCGAACGAGGCGATCAGCAGCGGGCCAACAGACACCAGCAGCAGGGGCAGCGTCAGGTGGCGGAACTGCTGGAGGGCGTTCGCTCCATCCACGCGCGCCGCCTCGTAGATGTCGCCGGGCAGCGATTGCAGCGCGCCGGTGGTGATCAGCATCATGTAGGGGAAGCCCAGCCACAACTGGATGAGCAGGATGGCCACCTTGACCCATCCGGCGTTGGAAGTCCAGCGCGGGCCGAAGTCAACGCCGAATACATCCACAATCGCCTTGTTGATCACGCCAAGCTGCTCGTTGAGCAGGCCCTTCCACACCAGCACGCTGATGAAGGCGGGCATGGCGTAGGGCACCAGCAGCAACGTGCGCAGCACGGCGCGCCCCGGCGTGAACTTGACGTTGAGCAGCAGTGCCAGGAACAGCCCGAACCAGAAGGTGATAAACACCGTGAAGAAGGCGTGGGCGAACGTCCACAGGAAGACGCGGATGAACGGCCCGCGAATCTTCTCGTTCTCGAACAGGCGCTTGAAGTTGTCCAGGCCGATGGTGACGTAATAGCCGGGGCGGATCACCGGCAGCGGCAGCCCTTCGGCATCGGTCACCTGGCCCTGCGCGTTCTTGTTCGGCCCGTCTACCGGCGTGTACGTGCCCCGCATGGCCTTGTAGGTCACGCCAAGCTCTCTGTCGTAGAGCGTGCCGTCGTCGTTGAGCGCGTACTTGGCCTCGAAGCGCCCGGCCTGCTTGGTCGGGTTCTTCGGATTGAGCATGAAGGTGTTGTCGTCTTCGCCGAACTGAATCTTGGCCAGCACGCTATCGAGGATGGCGATGGTCTTGGCGAAGGGGATGCGCTCCCAACCAGGCAGGCTGGTGGGGATGCCGTCTTCGTCCAGCGTATTGTCGCCGAGGTCTACGTCACTGGCTGGGGTGGCGTTCCCCGGCTCAGCGAAGACAGCCTCGCCCTGGCTGTCGGTGGGGATCAGCCACAACCCCCACAGGTTGGGATCGTCCAGGGAGCGGAACGCCGTCCAACTGTAGGTCTTGGCGTCTTCGGGCAGGAAGGTGCGGCTGAGCAGGACTTCTTCCGCCTGGACGCGCGTCAGCAGGTTGCCGTCTTTATAGTTGGTGAAGGCCACATAAACGGTAAAGATGGTGGGATAAACAATCATCAGGATCAACAGGGACAGGCCAGGGGTGAACCAGCGGTAGGGGTACATCCCCTCGAACAGGAAGGCGACGTTGACCCCCAGCGTGATCACGGCGATGAAGAGCGCCAGGATATATTCGCCGTCGTTGACCAGGCGCGCAGCAAACCAGATGGCAAACGCATCAATGAAGGCCAGCCCGGCCAGGCGCAGGAGAGTCACCACGAGCGAGCGTGACGAAAACAGCGCGGCGGGCAAGCGAGCGGATGCGCGTGAAGCAGGTTTCGCGGTAGCCATCGCTTTCTCCGCGCCGCATCGTTATGGATGCCCGGCCCGGTGCGGCGCGCTTCTCCTTTCGCATTCAGTGACCGGTTTTTGAGCAGGGGCCAGCAGCGCGCTGCTGACCCCTGTGCAAGTCTCATACTGCGCGGATGTAGAGCAGGCCCAAGAACGGACGCTACTCGGCAGCAGCCGCCTCGCGGATGGCGTCAGCGGCCAGCTTGGCCAGTTCCGCCGCATCCGCCGTCGGGTCATTCGAGGCCAGGCGAATCGCGTTGTCCCACGCGGTCCACACCGCCGACATGGCCGGGATGGCCGGCATCGGCTGGCCCACCGCGCTTGCTTCGGTCAGGGCCGCCAGGTACTCGTCTTCTACCTGTTCCTGGGCCGAGAGCAACGCCGGGGTGCGGTTGCCCTGTTCGTACAGGGCAAACTGCACTTCCTCGGAGGCCACCCACTCGGTCAGGAACGCCTGGGCCAGCAGCGGGTTCTTGCTGAAGGCGCTGACCATGAAGGCCTGCACGCCGAGGAACGGACGGCCAGGGTCACCCTCTGGGCCAGCCGGGATGGGGGCGATGGCGAACGGCGTGCCCGCCTCAACCAGCCCGCCGATGCTCCAGGGGCCGGTGATGTACATCGCGGCCTCGCCGCTCTGCATCAGCGCCAGCGCGGCGGGGTGATCCAGACCGGTGGGGAGCAGGCCGTCGCCGATCATGCCCTGCAGCCACTGCAGCGCGGCAACCGAGCCTTCGTTGTCCACGCCGACATCTTCAGCCGTGTAGTTGCCCAGGTCGTCCAGGCCAAAGATGTAGCCGCCAAAGGCCGTCTGGATCGGGAAGAAGTGATACGGGTCACCGTCCTGGCGGATGAAGCCGTAGTCGGCCTTGCCGGAGCTCATCAGTTCTTCCGACACGCTGCGCACCTCGTCAAAGGTGGCCGGGGCAGTCGGCACCAGCTCGGTGTTATAGAAGAAGCCAACGTTCTCGATGGCGTAGGGCACGCCGTAAAGCTCGCCGTCCCAGGTGAGGGCCTGGATCGTGGCTGGCGCGAAGCCTTCCGCCGCATCGCCCAGATCAATCGCGGCGAGCATCCCGTTGGTCACCAGCTCGCCCAGCCAGTCGTGGGCGCCGATGATGATGTCCGGGCCTTCACCCGCCGGGCCAGCGATGCGCAGTTGGTCGCGGATGTCGCCGAAGCCCATCTGCTGCACCACCAGGTCAACGCCGTATTCCTCAGAGAACGACGCGCCCAGTTCCTCGATCACGGCGGAGCGGGTCTCGTCCACCCAGAGGAGCAGGGTAGGAGCTTCCTGCGCCGAGGTCAGCGCGGGCACCGCGCCGACGACCAGCGCGATCACCAACAACAAGGTCAAATGCTTTTTCATGGTATCCTCCAACAGGTGTTATGCTATGAGAGTCTAGGTGTGCGGACGACGAGAGAGCAAACGGAAAGCAGTGTGCCAGGTCGTCTCAGACCGGCCAGTTATCTTGCTGAACTGCCAGTGCGATGTGTTCTCCTTTCCGCGCCATTGTGGGGTATGCCAGCCCGCTGACTCATGCCCACCCTGATGCACAGGGCAGCCTCCGCCGCCGCTCGACGCGCAGCAGGCCGCCCCTGCCTGAGTATGTCATGGTCTGCCGCCGGCATCCAGCCACCACCAGCCCACAGTGTATTCTCAACGCCGATGTTGCCGGGTCACGCTGAGCCTGCCTTAGACAGTATTATAGGCAATGGTGTATCGGCTCAACGCTTACCAGACCCGTTCACCAGACGTATTCTCATTATAGACTAAGCCATCCCGCAGGCCAACAACAATTCTGGTGAGGGTGCGGGCAAAATCTGGCGCGGGGCAGGGGCGCGCGAAAGAGACTTCCGAAGTTTCCGAAAACTTCGGAAGTCTGGCCTCCGCGACGCCTCTGCGCACCCTCAGAGGCCGTTTGAGAGGTATCTTTACCCCCTCCCCGGCCCTTCCCCCGCAAGCGAGGGAAGGGAGAAAGGACTGCTCTTGAAGTCCCTCCCCGCAGGCGAGGAGGGATTTAGGGTGGGGTTGCAGGCCTTTTCAAATGGCCTCTCACCCGCTCCCTCAATGGGGCGAGGGGAAACCCTGTGCCTTGCTCCCCTTCTCCCCCTGGGATACTGTTGGCGAACTAAGTACGCGCTGGTTTCGCAGGAGTGCTGCTTTGCTGCGCTCCGTAGGGGCGTATTGCAATACGCCCCCTGCGCACCAACTTAAGGCTTCTGGGCGCGCGGTATGGGCGGAATGCCCCTCCCCCTGGCCCCCTCCCCGGCCAAGCCAGGGAGGGGGAAAACGTCCCCTCTGGCGGTCAAAGTCCCCCTCTCTAGCTCTGCTGGAGAGGGGGATTGAGGGGGAGAGGCGTGCGCAGCCAGGCGTAAGTTGGCGCATGTGGGGCGTATTGCAATACGCCCCTACGGAGGCATTTCGCCAACAGTATCGTTTAGGGCGAGGGGAAACCCTGTGCCTTGCTCCCTTTCTCCCCCTGGAGGGAGAAGGGGCCGGGGGATGAGGGGAACAAGAACTCTTGCCAAACGCGCTCTTGCCCCCGCCTGAGGCGCTGATTGTGACAAACGCAAGAAAGATAGGTGATGGTCTTCACTGCATACTGGCCTGGTTTTAGCCCATTATGAAGGCTATGGGTGGCTTTAAGCGATTGATTAGTTATAAAGAATATTATTATAAATAATTCGCAGACACTGCAATCGCGCTTACAAGACTACCCACCATCGTTCCTAGCAAGTTGTGGAGGGTCGAAGAGAGCTGTCACATGGAAAAACTCACCCTGGAACTCCCTGCCCTGTACGCAGACCACCACGTGCTGGCCGTCCGCCAACTCCTCGCTGAGCTGCCGGGCGTCACGGCGATCTACGCCAGCAGCGCGTTCCAGGTGGTCGAAGTGACGTTCGATCCCGCGCAGCTAGACGCCGGGCGCATTCGCGCGCACCTGGGCGAAGCGAGTTATCTGGAGCCGCTCGCGGTGCCCGCTGAGTCGGACAAAGCGGCTTATCACTCCGACGATCCCAACGTCTACTTCCGCCACACCGCCGCCTACGCCCACACCGGGCAGACCGTCGGCTTTGCGCAGCGGGTGGCCTACGGTGGGCGTCCCCTGTGGCCGTGTCCGGGCATGGGTCCCTTGAAGATCACCGATGAAGAAGGGGATTAACCATGGCAAAAGAGAAACGCAGCCCCGAAGAACTGAGCATTGACCCCGCCGCCCGGCAGATGCTGATCCGCGCCGACCAGCTTGGCCTGGGCACAGCCTTCACCCGCGCCTCCGACATGGTGCCCTGCAACATTGGCGGGGCGGGCATGTGCTGCAAGCTGTGTGGCATGGGGCCGTGCCGGCTGACCAAAGAGGGGCAGACCGGCGTGTGCGGCGCGACGCTGGACACGATCCAGGCGCGCAACCTCATCCGCGCCATCGCTGCCGGCGCTGCCGCCCACTCCGATCACGGGCGCGACATGGCCTTCACGCTCAAGGCGGTGGCCAACGGCCAGGCCGAGGGCTACGTCATCCGCGACGTGGCCAAGCTGCGCACCGTCGCGGCGAAGTACGACATTCCCATCGAGGGCCGCGCCCCGGAGGAGATCGCCAACGACCTGGCCGACCTGTATATCGCCCAGTTCGGCCAGCAAAACGGCACCGTAGCCCCGGTCATCCGCGCGCCCAAGAAGCGCCAGAAGCTCTGGCAGGAGCGGCGCGTGGTGCCGCGCGGCATTGACCGCGAAGTGGTGGAGGCGCTGCACCGCACGCACATCGGCGACGACCAGGACCCGGAGCACATCCTGGAGCACGCCGTGCGCACGGCGCTCTCCGACGGCTGGGGCGGCAGCATCATCGCCACCGACATCTCGGACATCCTCTTCGGCACGCCGGCGCCCATCCTGGGCCAGGCCAACCTGGGTGTGCTGAAAGACGACATGGTGAACGTGATCGTGCACGGCCACGAGCCGACGCTCAGCCAGATGATCGTCGCCGCCTCGCAAGACCCCGAAATCATCGCCTACGCGCGCAAAGCGGGCGCGAAGGGCGTCAATCTGTCTGGCATCTGCTGCACGGCCAACGAAATCCTGATGCGCCAGGGCATTCCGGCGGCGGGCAACTTCCTGCAGCAGGAACTGGCCATCCTCACCGGTGCGGTCGAGGCGATGGTCGTGGACGTGCAGTGCATCATGCAGGCGCTGGTCAAGCTGGCGACCAACTTCCACACCAAGATCATCACCACCTCGCCGAAGGTGCGCATCACCGGCGCGACGCACATCGAGTTCGACGAACACAAGGCGCTGACCATCGCCAAACAAATCCTGCGCGAGGCGATTGACAACTTTAAGAACCGGGGCGAGACACAGATTCCAGACGTGCGCGAAAACCTGATCCCCGGCTTCTCGCACGAGTACATCAACTACATGCTCGGCGGCAGCTACCGCGCCTCCTTCCGCCCGCTCAACGACGCCATCATGGCCGGGCGCATTCGCGGCGTGGCCGCCATCGTCGGCTGCAACAACCCGCGCAGCAAGCACGACTACCTGCACACCTACGTCACGCGCGAACTGCTGCGCCAGGACGTGCTGGTGGTGGAGACCGGCTGCGGGGCCATCGCCAGCGCCAAGATGGGCCTGCTGCTCGGCGAGGCCGGGCTGGACCAGGTGGGGCCGGGCCTGCGCGAAATCTGCGAGACGGTCGGCATCCCGCCGGTGCTGCACATGGGGTCGTGCGTGGACAACAGCCGCATCCTGACCGTGCTGACGCAGATGGTCGAGGATGGCGGCCTGGGCGACGACATTGACCAGATTCCCGCCGTCGGCCTGGCCCCGGAGTGGATGAGCGAGAAGGCACTCTCCATCGGCACGTACTGCGTCGCGTCGGGCGCGTATGTCATCTTCGGCGGCTCCTCGCCGATCAGCGGGATGCCCGACCGCGTGGAGGATAGCGACCGCGTGCTGCGCTACATCAGCGAGGGCTGGGAGAAGCTGTACGGCGGCAAGATGGAGTTCGTCGCCGACGCTGACGAGATGATCCGCCGCACGCTGGAACACATTGACAAGAAGCGCGCCGCGCTTAACCTGCCCGCTTATGATGCGGGGCGCTTCGGGCGCAGCGGCGACCGGCGCATGTTGGAACTGGAAGAGCTACCCCTGGCCGAGCGCCAGGCGGCACTCTACGGCGTACCGGCCAAGTAGGAGAGCGACGCATGTCCCGATACATTGCTACGCGCGCGATTCGCGGGGCGAACGCGCTGGTGACCGAAGCAGAGCTAATGCTGAAAAAGGCGCTGGCCGAAAAGGGGCCAGATACGCCCATCGCTT
>Ga0334890_1004562_pt1 | contig 12605 bp, 15 predicted proteins | sample GraSluR1_MG_3_FD_207220 | JGI IMG/M metagenome (GOLD analysis project Ga0334890, IMG submission 207220) | Sludge microbial communities from methane-producing bioreactor in Wageningen University, Netherlands - Granular Sludge_31_08-R1 | ecosystem: Engineered > Bioreactor > Anaerobic >... | reverse complement strand
AGCAACGACGTCAATCCCGCCAAAGGTGAGATGTCTGTGATCTCATTGTTCATGAGATTCAGATCCCGCAGATTCGACAATCCAGACAGGGGCGAGACGCTGCCGATCTGGTTCTGGCAGAGATCCAGGGTTTGCAGCTCACTCAGTCCGGACATCGGTGAGATGTCACTGATTGAATTCATCCGACAAATCAGCGTCTTCAGCTTGCTCAGGCTGGCCAGCGGAGAAATACTGGTCAAAACGTTTCCATGAACGTCCAGATATGTCAGATTCGTCAGCCCTGAGAGAGGAGACACGCTGCTGAGGCGGTTTCGGCAGAGGGACAAGGTCTGCAGGCCGGTCAACCCGGCCAATGGTGAGACGTCACTTACTTGGTTCGACCGAATGTTGAGACTCTGGAGATTCACAGCGCACTCCAGACCTGTAAGCACGGTGATCCCCGCATCGGAGGAACCATGGTTGATACAACGTAGCTCTGTCAAACCGAGCATATCGGTGGGCGTCGGGTTCGTGATCCACAATGCCTCCTCAACAGCAGACTTCAATCTCGCATCCGCGAAATACACAGGCCCTTCGGCGTGTGCGGTCATCGGTAAAGACAACAATAGCACCAAAGCAATCAACGGAGTCCTCATCATGCTCTTCCTCCAGCCATCGCTTGCCCACTCCTCAAGATGCAACCGCACCGATGGAACAAGGGGCCCACCCTGTAACCTGATTCGCGCAAGGGAAGGACGGGTTCATCATGCATCTGCACAAAACCCGCTTGTCCCGGCGAAGCCGCACACAGACACATACTTACTTATAGCATTGTCGTGGACATCTGTCCAAAGAAAAAGGGGCTGCGCAAGAAGTTATCTATCAATTGATTCATCTTGTATAAGCGGTTCAGTCATTCCCGTTGGGCCGCCTTGAGTTCCTCGGCCAGCGGGACCATCTGACCCTTGGGCGGCAGGTGGCCGGACTCTCGCAAGCCCTTGACCCAGCAACGCAGGGCCCAGTCACTGACGCCGAGCTATTCGGAGGCTTGGTGGTAGGTGACGCCACCCTCGACGATGAGCTTGGCGGCCTTGAGCTTGAACTCCTCCCTGTAGCGTTTCTGTCGTGTGCTTCTGTCTGCCATAGATGGTTCCTTTCGTGTCTATGGCAGCCCAGTCTATCAAGCTCGCCCCGCGCCCACCATCCATAGGGCAGGTCAGTCCGCCCAGGCCCAGACACATTCTGCCATGCTCTCGCAGAGACCGCGTCCGAGAGGGCTTATTTGGGCTTGCGTATCATGCGTGAATGTGGTCTTCTCTTCGCTTATGAAGACACTGACGAAAGAGATTGCGGTGAACACACCGACGCGCCGAGCCATCGTGTCGATTCACGACGAGGTCAAACGGCTGGTGGAAGAGAGCGGCGTGCAGGATGGACTTGTGCTAGTAAGCGCGATGCACATAACGGCGTCGGTCTTCATCAACGACAATGAGTCTGGCCTGCACCATGACTATGAGGTTTGGCTGGAGAAGCTGGCGCCGGAGAAGCCATACGCCCAGTACAGGCACAACGGATACGAGGACAATGCCGACGCCCATCTTAAACGGCAGGTGATGGGCCGCGAAGTGGTGGTGGCTATCACAGACGGGAAACTGCACCTGGGACCGTGGGAGCACATCTTCTATTACGAGTTTGACGGCAAACGCCGTAAACGCATCCTCGTCAAGATCATCGGCGAATAGGCAGTCGGAGGCTGTGTGGGGCTGACGGGTTTTCTTCTCAAGGCCATAGGCATCTCTCTGTCCGGGGTTATGGCGCCGGGGGCGGTGACGACGGCGGCCATCGCCCAAGGCGCACGGCGTCGCTGGGCGGGCGTACTGATGGCGGTCGGTCACGGCATCGTCGAGATCCCGCTGATCTTCTTCATCATGTTCGGTCTGGGCGTGCTGTTTCAGGCCGGCTGGTTCCGGATCGTTGTGGGTCTGTTCGGCGGGGCTTTTCTCATCTGGATGGGCGTCGGCATGCTGCGCGACAAGGGCGGCGACGACTCGCTATCGGACCGAACCGCCAACGCCGGACCGCTGATGACCGGACTGATTCTGTCGGTCGGCAATCCGTACTTCCTGCTATGGTGGGCCACCGTCGGGCTCAACCTCGCGCTGGAGGCCCGTCATCTGGGCTGGCTCGCTTTCGTGCTCTTCGCACTGGTTCACTGGCTCTGCGATCTGGTCTGGCTGACAATCCTGTCGTTCGGCAGTTTTCACGGGACCCACATTCTCGGGCCGCGCAGCCAGCGAATCGTCCTTCAGGTCTGCGGCATCGCCTTGGCTCTGTTCGGCGTCCACTTCATCTATCGAGCCATGGAGCTCCTGCGCGCCGCATAACGCCGCAGGAAGTCAAGAACCGTCATCTCTTAGACAACAATTGTCATGCGCCCGTACAATCCGATCGCTATACTGGCTTGTCGATGCCTTGCGCCACACTATGAGGCAGCCGTAACCTTGCTCACGTAATGTCCATAGGGAGACGCATCATGGACCACACGCACTTCCGTTTCGCCGCCCCCCTGCTGCTGGCACTGATGCTGGCTGTCGGTTGTGCAACCTCGCATCGCACGCCGGCCGCCGAACCATACGAGCCGACGTGGGAGTCGCTGGCCAAGGTCAACGAGGCGCCCGACTGGTTCCGTGATGCCAAGTTCGGCATCTACTTCCACTGGGGTGTCTACTCGGTGCCGGCCTTCGGGAATGAATGGTATCCGCGCAACATGTACAACCCGAAGAGCCGCGAATACCGCTATCATGTCGAGAGCTGGGGCGACCCGAATACGTTCAGCTATCCCGATTTCGTCCCGATGTTCCGAGCCGAAAGGTTCGACGCCGAGGCGTGGGCGGAGTTGTTTGAGCGGGCCGGAGCGCGATTCGCCGGCCCCGTCGCCGAGCACCACGATGGATGGGCGATGTGGGCCAGCGAGATGACCCCGTGGAACACTGCGGACAGAGGCCCCAAACGCGACATCACCGGCGAGTTGGAGAAGGCCGTCCGCAAGCGCGGCATGAAGTTCGTCACGACGTTCCATCACGCCCGGAACAACCTCTGGCAGAAACACGGTCGCGACGGCCAGCTCGCCTGGACCGGACATTACCAGTTCGTCAAAGAGCATTTCCCCGCCCTGCTCGAAGACTCCGAGCGGGCGATCCTGTACGGCTATATGCCGCGAGAAGAATTCCTCGCCATGTGGCTGGGCAAGCTCACCGAGGTGATCGACAAGTATCGCCCCGACCTGATGTGGTTCGACTCCTGGCTCGACGAAATCCCTGAGAGTCTCCTGCAGGAGTATCTGGCCTACTACTACAATCGCGCCTGGGAATGGAACAAGGAGGTCGTCGTCACGCGCAAGCAGGACGATCTGCCGCTGAGCGTCAGTGTGCAGGATATCGAGAAGGGCCGTGCCGATCGTCTGACCGAGAACTCCTGGCTGACCGACGACACGATCAGCATGGGCAGTTGGTGCTATACCAAGGACCTGCGGATCAAACCGGCCTCGGTCGTGCTGCACAGTCTGATCGACACCGTCAGCAAGAACGGCGCCCTGCTGCTGAACATCTCGCCGATGGCCGACGGCACCATTCCGCAGAACCAGCGTGACGTACTGCTGGAGATGGGCCGATGGTTGAAGGTCAACGGCGAGGCAATCTACGGCACGCGGCCTTGGACGATCTACGGCGAAGGGTCCACGCAGGGCCAAGCCGGGCACTTCGGCGGCGTCACCGACCCGAAAGAAGGCTATCGGCCGGAGGATATCCGCTTCACCACGAAGGCCCGGACGCTCTACGCCATTAGCTTGGGCTGGGCTGAGGGTTCCCTGACGATCCGGTCGTTGAAGTCCGGCTCGGATCTCTTCACCGGCGAGATTGCCTCAGTGTCGTTGCTTGGCAGCAAGGCCAGGATTCAGTGGTCCCGAACGCCCGATGGCCTGGTCATCACCATGCCGAAAGAAAGACCGTGTGATCATGCAGCCGCATTCAAGATCACACCCAGGAGGTAATCGCCGAGAGGCGTGGGCACGCCCACCGCAAAGACACTACCCCTGACGAAATCATCCAGAGGACGGTAGATTCACCTTCGGGTAGTAGCGACCGAGGTCGCGGCCTCGCTTCTTCAGCGTCCGCGCGGTGCGCCGAATGCTTCGCATCAGGCGATTCCCATCGACCCGGCCGTCCTCCGCATACGCCGAGATCAGGAGGTCTTTCAGGTCGTCGTCGAAATAGTGAGAGGACATGCTCCAATGCAGGCGGGCAAGGCTCTTGAACCGCTCTGAGGCGGTCCGCGCCTTCGGGATCATCCGGTGAAGGTCGATCACACTCAGTGCGTACCCGCCAGTAGTCGGGTCGTGACGGATGAAGATGTGCCAGACGTACAGATCGGGCAAGGACACGTTCACATCGTGTAGCCGGCGCGCCAGTTTCGCCATCTCCACCACGATCTGCTCCTGCGTTGCGCGAGGGAGATCCCGCCACCGCTCGACGAGGAAGTCCATCATGCAGACGCCCTCGATCTGCTCGGTGAGCAGGAAGGATCGTCGCTCGAAGCCCATGACCATCTGCTCCCCGAAGCACACGGGATTGCCGGTACGAATCCCCTGTCTCTGGAGATGACACGCGTTGGTCCACTCGATCGCCGCTTGCGACATGGGTCGGCCGAATCTCCACACGGCGCCGATCGTATCCTTCACTTGCCCGAGGTAGAATCGCTTGAGAAAGAACGTTCTAACCGGCGTGTCCTCGATCGTGAGCTTGAGGACGTTTCGCTTCTTGTTCGTGTTGACGCAGGTTCCCTGTGCCTCGTCGAAAAAGTGGCTGAAGGTCTCCATGCGATGCCGGCTGAAGAAGTCCTGCCATGCGTCAGCGAACACGATGTTTTCCATGACGCATCCTTCCGAAAGGTCGCATCGGTCCGGTTCGGGCCGTGAGTGCAGCCGACACGGCATCCGGCAATTTGTTACCGGCTGTGGTCGGCGCCCTGCCATCGCAGAACGGCGAGAATGGGATCGTGGTCGGAGGCGACAGGCTCATCGACGATAACCACGTCTTCCACCTGCCACGGATCGGACGACCGAACGAGAATATAGTCGATCTTCGACCGGGGTGCGACAACGTCGGTCCAGCCGGCGTCGAGCAACAGACGCATCGGGTCGCTGCCCGGCCGCGCGTTGAAATCGCCCACCAGGACAATGGGAGGGCCGCCCTCGGCGCCGAAGAGCTGGGTCAGTCGCGTCGTCTGTTGCACGCGGACCTCGTTGTCCAGGTGGCACAAGTGCGTGCCGACAAAGCGGAGCGGACCGATCCCCTCGGGCTCGATCCACACCTCCAGCGCCGCGCGCGGCTCGCGGCCGGGGCGGTACGGCAGCGGATGCACCGCCGTCCTGAGGATGGGAAATCGCGACAGAACCGCATGGCCGTATCGCCCGCCCTGGTACGGCATGGCCTGGCCGAACACAGGGTGCATCCCGCACAGTTTGCCGAGCAGCGCCGCCTGGTCCACGCCCGAAGCCCGCTCGGTGCGGTCATCGACCTCCTGCAGCGCGACCAGGTCCGGCGACAGATCGTTGATCACCTTTGCCAGACGCTCGTAGTCGAACCGCCCGTCCATCCCCTCTCCGTGATGAATGTTGTAGGTCACCACGCGAAGGGTCTGCGGCTGCTGTAACCCGACCGCCGGGGATTGACAGCCGGCCAGGACCGTCACTGATGCGAAACCCACGACAAACGCGATGAACGTCCTTCGACTCTGTCTCATGTGACCCCCTGTGATTCGCTCTGTGACATCGGGATGCAGCACCACGTCGCGGATGCCGACCCAGTGCATCATGCTTCGGTCGCGCCGGCCTTCTGACGGTGCCTCCTGGCCCGCAGCGCCGATTCCATCTCCGCCAGCAGCTTCTCGCGGTTCCATTGTCCGTAGCGACAGGTCCAGTCGGCGCTGAGGTGGCGAAGGTGTTCGTTGATGAGCTGGTTCCGTCGTTCCGGGCTGAGGCGCTTCATGCTGTCCTTTCACGTGGATTGTTCATTCGGCCTTCTACGATGGGCCAGATCGTCAGACGCGAATCCTGGCGAAGCGGCGCTTTCCGACCTGGATGACCATGCCATCGGTCGGCGTGATGGCGGCGTTCGGGTCCGTGACCTTCTGCCCGTCGATACTGACACCGCCTTGCGTGACCATCCGTTTGGCCTCGCCCCCGGAGTCGACCAGCTTGCAGGTCGTCAAGAGTTGCTTGATCGAGATCGGCTCACTCGGCAGCGAGAACTCCGCGACTTCATCGGGCAATTGGCCCTGGGCGAAGACCTTGTCAAACTCAGCGGCCGCCATCTCGGCCAGCTCAGGCCCGTAGAACTGCGTCACAATCGCCTTGCCCAGCGTGACCTTGGCCTCCTTCGGATGGGTTCGGCTCGGGTCCGTCAGCGTTGCGATCTGCTCGCCAGGCAGGTCGGTCAGCAACGTATAGTAGTTGGCCATCATTTCGTCGCTGATGCTCATGATCTTGCCGAACATGTCGTTCGGGGCATCCGTGACGCCAACGTAGTTGCCCTTGGACTTGCTCATCTTCTCTTTGCCGTCGAGGCCGACGAGGATGGGCATGGTGATGACGATCTGCGGCGGCTGGTCGTGCATCCGTTGGAGGTCGCGGCCGACAAGGTTGTTGAAGGTCTGATCGGTGCCACCCAGCTCGACGTCGCTGCGGATCATCACCGAGTCATAACCTTGCATGAGCGGGTAGAGGAACTCGTGGATGCCGATGGGATCGCCGGCCTTGTAGCGCAACTCGAACGTGTCGCGTTCAAGCATGCGGGCGACCGTCATGCTGCTGGCCAGCTTGATCAGGTCGGCCAGATTGAGCTTGGCGAGCCACTCGCTGTTGTAGCGAACCTCGAGTTTGTCGGGCGAGGTGTTGAGGATGTGTCCGGCTTGATTGAAATAGGTGCGGGCGTTCCGCTCGATCTGCTCGGGCGAGAGCATCGGCCGCGTCGTGTTCTGGCCCGTCGGGTCGCCCACGCGGGCGGTGTAGTCGCCGATAATCAGGACCGCCTTATGACCCAAGTCCTGAAACTGTCGCATTTTACGGAGCACCACTGTGTGCCCCAGATGGATGTCCGGGCTCGTCGGGTCCAGTCCCAGCTTGATCCGCATCGGCCGGCTCGCCTTGGCGGCGTCCACCAGCCGCTGGGCCAGGTCGGTCTCGGTATAGACCTCCACGGTGCCGCGTTTCAACGCCTCTACGGCCTCTACCACGTTGTCCGACATAAACCTGCCTCCCGATCGTGCCTGCCGTTCAAAAGGAAGCGACAATCTTAGCCAGAGCGACCCCGCAATGCAACCGAGAAATCCGCTCTGTCAGCAAGACCAGCCAACAGGCGAGGTTGAGTCTCATTGGCACCCGCTGACCTGTCGGTGCAGGACTGGATTGGGCGAGTCTCTGGGTAGCCTCAACAAATGGAAAGGGCCGCCTCAAAGGACGGCCCCATATCCAAATCTGTAGCTCACACCGCGCGTAAGGTGCGGATCCTGCGCAAGCTCTCTGCGACTCCCGGTCTTCCGTACGTGCGGACTCGCCAGTGGTTTCCGTACTGCGCCTGAAGGGATTCGAACCCCTAACCTTCGGTTCCGTAGTTCTAAATACGGCTTTTAAGTTATTGCGAAAGAATGACTTAGATATGCATCGCGGGGTCAAAAACGCACTTTCAACTGGTTGACAAGTGAACATCAAGTAGAATCAGGAATGCTTTTCACGTGACGACTGACCCACTTACTGACCCACTCCTGAGACAGTTGCTGATGTTCTCATCTCGTGTCGGGGTTTTCATATCGCTCATGTTTGCCACTTGCTTCGCGCGAAGACGGGCTTGAGCGACTGAGCTATCTCGCGGAGACACTCCTCTTCCTTCTCCGATACGGGGCGAAATCCCATCGCCAAATCCAGGGCCATTTGGAAGAGCGACTCATCGCCGGGTGGGATCGCGGCCGTGGTCGGCTGGCTCAGGGTGAAGTACAACCCCAGTCTGGCTTCGTTGCGGTCCGTCAGCGGCTGATACCAGCACTTCGGGTACTGCTTCCGCATCGGGTCGTCGGCTGGCCATTTCTGTCTCGCCATCGCTTTCAGCGCCAATATTGCCACGCCTTTCGATTGGGCCGCCTCAATCACGCGAGGGCCGAAGCCACCTTCGTAGAATGTGGCGAAGTTGACGGGAAATAGAATCGAGTCGAAGTCGTATCGCTCCATGGCCGTCAGGGCTGCCTCCTCCGAGTGAGCCGAGAACCCGAGGTAGCGAACCTGGCCCTGCTTCCTGGCCTCGATGAAGACCTCCATCGCGCCCCCCTGCCCGAACGCCGCATCCACATCCTTCTGCACGTCGGTGATCGCATGAAGCTGGTAGAGGTCGAAGTGGTCCGTCCGCAGCCGTCGGAGCGACTCTTTCAACTCGGCAGCCGCCCCCTCCTTCGTCCGCTGCGTTGTCTTGCAGGCCAGGAACACGTCCTTACGATAAGGCTCCAGCGCCGGTCCGAGCTTGATCTCGGCATCCCCATAGGTCGGCGCGACATCGAAGTAGTTCATCCCCTTCTCGACCGCCCCGGCAACAACGCGGTTGGCGTGCTCCTGCTCAACGCCGCTGATGACGATTCCACCGAAGCCGATAATGGACAGCCGTTCGCCCGTATCGCCATAGGCCCGTTGGGGCAGCTTTGCAGGATTCGCACTGTAGCTGGTCGGTTCGCCCCCACTGGCAGCACGGCCGCTTTGCCCGAGAATTCGCCCCGCCATCACCGAACCTGCCGTAATGGTTCCTTTTCTCAGAAATTCTCTCCGTTCCATTCGAGACTCTCCTTCAATTCCCCGTTTTCAGGCGTCTGTACAATCCATACACCTTGCCTGATACGCACCGAGCCGTGATGGCGTTCGGCAATCTGTCCAGGTCGCCTACGTCGACATCAAGTCATTCGCCAACTCTGTTTGCCGGTACCGTCTCGTGCACTCCATGATGATGCACGCAGTCACAGGTGCCAGAGACTCCGCCACAGCCGGGTGAGCATACGGTTGACTTCGGCATCCCCGACGAATTGCTCGGCCGCCGGGCCCCATTGCAGCTTACGGCCCAGGCGCATCGCGATGTCACTGATATGGCAGACGGTGTCGGTTCGCACCGCCGACTCGATGGATGACACCGGTGTCCTGCGCGTCCGGACACAGTCCAGAAAATCACCCCAATGGTCGGTGCCCATAGCCAAATGTCGCTCCTGCGGCTCGATCTGCTCGCGCCGCGTTTGGCGAATACCTGGCCGCCCGTATCCACACCGTCACAGGCAGGCCTGTGGCGGACCTGAATATCGACGACACCACGGCCGGACGCTATGGTCGGCACGTGGCCCACGCCGAATGGTTCAAGGACGCCTCGGCGACCGGTCCGGCCAACAAGGGACCTTAGTCTGGCCACTATTCCCAGAGCGAAGTTGCGGATGGCGCTCTCATATTAGCATGAATTCTGCGGCCTGGACATTGCATACATGCCAGGACACATCTAGTCCCAGTGGGCTATGAGCATTACAACCACCGGGGGTTGGTTCCTGTAGTCTCTTTTCTTGAAGAGGTCCCTGATCGTCCGATCCCGCAAGTCGTAACCATACGCGACTGGGCCACAGCCCAGGAACCCCGCGATGATAGGATCTATCGGCCGACACGTAGAGCGTCGTACGGCGGCCTGAGAACGAAGGAGTCTTCCCTCATGAAATAGCGGTTCCAGGTACGCAATTTGCTTGAAGTACCCTGCCTCCGTCATGTCGGCAAGAGCTAGCAAGGCCAATTTGGGGAATGGATCTGCAACCTCGCGCGCACTCCGTCGGACTTGCAGAGCCACGCGGCCAGTGAATCCGCGACTGCCAAACATCTTCAGAGTCGTCACGCGCAGGCTCGGCGTCAGATTCTTCGCCCGCTCAACAACTTCTGCCAGACCCGAAGGTGTCCTCCACCCGATCAGTTCCGCGAACCGACGTGGCAGTTTCTGCCGCACGATGCGGTCAAATATGGCTGCCGCCTGCAGCACTAGACCGTGTTCCTCCGCCTCATGCAAGGCCTGCTGTTCATCCGGGTCGATCAGGGAGTCGATAGCCTCTCTAAAGTTATCTATCGTCTCGGCGTGCAACGCCCTTATGATCAGCGATGCTTCCTCGTGAGCGGATAGAGTAGCCTGGGCGACACCAGGCAATGGCACCGAGCACGGAGGTAAAGACTGATGGGCACGTGGAGGGGGCGCGGCGGGCGGAGATGCCTCGGCACTCACGCGGACGTCAGAGGAATACTCTGCCAGCGGCGGCATGAATAACGGTGCGTCATAGAAATTCGTCTCTTTCATTGTTCACATTCCTTCCACTAGAGGCCTCATTGTCAGGCTTGGTATGCCGAAGGATAGTCTCAGGTAGGCTCTGCTACCCGTCAACGCACCGGGAGTACCCAAATAGCAGGATCTCTCGCACTCCTAGTACCCCCTTCTGCCAAACTGAGCCCCGCGCCGTGACGGGCAACCCAAAGTCAATACTCCTGTAGATGGCCGACCTCATATCAGCCTCCTTCTTGGTCCCTCCTCTCGAAGTCCAGAAAGGTTTCATCCGGCGATGTGTCTACCTCTTCCAGAAGAGCAAGCAACCTTCTCAGGTGGGGGCTCAACTCTTGAAGCGTCGCTCTCAGTTCCAGCGATAGAGGCACGGTCTTTTCGATGGGTTTGCCTTCCAGGGAACGCTGACTCCAGCTCTTCCACTCCTGTTGCCAAGACTCCTTGAGCCGAACGATATTCGTGGCCGAGAGCCCCTTTGCCTGGGGCCCCAACAGGGCCTCCAAGGCCTCGGTAAAATCGCCGGTGCTGATCCCGCGAAGGTAGAGCCAAGGGATCAGCTCATCGAGGCTCCTGGTGCGCCGCAGATACGGCGGGAGGATCGTGCTGGTAATCCGGATACCCTGGGATTCTCCTTGATGTGATTACTTCGGAGGCAGGGAAGAATTGTGCCGTCGCTGACACACTGGCCCATGAGATCGGCCATGTCCTGCTTAATGACCGCTTCTTCCCCGACAATCCCGATCCCAACGATCCAGGGCATTCCACAAACCCCAAACCGCTGACGCTGGCCTTGCTCGTCGCGGCGTTTGTCGTTGACGCGAGGCTGACAAACCTCCACCAAGCCCACGCCCGTCTGGAGGTCACGAGCGGGCAGATAACCGTTGCGGACCACCAGACGCCGGCCGTTCTCGTCCCGCTGATCGGCGTGACGTTCGAGATACTCGATGACCTCGTTTTCAATGGCCTGCGCCAGCATCTGCTGAGCTCCTTGTAGCAAAATCTCGTTCAAAGTATCCTTGGAACTGATTGACACAATGTTGCTCGATACAGTAATGTCTTCCATGTGGCGTGTCCTTTCCTATGAGTCTTCAGTAGATGTTCCAACTCAGAAGGATACGCCGCTTCTTTCATGCATGCCATCCACAACTTTCGGTTATACCTCGCGTTTTATCTCTTCGATCCCGAGGCACTGCGAGCATGGCGCTCCTGACATACTTCACACAGTCCATGATCAGACTCCTTTCGCAAACCGTACCTCGTGTCTTGGCAACCCCTTGCAGTTCTGCGAATGGGAGTGACACAGTGTCGGAGCAACTCTGCGGACCTGCTTCAGTCATTCTTGATGTCAAGGACGGTATGGATAACCACCGACTATGATTCGAAGCCGCTCTGCACCCTGAATGGCTTGGGCGTCTTCTATCACGATGGCCAAAGTTATAGAACAACAGTCATGCGGAATCGAGGTCCACCGCTGGTTAGCGTACCGAAGCACTTCCGTGTAAATGTTGGGCTGCGTGGCTGGACAAGCAAACAAGCCAAAGATACCCGTGATGGCGAAGTATCTCTCCCCGAAAGCATCGCGGCGCGTATTCTCGGCATTATATGGATAGTAGTTGAACTCAGAACTGAAGAGCAGATCGACGCAGAATTCTACTATGGTGCCCTTTATTCCCGCCGGTGCCGCCGGTGCCGCCGGTGCCGCGCGTAGACGACCCCAGGCGGATGCCTCAATCGGAATAGACTGATTCGGTGTCGCCAGGTGACCGCTCCCGCGGGATCCCCCTACGTTGCAGACTATGAATGCTTGCGGCGTGTGCACATGCCAAGACGTCTCCAGAAACGGTCCCATCTGAACAGAAGGATACCAATGGGAGGCAGAATATTTGTTCCGGACATACTCCGTACGCGAGTACATGGCCTCAATCTGGTGTTCCCTCGTGTCGGGCCAACCCTGCGGCGCAGTCATAACTGTGAAATCGATGGTGGCCCATTCGCCTCGGGGTTGAGCGTCATTGTACTTCTTAAGCGGGTGTCGGATCGTACCGGCCATGAGCGCATTGGGGTTTGTGGAATGCCCTGGATCGTTGGGATCGGGATTGTCGGGGAAGAAGCGGTCATTAGGACTCGTAAAGAAACGGATTCGGATGTTATGAGGTATTGGGATCAATCGTGTAGTTCCAGTCTGGGCAGACCTCGTGTCGCTGAAGCCGGATCGTCTTCATCTGTGCGTTGGAGATCTTGATC
>Ga0334890_1004555_pt1 | contig 12621 bp, 13 predicted proteins | sample GraSluR1_MG_3_FD_207220 | JGI IMG/M metagenome (GOLD analysis project Ga0334890, IMG submission 207220) | Sludge microbial communities from methane-producing bioreactor in Wageningen University, Netherlands - Granular Sludge_31_08-R1 | ecosystem: Engineered > Bioreactor > Anaerobic >... | reverse complement strand
ATGTCGCGAAGCGTCGCGTCGGCGAAGACCACGAAGGCGGGGACGCCCTGCGCGCTCGCGATCTCTTTCCGGAGGGCGCGCAGCTTGTCGAAGAGTTCGAGGTCGCTCGGCTCCATGAGCATGCTCGTCTTCTTCGATTCGGCGACAAGCGGCTTCGGTTCTTCCTTCGCAACGGGTATCATGAGTTTTTCTCCCCGGAAGAGCACGCCCCTGGCGGCCTGCGTCGTCTTCACCACGGGGAACTCGTCGTCCGTTATCGTGAGGAACCCCCTCGCGAGCAGAAAGTCGATCTTCGCGCGCAGAGAACGCTCGCTCTCGTCCTTCATGATGCCGTAGGTGGAAAGCTCGTCGAGGCCCAGCTTGAGCACGCGCTCGTTTTTGCTCCCGCGCAGCGTGCCGATGAGCAGCGAGACTCCGTAGCGCTCCTTCATCCTGAGCACGCAGGAGAGAATCTTCTGCGCGGGGATGGTGATATCCTCCTGCTCGAAGTCGCGGAGGCAGTTGGAACAGTGGCCGCAGGCGGCGGGGGATTCGTCCCCGAAGTAGTTCAGGATGGCGGCGCGGAGGCAGTCCATCGTGTGGCAGTAGGCGACCATCTTGCGCAGCCTGTTCCGCTCGGACTCGCGCACCTTCTTCAGCGTCTCCTCGTCCAGCTCTTCGTTCTCGCGCTCCTTTTCGATGAAGAACTGATTCGTGAGCACGTCCTGCCCGCCGTAGAAGAGCACGCACTCCGCGGGGGAGCCGTCACGTCCGGCGCGCCCCGCCTCCTGGTAGTAGCTCTCCATGTTCTTCGGCATGTTGTAGTGGAGCACGTACGCGACGTTCGACTTGTCGATCCCCATGCCGAAAGCGTTGGTCGCCACCATGATCCGCGCGTCGTCGGCCTGGAAGCGGTCCTGGTTCTCGCGGCGCTCTTCCTGAGTCAGTCCGGCGTGGTAGCGCGTCGCCGAGTACCCCCCGTCGCGGAGCTTCTCGCAGACCTCGTCGACGGTCTTGCGCGTCAAGCAGTAGACGATGCCGCTCTTCTCGCTGCGGCTGCGCAGAAAGTCCTTCAAGGCCGCCGGTTTGCTCTTCGGCGACTGTACTTCGAAGTAGAGGTTTTTGCGGTCGAAACCCGTAGTGACGACGTGCGGCGCGCGGAGGTTCAACAACTGGACGATGTCGTCGCGCACCTGCGGCGTCGCCGTGGCGGTGAAGGCCCCGAGCACGGGGCGGAGCGGGAGCGAGTGAATAAACTCGCCGATCTTCAGGTAGCTCGGGCGGAAGTCCTGCCCCCACTGCGAAACGCAGTGCGCCTCGTCGACGGCGACGAACGGGACGGAAGCGTCTCGGGCGAACTCCATGAAGTCCTCCGTCGCAAGACGCTCCGGCGCGACGTAGAGCAGCGTGTACTTCCCCGCGCGGGCGTTGCGGAGGACGGTCTTCATCTGGGGAAACGTGAGCGTGCTGTTGAGAAACGCGGCGGCGACGCCCGACTGACGGAGCGCGCTCACCTGGTCCTTCATCAGGGAGATCAGCGGAGAGACGACCAGAGAGACCCCTTCGAAGAGGAGCGACGGTATCTGAAAGCAGAGCGACTTTCCCGCCCCCGTCGGCATGATCCCCACCGCGTCGCGCCCGTCGAGCAGCGCGTCGATGACCTCCTCCTGCCCGGAGCGGAACCCCCCGAAGCCGAAGTACTCCTTCAGCACGACGTGCTTGTTGCGCATTGACTCATTCCTTTCCGCAGCTGTCGAAACAGACTACGCCTCTTCTACGGACACGGTACATTCCCGTATCCAGTCGAGCAGCCGTCGTTCATCGATACGACCGCTCGCCAAGCCTATGGCTGTTTCAAAGTAATCCTCATCGGATGCAACGAGGGAAAACCCGTTCAGTGCGAGAAAGTACGTTCCCAGCACCATCCCGAGACGCTTGTTTCCGTCCTGCAGAGGGTGTCCCTGGATGATTGAACGGATGACCGTGGCGGCAAGCAAGAGTACATCGTCGCCGTAAAAATTCGAGACGGCCTCAAGCTGAAGAACATACCCGATGGGGTTGTAGTTGATGATGCAGAGAGGGTCGTCCGCGTATGCCGACTGCAGCGTTTCAAGCGCAACATACACGGCGTCCTCGGTGATCCATTCAATACTTTGCGAGCGCATCAAGAGCGGATTTTCGTTCGTCTATTATTCTTTGCATAACGACCCGTTTCTCCTCCGGGAGCGATTCGTCCGGAGGACGAAAGTACCCCTTGCCGGCCACTGCGACGAGGGGCCTTCGCGAATTTACTCTCTTCTCGTTGCTGTTCATGCGAAGCGCCTCCTTTCTCAGTCTTCTTATGTATTATACGACGAATCGCCGGAGCTTGCCTCTTATCCTTCGGCGCTTTCATCCTCCCGATAATGGAGCGCGTCGAGGGCGAGAGCGAGGGAGCCGCAGACTCCCGCGTCGGCTCCGAGAGAGGGGGGGACGATGTAGCCGTCCAGCCCCTCTTCGAGCGCGGGGGAGACGATGTAGCCGTCGAGGACGTCGCGGACCTCGGCGCGGACCATTCCGAAGAAGCGCTCTATCCCGAGAAGGCCGCCGTTCGGGACGCTCCCGCCGAGGATGATCCGCCGGGGCGAGAGCGCGCAGACGATGTTGGCGAGGGCCAGCGCGACGTAGCGGGTCTCGAAGCGCCATGCGGAGGAGTCCGGGGAGATCTCCTCGGCGGGCGTTCCGGTCCGCCGCTTCATGGCGGGACCGGAGCAGAGCCCCTCCCAGCAGTCGCCGTGGAACGGACAGACTCCCTCGAAGGTGTCGCCGGGAATCCTGGGGATGCGCATGTGCCCCATCTCGGGGTGGACGAGCCCGTGGACAAGATGTCCGCCCGCCATCACTCCCGCGCCGATGCCGGTGCCGATAGTGATGTAGACGAAGTCGTCAAGACCTGCGGCCGCCCCCCAGCGCTGCTCGCCGAGCGCCGCCGCGTTCACGTCCGTGTCGAAGGCGACGGGGAGAGCAGGGAAAGCGCGGCGCACAGTTCCAAGGATATCTGTATTTCGCCATCCGGCCTTCGGAGTCGAGGTGATGAAACCGTAGGTCGGCGACGACGTGTCAAGATCCACGGGGCCGAACGAGCCTATGCCGATGGCGTGCAGCGGCCCCCGGCGCGTCTCCTCCTCGCGGAACCAGTCCGTCACGGCCGAAAGTACGGCGTCGGGATCGCTCCCGGAGGGGAAGACGGCCCGGCTCAGGTCGCCCGGCCCGGTCCCCGCCGCGCAGACGATCTTCGTCCCCCCGGCCTCGATTCCCCCGACAAGGGGTTGTTCATTCATAGAAAAAAGCCTCCTTACATTATAGAGCAGAGCCTATCCTATCGACACTCTGTCCCGCCCGTTCTGCTTACTGGTGTACATGAGCGCATCGGCGCGCTTCACAAGCGTCTTCGGCGTGTTTCCGTCCGTCGGGCAGGTACCGCCGATCGAAACCGTGACCGAGATTCGCACTCCGCCGACGTCGACCCATGAATTCCGCACCAGCATGCAGAGCCGCTCCGCGATAGTCTCCAACATTGCCTTGTCGGTATTGGGGAAGAGCCCTACGAACTCTTCGCCTCCCCAGCGGCCGATAGTATCGAAACTTCTGGCGGACGCGCTCAGCGAGTTCGCGACGGTCTGGAGAGCCACGTCGCCGACGTCGTGCCCGTAGGTGTCGTTGAAGCGCTTGAAGTGGTCGATGTCGAAGAAGAGAATACCGAACGGAACGCCGCTCCGCTCCCACAACTGGAAGAGTCCGGACAGTTCGGAATCGAGATAGCTTCTGTTCGGGACCTTCGTCAGTTCGTCGACGAGCGCGCGCTTCTCCAGTTCTTCCATGCGCTTCCGCAGCGTCTCCTCGGAATTGACCTCGCTGAACAGTTCGATGCCCCCGATGATCTTGCCGTCGTCGTCCTCCAGAGGCGTTGTCCGCACCACGATAGGAACGCGGTGTCCGCGGCGATGGTGCAGAAAAAACTCGGCTTCTCTGGAAACCCCGTCCCGCATCGTGTAGGCGAGAGGACAATCCCGCGTGCACATACCGACGCCGTTGCAGTCCACATGAACCAGAATGTTGTCCATGCACGAACGCCCCACGACCTCGTCTCTGCCGTATCCGGCGATCCGCTCCGCTCCTTTGTTCCAGAACGTGATGATCCGGTCGGGATCAACGAAGTACACACCCTCTTTCATAGTGTCCAGCATACGGAGATAGTCGCGCCGCATCCTCATCAACCTCCTTCGCGAAAAATAGCGGTGATCAAGCATGAGCGTTTGAAAAAAACACGCTCTTTCGCGTCGCCCTTCGAAAGGGCGCCGGACGACGCCGAGCCGCAATACTCCTCTCGGACAAAAGGGGCTACGCCCTTCCCTCCACCAGCATGGCCTTCGCCAGTTCGTCGGCCTTTTCCTTGCCCTTCAGACGCTCCGCGAGGGCCAGCGCGAACTCCATGGCGACGCCCGGCCCCGCCGCGGTGATCAGCTTCTCGCCTACGCAAAGGCGCTCCTCGGTGCGGTTGACATCGTCGAGGCGACGTTGGAAGGCGGGATAGCAGGAGGTTTTCTCGTCGCCAAGCAGTCCGAGCGGGTGCAGCACCACCGCAGGAGCCGCGCAGATCGCGGCGATCATCCGCCCTTCGGCATGCTGCTTTTTCAGCATATCGCCAAGCAGCGCGGAGGCCGCCAGATTCGCCGCCCCCGGCATTCCACCCGGCAGCACGATCAGGTCGAAGGTCCGTCCGGCGACCTCGGCAAGCGTCGTATCAGCCTGAACAGAAATTCCCCGAGCCCCCTTCACCACGAGCCCGTCAAGCGACGCGACCGTCACGTCGACATCAAGCCGCCGCAGCACGTCGACCGGCGCGATCGCCTCGATCTCCTCGAACCCCTCGGCAAGCACGGTGAGCACACTCTTCGCCATCTTCGTTCCTCCTTCTTATGAAACCGATCGGCCGTTCCCGTCCTTTCTTTCCATTATAGAACATCTTTCTTCGGCAGCGGCGACTACTCCCCCGGCGGAAAGATGCAGCTCCACGTCAAGGATCTGAAGAACGTGATGACCGCGTGTCATGAATACGATGTCGCCATGCCGCTGACCGAGAGCGTTCTGAAGATGATGGAGGAGGTCGTGCGGGACGCGGGCCCCGACACCGACCACGGCGGCGTCGCCAAGTACTTCGAGAAGCTCAACGGCGTCTCGCTGGTGACGGAATAGGGCGCACCGCTGCCGTCGGCAAACGGGAAGACTCCAGTCTACGTACACCACCCGTTCTCCTTGACCTCCATGCTGAAACCGGTAATATTTATTACCACTTTAGGCAAATATCGGTAAAATTTACGGCCGGGTGATGCGAAATGCTGGAAACACTACAGTCACTGATTCTCAGCGTCGTCAGGCTCTTCCGCTTTACAGCCCCAGCAGCGGGGAGGGCTCGCCGTGCCAGGTCACCAGGATGTGCGTCCTCGCCCTTGTCGCGGCGACGTGGAGCAAGGAGCGCTCGCGGGTTTCCAGCTCGTTCATCATCGGCGGATCCTCATGCTCCCGCCACGACTTCGGCGGGACGATGTCCTCGCAGACGCCCGCGAGGATCATCCGGTCGAACTCCAGCCCCTTCACCCGATGCATCGTCGCCGTCCGGACGCCGTCCTCGTCGCGGTTTTCCGGCCCCCCGGCCTCCAGCTTCACCAGAGGAAGACCCCGCACGGCAAGCGCCTCGCGGTAGCGTTCCAGAAGCGCCCGCGAGCGGACGACCAGGCAGACGTCCTTCAACCGCTCCCCTTTGGACTCGATCTCCTTCAGGAACCCGACCAGAAAATCCGCCTCCTCGTCGAGCGAGACGAACCCCTCAAGGCGGGGCTCCTGACCGCGCAGCAGCGAACGATACCCCTTCAGGTCGTCCTCCCCTCCCTCCAGATCGTCGAGAGAACGCCCGTCCAGCAGGGAGACCGCCCAGCGTCTGGTCTCCTCGGTGGTGCGGTAGTTCACCAGCAGCTTGCAGCTCCGCCCGGCGACGGAGATGCCGCAGCGCGAAAGCACGACCGGATGACGGTATATCCTCTGGTGCGGGTCGCCCGTGATGAAGAGATCGTTGGGCCCCTCCGGAACCATGGCGCGCAGCAGGCGAAAAGCCGACGGTCCCAGATCCTGCGCCTCGTCCACCACGATGCTCCGGTAGGGGAGACGTTCTCCGCCGCCCTCCAGAATCTGCCTGACCTCGCGCATGCCGTCGTCGGGCTCGCAGAAACCGTGCTCCGTCAGCAGCTCGCGGAAACGCGCGAAGACGGGCCAGACGACCCTTCTCTTCCGCTCGTCGAGGGCGACACCCCGCCCCCTGCGGTCGGCGCGGAGGTACTCCTCTTCTGTGGAAATCTCCTCGCCGAGCACGATGCGCTCCCACTCCTCGCGGTAGAACGCCTCGGAGAAGCCCGGCTCCGCAGACGCTCGCGAGATCGAGTCCTCCCAGAACTCCCTCCGTTTGGCGTCGTCGAACAGGAAGTTCGGCGTCCGGCCGTGCGACACAAGGAAGCGGTACACCCACCTGTCGAGATTGACCACCTCGATACGCTCCATCACGTCCTGAGGGCAGATGCGGGCCAGGTTCGCCGCCAGATCCGACGCCAGGTTGACGGTGAAGGTGGTCACCAGCACCTTTTCCTCCGATCCGGCCGGAATCGTCCGCGCAAGCCTGCACGCCCGGTGGACAGCGGCGACGGTCTTCCCCGTTCCCGCGCCCCCCAGCACGCGCACAGGCCCGTTCCAGTCCTTCTCGACGAGCCGCCTCTGCGACGGGTGCAGAAAGACCCGCCACAGCTCCAGCGGCGAATCGAGCACCGAACGCAGCTCCTCCTCGTTCTCCACGATCAGGAAGCGCGAACGCCCCTCCTCCGTCCGGATGGCCGCGTCGACATCCGCGCCGGGGTCGGGCGCTTTCTCCAGGTCGATATGGCGCAGAATCTCCTCCGGCGAGGATCCCAGGTGCAGCAACGTCAGATAGTCGCCCGTCTCCGTCGGCAGACGCTCCATGAAACGCTCCAGCTCCTCCTCCGTGCGGAGGCCGCGCAGCTCCGGGAGTAGCTCCTCCGGGACGCCCATCTTCAGAAGATGCCGGTCGCCCGTTCCGGCGAAGAGCGGCGGCGTCTCCGTGACGGCCGGTTCCGCTGTCCGCTTCTCCTCGCAGGTCTCGAAGATCTGCAGGCTCCCCGTGTAGGGGTTCACCGCGCACGAGCGGTTTCTGGCCCACGCGTAGGCGTCGTCGTGATGGTCGACCCAGAGGAGCACATAGGTGTTTCCCGACTCCGGGTGCAGCACGATGCCGCGGTAGGCGTCGTCGATCCGCACGGAGCGCAGCTTCTTGTCCTTCGCGTCGCGGATCTTCTCGAAGTTGATCCCCGGGGAGTCCGGCCGCTCGCTGAAGCGCCTGATGAATTCCAGCACCTTCTCCTGCCGGGCGCGCGGCATCTTGAAGAGCGACGAAAAGCAGTCCCTGGAGACTGCGACGTTCGGTGTGAAGTTCATACTCTTCGGCCTCCTTCGGGAGAGACAAGATCGTTTCTTCCATAGTACAGAAGTATGCCACATCCTCCGGGAAATGCTGTGCACGCTACAGAGCTTCGGTCCCCTTCCTTCCAAGCGCTTCGAGCGCGTCGATCCACGCTCCGAAACGGCCGCACATACGACAAAGGCGTTCCATACCTATCCGAGAGAGTATGATCGGAGCATGAGCGTTCAATGCTCGCCCTTTCCTGTAGGCTGGATACAACTGCAGGATACGTTTCGAAGGAGCGCTCGTGAAGGAATCGTTGATCTTCTCGCAGTCGCCGAACCTATCCAGAATATTCTGGAATTTTTCGGCAAGATCGAGTCGATCGAACACCTGCGCCATCGTGTCGGGATCGGCGAAGAGCAACGCTTCCATTTCGTACATCTGAATATAGGGTATGAAACGCCTCGGGTTGAAACTCGCTCCCATCCTGAAGACGACTTCGCTCTGCATAGCCGACTCGAGAGCACGTGCCTTTCCATCGAAAAGAGCTTGCCGTGCATCTTCGCCTCCGGGCCATTTGGCGAGAGGAAGACCGTAATAATCGAAAAATGTACTGACGACAAGCTGCGCATCCTGCCGCAACAGCCTTTGTATATCATTACAGATCTCGGAGAAAGAGCGGATGCCGCCTTTATGGCCGCTTCTTCCGACCAGTGCGGCGGTAACGAAGACGCCCCGTTCGCCGAGGAAAGGGGCAAGCACTCGCTCCACTACAGCTTGCTCTGTCTGCCCCTCGACGACAAGAACAAGCCTATTCATACGTCGGACCTCCGAGGATGATGTTTTTGCGCCATAGATCCCCGAGAGTGTATTCGTCAAGCCACTCCGAAAGCTCCGTGCTTTGCAGCCTCCGGAACGAGGAAGCCCCCGCCCTCCGATCGGCGACGATCACATCTTCGGGCTCGAAAAAGCTCACAAAATCGGGAGACTGAGTGGCGACAAGCATCCGCGTCTTGATGGACGCCTCCTGAAAGAGATTGGCCAGCACCCCGAGAGCCACCGGATGGAGCCCCAACTCCGGTTCATCGATGACGATAATGGACGGCAACCGCTCATCAGGCTGCAGAAGAAGCGTCGCAAGCGCCATGAAGCGCAACGTTCCGTCCGAAAGCTGATGCGCCCCGAACTCGTACTCTTCTCCCTTCGCCCTCCAGCGCAGAGAAAGACGCGGAGAGTCCCCGTTCATCGGTTCGAGCGCGAAATCTGAGAAAAAAGGCGCTATCAGACGGATCACTTCGACGATGCGGTCGTAGTGTCCGCCATGCCGTTCACGCAACGCGCGCAACACTGCGGCAAGATTGCCCCCGTCGGAACGAAGCACGCGCGAGTCTTCGGCATCGCAGCTTCCCCTCAGCCGGGACTCCGGAGACGTATCGTGAAACTGATAGATTCCTATGGAAGAGAGCGACTTCGCAATGCGAAACAGCACGGGATCTTCCATGCTGCGCGCGCTGCACAGGACCGATTCGCGCTGACCGCCCCCGAGAGATCTTGCGATCGGTGCATCCTCGCCTTGTCCCCCGTGGAGAACCCGCTCGTCCGCAAAGATCAGCCTGTCCTCGGCGGCATAGGAAAGCCGGAAGGAATAGAGCAAAGGAGCATCGCAGCCGCCCGTTTCAAGCTCGGCCTCGATGCTCTGCGTGCACTTCGGCCCGTTGCGGAGCATGGACGCAGCCCCGCCGCTCCGTCCGACGAACTCCTGAAGCGAGCCGGCCACCATAGAGGAGAGCATCCGGAAGAACCCCGTCAGATTCGTCTTTCCCGCTCCGTTGGCGCCTATGAGGATGTTCATACCGCGAAGCTCCATCGCAACGATCTCGTGTATGGATTTAAAGCCCCTAAGAGAGAGTCTGGTTATGGACACCCCGTACCTCCTTCGCTTGAGGAAAAAGGCTTCCCCGTTCGGCTCCCGCCCCTTCAGCCCCGAAGGATCACCCTTGAGCAATACCGCGCATCTCTTCGGCGAGACGGCGGACCTCCTCCTCGGGAAGATCGACGCACTCGGAAACATCGGCTGTGCCGAACCCCTTGCATACGATCCCCGATACGTTTTTCAGCTTCTTGTCGAACGATAGAATACGGCCTTCGGAAATGTCCAAAGCAGCCGCACAAAGGCAGGCATCTCCGAAATGGGGAACAGAACCGCTGAATAGATTCAAAGCATGTATCATGCGATCTTTTTCCGCCATTAGGAAATGTTCCATCTGAACAAGAGGAAGTAGAAATTCGGTTATCTTGACGCGTTCGACCTTGTAGAAAGATGAGAGAACCCACACAACCTCGGCAAGAATGACCGATTCACACCAGACGGACAGGTCTCCCTTCTCGACGTCCAGCATAATAGCCTCCGCAGCCGGGCTCAGTTTTTCATTATCACCGAGAAGAAACCGCAGAATGATATTCACATCAATACAGTACAAATCACTCATTCGATTCCGCCACAGCCCGGTACATCGCTTCGCGCTCATCCTCTTCGGTGCTTCCGGGAACAGCATACTCGGCGAGCGCACCGTAAAGACTCTTCACATCCTTGGCCGGCGTCAACACTATCTCCCCGTTCCGCACCTGAACAAACAATTTTGTTTTCGCTTGCATCTTGAGCTGCCTGCGAATTATAGCAGGTATCACGATTCGCCCCTTTTCCGAGGCTGTAATTATCATTTTTATACCCCCTCGTTGTGCGCAGGCAAGCGCCGCAACGGATCGACGGCTTTCGCCATTTCCGGAAGGACGGAGCGAAGGGTATGGTGGAACGATCCGGAGAGAAACTCTCTCCAGAGGGTGTCGTCGGAGTGTTTTTCGTTCCCGGCAGCGTCCGCCGGTCGTCTCGCACGCGGTTCTCCGGATGCCATGAGCCTATCGCCTCCATGAGGACGCCGTTGCGCCAACGCCCGCATCTTTCAGCGATATTGTAGCATGTCGAGTTCCTCTTCCCATTCATCCCAAACACGGAGGCATCAAAACGCTCTCTCCAGCTCGAACTCCGCCAAGTTCCGCGTTTCTTCGTCGATCCTGATACCGGCCAGGTACAGCTCGCGTCCGCGGTACTTCTCGCCGTACCCCTTCGCCCGTATCTGCCGCAGCGCCGCCGAAGCCGAATCCCTTTTCAACTCCATGACGTAGACCCGCCCCTTGTGCTCGACGACAAGATCGCTCCGGCCGAAAAGAGCCGGTTGAACGACTCCCGGACCTCGCGGTTGGGGAAGTCGAGCGTGTAGCTTCTCTCCCCCGCCTCTTTGATGGTCAGGTAGCCCGCCTGCCAGAGAAGACTCTCCGGCGGGGCCTCCTCGATCTCGTAGATGTTGGGGAAATCACGGTCCACCATGACCCGGCTCAAGGATTCCGGAGAAAGGCTCCGCTCCCTGGCATACCTGACCAGAAAGCCGGGCGAGCCGGACTCGAACCAGTAGTTCCGGAACCTGCCGTCTGCGAAAAAGTTCAGTATTGAAAAGGGGTTGTACACCCGCGTCCGTCCGTCGAAGCTGAAACCGTCGTAGCGCTCCCGCAGTCTTTCGAGCAGTTCCTCCCTCGGAATCCCGCACTTCTCCGCGGACGCGGCGATATGCCCCTCGAAAGATCGCTCAAGCTCCTCCTGCGTATAGCCCAGCATCGCGGCGCATGATTCGCTCAGGGAAACGTCGCTCAGACTGTTCAGCGAAGAGAAGACGCTCACCTTCGACAGCGTGGAGATGCCGGTTAAAAAAACGAAACGGAGATGCGAGTCCGCCGACTTCAGAATCGCGTAGAAGCTGCGCATCACGTCGCGTACGCGGGACACCGTCCGAAGGTCGTGCAGATTGTCCAGAATCGGCTTGTCGTATTCGTCGACGAGCACCACCACGTCTCCCCGCACGGAGACCTTCTCGATCAGTTCGGCGAAGGCGTTGGTGAAGACCGTGCTTTCGAGCGACACTCCCTGTCGGGCGGCCTCCCGCCGGATCTTCTCGCCGAGGCTGAGGAGAAGCGTCCCTTCGTCGGGAGCGCACAGTTCGCTCATATCGAAGCGGATCACCGGATGGGGGTGGAGGCTCCAATGTTGACCGAGCCACGTGCCGTCGAACAGATCCCGCCGCCCCTCGAACATCGCCTGAAACGTGGACACGGTCAGCGACTTGCCGAAACGCCTCGGACGGGAGAGAAAGAAGGACTTTCCCCGGTCGATCATACCGGCGAGCGGGCGGGTCTTGTCCACGTAGACGTACCCGCCGGAGCGAATCTGTTCAAACGATTGAATGCCTATCGGCAGCTTCCGTAGCATAAGGACACCTCCGCGCTTCTTCCGGCTCCGACCCATCTTTCCTCGAACACGGATACGGCGAGGCTCGTCCGCGGGCCGGCTCTCCGCACCAGCGGCGGAGCGGAACACCCATCGCGATCAGGACTTCATCTCTTCGGCAAGACGACGGACCTCCTCCTCGGGAAGATCGACGCACTCGGAAACATCGGCTGTGCCGAACTCCTTGCGCAGCATTCTGATCGCATTGTCCCGCTTGGTTTGCTCCGTACCGATGAGAATGCCATCTTCCCTGCCCTTTTGGATATTACGGTCTCAGAGAGCCGCCGTTCCGATCATGACGGAGCCACCTCTCCGATGAAAGTGAGCCACCGTTCCGGCGGCATGGAGCCGGTGTTCCGGAGGGGGAGCCACCCCGTCAGCAGGGTGACTTCCCCGGAGAATCACGCTACGCTGTAGCCGAAATCCCCTTCTTCTTCCGCATCGACTCCTTCCCTTGGATCCGGATCATGTGCGCGTTGTGGACGATCCTGTCCAGAATCGCGTCGGCGACGACTCCCTCTCCTATCTTCGCGTGCCATCCTTCTGGAGTGTACTGCGAGCAGAAGATGGTGGAGGAAACTCCGAGTCTCGCCTGCACTATTTCGAGAAGATCTCTCGCTTCCATGCTGTTCAGGGGGAAGATCAGCCAGTCATCCAGAATCAGCAGCCGGACGTTTCTGTACTGCTTGAGAGCGTCTTCCAGCACACCCATTCCCCGAGCCACGGCGATTTCGTTCAGAAGTTCGGGGAGCCGTGTGTACTTGACCCTGTAGAAATTCCTGCACGCCGCCACTCCCAAAGC
>Ga0334890_1004554_pt1 | contig 12622 bp, 12 predicted proteins | sample GraSluR1_MG_3_FD_207220 | JGI IMG/M metagenome (GOLD analysis project Ga0334890, IMG submission 207220) | Sludge microbial communities from methane-producing bioreactor in Wageningen University, Netherlands - Granular Sludge_31_08-R1 | ecosystem: Engineered > Bioreactor > Anaerobic >... | reverse complement strand
TAGGGGACACCCGCAACACCTCACACATCCGTCGCACCGGGAACTCTCCTGCATGCGCGGCGATGAATGCATGCTTCAGCCCTCGAGACGACTGAAGATGCTCACCGCTTTTTTTAGGATGTCGCGCTCCTGCTCGGTAATCGCCAGCTGCCGCCGCAGGTGGCGCACCTCCCCCTGCGCCACCGCCAGGTCACTCGGTGCCAGGCTCGCTTCACCCCCCTCCCGCCGCACCTGGTACCGGTCGCGCCACTTCAGTAGCAGCCCTTTGGTGATCCCCAGCTCCCGCTCCAGCTGCGCTGCGCTCTTGCCACTGTGCTTCAGCAACTCTAGCGCTTCCAGCTTGAACTCTTGCGTGTACATCCGATATCGCTTGTCCATTGCTCCCTCCTGATTCCTCCAGTCTACGACATTTCTGGTGCCCGAGAAATCGGGGGAAGGTCAATTGTACGTAGCGATCGCCGTGCAACTGTAGCTCATTGTCACCGTGATGGTGGTAGAAGAGCCAGACGCACCAGGGCACGAACCAGACCATCCCACAAATCTGCATTGCCCTGACGAATATGGAGGAACCGTCAGCGTCACAGAACTCCCCGGCAACCACTGTCCATCGCAGTTAGGACTCTGCCCAAACTCGATGCTGGCGTCTCCGCACCTGATGCCCAGGATTACCTGCGTGGTCAGCGTATAGCACTCCCCAGTGGTCGGCGGCGCGCACGTCGCCGGGTCCCACAGGCACGCGCCGTCAGGCGCGAGCACGCACTCGCTGGCCGGGCCTCCGCACGTGTCGCACGAGCCGCACGGCCCCCAGCCGCCCCCAGGCGTGACGATCACAGGCGGCGGGCCGCCGGGGATGATCGGCGGAATCTCGCCCGGTGGGATGTTGAGGCAGTTGCCGATCTCGTCTACTTCTTCTTCGGCCACCCACAGCGACGCCGCGAACTCACTGCCGGGAATCTCGTCCTTGTCAAGCTGCCACCAGGTCTTGCCCTGCTCGTCGAGCGCCTGCCCGATCACAGTGAAGTCCTGCCTGGCGGGCAGCCAGTCGAAGACGCCGCGATTCTCGCCCGGCCCCACGCGCATCCGCGCGAACCGCTCGAACTCGGTGCGCACCAGGCACGTCGCCGGCAGCGGCTCGAAGACGGGCCGCCAGTCGGGGGCGTAGTTCTCGTTGGTCTCGTCGGTCAGGCGGAAGGTGTGCTGCGCGTCGCGGTCCATCACATACAGGTTGGCGTAGCCACTGCGCCCGGACATGAAAGCGATCCAACCCCCGTCCAGCGACCAGTCCATGCTGCCCAGGCGGTCGCTCTGCTCGGTCATACGCAGCGCCTCGGCACCCTCGTTGGTCATGCGGTAGATGTCCGCCTGACGGTCGCGCTCGGTCTGGAAGGTCATCAGCAGGCCGTTCGGGGAATAGGCCGGATACCAGCCGTTCGCGCCAAACAGGTTGGTGATACGGCGCACGTCGCTGCCGTCGGCGTTCATGAGATGAATCTCGGCCACGCCATCGCGCATGGAGGAGAAAGCGATGGTTCTGCCATCCGGCGACCAGGCCGGCTGCGTGTCAACGCCTGGGTTATCGGTCAGGCGCTGCACGTTGCTCCCGTCGGCGTTCATGACGTAAAGTTCTTCGTTGCCGTCGCGCTCCGACACGAAGGCGATGTGCGTCCCATCCGGCGACCAGTCCGGCTCGGAGTCGGGGGCCGCGTTGTCGGTCAGGCGTTGCGCGCCGCTGCCGTCCGCATTCATCACGTAGATTTCCAGGTTGCCGTCGCGCGCCGTGTGGAAGGCGATGCGCGCCCCGTCCGGCGACCAGTCCGGCGCGCCGTCCAGGGCCTCGTTGGTGGTCAGGCGGCGGGGATTGGTGCCGTCGGCATTGATGACGTAAATCTCTGGGTTGCCGTCGCGCTCGGAGGTGAAGGCCACCTCCCAGCGATTGTCCGGCGGCGAGAAGAAGGCGATCTTGCCCGTCTCGAAGACGGTGACGGTCGTGCCCTGCCCGCTGGAGGCGAGCAGCGCCCCGTTCGCGTCGGTGATGTCCAGCGTCTCGATGGCGAAGGCCGCTTCGCCGGGGATCAGCCCGCCCACTTCCAGCGTGAAGAGCACATCGCCTGTGGCGGCGGGCGCTCCCTGCGCGGTGTAGGACAGGCGCACGACTCCGGCGGCGTTGTCCACCAGCACCTCGCGCTCCAGCGCCCCCTCGCCCAGGTACGGGCCGACGCGGGCCGTCCACACGCGGGCTACGGCGCGGTCGAAGCGGATGGTCACGGCGAAGGCGGCGCAGCTTCCGGCGGGGCAGGCGATGCGCCCCTCGATGACCGCCGTCTCCGCCACGCCGACTTCCGCCGGGGTGAGCGTCACCGTCACGCCGGTCTGGGCGCGGCCAAAGCCGGCCCCGCTGAGCAGCGAGACGGCGAAGACCGCGCACCAGAGTACAGACAAAACGCGCTTTCGTTGCATGAAGTTTCCCTCCCTGAGTGTGTTTGCCCCTCGCGGGTTCGTGCCAACGATCTGACGTTCCTCCTCTTAAGTAACATCATATCACCTTAACCCATAAAAACGTGTTCAGAAGCGGCAAAAATCTATCCGGTGGAGTCCAAGCGCGGACAGGCGGGTACGACTCAGAGGCCGTTTGAGAGGTATCTTTACCCCCATCCCCGGCCCTTCCCCCGCAAGCGAGGGAAGGGAGAAAGGACTGCTCTTGAAGTCCCTCCCTGCGTCGTGGAGAGGGGACTTGATGGCAGTCCGACTCCCCCTCTCCACCGCGTGGGGGGCTGGGGGGTGAGGCCCCTACGGGAGAGTAGCTGCGATAAGGGTGCTGTGTAGCCAGACTTCCGAAGTTTCTGAAAACTTCGGAAGTCTGTTGCCGTGCGGGGCGCAACAGAGCAGCGCCCTTACCGCCTGAAGGGTCTTGCACGCACCTTCGCAGAGGGTCCACGAACAACCTGTTGCCAGGGGAGATCATGACTACTCGGTGAACGCCTCCCCCCTCAATCCCCCCTCCAGCCGAGCTAGAGGGGGGACGATCTGACAGGCAATTCTCCCCTTCTCCTGGCTTTGCTGGGGGAAGGGGCCGGGGGATAGGGGCGTTCTGGCAATCGCCCAACAACTTGTTCGTGGACCCCCTCGCAGACCACCATTGCCATAGCCGCTCGCGTGCGCTATAGTGGGCGGTAGATCTGAGCGCACGCTAAGAAGCAGAAACCGGTGACCGCACCTACCGCTTACGACCCAACCTATGCTGACGGTGAGATTCTCAGCGGCGTTCCGCAGCCCACGATTCACCCTGGGCGCTCGTTCCTGCGCGAGCTGGTCGAGACGGCGCTGCTCATCGCCGCCATCTACGCTTTCGTCAACCTGGCGACGGCGCGCTTTGTCGTGGACGGCAACTCGATGCTGCCCAACTTCAACAGCGACCAGTTCATCATCGTCAGCCGCCTGTCGTATATCGTCGGCGAGCCGCAGCGTGGCGATGTCGTCGTCTTCCATTACCCGTTGCAGTCCGACCGCGACTTCATCAAGCGCGTCATCGGGCTGCCTGGCGAGACGGTGACCATTCTCGAAGGGCGCACCTACATCAACGGCAAGCTGATCGAAGAGCCGTACATCCAGAACTTCTGCCGCGCCAAGTCGTGCGACGGCGAATGGGTCGTCGGCCCCGACCAGGTTTTCGTGCTCGGCGACAACCGGGGTTCCAGCAAGGATTCGCAGGACTTCGGCCCGGTGGATCGCAAGTACATCGTCGGGCGGGCCTTCGTGCGCTACTGGCCGCCGTCGGATTGGGGCATCATCCAGCACTGGGATTACGATGGGAACGGGGCACCGCTGCCGACCATGACGCCAACCAGCCCGCCGACCAGCACCCCCGATGCCCTGGCGACGCCGGAGCCTGGCGCGTCCCCGGTGGGGCCGTTCTAGGCCAGCGGGCGCAGCGCGTGAACGAGGCAACACCACCCATGTCTGACACCTGCCCGGCCTGCCTGGTGGGCCGGATGAGGCTGACCACCACAACTTATGTACAGGTCTACGACGGGACGCTGATCCACGCCCCGAACACGGCGGCCTGGCAATGCGACACCTGCGGCGAGACGTATTTCGCCGACGCCACCCTGCGGCGCATCGAGGCGCTGATCGGCACGGGCGGCCTGCCGCCTAACCGCTACGAGCCTGCACCGCGCGAGTCGCTGCTACCGCCGGGCGACGCCCCCGCTTCCCGCGACGAGTCGCCGCCGGATGTACTTGGCTCGCGGTCTGAGTAGATGCGGCGCGATCCAACCACAACACAGCAAAGGGTACGCGATCAATGGGCATCAATCTCTGGCACAAACTCCCCCCAGGGCCGGACATCCCGAACAGTGTCTACTGCATCGTCGAGATTCCGAAGGGCAGCCGCAACAAGTACGAGTACAGCAAGATCGCCGGCGTGATCAAGCTCGACCGCGTGCTGTACAGCCCCATGCACTACCCCAGCGACTACGGGCTGATCCCGCAGACTTTCGCCGAAGACGGCGACCCGCTCGACATCCTGGTGATGGTCAGCGAGCCGAGCTTCGCCGGCTGTGTGATCGAGGCGCGGCCCATCGCCATCTTCCACATGACCGATCGGGGCGACCCGGACGACAAGATTCTGGCCGTGCCCGCCACCGATCCGCTGTTCGACGACTACCGCGACATCGGCGACGTGCCGCGCCATTTCCTCAACGAAGTGGCCCACTTCTTCAAGACGTACAAAGAGCTGCAGGGCATTGAGGTCACGCCCATCGGCTGGGAGAACGCTGAGAAAGCGCGCGAGGTCATCCAGCAGGCCATCGAGGCCTACAAGCGCAAGTTCCCGCCAGAGATGGTGTAGGACGAGCCTCACCGCCGAGGCGCAGAGGGCACAGAGAAAGAGACTTCCGAAGTTTTGGAAACTTCGGAAGTCTGAACGCGCGGCGTCCGAGGGGGGTGTGGCCATACGCCCCTACGGGCGCAGCAGAGCAGCCCCTCGACCTGACCGGTTTTGCACGCACCCCTCACGGCTTCAGGGTGCACAACGCCTGGCGGATTTCGCCAAGATGGTAGGCCGTATGAGCGACGATGGCGATGGCCCCGCCGATCTGGGCATCGCTCGACCAGGCCGGCGTGTCCCGGATCAGGTCCAGGATGCGATTGTAGCTGGCGCGCAGTTCGTCCTGAATCGCCTGCCATTCTTCAGGCGTCACGCGGTTCACTGTGCGCCAGATTTCGCCCCAGTCCACCTTCGGATAGCTGGACTCGCGAAGACCCTTTTCGATGACGTCCAGGTAGAAGGCCACATGCTTGACTTGAGCGGCCAGAGTGGCGCACTTGCCGCCTACCGGGATGGAGGCCTCGCTCGCCGAGATGCCAGCAAGCGTTTCGAAGAGCGAGGTGTTCTTGTCGAGAAAAGCACCGTGCACGGTGTCGAAGGCCTCGTCAAGCAACATGAGAAGGGCTTTGGTGAAATGCTCGGACTGAATGGTGCTCATAGCTGTAGACCTCCTTCCACAACCTGGAAATACGCCAGCAGAGTCAATCGCTGGCACGTGCGACTGGCGCGACTGCAAAGCGATTCAAGCGCCCCGCCCCGCGCCCCCTAGCTCTCCCCCACCGTCACCGTAACCTCGCGCGTCTCGCCGGCCAGGTTGCTCACCGTCAGCGTCACCGTGTCGCCGGGCAGGGTGTATTTCTCCAGGTAGAGCGTCAGATCGTCGCGGGTGTGCACCGCCTCGCCGTTGATCGCCAGGATGATGTCGCCGCCGACAAAGTACCTCCTGAAGCCCTGCTGCCGCGCCTCGGCAGCCTGCAACCCGGCCTGCCCCGCCGGGCCGTTCGCGTCGAGCGCCACGATCAGCAGGCCGTGCTGCGGCCCCTCAGCGGCGGGGCGCACCTCGTAGCCCAGCTCGCGCACCTGCACGCGCAGCGACGGGTGCCGGTAGCGACCATAGGCGATCAGGTCGGGCACCACGCGCTGCACGGCGCTGATCGGCACAGCGAAGCCGATCCCCACCGATCCGCCGGAAGGTGAGGTGATCGCCGTGTTCACGCCGATCACTTGCCCGCGCGAGTTGAGCAGCGGCCCGCCGGAGTTGCCGGGGTTGATCGCGGCGTCGGTCTGGATGGCATTGCCGACCAGCGAGCCGCTCTCCGATTCGATGGTGCGGTCGAGTGCGCTGATCACGCCGGTGGTCAGCGTGCGATCCAGGCCGAAGGGGTTGCCGATGGCCAGCACGCGCTGCCCCACGCGCAGCGTTTCGGCGCTGCCCAGCGGCAAGGGAGGCACAGGCAACTGCGCCGGGTCCACGTGCAGCACGGCCAGGTCGTAGTAGGCGTCGGTGCCCACCACGTCGGCAGGCAGCACCGTGCCGTCGGCCAGCACAATCTCGATCTCCTGCGCATCTTCGACCACGTGATTGTTGGTGACGATGTGCCCCTGCGTGTCGTAGACGAAGCCGGAGCCGGTGCCCTCCTGCGGCACGACGCCGCGCCAGAAGTCCCACACCTCGGTGCGGCTGGTGATGTGCAGCACGGACGGCCCGGCACTCTCGTAGATATAGGCGACGACGGCCTCTTCCGCGTCCAGCAGGGTCAGGGCTTCGGCGGGCGGCAGGGCCAGGGTCGGCGGTGGGACAGGCGTCGCTTCCTGCGACCAACTGGTGCCGGTGGGGGTACCCACCAGCAACCCGACGACGAAGCCCAGCCCGATCAGGGCAGCGCTCAGCGGCAGCAGATGCGGGTGGCGCATGGCGGCGTCCTTTCGCTCTCATACGTGCTTGCTGCGGCCCGACTCTAGCGCGCGTTGGACCGGGGCGCGAGTCAGTGGTGCGTGGGGTGCGCGCAGAAGTCGTCAGGGACTCGCTGGACGCGACGGCATTGACCTCACCCCCGCGCGGCGCTGGCGCGCCGCGCGGGGGTGAGGTAAACCGCCGCTCGCAACCCGTAGGGGCGTTGTTCTGTGCTGTGCCCAGCCCCAAAACAGACTTCAGAAGTCTGCGGAGACTTCCGAAGTCCTGCGGGGAAGGCACCGTGCCCGCCGAGCAAAGTCCCCCTCTAGCTCGACTGGAGAGGGGGATCGAGGGGGTGAGGCGCGCGGCCCAAGACCAGACTTCCGAAGTTTCCGAAAACTTCGGAAGTCTCCATGTGCGTCTGGCGCAGGCAGGGCCGCGTGGTATGCTTGGGGCGTTCGGTGTCTCCACAGGGAGAAATCGCATGGGCCACGCTGCCGCTGCCATGAGAGAGTCCGCGCCGGTGTTCGTCGTCGGCTATATGCGCTCCGGCACCACGCTGCTGCACAGCATCCTGGCCGCGCATCCCGACGTGTTCAGCAGCGCCTACGAGACCAAGTACTTCGAGTACTTCGCGCTGTTCCGCCACCTCTACCCCGACCCGCGTGACGAGGCCGCCCGCGCCAGTCTAATGCAGACCATTGCCGACATCATCCTCAACGGCAACATCCGCCCCGTCCGGCGCGCCGCGCCCGGCTACTGCCCGGCGGAGCCGCCCTTGCCTCCCGCCGAGATTGCGGCGTTGGTGGCCGCGACGCGGCCCGATCCGGCCTACGGCGCGATCTACCGCCAGGTGTTCGACCACCTGGCAGCGCGGGCGGGCAAGCGCCGCTGGATCGAGAAGACGCCGCAGCACACCTACTTCATAGACGCGATCAAGGCGGCCATGCCCGACGCGCTGTTCGTGGAGATCGTGCGCGACCCGCGCGACGTACTGGCGTCCAAGAAGCGGTACAAAGAGGTGGTCAGCACGTCGCGGAAGTTCAGCGAGGAGGAGCGCGCTTACCTGGCCGTGCAGCGCGTCTACGATCCCTTCTGGGATGCGCTGGCCTGGCGCATGGCCGCCCGCGCTGTGCGCCAGGCGGAAGCGCGCTGGCGCGACAGCCTGTTCACTGTGCGCTACGAGGGACTGGTCGCCGCGCCGGAGGAGACACTGCGCGCCGTGTGCGACTTTCTGGCGCTGCCCTTCGACGCGGCCATGCTCGACGTGAAATGGGTGAGCACAGGCGAGGGCGTGCGCGAGGACGTGCGCGGCTTCCAGACCGACCTGCTGGGCCGCTGGCGGTCGGCGCTACGCCCGGCGGAGGTGAGCATCGCGCAGATGCTCGCCGCACCGTACATGCCCGTCTTCGGCTATGCGCGGGCGCCGGTCGGCTGGCGCGCCCGAATCGGGCTGATCCCGCTGCTGGCCCGCAGCGGCGGCGAGTTCTTCGCGCGGCTGTACCGGCGCTGGCGGATGGGCGGCGTGCCGTTCATGATGGCGACGCTGGCCAACTACCGCCGCGAGCTGGGCAAGCTGCTGCGACGGCGTTGAGGAGGGTGAAGAACGCGCCCCTCCGCCACTGGGAAACCGTTTGAGAAGTTGTTGCCCCCCACCCCAAACCCCTCCCCCACAGGGAGTGAGAGGCTTACGGGTGCGCTTTTCTCCCTTCCCTCGTGGTGGGGGAAGGGCCGGGATGGGGTGCAACGGCAGGCGCACCAGTTCTCAAACGGTCACTGAACCTATCCACGCACCAGGGAGCAAAAACGCCCGGCTCCGGGATCGCATGGGAGGCGAAGCCCGGAGCCAGGAAGATGTCGCGCGCCGGCCAGTGCGCGGCCCGGCAGCGTCGCGCCGCCGGAAGTGTGGCAAAGCAGCGGGAGCGGCTACACGAAGCGCGCCGCCGCCATCCCCCCCACAGCGATGATCTCCAGCAGGATGCTGATTCGCCCGTGCAGCGCGTTGCGCTCGCCCAGGGCGCCCATCTCGGCTACCTGGGCTTCGGTGGGCGTGCCGCCCTGCGCCTCGATCTGCCGGGCGAGGCTGCCCATCTTGTCGAAGCCCGGCCCCGTTTGCGCGGCGCCGTGCCCAAAAGCAAGTATCCCGGCCACGCTGCCAATGCTGAGCACGACCCCCGCGCTAGCCGACATCCAGTCACTGTTGAAGTGATCGGAGACCCGGTAGTACAACCACAGGCCAGATAGCGTCGTCAGCAGCGAAGAGACGAGCATGACCTTACCGAAGCGCGATTTGGCGGTGAAGCTTTGCATGAAGCGCCCGCCCTCTGCGCCCATCTGCTGGACGAGAGGAATGAGCACCAGCATCATGAAGAAGCCCGCGCCGACCCAGGCGATGCCGGCGAAGATATGGACGAGACGTAGAACCACCATCAGAGTGTCCATCGTGTTGTGTCTTCCCCCTTGTGTGTTGCCAGGTCTACAAACCAAGCATGTACGCGATCAGATCGGCCACGTCCTGCTGAGAGAGCTTGTCGGCGTATTGGCTGTACATGACGTTCGAGTAACCGCGCACGAGATGTCTGGCCGGGCGCAGGATGCTGTAGAACGAGTATTCCTCGGCGGACTGACCCTTGACGCGCGTGCCAGCCGCCTGGCCATAACCGTCCAGAGGGGGCCGGACGAAGAGGAGCCGTCGGCGCTGTGGCAAGCGGAGCAGGCAGGCGTGCCGCCGATAGTCTGGGTGAAGAGCGCCGCGCCACGCCCGGCATCGCCAGCGGGCAGATCGTCGAGGGCATAGGGCAGGTCCTTTGGTGCGCAGCCCCCCAGGGCCACTGCTACCAGCGCCGCCAGACCCACGTGCCAGATCGGGGGAAGTTTCATATTCTGAATTCAGCTATTATAATGATTGTTATTGTATTATAATTTCCTATGCTGAGTTGTCAAGGCCAGGTTGGCAGCTACCAAGGAGTCGGTGAGGGTCTGAGAGGGCGTTTAAAAGGTATCTTTACCCCCATCCCCGGCCCTTCCCCCGCAGGCGAGGGAAGGGAGCAAAGCACATGCGCTAAGCCCCCCTCCTCGTGGGGGAGGGGTCCGGGGTGGGGGAAAACAAGTTCTCAAATGGTCCCTTAGGGTAGGGTTGCAGGCCTTTTCAAACGGCCTCAGAGACCATGCGGAAACCTCACCCCCCGGCTCCCTCCGTAAACGGAGAGGGGGAATCGCTGTGCGTTAAGTCCCCTCTCCGCGTGTGATACTGTTGGCGAAATGCCCCCGTAGGGACGTATTGCAATTCGCCCCTACGGGGGCGCAGCAGAGCAGCGCCCCTACCTTGCACCCACCCAGAAGCAGCGCCGTCCATGCGTTGCTGTGTCGTTCGAAATCCGTTAGGAGCGAGTTGTGCATTCCACAAAAATCACTATCATGATTAGGAAGCACTATGAGTCTGCTTGAGCCAGGGAGTCTATGCCATGCGTTTCAAATGGATTCTTCTCACCGTTCTTATCGCGGCTCTCGCCCTGCCCGCCTTCGCGTTGAGTTCGCCCGCGCAGGCACAGGGAGGAGGGACCACCCACGTCGTCCAGCCGGGCGAAAACCTCTACCGCATCGCCCTCAAGTATGGGACGAGCTGGCCAGTGCTGGCCGCTGCCAATAACCTAGCTAACCCCAACCTGATCTATGTCGGGCAGGTGCTGATCATCCCCGCCGGCGGGACACTGCCCCCGGCCACGCCGCCACCAGCTACCCCCGCGCCGGCCACCCCCCTGCCGACCACAGGAACCTACACCGTTGTGGCAGGAGACAACCTGTCGCGTATTGCCGCGCGCTTCGGCACGACGGTCGCCGCGCTGGTGCAGGCCAATAACATCGTCAACCCGAACCTGATCTACGTCGGGCAGGTGCTCAAAATCCCCGGCGCAACCGGGCCAGTGCCGCAGCCTACGGCGCAGCCCACGACAGTCCCCGGCCAGCCCACGCAGCCCGCGCCGACTCCCGTGCCCCCTAGCGGCGCGTTTGAGCTAGGCGGCCATGTCGAGAGCTTCGCCTACCCCGACCTGATGCGCCAGGCGGGTATGACCTGGGTCAAGCGCCAGGTGCGCTACAAGCTGGGCGACTCGCCGCAGGGCCTCGCCGGGGCGATCAGCCAGGCGCACAGCCAGGGCTTCCGCATCCTGCTGGGCATCGTTGGCGATCCGGCGCAGCTTGGCGCGGGCGGCACGGGCTATATGGATCAGTACGCCGGCTACCTGGCGGGCGTGGCTGCGCTCGGCCCAGACGCCATTGAAGTGTGGAACGAGCAGAACCTCGACCGCGAATGGCCGCGCGGCCAGATCAACCCGGCTACCTACACGCAGATGCTGTCTAAGGCGTACACGGCGATCAAGCGAGCCAATCCCAGCGTGATGGTCATCAGCGGCGCACCGTCGCCCACTGGCGCGGAAGGCGCGTTCGGCACCGACCGCGTGTGGAACGACGACCGCTACATTCGCGGGATGGCCTCAGCGGGCGCAGCCAGCTACATGGACTGCCTGGGCATTCACTACAACGAGGGCATCATCTCGCCCGACCAGACCAGCGGCGATCCGCGCGCCCACAGTTCCTATACGCGCTACTTCTGGGGCATGGTCAACACCTACTGGAACGCCTTTGGCGGGGCCAGGCCGCTCTGCTTCACCGAGCTAGGCTACCTGTCGCCGGAGGGCCTCGGCCCGCTGCCAGCGGGCTTCGAGTGGGCGGGTAACGTGACCGTCGCGCAGCAGGCGCAGTGGCTCGGTCGCGCGGCGCAGCTTGCGCGCGGCAGCGGCAAGATTCGCCTGATGATCGTCTGGAATGTGGACTTCACCACCTACGGGGCGGACCCGCAGGCGGGCTACGCCATCGTGCGGCCCGGCGGATCGTGCCCGGCCTGCTCGACGCTCGGCGCGGCGATGCGCTAGGCGCGGAGACCACGCACAGCCCGGAGGGGTGTTTTTGCTGCACCCGCCCCGCTGTCAGACTTCCGAAGTCTTCGGAGACTTCGGAAGTCTCTTTCGGCGGAACGCCCCTCCCTGGCCCCCTCCCCAGCAGAGCCAGGGAGGGGGAAACGCGCCAACCGGCGGTCAAAGTTCCCCTCTCTAGCTCGGCTGGAGAGGGGGATTGAGGGGGAGAAGCATGTAGGGGCGGGTCTCAAAACCCGCCCCTACCCAACATGGCGCATTTCACCCGCCTCGAATGTCAAACCTCATCACGAAGCGGGGCACAGGCGTCCCTACTGGGGGCCGCGCTCGCCGCGATGCAGCAGCAGCGTGCTGCCCAGGATGAGCACCGCACAGACGATCTGCCCGACCACATAGGCGCTCTGATCGCGCTCCAGCGCCGCCAGCACGCTGAAGGCCACCACACCCACCAGCGCCAGCCCATCCACTACTAGCAGCAGTGTGCGCATTCCCGCTGAGAGCCTCACGGTCACCGCCTTTCTGTGCGTCTGCCCCCATTATAGACCACTCCGCTCAGCGCGCAGCACCTTCTCCTGCATAATATATCATTGATATAGTATTGCGGTTCCATTTATTTTCCGTGAAGAACCATGTTATGCTAGGGGTGCATACGGGTCGTTGACAGTCCAAGCCCCCCCTGGCTTGAGGTGGTACCATGTCACAACGGAGCATCGTGCAACGCTTGATCGCGTTTCTCAAGCGACCGGACGCTTTGGGCTACCCGTCCGGCGCGCCCCCGCGCCATTCCTATGACGACTTCGCGCCCCGCGAGTACGACGCCGCCCCCACGCCGGATGGCAGCGACCCCCTGCGCGAGCCGCCGCACAGCGTTCTGGCTCCGGCGCGCCCTGCCCTCTCCGGCTACGTACCGCGCCCACAGCACGACCGTCTCACGCCCCCGCCGCGCCTTCCGCGCTACGACGATGCCCGGCG
>Ga0334890_1004540_pt1 | contig 12658 bp, 11 predicted proteins | sample GraSluR1_MG_3_FD_207220 | JGI IMG/M metagenome (GOLD analysis project Ga0334890, IMG submission 207220) | Sludge microbial communities from methane-producing bioreactor in Wageningen University, Netherlands - Granular Sludge_31_08-R1 | ecosystem: Engineered > Bioreactor > Anaerobic >... | reverse complement strand
GGGCAGCTGGGTGCTTGGAGTCCTTGAGCCCGCGCGATATCCTGCACTGGCGAGTTTTGTTAGTATTATTCGACTATTAGGGCGGGATTGTGAAAAATACTACCGATTAGAGGGTTGATGCGGAAAAGCCGGATGTATCCGCTCCAGGGGGCGCTGTTGGCAAAGGAACATAGCTCTATCTTGACAGCGGCGCATAGACCTCAAAGTGGCACAGCACTTTTTCGCATCTCTGCGAACCCATCAAGAAGTTGTGGGCGGTGTGAGGAAAGAGAGATAGACGTCTGCCTGATAAAGCAGATAGCGAAATGTATCTAGCTCATATATCCCCTGAGTTCTCCCCATAGCTCTGGATATTGGAAATCAATCTTCGAACGCCCCTATAAAAGGATAGATGATATTGATAATATTGTACAAATAAAGGGTTGAGTAGGTCATCAGGATGAAGATGTAAGAATATGGGCTATAAATCTGATACCGTAACCTTTAGTTTCCGGCGACGACAACACTAACTCGTTCACCTTATCTATTAATTCTTTCTTTTGGCTAGGATCTTTTGCGATCCATATACCAACTCTGTAATGCGTCATCCCAACGGGGTGAGACATTTCAGGATTTGTTCCGAATGATTCAAAACACCTTTCTTCCTCCTCTATTAGAGTATCTCGCTCGTTTTCAGCTATAAGTCCATCAAGAATAAACTTTATACATTTATCTAAAACGGGTCGATCTCTCACATTAAGCATTTCGATGATATCAAACAAAGTCTCACGAGCATTTACGAGGTCTATATCTTCTGACACCTCATACGACACTTCAGTAGGATATAACAATATGTCACTTTCATTTAACACATCTAATATTTTTGTCGTACCCCCTTTCATGTCATAAACCACGGTGTCCATCAACATCAATGCAAGTTTATTCTTACCACTATTATCAATTGACCCATTTCTTAACCCTTTTTGGCAAATATCCCTCAAATCAATCAAAATGTCATTGATCCTGTGCCGGTATACTGGGCTTCCTAGAATAGAATCGAATAACTCTTGAAGCGATGGATGGAAGCTCGTCTCGTTATCGGATAATATAGATCGCACATTTTCTTCGTTCTCATTAGATGTGGTTTGATCCACTGGTCCAACCGAATGTGATTGATCAAGAGATGAAGAGGACACATTACAATTGGAATTTATAAAACTCAAGAAATGTTGCGGAATCTCGCTCTTTAATTCAGGATATTTGCTTATCATCAAATTAGTGTATGTAGAACCTAAAAACATTTTTAGACATTCAGTATTATCTTTTCCAATAAAACATTCTACGATTTTCGTAAACACTTCAGGCTCCTTTTTCAAATAGTAGACATCGACAGATCTGGTTATTTTGTCGCTCCTACCTTCATTTTTATATAAAATACCATGTTCACACATTTTATTTATTCTAATTAACATATTACCAGCATCATCATTCTTTTTATTTAATTTTTTTAGTAAATCTGAAACAGCATATCCATTATCGCCTGCCAGTATCATGATGATTTCGATACGCTGCTTGGTGCATTTAAAGGCATCAACCATTGTAAGAGTTGTATTAGACAAATCCTTAAAGTACCTTTGGTCGAATTAACGGCATAGTCTGAAATTGGAGCCGAAATCGAACTTCATGTACACGGTTTTCGAATTTTCTTCGTTGATTCTGATCCACGACCACGGCTCTCCGCTAAATCTGGTTATGATTTCACTTTGAGTTAATAAGTACTTATTATTTCCCTATTTTTGTTGATAATAACCTATGAATTGGAATCATAAGAAAAATGATAAATATAAAGATGTCACAGTATGTTGCATGCAGACTCAAACGTACCATCTTCGACTCTATGAGGAGGTAGTCGGCACTCTTTTCTCGGTAGATCTTGAGGACGGAATACTAACGGCCAAGGTGGGCAAAATAGTGGTCTATCTCCCTGCGGAGATGGAAACGGCATTCGTCCCGCTTATTGGGAGAAAAATCGGAATTTTGCGATGTGATGGCGGTTATCGGTCACGGGACATTGATCGAAACTGATAACAGAGGTATGATGTGCAGAAAATTATTACAGAAAATAAAGCATGATCTCGCGCGGACCAGGCGCGAGCAAACAAAATCATGCGGCCAACAGGAACCCCAGAGACCCGAAACTCAGGAGTTGCATATGCACAAAGTAGTATGTAATTATATTATAAAAGCCTTTTGGCATGGCTTTTTACCCATCGTAGGAGAGGATTGGTCCAAGTGGAGAATAAGGAGAAAGAGGCGCCTGCCAAAGCGCCAGCAGAAAACCATTTTACAAGATCATTACGCGACCTATATATATATAAAAATCCCGATCCACGGAGGCGGAGCCCATGCTTAGTGAAGTCCATCGCGCCCACCTCCCCTTGAAGTACGGGCTCGACCCTGAAAACCCTCACGTACAGGAGATAGCAGCTTCCATCAACGCCGCCGAGGCCCAGAAACTCCTACATCGTGACGATGTTGGAAGTGGGCTCTTAATTAAGTATCCAAGTAACGGCAGCTTTACAATAAGGCTCGACAACCCGATCTTCATAGGGGACAAGCAGGCAAAATACCTTCGGCGGAAGGGCGAGCCGAACACCATTTTTAACCCCGGGCTTGATCTCGATAAAGCCCAAGAGATTTTTATTGTAGAGGGGGAGTTGAAGAGTCTTGCAGGTTTCCTTAAAGGTTTTCCCGTCATCGGTTTAACCGGAATTTGGGGTTGGAGAACGGAAACCGAAGACGTTGAACTTCTCGCCGAGGGGGACCGGCTCTCTGACACAGAGAGCCTCATCCCAGAACTCAAGAGAGATTGGGCGGGGAAGAGGGTCACGCTCATCTACGACTCCGACATCGCCCCAGGCCACAAGGCTTACGACGCGTTCCCGAGGCTGGCGGAGCAGTTCTACCGGCTCGGAGCCGCAGAGATCCGGATCGTCACCCTACCCAGCATCTTATCTGAGGGGAAGACAGGCCTCGACGACTTACTCAAGGAGAAGGGTGACGAAGGACCGGAATTCTTCAAAAAAACTGTCGAGAGGGTGAAACCCTACATCCCCACAAGAGGTGGAGCGGTAGGTTTCGTTGATCGACTTCTCGATTCTGGTAATTGGAATCTTTATTCCGACGACCTAGTCCTGGCGGCCGCTATTCTCATGGAGATAAAAGGAGAATTCTCAGCCAGGCAAAAGCTTGAGTCCATTCGACGATCTAAAATTGAAATCGACACCATAATACGTGAAGCAAAAAAGCGATCCAATGAACTACTTGCCCGGCCTAAACCCGTTAAAGAAAAGAAGGTAGATATCAAATTACATAAAGATATTGAAACAGCGAGACTAAGGATCACGGATGATCGTTATACTGTTAACAAAAATGGTTGTCTCTGTGTACTAAAAACGAAAGAAACCTCTAAAGGTTTAGTCACTGTAAAAGTTCCCCTGTGCAATTTTACAGCTTGGCCTGTGAGAGAAATCGTCAAAGATGATGGCGCCTCTACCGAGCGATTTATAGAACTTGAAGGAATGAAACCTGATTATACTTTCCCTAAAGTCTCGGTACCGATGACTGCTTTTGGCGAGATGGAGTGGGTCCCTGAGCTGTGGGGCGCAAGGGCGAACATTATCCCTGGTAGTGATGATTCCGTCCGATACGTCATCCAAACCATGGTAGATGATAGTCAACCTGATAGCGTCATCTACACTCATCTCGGTTGGAGGAAGATAGGCGACTTATGGGCGTATCTTCACGTCGGCGGGGCTGTTGGCGCTAAAAATATTGAGGTCGAAATCAACCCCAGGCTCGCAGGATATGCTCTACCCCAGGATGAAGATGTCAACGCCGTCGAGGCCCTGACGACATCCCTGAAGCTGCTGACGGTGGGCAAGCCAGAGATCACCTACCCCCTCCTCGCTCTGATCTACTTGGCGCCTCTCTGCGACCCCCTGAAGAGGGCGGGGCGGGAACCTGGTTTCGCGAGCTTCCTAGCGGGGACGACCGGCTCCTTCAAGAGCACGATAACCGCTCTCTTTCTTTCACATTTCGGACGTTTTGATGGGAAAGGTCTTCCAGCATCCTTCAGGGATACCGCATATTTTACCGAAATAGCATCATTCATTGCGAAAGATACTATTCTTGCTATCGACGACCTGTATCCGCCTCAGAATCCTCGTGAGAAGATCAGGTTGGAGGGGGTCCTCGAGTACTTGACCCGATCACAAGGGGATCGTACTGGCAGGGGCCGGCTTAGAAGTGACATCACGCTTCGGATGGGGAACCCTCCTCGAGGTTTGGCTCTCTGTACAGGGGAAGAGATGAACTTGGGTCCAGGGTCGAGCTACTATCGGCTGCTCCTCCTTAAGGTCGAGAAGGGCGACATCGACCTGGACCTCCTCACCGAAGCTCAGGCAAAAACCGACACCCTCCGCTACGCGATGAAGAAGTATCTGGAATTCCTGGCGCCTCAGATGGAGGAGGCTCCTGAGCGTCTCCGGGAGAATTTCGACACCTTCAGGGCGACAGCAGCTGGACTTTCGACGATAGACGATAAGCACCGCCGGCTCGATGAGGTTGTTGCCCACCTAACGATAGGGTTCGCGTCCTTGGCCGAATTCGCCGTTGCCTTCGGGGTCTGGACCGAGGCGGATGCAAAGAGGGAGACAGAGGAAGCCATCGCTATCTTCGTGGAGATCACTGACTCACAGGCGGTAGCTACGTCTGAAAATGATCCTGTTAACAGGTTCTTTAACGGGTTGCGGGAACTTTTAGCGACAGATAAAATTTACCTTGCTGGTATGAATGATGAGAGATCCGATGAAGTTCTTCCAACAGCGCTTAAGGTGGGGTGGGGTCCGGATGATAAAGGGATGGTTTACCTCTCCCTGAGTGCAGCGCTGAAGGAGGTTAAGGCCCTTTACAAAGGCACTGACGAGCCTCTGATGACACCGCAGAATACGCTACTCGACATGATGGAACAGAGGGAGATAATTCAGAAAGGGACCGAGGACAAACCGAGAAGGATCATTGTCAAGTGGATCGGTAAAAAAGCGCAACGTGTCCTACCTGTCCCTCAGACCTTTATATATGGAGGGGACGAGAGTGATTGAAATCGATAGCACGAAAAATAGTTATCGCCTATTTCTCCAGCTTCTATATACTGAAGGGTGGAATACGAGCAAAATCGATAGCAGGAAAAATCGGGGTAAGAAGGGTAAGGAAATAAGAGGAGGGGTAAGGAGTAAAATCAGTATCTATAACTCTATTCTTACCCCTCTTACCCCTATTCCACCCTTCGCGCACGGGAAAAATTTTCCACACACACATTATGTGTCTCGGAAAAATTTCTATGGGAAATCTTGTGTTTTTAGGGGTAAGAGGGGTAAGAGGGGTAAAGAAATGCCTACTGCTATTTTTATTTTCCTTACCCCTATGGATGTACTAGGGGTAAGAGGGGTAAGGTTTGGGGTAAGGTCCCCGGAAATAAGACCCAAAACCAACAACGAGAGACACATCAACCGTCACATTGAGTCTTCCCACAAAAACGCGAAAACCGCTAGCATGAAAAATAGTGTAAGGAAGGTGGTCTTATGAGTCTAATCTTCGAGTTCCTGAAAGACTCAAAGGTTTTCTACCCAGAACCGAAAATAGGCCGCGGGAGGCCAGAAAAGGTGACGAATAAACCTCAGACCACGTCACCGCCCCCATCCCCGAAACCAGGGTTAAAGCTCGATAATATTGTAGTCTCCACTTTAGACAGTTGGAATTCTGCTCTCCAGGAGGCGAGGTCCGCGGGGAAATGTGGCTTCGATCTTGAGACCACATCCCTTGATCCCCTCTCCGGGAAGGTGAGGTTGGTCCAGTTGGCTCTCCCTGACGGGCGGGTTTACGTGGCAGATCTCTTTCAGACTGACGGCGGGGCGATGTTGGAGGCTTTGGTCCCCTTCGTCGAAGATCCCGCTGCCCTAAAGATCGGTCATAATCTAAAGTTCGACTTGGCTTGGATCGCCCGAGCCGTCTCAAGGAGGTTGAAGCCGCGAAATATCTTCGACACCATGATCGCTTCCCAGCTCACGACCGCGGGTTATTATTGGCAGGTAAAAGCCCCAGAAGGGTCGAAAAGCATGTGGAAGAAAGAACGTTTTAGTCATAGCCTGAAAGATTTGACTCTCCGCCATCTCGGAAAAGAGCTCGATAAGGACCTCCAGGTATCCGATTGGGCGGGATCGTCCATCTCCCATGAGCAGATCAGGTACGCGGCAGAGGATGCGGCGGTCCTCATTCCTCTTCAAGAGATCCTGGCGGAGCTCCTCCAGAAGAATCAACTGGAAGAGGTAGCTAAGGTGGAGTTCAACGTCATCCCCTCCATCGTTGAGATAGAACTATCAGGCCTCCCTATTGACATTAGGGCGGCGAAGGCGCTCCTGGATGAAAAGGAGGAGAAGACTGCCTCCATCCTCTCCAAGATCCAGGCGGATGCCCAGTCGGCAGGGTTCGTCCCCAGGCCGAAGAAGGGAAAGAAGCCCTCAGATCTCCTAAATCCCGGTAGTCATATGGACGTCCTCGACTACCTCCGTCATCTTGGCTACGAAGTTAAAGAGACAGGGGAAATAGCCTTGAAAGAGCTGGTAGAACAAGGTTGCACCGCCGCCTCTCATCTTCTCCAATATCGGCGGGTAACTGGGCAGGTGAAATTCCTCAAAGAGTGGCTCTTGAAGCTCTCTCCAGTTGATGAGCGACTCCACCCTTCCTACTTCCAACTAGGGGCGGATTCTGGTAGGATCACTTCTCGGGAACCGAGCGGGCAGCAAATCCCTAAGCGTGGCGAAGATGGGCAACAACTACGCCAACTCTTCCGGGCACCTGAAGGGAAGAAACTGATTAAGGCTGATTTCTCCGGGATCGAGCTTCGGATCATGGCCTTCCTCTCTAAGGATGAAACGATGATCTCCGCTTTTAAAGAGGGGCAAGACCTGCACAAATTGACAGCTTCCAAGATCTCCGGCGTCCCCCTCCACGAGGTCACGAAAGAGCAGCGTCAGGGGGCGAAGGCGGTCAACTTCCTCCTCATCTACGGCGGCCAGCCTCCTCTCCTTCAAAAGAGAGCAAAAGCTGATTACGGAGTTGAGATGACCCTCGACGAAGCGAATGAGGCTCAAAAGACGTTTTTCCGCTCTTATTCTAGGATTGAACGATGGCACAACATGCAGCGTTTACACCGTAAAAATAGAAGGGATCACTGGTATCATTCTCATGATCAAGGCTTCCACATCAAGCGATTAACGGTGACGGAGACTGTTCTTAACAGAAGAAGAGTTTGGGGCTCAGGGTTAATAGGAAATGCGTCTCTAGCGTCGGTAAATCAACTCTACAACAGCCCTGTACAAGGGACAGGCGCCGATCTATTGAAGATCTCAACGGCGGAGGTTTACGATATCCTCCCTCCAGAGGCTAGAATGATCGCAACTGTCCACGATGAGATTGTTCTTGAGGTTGATGCAGCCGTTGCCGAGGACCTGGCCCAGAAGGTGAAGGCGACGATGGAAGAGGTTGGTTCGAAGCTCCTCTCTCCCGTCCCAGTTGAGGTCGAGGTGGACGTCGTTGATACATGGGGTGGAAATCTACTTGAGGTTGAGAAGGTGGGGGCCGTAAACTCATTACAAGCTGATCCAACCGCTTTTGTTGAGGACGGCACTGGCACTATTGCTCTGTCTGATGAGGTAGAGCCCGTCTATGAGCCTCTCCCGGCCGTTGATGAGGAGGCGATGATATGACTCCCCGACACACTCCGTCCAGGAAAGGGTTTAGGGTAAGATCTACGAAGGGTTATCGACAACCCTCTGATATCATTCAGCATATAGCGGCCCGTGTTTCTAAGATGGTGGATGATGTTGATGATACCTGCTCCATCACTGTCCCTGCCTGGGCCGATGACGTACAGTGTATTGCTACGTCGTTGGATCGCCTATTTTTTGACGAGAACCCCGATACACCCTTCTATACCCGTCCCGCCGTAGTGGGTGAGTTCTGGCCGGTCGTTTATCCGGTGGATACCGTCGTAATCGTATCCCGCATCCCTGGTAGGGCGGTTACAACTCGTGTACGCCTCCCCTGCCCTCCCCGGCATGTTCGGCAAGTTGACAGGGAAGCTATCATGGAGGTCGCCGGCGGTGGGGGAACGGCGCTGTTAATCGATTTCAACAAGCGGCCCGCGTTTAAGAAGAACAGGCAACAGTATTTGGTCGTTGATGCTGACCCCGACGACGGGCCCGACGGGGCAAACTGGGGGCGGTGAACGGGTGGTATCCCAAACAGAGATCTTGGGCGTTATGGCCGTCGGTGAGACCCTGTCACGCGAGCAGATTCTCGATCGTTTGCCCGGTGATCTTAAGCTCACTGAACTTTCAACCCCCCCTGTCGCGGCTACGTGCCTGGGGTCAGTTAGTTTGGGCCGTCGTTGGCGAGTCCCCCCGAGGCGCGAAAATCTGGGGCTATCGGAGGCTGTGGTGAACTCCCCGCCCGTGATTGTAAATACGGTTTTGTTAGTATAAAATGAGGTAGATCGAAATGGAACCAAACGCAGTAAGCGATGCTAATGATGAAGTTCGCGCCTCCAACGCGGGCAAATATGAGGACTTGCACGAGGAACTTGAACGCCGGGCAAAGGAAGCTTCGATCCCTGGGTGGTGACTGTGGCTGCGCCCTATCACCTCCGCCCCCCGCCCGACCCCTATTTGCGGAAGGGCAGGCCCATCGTTAACCCGACCGCCTCTCCCGTCGAATCCCTCTCGGAGCTGCTGAACCGGGGCCACCAGCTCCTCCTGCAACTGGACAGAGAGCATGAGAGGATTCGCCACGAAGTCCAAACTGCTCTCAGGCCGGTTCCCCAAGCGTGGAAGGGGGCGAGGTTGGCGAAAGGCGACTATGACGCCGCCTATGCCGAACTCCTGGCCCTATCCAAGAGGATCAACACGCTCCTGGCCGAGGATCACCCGGAGTTCATGCAGTGCAACCCCGAACCCGCAACGAGCTTTGGGCTGGTCCCTGGTGGCGGTCAGCAGAAGAGACGGGAACGGAACCGGGATGATCCGCCGCCGATACAATCCGATATCTGACATACTCCCAGGGCTAAAGCGCCTGGGCTTTCTCCTGAGTTCGACAGTAAATTAATAACTACTACTATATCTTTATAATATCTGGATTTTGCTCCCGAGTCGCCCTGTCCTTGGATATCTAGCTGAGATGTTCGAGCTGGTTTCGCCTCGATTTTATCTTTTCGATACGCTGCGGCCATATTCAATAGTATATGTCTATTTCTATGAATTAGTGTTTATGCTATATTATCTAAATCCTCCAGCGAAATCGCTATCAATCGGCTTTGTGTCTCTTTTTAGTCAGAAAAGGGACAAGCTATAAATAGGATAACTAGCATCGCATAATATTGTGAATAAAAATAATGAATCAATAAAATATCTTGAAAGTTATGAAATTGACGCTCTTATAGGAGCCGCTGAAACGGATCGCGACCACCTAGTTCTATGGCTACTCTTCGATTCCGGTATGAGGGTCAAAGAGCTTGTGACCACCAGGGTCGCGGACGTAGATCTGGCTCAGCGTTTCATTCGTATTCAGGCCACGAGATCCAAGACCAAGAGGGCGAGATCCCCCAGGATCTCAGAGACCACCCGCGATCTGCTAAAGACGTACATCGAGGAGCATGGACTACCCAAAGATGGCTGGTTATTCCCTGGCCAGAAGTCGGGTCAGCACTTGAGCACAAAGACAGCTCGCAGGATCGTCGACCGGGCAGCGGAGAAGGCCGGTTTGCAGGTAGTTGAGCCCAGGAACAAGGTCAACCGACGTAAGATAGGTCCTCACACGTTAAGGCATTCCCATGCTGTCGCGGCTCTGACCGAGGGCATCCCTCTTCATGACCTCCAACGCCAGTTGGGTCATAGCAAAATGAGTACGACCGAGATTTATACCCGAGTCGCGCCAGTACACACACGCGACGCTTATGACCGAGCTGGATTTGGGCAGATTACTTCCAAGGGCCTGTATCAAAAAAAACTTGAGGCGTTAGCGAGATCCGGGTATCCTTCATCGAAAGGGGGGATGAGGGCGAAGGCGCTGGCGAAGGCATCATCTCTTTGAGGACGATGGGGTGGGAATTCCAGAGGGGATGAAGACCCGGATCTTCGACCAGGCCTTCGGGAGGCATACCGGCTACGGCCTATTCCTCTGCCGGGAGATCCTGGGGATCACCGGGATGACGATATCCGAGACGGGGGAGGAGGGGAAGGGGGCGAGGTTTGAGATATCCGTCCCGAGGGAGAACTATAGGCTGGGGCAGCCTTTCCGGAAAGAGTCGAACTGGTTTTAGCCCTTAAGAAATCCTGATAGACACCTTTTTAAATAGTATTAGTTCATTTATGTGAAGATGATATCATGATGACATCACAAGATGCGTCACCAGCATATCGGGGTTATCGACTTCAGGCACTATATACGTTTTTTCGAATATTTGATTCTGAAGATGGTGCAAAAGCTGTATTTCAACCAGAAATAATGGAAGATCTTGCCGTCTTAGATGCTAGCGGAAATTTGCTAGAAGTTATCCAGGTTAAGTCCAATAGCAAACTTACCTTATCATCCTTTAACCCAAAAAGTGAACTATCCTTTTTCTATCGAGCAAACGCCTATTTGAAGACTGATAGTCCTCCCGAAATTCATATAGCCAGCTTTGGAGAAATTGGACCATCATTACTCCAAGCTATTGAAAACGATGGCATTGAACGAGAACGTGAAGCAGAAAAGCTGAGTAGTTATGGACACGTCAAAAAAGACGATGCAAAATACTTATTCGATAATATAAATATATTTCAGATAGATGCTAGTAAATTAACCGAATCTGTATACGAACACCTTAGGAATGCTCTTACCGGTATTGATCCCGATAACGCCTTTGACTTGTTGAGTTATTGGTTGTATATCTGTGCAGAGAATAAATACAAAATCACAAAGAACGACATCATTAAAAAAGTCGAAGATGTAGGAAAATTTCTAGCGAAACGAGCCGCATATCACTCAGAGTGGTTTACATCTATTTTACCAATAGAAGATTACGATATCGAAAAAGAAGAATTGCGTAGACTATCTGATGAATTTTATAAAGGTGTTTCAGCTAGATACGATCACATATTAGCTGACATAGATGTTCTTAGGCTTCAGAAAATGCTGGATATAGATTCAAAATTTAAAGATTGCCGGGTTGTTGTTATTCATGGAGCTTCCGGCCAGGGTAAGAGTACTTTGGCCTATCGTTATCTTCATGATTCTTTCCATAATATGTGGCGCTTTAAAATTGAATTAATCGAGAACAGAAAGCACGCACTCAGCATCGCAAAGGCGCTTATAGGACATGCTGACGCTATAGATTTACCAATTGCCATCTATCTCGATGTTTCAGCAAAAGATAATAATTGGCCAGAACTGATCAAGCAATTGTCCGTTCATCGTAATATTCGTATTCTTGTTACAATTCGTGAAGAGGATTATAATCGTGCAAGTATTCCCGATTATGAAATTCAATTCTCTGATATTGATCTTACTTTTGACAGGTCAGAGGCGCAGGCGATATACCATCATCTTGCCGAAAAAAAGACCCCTACAGATCTCTTGAGCTTCGAAGAAGCGTGGGATAAATTCGGCGGCGAAGGACCGCTAATGGAGTTCGTCCATTTGGTAACCCAAGGTGAGTCCCTCCGAAAGAGATTAAAACAACAAATAAATCGCCTTGAGGACGAAGCAAGATCTGCTAGAGGTGATATGAGTTTTAAGGAAATAGAGCTTCTTAGATTAGTCTCTATAGCTTCAGCTTTCGATTCTCAACTGAAGGTTAAGCCGCTTGTAGATTATGTAAAATTACCAGTACCTCAAAGAACCTTTGAATTATTCGAAAAAGAGTACTTGCTCAGGCTTAACGAGGATGGCAGCTCGGTGGAGGGTCTGCATCCAATAAGGTCAGAAATTCTCGTCGATTTACTAACTGATCGCGTGCTTTCTCCTTGGTCAAAATCCGCTAGCATTTGTTTGCCGTTGATACAAGAAACTGATTTTGAAAGCTTCCTTCTTCACGCCTTCTCACGCCGACGTGTAGAAATCGAACCCCTTTTAGACGCACTTAATTCTTATCAGCCAGATAAATGGACGGCAATAGGAGGAATCACCCGAGCATTTCTCTGGCTTGGAATACAGGAATACGTTGAAGTAAATAGAGAAATAATTCAAGAAGCATTCGAAAAATCGGGAACAGGTTTTATATTTTTGTTAGATTATGACATATCTGATGTTGTGCCAGATATCATGACATCGAACTTGAATACTTTTATAGGATTAGGCATAATTAATAAAACTAATCGTCCGCAAATAGAGTCCTTCAGAACCCGCCAAACCGATAAGATGCAGGTTTTTGCGAGGGCTCAGGCATGGTTGTTAAATAGAACTCTGTGTCCTGAAATTCCGCAACTCGATGCAGATTGGTCTGGGATGGCAGAGACCGTTTTTTGGTTAGGTCACCTTAACATATCGTGGCCTCTTTTTGACTGGTTGCCAGATACAGAACTTG
>Ga0334890_1004537_pt1 | contig 12670 bp, 10 predicted proteins | sample GraSluR1_MG_3_FD_207220 | JGI IMG/M metagenome (GOLD analysis project Ga0334890, IMG submission 207220) | Sludge microbial communities from methane-producing bioreactor in Wageningen University, Netherlands - Granular Sludge_31_08-R1 | ecosystem: Engineered > Bioreactor > Anaerobic >... | reverse complement strand
GCCAGGATGTAGCCCAGGACGGGATCGAGGTCCTGGCGGCGGCTGCGCGGGCCGCCTTCGCCGTCGTCCCATTCCGGGTCCCAGTCGCCGGAGACCTTGGGGATAGCCTGCGGCAAGTGTCCGGTGCGCGGGCGACGCCGGTCGCGCGGCTGCATGGGCCGCCGGGGGCCGGGCGGTGCGCCCTCGCCGTGCTCGTCCGGCGCGCCGAATGCTCCAGTCACAGAAGCTCCTCGGCAATGGCGCTCAGCGCATGATCCACGTCCTGGGGGCGAATCCAGTAGTGCGTCACCGCGCGGAAGCCGCGCTCGCCCATGTCCATGATCCACACATTGTGCCGCTTGAGGCGCTCGGCCAGTTCCGGCGCGCTGAGGGGCACCTCCGGGCGCAGCGAGAAGAAGACCATGTTGGTCTGCACGCGATCAAGCGCGATCTCAATCTGCGGCAGGGCCGCCAACCCCTCGGCCAGGCGGCGGGCGTTGGCGTGATCCTCGGCCAGGCGCAGCGTCATCTTGTCCAGCGCGATCAGCCCGGCAGCCGCCAGGGTGCCCGCCTGCCGCATCCCCCCGCCAAGCTGCTTGCGCACGCGGTGCGCGCGCGCGATGAACTCGCGCGACCCCACCAGCACCGACCCGACCGGAGCGCACAGCCCCTTCGACAGGCAGAAGGTCACGCTGTCGGCGGCAGCGACCAGATCGGCCACGTCCACGTTGAGGGCAGTTGCCGCGTTGAAGATGCGCGCGCCGTCAATGTGCAGCGCCAGCCCGTGCGCCCGCGCCAACCCCCCGACCGCATCTGTGTACGCCTTGCTGATCGGGATACCGCCAACCGTGCCCTGTGTGTTTTCCAGTGCGATCAGCCGTGTGACGGGCATGTGCACGTTGTCGGGCCGGATCGCCGCTTCGATGGCCTCAAGCGGCAAGGTGCCGTCCGGCTGCACGGGCACGGTGTGCGGGTGTACGCCACCCAGCGCCGCAATCCCACCCGCTTCGTACACAAACGTATGCGCCTTGTCGCCGAGAATCACCTCGTCCCCGCGCCCGCAGTGGGCCAGCACCGCAACCAGGTTACCCATCGTCCCGCTGGCCACAAACAGGCCGGCTTCCTTGCCCAGCCGCCGCGCCGCCGCGTCCTGCAAGGCGTTCACCGTCGGGTCTTCGCCGAACACGTCATCGCCGACGGCTGCCTCGGCCATCGCCTGGCGCATCTCCGGTGTCGGCCAGGTCACCGTGTCGCTGCGCAGATCGATCCTATCCATCCGTCCCTCGCTTCACCACGCCGCAAAAATCCGCCCGACGTTCACAGAGCACGCCGGGCGAAGGAAGTATCAGCAAACCAACACCATCAGGCCACGACGGAGAGCAGCCAGCAAAACAGCGCCGCGCACAGCAGCAAGACGCCGATCACAATGATCGGGATCGTCGTTGCCGTGACGCAAGCCGCCGGCAGGAAGAAGAGCACTTTGGCGGCAGTGGCCACCCAGGGAGGCACTTCGGCGGCGTCGGCAAACTCGGTCGGCGCGCCCACGTACTCAATCTCGCGCTCACCCTGCCCCTGGCGCTCGTCCATCCCTCGCTCTCCACACTCGCTGGCGCGGCCTAGTAACGCTTGACCAGCGCGCGGTAGACCGTTGGCTGGCGCGTCTGCAATGTCTGGAACTCCTCGCGGCACTTACGCACTTCGTCGAGGTCCACGCGGGCCACGCAGTAGCCTTCGCGCGGCTCGCCGCTCTCCGGGTCTTTCTCGTCGGCCAGCGAGGCGTGAACCTTGCCGCGCGGCCCGATGATGGCGCTCTCGCCGCCGAAGCTGAGCGTCACGTCCTCGCCCACACGGTTGGCGGCAGCGACATAGAGCGCGTTCTCATACGCCCGCGCGCGGATGTACGTGCGCCATTCCTCGATCTGCGCCTTTTCCCAGTTCGCCAGCACGCAGATCAGTTCCGCGCCATCGAGCGTCAGCGAGCGGGCCACTTCCGGGTAGGCCAGGTCCCAGCCGAGCGTCAGCCCGATGTGACCGATCTCCGTCTCGAACACAGGCAGGCGAAATCCCTCGCGGAAGGCCATGCGCTCTTCGCCGCGCAGGTGCACCTTGTTGTAGCTGCCGACCAGTTCGCCGTCCGGCCCTACGAGCACGGCGGAGTTGTAGAGCACGCTTTCCACCTTCTCCTTGCTAACCATGCCGAAGGCGATGTACACGCCAAATTCCGACGCGCGCTGGGCGATCAGATTCACGGACGGGCCGGGGATGCGCTGGGCCAGCTCGGTGAAGCGCACGCCCAGCTCGAAGCCGCTCGTCACCAGCTCCGGGAAAACAATGAGGTCAACCTTCTGCTGCGAGGCGATCTTGGACACGAACTCCGACATCTTGACCAGGTTATCTTCCGGCTCGCCCAACGCCGGCTTCATCTGGACGGTAGCTATCGTAATCTCACGCATGGGTTCTCCTCGTTCGGGGGAATCGCGCCGCGTCAGCAACGCGGCGGGGGCACTGCGCTGTTCTCAGCGGGCTAATGGTGCCTTAAACCCGCCTTCTTGTCAAATCACAGGGCAGCACCCGAACAGATGAGCGGGGAGGGTTGCTCCCGCAAGCCCTGAGAGACCATGCGGAAACCTCACCCCCCAACCCCCTCCGTTAACGGAGAGGGGGAGTCGCTGGGCGATTAGGTCCCCTCTCCGCGTGTGATCTTGTTGGCGAAATGCCTCCGTAGGGGCGTATAGCAATACGCCCCTACGAAACCAGCGCGTGCTTAGTTCGCCAACAGTGTCGCGTGTGGAGAGGGGATTTAGGGGTGAGGTAAATCGTAGCGCAGACCTTTCCATATGGTCTCTGAGGCAGGGGAGGGAGGCTCAGCGCGGGAGCTTGTCCAGCAGATTCTGGAGGGCAACAGGCAGCGGCGACTCGACGGTGATTGGCTCGCCGGAGATTGGGTGGGCAAAGGTGATGGACGCCGCGTGGAGAAAGTGCCGCTTGAGGGTGAACGGCTGCTTGCGCCGCCCGTAGACGGTATCGCCAACCACGGGGTGCCCGATGAAGGCCAGATGCGCGCGAATCTGGTGCGTGCGCCCGGTCTTCGGCCAGACTTCGAGCAGGCTGTAGCTGGCAAACACTTCCACCACGCGGAACTCAGTGAGCGCCTCGCGCCCGTCGCGCAGCACGGCCATGCGCTTGCGCTGCCGGCTATCGCGGCCAATCGGCGCGTCAATCACACCTTCGGGCGTCTGCGGCAGCCCTTCCACCAGCGCCAGGTAACGCTTGCGGATCGTGCGCGCCTTGAACTGCGCGCGCAGGCTCTCCAACGCCTGCGGGGTCTTGGCGATGAGGATCACGCCGGAGGTCTCTTTGTCCAGCCGGTGCACGATCCCCGCGCGGTCCGGCTCGGCGAAGGCGGTGATCTGCGGCCAGCGAGCGAGCACGGCGTTGACCAGCGTGCCCGTCTGGTGCCCGAACGCCGGATGGACGACCATGCCCGCTGGCTTGTCCACAACGGCCACCTGCTCGTCCTCGTAGAGCACGACCAACGGGATCGCTTCAGGTTCAGGCCCGGCAGACTCCTCCGCGACCGGCACCTGCAGGCGGATGCGCTCGCCCCCTTCCAGGCGCAGCGACGCCTTGGCCGCTGCCCCGTTCACCGTGACCTGGCCCGCGCGGATCAGCGCCTGAATCTGCGCCCGCGACAGATCGCTGAATTGGGCGGCCAGGTACTTGTCCAGCCGCTCGCCCGCCTCGGTGACGGTGATCTCTCTGGTCTCAAACGATTCGCTCATGGTGTCCCCCTGCCGGAAAGCGCAGTCGGCAGTTGCGCGCAGAACCTGTCAGGTGGTAGGGGCGCTGCTCTGCTGCGCCCCCGTAGGGGCGTATTGCCATACGCCCCTACGGGACCTCATCTCGCTGGGTGTCAAGCGAGTCGCTGGCAAGCGTCCCACACACACCCTCTGGCACCGCCATTGCGCCCGTCCCCTCACGTCGTTACAATGCAGCCAGGTAATGCGCTCGCCCCAAAGGAGTTGGCAGTGGCCCCGCAGGATCGCTTTGTCTCCGAGACGACCTTTCGCATCCGCTATGCCGAGACGGACGCGATGGGCATCACCCATCACTCGAACTACATCGTCTTCTTTGAAGAAGCGCGCAGCCACTACTCGCGCGTGCGCGGCGCCGACTATGCCGATTTCGAGCGCAGCGGCCACTGGCTGACCGTCGCCGAAGTCCACGCCCGCTACCTGGCTCCGACCCGCTACGCCCAGCAGGTCACTGCCCGCTGCTGGATCGAAGAACTGCGCAGCCGGGGCATGACCTTTGGCTACGAGATCGTGGACGCAGCGAGCGGTCAGGTCTGCGTGACCGGCTTCTCCCGGCACATCTGCATCAACCACGCCGGCCAGGTGACGCGCATCCCCGAAAGCTGGCTCGTGGCCATGCGCGCCGGCGTGCCCGGCTAGAGCGCCACCTCGTGCCCCATCTCGGTCACGTCGTAACCCGGCTGAGCGGCTACCGCCGCCCGGAACTCGGCGTCGTGCAGCAGCGCCAGCGTGTGCTCGATCATCGGCAGCGCCAGGTACGCGCGCGGGATGACCAGATCGTAACGCTCGTGCGTCACGGGTACGAAGTCTAGTCCGAGAGACATCGCCGCGTTGCGGATGCCCAGCCCGCAGTCCGCGCTGCCAGACGCCACTGCCGCCGCGACGGCCAGGTGCGTATACTCCTCGCGCTCGTAGCCCTCGACCTGCTGGGGCGCGATCCCGCGCCGACTCAACTCGTAATCGAGCAGCACGCGCGTGCCCGCGCCGCGCTGCCGGTTGACGTAGCGGGCGCGCGTCAGGTCGTCGAGCGAGTGAATATCCAACGGATTCCCCGCCGCGACGATCAGCCCTTGCTCGCGGTGCGCGAACGTCACCACCAGCACCGGCAGGTCGCCCAGCGTCCGCCTGATATGCGGCAGGTTGTACTCGCCCGTGTCCGGATCGAGCAGGTGCGTGCCAGAAAGGTGCGCTTCCCCGCGTCGCTGGGCGACCAGCCCGCCCAGGCTGCCCACGTTGGCCGAGGCCAACCGGCAGCCGGGGAAGCGCGCGGCCAGGAATTGCCCCAGCAGGTCGAGCATCGGGTCATGGCTGCCCGCGGCGACGACCGTCCGCTCAATCGCCTCGCGCGAGCGGGTGAGCAGCACCTCGACCTCGCGCCCGGCGTCCACCCCCTCGCTGAAGCGCGGGATGTGCAGCAGCCCGTCGGCGCGCACCAGCGAGGTGATCACGCCCGCGCCGCGCGCCAGCGGCGTGACCAGCGTGCGCTCGCCCACCTGCCCGACCGTCACGCGCACAAAATCATCATCGCCCGTCGGCGAGGTGAGTTTGCGGGTGAGAATCCCCCGGATGCGTTCCTGGTGTGGCGCGGACTGCCCGGCCCAGGCATAGAGCAGCGGCCTGATGAAGATGTCGCCGGTCAGCGCCGCCGAGACCGGGTAGCCCGGCACGCCCATCACCGGCACGTCGTGGACCATGCCCATGATCACAGGGTGCCCAGGCCGCACAGCGACGCCGTGCACCAGCAACGTCCCTGCCTCGCGCACGGCCCGCGCCGTGAAGTCGCGCGATCCGGCGGACGAACCGGCCAGCACCAGCACCAGATCGTGGCTGGCAGTTGCCTCGATGATGGCCTGCCTGATCGCGTCCAGGTCGTCGGGCAGCGCCGCCCAGCGGGTGAACTCGCCCCAGGCAGCCCGCACCTGCGCGCCGAGCACGATGCTGTTGTACTCGATCACGTCGCCCGGCTGCGGCGAGTCCGTCGGCGCGACCAGTTCGGTGCCCGTCGGCAGGATGGCTACCCGCGCCCGCCGCCGCACCAGGACATCCGTGTGGCCGCAGCCAGCGATGGCCCCCAGGTCGTGCGGGCGCAGGACGTGATTGGCGGGCAGCACCAGTTCGGTCGCCACCATGTCTTCGCCCATCATGCGCACGTGCTGCCAGGGCACAACCGGCGCGCGAATCTCGATCTCCTCGCCCCCCACCGGCTGCGTGTGCTCGATCATGATCACGGCGTTGCAGGCGGCGGGCAGCGGCGCGCCCGTGTTGACCGGCGCGGCCTGCTCCGGCACGCGCAGGCGCACGGGGCGCGTCTCCGTCGCGCCGCGCGTATCCCCCGCGCGCACGGCGTAGCCGTCCATCGCCGCCGCGTGGTAGTGCGGCGAGCTGATCCGCGCCCAGACCGGCCCGGCAGTCACCCGGCCCAGCGCGTCGTCGAGCGCCACCCGCTCGCCGGGCAATGGCTCCCACTTACCCGCTGCCTCCAGGGCAGCGCGCAGCCGCGCCTGCGCCTCGTTCAGCGGAATGTCCTCCAGGTAGATGTTGCGCTCGTCGTCTCTGCGCTCTACGTCCGCCATCAGAACAGCACCACCTCTCCCCACGCGCCCTGGCGCAGCCCGGTCACGTTCATCGGCACGCGCAGCAGCCCGCTCGCCCCCACCAGGGTGAAGATCAGGTTGCTCTTGCCGAACACCGGCTCGGCCCAGGGTTCGCCTTCGCGCTCAACCAGCCGCACCGGGACGTAATCCTCGCGCCCGGCAGCGGAGGGCACATTGGCGCTCACGCGGGCCGGCACCCGTCGCTGCGCCGGAGCCTGCGCGCCCATCAGCCCGGCGATGGCCGGGACGCCGAACAGCGTGAACATGACCATCGCCGAGACGGGATTGCCCGGCAGCCCGATCACCGGCTTACCCTCCACCACGGCCAGGATGGTCGGCTTGCCCGGTCGCGCGGCCACGCCGTGCACCAGCACGCCCGGCGCGCCCAGCCGGTTGAACGTCTCCGCCGTCAGGTCGCGCGCGCTGACACTGCTGCCCGCTGTGACCACCAGCATGTCCGCAGCGGGCAGCGCCGCTTCCAGCGCCGCCAGGAGCGCCCCCGGTGCGTCGGAGACGAGCGGGTTGCGCTGCGTCTGCGCTCCCGCGCGCTGGCAGAGCGCCTGAATCGTCCCGCTGTTGATGTCGCGAATCTGGCCGGGGCGCGGCGCAGGCACATCGGGCGGCACCAACTCGTCGCCGGTCGAGAACAGGCTGACCAGCGGTCGCTTGCGCACCGGCAGATCGGCGGCCATGCCCAGCGCCAGCAGCGCGCCGATGTCCTGCGGCTGGATGGTGTGCCCGACGGGCAGGATCAGCGCGCCTTGTGCCACATCCTCGCCCACTTCCAGCACGTTCTCGCCCGGCGCGACGGGCCTGAGCACCTCGATGGTGCGCTCGTCGAAGCGTTGCGTGTGCTCGACCATCACCACCGCGTCCGCGCCCGGCGGCAGCATCCCGCCGGTGTGAATGAGCACAGCGCCCGTTGGCGGCACAGCGTCGCGCGCCTCGTGGCCCATCAACACTTCGCCCACCACAGTGAGATAGGCCGGCAGCGAGTCCGACGCGCCGAACGTGTCGGCAGCGCGCACCGCGAATCCGTCCACCGTCGCGCGGCGGAAGGCGGGCAGCGCCTCCGGGCTGTGCAGCGCCTCTGCAGTGACGCGCCCCAACGCTTCGTAGGCGGACCCGTGCTCAGCGCCCGTCCGGTGCGTGACGTGCCCCCACCACAGGGCGAGCGCCTCGTCGGGCGGCTTGACCTCGAAGAATTCCGGCATGGGCTAACCTTTCCGGCGAGCATGCGCCCGCTGCGCTCCCTCAGGCGGCAGCGGGCGGCCTGGTACCCAACACCAAGAGCATAGCGCAACAGAAGCGGCGCTGCACGCGCAACGCCGCCCCGCCCTCGTTCGTCTTCTCTACGCAGGTATCGTCGTGCTCTAGAGCGTGTAATGCACTTTCAACCCCTATCCCCCGGCCCCTTTCCCCGCAAGCAGGGAAAGGGGAGCCTCCCCGCTGGCGGGGAGGGACCATAGGGTGGGGTTGGGGTTAGGGTGCTACCCATGCGCCGTGCCCTGCACGCTGCGCCGGGCGTGCGGAGTTCATAACACGCTCTAGCGCAGCAGATAGCCGAATGACACGGCGTTGAGCGCCACCAGGATGGCGATAGCCAGCAGGTAGGCCATCCCGCGCCAATCCACGCCGCCCGCCGCTGGCTCGATGTCAGCGGGAATGTACTCGAAGTACACGCCCTCGTCCGCTGCTATCGGGGATTCCGCCTGAACCCCCTTCTCTTCTGGCTCCACCAGCGCGGCGAACACGGGCGCAGCAGCCAGGGCGCTGCGCGGGAGCACCTCTGCCAGGCCATCTGGCAGGGCCAGCCCGTCGGCGGATGCGGCTATCTCAGCGGCCTCTCTGCCCGCCGCGCCGTCATCATCGAAGGCGATGGTGCTGCGCAGCGACTCTTCGAGCGAGCGCGCCCTGCTCCCCCCTGCTGCCGGAGCCGGAGCGGGCACCGGAGGAGGGGTTGGATAGGCCGTGCCAGCAGCCAGATTGAGGCCCGCCACCCAGTCGTCGTATTCCTGCTCCGACGGCAGGTCAACCTGTCGCCCGCTGCCGTAAGCGACGGGGCCATCATCGCGGCCCCAGTCCACGCTGGTCGCGGGCGCGAAGGGGTCGCGCTGCGGCGGGCCGGGCTGGTCTTCGGCAGGCGCTTCAACCGGCGACCAACCATCGTCCTCGGCGGGCTGAGGCGCGTCGTCCGGCAGGAACGGCGGCGTGTAGGTGTCCGCTGGCGGAGCCTGGCGCGCGGCCAGCGCCGCGTTCACCCGCTCCAACCCCTGGCGCGCCTTGTCGTTGGTGGGGTTGATCGTCAGCACGTTCTCCAGGCAAATCTGCTGCTCTTCGAGGGTGTCAACCGCCGCGCTGAGGTAGAGCCAGGCGCGTTCGTTGTGCTGCTGCTCGTCCACCACCGCCATGAGAATGGTGCGCGCCTCGTCCTTGCGCCCGGCGCGCAAAGCCTGCGCGGCCTGTCTCAACTGCTGCTCGGCATTTGCCACCGCTGCTGCTCCTCACACTCCTGTAGCGAACAAGCAACGTGCACCAGGGAGGTTCCCGGTGCACGTATCATACCACAGGCCGAATTGTGTAGACCAGCGGGGGAGACTCTAGGACAGGCCACTGATCTTCCCGTTCTCGTCCATGTCTATGTTCATGAATACAGGGAAGGTGGGCAAGCCGGGCATCGTGCTCATCGCGCCCAGCAGCGGGTAAACGAACCCCGCGCCGACGCTTGCCCGCACCTCGCGCACGGGCACGGTGAAGCCCGTTGGCACGCCTTTCAGGTTCGGGTCGTGGCTCAGGCTCAGGTGCGTCTTGGCCATGCAGATCGGCAGCTTGCCGAAGCCGGACTGCTCATAGAAGGCGATCTGCTGCTCGGCCAGCGGCTCGTAGGCCACGCCGTCCGCACCATAGATTTCTCTGGCGATGATCTCGATCTTCTGCTTGAGCGGCAAGTCCAGATCATAGAGGAACTTGAAATTGCTCGGCTTGTCGCACGCCGCGATGACCGCTTCGGCCAGCTCCACTGCGCCCGCGCCGCCGGACGCCCAGTGATCGGACATCACCGCCGCCTCAGCACCTGCGGCTTCAGCGACGCGCCGCACCAGGGCGATCTCAGCCTCTGTGTCCGAGGAGAAGCGATTGATGGCCACCACGACCGGCACGCCAAACTTGCGCGCGATCTTGATGTGGTGCGCCATATTCGCGCTGCCCTTTTCGAGCAATTCCAGGTTCTCAGCCGTGTAGGCCTTGTCGAGCGGGGCGCCGGGCGTCACTTTGGGGCCGCCGCCGTGCATCTTCAGCGCGCGAATAGTGGCCACCAACACCACCGTGTTGGGGATCAACCCGGAATAGCGGCACTTGATGTTGAAGAACTTCTCCATGCCGACGTCCGCGCCGAAGCCGCTTTCAGTGACGACGTAATCCGCCAGGCGCAGCGCGATCTGGTCGGCCAGGATGCTGCTGTTGCCATGCGCGATGTTGGCGAAGGGGCCGGCGTGGACAAACGCGGGCTGGCCTTCCAGCGTCTGCATCAGGTTGGGCATGATGGCGTCGCGCATCAGCACCGCGACGGCCCCGGCCACACCCAGGTCTTCGAGCGTCACCGGCTTGCCGGCGCGCGACCGCCCGATCACGACGCGCCCTACGCGCTGGCGGAGGTCCTTCGGCCCGGTGGTCAGGGCGAGGATCGCCATGAGTTCGCTGGCCACGCTGATGTCGTAGCCGGTCGCGCGCGGGAAAATGGGGCTGGGCGACCCGTCGGCCAGCGTGTCATCGTTGAAGCCAATCTTGATCTTGCGCAGCGAGCGGTCGCACACGTCCACGACGCGGTTCCAGGTGATCGACTCCGGGTCAATGTCGAGCCGCTTGACCCCGCGCCGCGCCAGGCCCTCATCCGTCTGGCGACTCTCGTGGTACATGCGCGAGTCAATGGCAGCCGCGACCAGATTGTGGGCCACGCTGATGGCGTGAATGTCCCCGGTCAGGTGCAGGTTGAACTCCTCCATGGGGATCACCTGGCTGTACCCACCGCCAGCAGCGCCGCCCTTGATGCCGAAAGTCGGCCCCATGCTGGGCTGGCGGATGCAGATGACGACATTGCGGCCCAGCCTGCCCAGGGCCTGCGTCAGGCCAACGCTCGTCGTCGTCTTACCCTCCCCCAGGGGTGTAGGCGTGATGGCCGTGACATCAATGTATTTGCCCTGCGGCCTATCCTTGAACTTCTCCAGAACCGACAAATGCACTTTTGCCTTATAGGCTCCGTACAGATCGAGATCGTCTTGCGTGAGTCCTAGCTTGGCGGCAATCTCAACGATGGGCCGCAAGTCGGCAGCTTGAGCGATCTCCAGATCGCTGGGAACGGGTGGTGGGGTCATAAGGCATTCTCCATAATCAAGAGGCTCTCCGGCGTTCCTTAAGCGCGTGCAGAGCGCATGGCAGCCAGCCCCGCTCAGGCACCAGCCCCTGCGAGCGGCTACAAGCGCGCGCACAATCTTCAACTCTAATGGGACTGAGCGAGACGTGCAAGTGTCATTCGCCACTTTGTGACGCGCGGCACGTCCTGAGTTCTCGCCTGTGGCCCTGGGGGAGTTCAGTCGTCCAGAATGCCCATGTCAATCGCGTCGCTGTAGTCCACCTGATTCGGGTCGTCCGATCCGAGCGACGCGGCCAGGTGTCCCAGGTCATCGGGGTCGAAGGCGCTCGCTGCCAGGCTTTCGTCCACCATCTGCCCGAACAGGGCGTCCAGGTCAAGTTCGTCCGTCTCCGCCGCCAGTTCTTCGAGCGACTCTTCCCCAGGGTTAGCGCCACGCGCGCCCGCGACGCCGGACGCAGCAGGTGTCTGGGCAGATAAAGCCGATGCACGATGAGCCGGCTCTCGTTCTGCGCCGCTCGCCGGGGACGCTTCCACCGAACCCGCCTGATATGCCGCCGCGCCTAGCATCTGGATGATCTGGTCGGCCACACGCCGCCCGTACATCATCACCGGGCCAAAAGCGCCCCGGTTTGCGCCCTCGAAGAGCAGGCACAGGAAGTAGTGAACGCCGAGCGCCAGCCCGAAGATGTCGAAGCGTTCGCCGTCATAGTAGTGCATGGCCCAGGCGTTGCCGCCGACCAGCGGGCCGACCGTCCCCGCATGGACCAGCCCCGGCCCTACCAACGCCACCAGCTTTTCTCGATCCAGCACGCCAGTCGCCCCCACATCCACTACAATGCGACCCGTCCGGTCGGCGAGGATCGCGCCCAACGCTCCCGCATCGCGCACCAGCCCTCCCACCACGTCGCGCAGCGACTCCGCGTCGAGCGGCGGCACTGGCTCAAGGGCGCTGTCGGAGGCCGGGGCAGGGATTTCTGCCGCTGCCAGACGCTCGCCGTTCAGCGCCGCGCGCAGGCCGCGTAAGAACGACTCGGCGACCGGGCGCATGAAGAACTGGCACGAAGCCGCCGCCAGGTCTTCCGGCGAAGGGATCGGGTCGCCGGCGTCGGCCAGGACGACGACCGGGATGGCCGGTGTCTGCTGGACAATGCGCCGCGCCAGATCAACGCCATTCATGGTGCCTGGCGTGCGGTACGCCGCCAGGAGCAGGTCTACGCGCGCGCTCGCCGCCTCTTCAAGCGCCGCTTCTGCCGTTGGCACCTCGACCAGGATATACGAGCGGCTGAGCAGGGCCATCGCCCCGCGCACGATCCGCGCCATGTCAGGGGTCGCGTCAACCACGACTATTCGGGGAGCCATCAACGCCTCGTTGGTCAAGTTACTCCGCGCACGATGCCGCCGCGCTGCCGGGCGGCTAACCTGATCCTAACCCATTCGGGGCAGCGCGCAACCAGAGACCGCCCTCACCCGCACCCGCCGCCATGCTGCGCCAAATCCGCAATCCGCAATTCGCAATTCGCAATTTGCAGTCCACCATTCACCCTCACCCGCGCAGCGTCGCCACCAGCCGGCGCGGGTAGAGCAGGCTGTCCAGGGCATCGTCAATCGTGGCGAAGACCACATCGGCGACCAGCAACACCTGCATCGCCGCGCCCTCCGGGCCGAGAATGGCCACAGCCAGCGCCGCCGCGCGCAGCATCTCGACATCGTTGTGTCCGTTGCCGACAGCGACCGTGTTCTGCACGCCCAGCTCGCGCAGCAGAGCGACCTTCTGCGCTGCGCCAGGTCCCGGCTCCACCCGCCGGACGTGCACCGGCAATCCGGTGGTCTCGCGCTCCAGCGTGCCGTGCGTGTCGGCGGACATGACATAGATCGCCGCGTGCCTCGCCAGGGAAACCAGCCGCTCGCGGGTC
>Ga0334890_1004533_pt1 | contig 12677 bp, 10 predicted proteins | sample GraSluR1_MG_3_FD_207220 | JGI IMG/M metagenome (GOLD analysis project Ga0334890, IMG submission 207220) | Sludge microbial communities from methane-producing bioreactor in Wageningen University, Netherlands - Granular Sludge_31_08-R1 | ecosystem: Engineered > Bioreactor > Anaerobic >... | reverse complement strand
CAATCGCTTCATCCAGACTCACGCCAAAGACGTAAAGAATTTGGATGTGTAAAGATTTGTCCAAAATCTGACTGAATCGAAAAGGATCGACCGGCTGGTCGATCCTTTTTTTGTCTTTTTTATTTCTGGCATTGCTGTTGCAATCGTTCAGCCAGCCACATTTTAATAAATGGATTGGCGGGGTACGCCCAACCGTCTTGCTTCCCGATCCAGTGAAGTGACCATCCAGGCAGGCAAATCAACATTGATTTGTTTCGTTTCTTCTCCGGGACGTCGGGCACGGGATAGATCCAATTCGGAAATGATGTTCTCACCATCATCAAATTTTCGATCAAATTCAGATGCGTCCATTTTTTCTCTATTGAGGCATGTTATCATGCGGGCCGGACTCGCGCTGCCCCGCCGGCGTGATGCGGATGAACTCGGCGTTGGCCTGCAACTCGGCAATCGAGCGTGCCCCGGCATAGCTTAAGCCGGACCGCAAGCCGCCCACCATCTGGTACAGCAGTTCCACCACGCTGCCCTTGTAGGGCACCACCGCTTCCACGCCCTCCGGCACAATTTCATCCCACTCTTCCAGGGCAATTTCTTCACCCCTGTCCAAACGCTTGCGCGCTACATTGGCTGTCAATGAAGCCATGCCGCGCACCACCTTGTAGCGCAGCCCATTGCGAATGGAAACCCGCCCGGGGCTTTCATCGGTGCCGGCCAGCAGCCCGCCCAGCATCACACTGCTGGCCCCGGCGGCCAGGGCTTTCACCACATCGCCCGAGGTGCGAATGCCGCCGTCGGCAATGATGGGAACGCCGTAGCGCGCGGCGACCTCGGCGCAGTCGCTCACTGCCGTCAGCTGCGGCACGCCGAAACCGGTCACGATGCGCGTGGTGCACACCGAGCCCGGCCCAATGCCCACCTTCACGCTGTCAGCCCCGTTCTCAATCATTTCCTGCGTGGCTTCAGCCGTGGCTACATTCCCGGCTACAACCGGTGTGGACGGGAATCGCTTTTTCAACTCTTTCAGCATCTCAATGCCGCGAATCGAATGGCCGTGGGCAATATCCAGCACCAGCACATCAGCCCCGGCTTCAATGCAGGCCTGGGCTCTTTCAAAGTCCTCTGGTTTTACACCAATCGCCACGCCCACACACAGGTGCCCCAATTTATCTTTGGTGGCATGCGGATACTTGCGCATTTTTAAGATATCCTGGGCAGTGATCAAACCTGCCAGAATGTTGTTTTTATCCACCAGCGGCAGTTTTTCAATACGGTGCTCATACAATTTCTGAATGGCATCAGCCTGTGTCACATCTGGAGCATCGACAAACAGGTTTTCGCGCTGGGTCATAACCGACGCCACGCTGGCGCGTGGATTACCCACCAGCAGCACATCGCGTGTGGTGATCACACCCTGCAGGTGATTTTCAGCATCCACCACCATCAGGCCGCCAATTTCATTTTCAGCCATCAGTCTTTTGGCATCTTCCACACTGGCGTCCGCCGCAATGGTCACCGGGTTTTTCACCACAAAGCCTTCCGACTTCTTCACCTTGTTCACCATGCTCACTTGTTGCGCAATGCTAAGAAAGCGGTGTAAAATCCCAATGCCGCCGTGGCGCGCCATGGCAATGGCCATCTTCTCTTCGGTCACCGTATCCATGTTGGCAGACACCACCGGGATGGCCATGCGAAAGTCTTTTGCCAGCAGGGTCGATGTTTCTACATCTTTGCGGCTGCGGATGGCAGACCGCTTTGGCATAAGCAGCACATCGTCAAATGTAAGTCCAAAATCATCACGCAATTTCATTCCGCACCTCTTTCCGATTAAATTATAGCAAGTTGCGCACCATTCGACACAGGAAATCAACGCTGCCGCCGACCACTTTTTACCAACCCTTTACAGCACACACGCATAAACTTTGTTATGATTTTCACAGGCGCACCTGCGTCAAAATTTTTACCTGTTAATCACTCTTAAAGGAGTGCCATGGGAACAATCATAGCAATCAGCAACCAGAAAGGCGGGGTTGGAAAAACCACCACCTGCATTTCTCTGGGAGCCTGCCTGGCGGAATTTGGTTATGAAACCTTACTGGTCGATCTGGATTCACAGGCCAACCTGACCATTGCTCTGGGATTGGAACCGGATGAGATTGACTGGGCCATACCCGACTTATTTGACCCCTCTCCCGATGAACCCACACCTCCCATCCAGTCCATCATTCAGTCCAGCCCGTTGAAACATCTCGATGTGCTGCCCGCCGACATGCGCCTGGCTTCAGTGGAACGCATCCTGTTTGAAATGCCCGCCTATGAAACCAAACTGGCGCGCATTCTGGCCCCCCTGGCCGCCAGCTACGACTATATCCTGATCGATTGCCCTCCGCATCTCAGTTCGCTGACCATTTCAGCGCTCACCAGCGCCAACATCGTGCTGGCCCCCGTACAGACTGAATTTTTCGCCGCCCGTGGATTGCTGCACCTCATGGAAACTGTGGAAGCTGTGCGACAGCACACCAATCCGCATCTCGCTTTTTACCTGGTGGCCACGCTGTATGACCGGCGCAACAACATTTGCAGGCATGTTCTCAACCAACTACAGCAAAACTTCAGCCAGCAGTTATTGCAAACCATCATTGGTGTCGACACCCGCCTGCGCGAAAGCGCGGCAGCCGGTGAGCCCATCAATCTTTATGATTCGCGTTCGCGCGCCGCAGAACAACATCGTGAACTGGCGCGAGAAATTACCTCTCTGGATAGGATAGGAAAATGAGCCGTAAAAATAAACTTGAAAACGGAATTGAACGGTTATTCTCTTCCAGCAAACCTTCCGTCACAAATGACGAACCGGATGTTCTCCCCATTTCTGGAATCCCACCGGCTGAACCGATTGCTTCAGTTCAACCAGCCCCGGTCAGCGAAAAGAAAGCGGTCGATGTTAAACCACCCCGCCCCAGGGTAAAAAAGCCGACCCCCAAAACTGAAACGACTCAACCTCAACCGCCTGCTGACTTGCCCGTGGAAAAGAACACCATCGCCGATGAGCCATCTATGACCCCGGCTGCACCACCAACACTGATCATGGAAACCATCCCCGAAAAAACAGCGGTTGAAGAAGCCGCGGTCAAAGTAATGCCCGCAGCTGAAAAAGCTATTGAACCGCCCGCAACAGACATGAAAGTTCCAGCCAACCAATCACCCGCTGTCGAAAATCAAGCATCAGCCCCTGCGGTTGAGCCTAAGGCCGGGCAAACAGAAGAAGACGAAACAGCAGCCTTGATTGGAGATTTGAAATACGCAGATGATGAACACCTGGTCGTTTTCCGCCTCAATGAGCAGGTTTACGGTGTCAGCATCATGGTGGTCGAAAGTATTATAAAAAATCAAGCCATCACGCCCGTCCCACGCGCTCCATTTTCCATTGTGGGTGTCACCAACCTGCGCGGCATTGTTTTACCCGTGATTAACATGCACCAGCGGCTTGGTCTGGAAGAACTGGAAAACTCACCCCACTCACGCATCATCATCATCAACAAATCGGATATCTCAGCCGGTCTGATGGTCGATGAAGTGCTTGCAGTGGCAAAAATCGACGCCAGTTCCATCACGCCGCCCTCACCGGTTATCTATAAGACCCAGACACAGTTTATTAAAGGCATCGCCAAATTTGACAATCGCCTGGTTATTTTGCTGGATCTGGATAAGATTTTTGAATCCATTGCCAATCGCACAGGCTCCGAAAGCATGAAGCGGACTGAAAAACTTTAAAATTTGACTTCGTTGCAATCCACATTATTATGAATTACAATCTTAAAAGAAGCCCAACATGAAACCGCCTTAATCCCTTGACAAAAACGATCCTTGCAGCCTGCAAAATATTATGTTAAAATATGAAGGCTAAAAGTTGTGATCAATAGTGAGAACAACGAAAAGTGGGCGTCCCCCACTTTTCTGCGTATTAGGGCTACTGAGCGGAGAATAGTAAGAAATGAAAAATGAATTTGCACTGGCATTCAACGAAGTGCTTGAAGAACGCCAGCTTCCCAAAGAAATTATTATGGAAGCGCTGGAGTCGGCATTAATCACAGCCTATCAAAAATCAGTCAATGCCTCAAAAGAGCAGCACATTGAAGCAAAAATTGATCCTGAAACCGGCAAAGTGATGATTTTTGCTGAAAAAGAAGTCGTGGAGGATGTGCAGAATCCAACCACCGAGGTGTCATTGGATGATGCCCGCCGTGTCGATCCGGAAGCAGAACTGGGCGGCATGGCAATCGTGGAAAGCACTCCTGACAACTTCGGCCGGGTCGCCGCACAAACTGCCCGCCAGGTCATCCAGCAGCGCATACGCGAAGCCGAACATAAAGCACAGATGGATTTCTATAACCAGCAGCTTGGTGAAATTGTCAGCGGCATTGTGCAGGCCGTCAACGCCCAGGGATTGACCATTGGGCTGGAAATGCGCGCTGAAGGCACCATGCCGCGCAAAGAACTCATCCCGCGCGAACGCTTTCGCACCCACGACCGGGTGCGCGCACTGATCGCTGAAGTCAAAGATACCCCGCGCGGTCCGCAAATCATTCTCTCCAGAACTCACAAAGACTTTCTGCGCCGATTGTTAGAAAATGAAGTGCCCGAAATTTTCCACGGCATTGTTGAAATTCGTTCCATTTCACGTGAACCCGGTGAGCGCGCCAAGGTTGCCGTCTCTGCCAACCAGTCGGGAATTGACCCGGTGGGCGCCTGCGTGGGCATTCGTGGTGTTCGCATTCAAGCCATTGTGCGCGAGTTGCACGACGAGAAAATTGATGTCATCGAATGGAGCCCCGACGCAGCCGTTTTTATCGCCAAAGCCATCAGCCCGGCTCGGGTGGTTGGCGTTTACCTCGATGAAACTTCTGAAAATGGGCGCACTGCCACCGTGGTTGTCCCGGAAGACCAGTTAAGCCTGGCCATCGGCCGCGATGGCCAAAACGCCCGCCTGGCAGCCAAGTTAACCAGCTGGCGTATCGACATCAAAAGTCTGTCTGAAGCGCTGGGTGACACGCTTCATAAGCTGGAGCAGGATGCCAAATACGCCAAAATCGCTGAAAGCGAAAAAGATAATATTCAAAACATGGAAACGCTTTTGGCGCGCCGCGCTGAAGGCCGACCGCTTACACCTGAAGAGTTCGACGCCATTTCCAAATTCGTAGACCGGGTTGAACGGCAGGTCACCGGGCGCGTGCAACACAAAGAAAAAGAAATTGTTGACCAGGCTTCACAGGAACTGCGCAGCACCATTCCGGTTGCATTGTTTGAACAGAACCTGTTGGACAGCTCGCTGCCCGAGCATGTTTCCAACATCCTCCAGGAAGCCGGCTACACCACCACCGGCGACCTTGTATTGCAAATGAAGAAACACCCCGATGAAATCTTGAAATTGCAAGGCATGGGGCCCAAATCAATGGAAAAAATCATGGAACTGGTTGCATCCATTGAAGCCCAGGCTGCCCCGGTGGAACAAAAAGTTGATGAACTCAAACCTGCTGAAGAAGTGGTGACGGAACCCTCAGCAGTTGAGACTGTTGTTGCCAAACCCGTTGAAGATGAAGTCATTCAAATTGAAGAACCTGTTCATGCTGAAAGCACTATGGAAGATACCATACCTACATCTGAAATAAGCACTGCAAGTGGCGAACAACCCGAAAAAGTTGAAGAAGATGTTGCCTTTGAGGACCTCTTCAAACTCAAACCAGATATGGTTGAGACTTTTGCTCCCCCTGAGGAAGTTGAGGAAGAGGAAGAAGGTGATTTAGCCAAATCCAAGAAGGGCAAGAAAGGCAAAAAAGGTCATAGCGTTGAAGTGGTCTATGACGATGAACGCGACATGATCCTGCGGAAAAAGAAACACAAACGCGGTGGAGATGTCTGGGATTGGGAAGCAGATTAGAGTCATCGAGAGAGATTAGGTGGCAAAGAAGACAGGAAAACCGGTCAAGCACATTCCACAGCGCACCTGCGTGGGATGCCGACAGGTTCTACCCAAAAGATCACTCATCCGGGTTGTGCGCAGCCCGCAGGGTGTGCGGGTAGATCCAACCGGGAAAGCAGCCGGGCGTGGAGCCTATGTGCACAATCAGCGTTCATGCTGGGAAACTGCACTGAAAGGCTCCCTCCCTCATGCCTTGAAAACAGAATTGACTGAAGCAGACCGTGCTGCGTTGATTGAATTCATGCAATCACTGTCCTCTAGTGACGAGGAATAACCGGACGCAATGCGACGGTTTTAAGGGTGGCAACCCTTTAAACAGACGAAATAGTACCGGCCGGGCAATTATCTGAATCCATCAGAGAAAAATTGCCTGCATTCATTGTTGACAGTAACTCAATTGCAGCAGTGCGTGCCCCCACCGCTGTTTTAGATGTTGAGTTGCCTCGAGCTGGTTCTCAGGGGTACAAATTGGAAGGAGACGGAATTATGAGCGATAATGGTCAAAAAACCATAGAATTACCGGTAAATATTACCGTTCGTGACCTGGCAGCAAAGATTGACACAAGCCCCATTCAAATTATTAAAATCCTCATGTCCAACGGCGTCATGGCAAATATCAATCAAGTGATTGACTTTGATACCGCTGCTGTGGTTGCCAGTGAAATGGGACTTGAAGCCGAGATGGAAAAGCTGGAAGTTGAAGAAGAGAAACCTGTTGGTGACATTCCCCTGTGGCGCCAATGGATTATGAGTGAAGACGAGAAGAAACTTGGAAAGCGTCCTCCCGTTGTCACCATCCTCGGGCATGTAGACCATGGAAAAACCACCCTGCTGGATGCCATTCGGAATACCAATGTGGCCAGTGGTGAGGCAGGCGGAATCACCCAGCACATCGGGGCCTATCAGGTTGAACACAAAGGACAGCGCATCACCTTCCTGGACACCCCCGGACATGCTGCCTTCACCGCCATGCGGGCGCGCGGCGCCCAGGGCGCCGATGTGGTTGTGCTGGTTGTGGCTGCCAACGACGGTGTGATGCCGCAAACCAAAGAAGCCATTGCCCACGCCAAAGCCGCCAGTGTGCCCATCATTGTTGCCATGAACAAAATTGACCGCCCGGATGCCAATCCAGATTTTGTGAAAAAGCAATTGGCTGATGCCGGCCTGGTTCCCGATGAATGGGACGGCGACACCATTGTGGTGCCTGTTTCTGCCAAACAACACATGGGGTTGGAAGACCTTTTGGAAGCCATCATCCTGGTAGCCGATAACTGCACCATTCTGGCAAACCCTGAAGGCAAAGTGTTTGGCACCGTCATTGAAGCGCGCCTGGAGAAAGCCCGCGGGACAATTGCCACCCTGCTGGTTCAAAACGGTACCCTCAAAGTTGGTGATTTCCTGGTGGCAGGACCGGCGCACGGCCGCATTCGCGCCATGTTTGATTTCCGCGGCAAGAAAATTTCCAAAGCCGGGCCATCCTCACCTATTCAAGTGATGGGCTTGAACGATGTACCTTCTGCCGGTGAAATTTTCCAGATTTGCCAGAGTGAAAAAGAAGCGCGCAGCATGAGCCAGGAATGTAAAGCTCTTACGGAAAAATCTCAATCGGCTGCACCGCGCGCCACATTGGAAGAATTGTTCGAACGCTTCTCTGCCGGTGAAACCAAAGAGCTTTCGCTGGTCATCAAAGCCGATGTGCAGGGATCGCTGGAGCCAATTTCTGATTCACTGAAAGATCTTTCCAGCGGCGAAATTAAAGTCAATGTGCTGCAATCGGAAACCGGGAACATCAGCGAGAACGATGTCATGCTGGCAGCTGCCTCAAACGGCATTGTGATTGGTTTCAACGTCACGGCTGATGGCGCCGCCCGCCGGCTGGCTGAAAGCGAGGGCGTTTCCATACGCCTGTATTCCATTATTTACCGTCTCATCGAAGACATTGAAAAAGCTCTTAAAGGTATGCTGGAACCCGAATACCGGGAAAACGTTGTTGGCAAAGCCGAAGTTCTGGCTGTGTTCCACATTTCAAAAGTGGGCAACATTGCCGGTTGCAAAGTGCTAACCGGTGAAATCCGGCGTAATACCAGAGTGCGTGTGTTGCGGAATAGTGAAAAGGTTTACGAAGGCGAATTGGCGTCGTTAAAACATGAGCAGGAAGATGTCAACGAAGTTCGCCAGGGTTTTCAGTGCGGCATGGCTTTCAAAGGTTTCAAGGACATGAAAGAAGGGGATGTTATTGAAGCCTTTGTAATGGAAAGAGTCAACTGACAGCCTTGATTTAAGTAGCAATACAGGAGAATTTGGGAAATGCCTACCCCTTTACGGTTACAACGGATTGCTGGCAGAATAAGCCAGGAATTATCTGTTATTTTAATGCAAGAGAGTAACGATCCACGCCTGGCGGGTGTTTTAATTACCGATGTGACAGTTGATCGTGAACTTGCGTATGCTGATATCTATGTTTCAGCATTGGAAGGCAAAGAACGATCTACTGAAGCAATTCAGGGACTGGAACATGCCGCTCCATTTTTACGCCGCACCCTGGCAGATCGCATTGAATTGCGGGTTTTCCCGCGTTTGCGCTTCCACTGGGATACCACCCCTGAACGGGCAGATCATATTGAGAAACTGCTGGCTTCATTGCGTAAAGAAACAACCGATTCAAGCAAGGACAAGCCCGCTAATGGATGAAACGAACAACGCCATTCGAACTGCCCTGGCAGATTCACAGCGGATATTGTTGATGACGCATGAACGCCCTGACGGCGACGCTATTGGCTCATTGATGGGACTTGGATTGGCATTGCGCGAAGCCGGCAAGCAGGTGCAAATGGTGATCATTGATGGCGTTCAGCGTACCTTCCGCCACCTGCAGGGCGCTGAACTGGTTGAAAAAGCCATCACCCCCGGTTGGGACTTGAGCGTGGTGGTTGATTGTTCTGACATGCACCGCACCGGCGATCTGCTGCCCGATCAGGATGTGGGTATTAATATTGATCACCATATTACCAACCTGAATTTTGCAAAAATTAACCTGGTGAACCCAAAAGCCGCCGCAACAGCCGAAATTATCACTGAAAACCTTGAAGGTTGGGGGTTGAATTTTTCTCAACCAGTCGCAAACGCTTTACTAACTGGAATAATTAGCGATACAATTGGATTCCGAACATCCAATGTGCTTCCGCAAACATTACGACTGGCTGCCCTGCTCATGGAACAAGGCGCCGACCTGCCCGAACTTTATAATCAAGCCCTGGTGCGGCGCTCCTTCGAGGCTGCCCGCCTGTGGGGCATCGGTCTAAGCCGCATGCAGCGCCAGGGCAGAATGGTTTGGACCTCCATATCACTGGATGAGAGACGGTCGGTCTCTTACCCTGGTAAAGACGATGCTGATCTAACCAACATCCTGTCTGCCATTGAAGATACCGACATTGCCGTCATCTTCCTGGAAAAAGAAGACCAGCGTGTGAAAATTAGCTGGCGGGCACAGCCTGGCATTGATGTTTCCAACCTGGCTGTCCATTACGGCGGTGGAGGTCATCCCGCAGCCGCCGGTGCTGAAATCGACGGCGCCATGGAAGAGGTTATTCCGCTTGTACTGCAGACAACCGAACAACTAATCAATTCAAACAATCATTCCAATTCACTCCATTAGGAGACTATCCTCTTATGAATAAACTGTTCATGAATTTCGGGGAGAGAAAAAATGACCAACGATAATCAATCTTCTTTTGACTTAAAAAATGCCATCTCAGGTGTGTTGGTTATTGACAAACCAGTTGGTTTGACTTCGCATGATGTGGTGCAAATTATCCGCAACGGCACCAAAATTCGCCGCGCCGGACATACCGGCACGCTTGATCCGCGCGCATCGGGGGTGCTGGTGGTGTTGTTAGGACCGGCAGTGCGCCTCAGTGAATACGTTTCAGCCTCCGACAAACGTTACCAGGCCATCATCCGCCTGGGCAGCAGCACCGACACGTATGACTCGGAAGGCGAAGTACTCAGCACATCGCCTGTCGAGATTTCTGAAGAACAATTTGAAGAAACCCTCCAAACCTTCATTGGCACCATCGAACAGGTGCCCCCGCCCTATTCAGCCGTAAAAGTAAAAGGCCGTAAAGCCTATGAAATGGCGCGTGAAGGCGAAGAAGTTGACCTGGAGCCGCGCACCATTCAGGTGCACAGCCTTGAACTGCTTGAATGGGCGCCGCCCGAGGCAGTTGTAGACGTGTATTGCTCATCGGGCACTTATGTTCGCTCACTGGCTCACGACCTGGGAGAAAAACTGGGTTGTGGTGCGCATCTCATCGGCCTGCGCCGCACAAAAAGTGGACGTTTCACCTTGCGGGATGCTGTTCAGTTAAACAAACTGCGCGAAGCCTTCACTGACGGTTCCTGGTACAAATACTTGATTCCCGCAGCAGAAGCGTTGACCGATTGGAAAGCTGTGGAATTGACCGATGAACAGGTTGAAGCCATTCGTCACGGTCACCGCATTCCGGCAGACGCCACAATGGGCAGCATGGTGCGCGGCATCAGTGAACAGGGTGAACTGGTTGCCTTGCTGGGCCTGGTTGAAGAAACCAGCGAATGGCAGCCCAAAAAGGTATTTTTCTCATAAGTGATATCTGAACGCATTTTCAGTTCATTTTTTACCAGTATGAATTAACGCCTTAGCGACTCTCTGGGTAAAGATTTTCCAATGCAGCATATACATTCCTTCCAAGATATCCGGCTTGAGCGTTCATGGGTCACCATCGGGTCTTTCGACGGTGTCCACTTGGGACATCAGGCCATCCTGCGCCAAATGGTCAAGAAGGCGCACGCCAATCACGGGCAGGCGGTAGTGGTCACTTTTTATCCGCATCCGGTGGTGGTACTGCGAGGATTGCAGCAGGCGTTTTACCTGACCACCTCTGAAGAACGCGCGCAACAGCTTTTTGATCTGGGAGTGGATGTTGTGGTTACCCTGCAATTTGATCACGACATGGCAGCCATGAGCGCCGCAGATTTCTTGCAGCCAATGAGAAACCATCTCGGTATGCAGGAACTTTGGGTTGGGCCTGACTTTGCCCTGGGGCGCAATCGCGAAGGCAACATCGAATCGCTCATCCAACTGGGGAGGCAACTGGGGTATTCTGTCCAGGTAGTGCATCCCGTGGAAGATGATCAAGAAAAAATCTCGTCCAGCCGCATTCGCAGCATGATCAGCAGGGGCGACATGCGCGGGGCTGCCCGTCAACTGGGACACTGGTACACGCTTTCAGGCCCAATTGTTCACGGCGATGGGCGCGGACATCGCCTGGGATTTCCCACAGCCAACATTCAACCTCCTCCCGAACGCTTGCTGCCCATCAATGGTGTCTATGCCACCCTGGGACGTATTAACGGAGAATGGCTTCCGTCGGTCACCAACGTTGGTTTCAGCCCCACTTTCAAAAAAGATGAAACCATTGCGCGCATCGAAGCCTATATCCTCGATTTTAAACAGGACGTTTACGGTCAATTCATGGAAGCAGCCTTCGTAGAATTCCTTCGGCCTGAAATACACTTCAACTCGCTGGATGAGTTGTTGGAACAAATCAACAGGGATATTGAAAAATCACGGGAGATCTTACGCCATGTCAAATGAACGCCAGGTTTATTTGTTGGACCCCAGTCAGCTTCCACCTGAAACCATTGCCGTCACTTTTGCCAAAACATCCCGTTCTCCCCAATCCTTCAAAGAAATCGCCGCCGAACTAACCGAAGAAAAAAGCAGCCAGTTCCATGAAAAATGGGTGGTCAATTATGGTCATTCCTCGGTGGCTGAGCATGCAGTGCTGCACATCGCCGTTGAAAACATCTCCCGCCTGGCAGTTGAAGCATTGGAATCCAACCGCCTGGCATCTTACACAGAAAAATCCAGTCGTTATCAAACCTGGGGGCCTTTGGATTTCCATATTCCCCAGGAACTGAAGGATCATCCCCTCAAAGAAATCTATACGCAAACCTGCCAAAAGCTGTTTGAAGCCTATCATCAAGCGTTGGATGTGCTTCCCCCTGCTGCCAAAAGTATGTTCCCGCAGCAGCCTGATGAAACCCAGGCTGCCTGGGACAGGCGTTTGCGCACAAACATGGTGGATGTGGCCCGCTATCTCTTGCCGGCGGCCTCACTGGCAAATGTTGGCGTCACCATCAACGCCCGCGCACTGGAACACGCCCTGCGCAAAATGATGACCAGCCCACTGCAGGAAGTGCGACAGATTGCCGAAGAGATGAAAGACGCTGCCCTGAAAGAAGTGCCCACACTGGTCAAGTATATTGAAAGCCTGCCGCATTTGCAAAAGGCCTATCAAATGCTGCCGGCATTTTGTCCGCCGCAATCGACTTATAACGGCCAGGAGCAAGACTGGCTGCGCCTGGTTGATTGTGATCCTTCGGCTGAAGAACGTATTTTGGCAGCAGCCCTGTACCGCTTTTCCGGCGTCAGCTACACACAGGCGCAAGATACCATCATCAAGTTATCGCCTGCACAAAAAAGAGAAATAACTGACTTGCTGCTGGGAAATTTGCGCCGGCACGATATTCCTCTGCGTGAACTCGAATTCACCAATTTCACCTTCGACCTGGTGCTCGACCAGGGCGCCTATTTTGAATTGAAACGCCACCGTATGATGTCGCAAACCCCTCAATCGCTCACCACACACCTGGGTTACGCCGT
>Ga0334890_1004529_pt1 | contig 12690 bp, 18 predicted proteins | sample GraSluR1_MG_3_FD_207220 | JGI IMG/M metagenome (GOLD analysis project Ga0334890, IMG submission 207220) | Sludge microbial communities from methane-producing bioreactor in Wageningen University, Netherlands - Granular Sludge_31_08-R1 | ecosystem: Engineered > Bioreactor > Anaerobic >... | reverse complement strand
ATTCAAATGGACACTCAAATGGACACTCAAATGGACAGTCAAATGGACACTCAAATGGACAGTCAAATGGACAGTCAAATGGACACTCAAATGGACAGTCAAATGGACACTCAAATGGACACTCAAATGGACATTCAAATGGACACTCAAATGGACAGTCAAATGGACATTCAAATGGACACTCAAATGGACAGTCAAATGGACAGTCAAATGGACACCCCTGACAACCATGCGAACCATGCGAACCATGCGAACCATGCGAACCAGAATGACGAACCGTTAGAGACCTTTGAGATAAGCATCATTTCCGGTGGGAAATGGAAGGCTTTGACGTTGCCGGCTGATCACTCGCTGAAACGGGAAGGGGAAGTGAAATGCCCTGAGGGGTGCCGGTATGCTTATGAGGCACATCCGGTTGATGAAGAGGGGAATAAGTACTGCACATTGAGTTTGAGCAAGTATGCCGATGTGCGGTTCAATGAGCAGGGAGATTTAGAGGTAGAGGTAAAGGCTAAGAGCGGAGAGCAAGGGGCTAAGGGCAAGGAACTGAAGGCTGAGAGCGAAGGGCTAGGGGCTAAGGGCAAGGAGCTGGTGGCTAAGAGCGGAGAGCAAGGGGCTAAGGGCAAGGAGCTGGTGGATGAGAGCGGAGAGCTAAGGGCTAAGGATAAGGCTAAGGTTGAGGTAAAGGCTGAGAGTAGAGAGGTTGTGAGGAGCGGGGTATTGCCGCCGGTGATCAGTTCGCGGTGTGACAACCGGGTGGCGTTAATGAAGGCGGCGTTGTGTAATCACGTGCTAGCTGAGTGTCGCAAGCGGGTGATAGCGGGTAAGAAGAAGAGCCGGAAGCAGGTTATCCAGGAGACGGTCGAGCTGTATAACCGGAACCTTCTGGACGGTTTCGAGGATTTGAGGGAGATCAAGGGTGACCTATCAGAGAGCACAGTTTATCGGTGGTTACGTGATTATATGGGGGCTGACCGGGATTATACGGTATTACGCGATAATTATACCGGTGGCGGTGAGGTTAAGGTATCTAAAGACGATCTCTACCGGGTAGTGGGGATCATCTTCAATAAGGACACGATAGACCACAAGGTCTCTATCTCTTCGGCGGTGCGTTACTGGCGGAAGATCTATTACGAATTCAACGACAGGAAGCCACCGGTATCGGACCGAACGATGATACGGGCATTTGAGCGGTTCAAACGGAAGCACATACTGCAATATCTGCAATTGACTGAGGGTCAGAAATTCATGCGGGAAGAGATCCTGCCGACAGAGAAGATCGATTACAGCCTGATCCGGGTGGGAGACATGTATTTCTGTGACGGCAAGATTTGCAATTTCATGGTGATCAATCCGGAGACGGGTAAGCCAGCGCGACCGACCTTAGTGCTTTATTTTGATGCCTTCAGCCGGTTCCCGGTGGGTTGGGCATTCGGTTTTACAGAGAATCACAAATTGATCGGTAGTGCTTTCCGGAACGGGGTAATGAGATGGAGGGTAGTACCGAAGGTCGTCAAAAGTGACAATGGCAAGGCTTTCAGATCGAAGGCGATAACGATGAAGGACCGGTATGAATTAGAAGGACTTTATGCGCGGGCGGGTGTTGTCGGAGTGAGCTGGGCATTACCGTATAATGCGAAGGCGAAGGGACCTTTAGAGCGTTTTTTCGGGACGATGCACGATATCGAGAAGCAGATCCCGAGTTTCGTGGGGATCAATATCGATGGTAAACCGGCATCGATGCAGCGGGGCGAGAAGTTTTTGAGAAAGTTAATGAACCGAGAACCACTCACCCTGGGAGAGGCACGGGAATTCATCGAGTGGTGGATGCTGGATATCTATGCGACTGAGCCCCATTCGGGCTTGAAGGGACGGAAGCCGATCGAAGTCTGGGAAGAGGGTTTGAGAGAGATCGATAGTGAACAGCGGTTGAATGACGATATGCTGGAAGATCTGATGTTGGAGAGGACATACAAGCGGATCCGGAACGAGGGCATCAAGCTAAACGGCATCGAATACTGGTCAGAAGAGTTGTTGGAATATGTGGCGAGCAGGGAGCCGATGAAGGTTCGGTATGACGATATGGATGACCGGTTCATCCTGGTCTATGATCAGAAAGACCGGTTTGTCTGTAAGGCAGAACCGAGAGTCTATCAACATCCATTAGCATATCATCTGGCAGGTGAACTGGAGCAGAATCAACTAACAAACGAGCTGAAGAAGAAGCGGTCTCTGGAGAAGATTATCCGGAAGAAGTCGCTGGAGTTGATGAAGAGCAATGCTGATGAGCAGTTGAAACTGCAGGAGCTGGTAACGAGAAATGACGAGGGGACGAAGTTTTTGGAGAAATATCCGGAAAAGAAAGAGGAAGAGAAGATATCACCCGAGCTGCAAGAACGACTACGGCAGATCGGAGTATTATAAGGAGGAGATATGAAAGAGCACATACTATCACAAACGAGTAATGTCAAAGCCGGTCTTAAGGCGCTGAACTATTTAGTGGATCGCCCGGTCGGCAACATGGTTGGATTGGGATTGATCTGGGGACCACCGGGGATCGGGAAGACGCATTTTGCGATGAGGATGTGTCTGCAGAGGGGTTTTGTTTATACCTATCTGACAGCTAACGACACTTCGAAGGTGCTGGTGAAACGGATACTGGAATCGGTGCTGGTAAATTACGGTTTGAGCGACCAGGTGATGCAGCAGGGTTCGACGTCCACTTTATTCCAGCGGCTGAAGGATGTATTGAACAACAATACGACCGAGGGTCACACCCCGATCATCTTTATCGATGAGATCGATTATGCCTTTGGAAAGTCTCGAGAGGTGCTTTTCGGGACGATCCGGGACATAGTTGATCATACAGCAGCGGTTTTGATGCTGATCGGGATGGGAGAGGCGCGAGAGAAGCTTTTGAAACTGAACCGGCATTACTTCGCAAGGTGTAACTATTTCTGTAATTTCAAGCCGATAACCGGCGAGGATGCGAAGCTGATCTGTAACGACATAGCTGATATCGAGCTGGACGATGGTCTGATCAACTTCATAGCGGCATCATCGAAAGGTGATATTCGTAACGTGATCAAGATGATCTATGATGCGGAGAGTCTGGCAGAGCAACTGGGGAGAGAGAGGATCGGTCTGCGGGATTACGAGTTATCAGCGAGGGCAGTATGAACGTGATGGAACGTTACGTGGTGTTCAAGGGTAAGCCGTTTTCATTAGTGACGGCGGTTAAGGAGACGGGTCTTCCGCGAGAGGAAGCAATACGGGAACTGTCAGCTATGGAAGCAAAGGGGAGATTGCGGATGGTGAAGGGCGGCTATGTGCCGCTCAAGGAGTTACCGGTCTACAAGAAGGTTCAGTATGATTTCCGTTTCAAGGCGAACGAGATAAAGAGCGCCCTGGTGGTACTCAGAGAGTGGAGATCGGCTAAGGAGCTGGCGCGGGAGTTGAGATGTTCATACGAGAAAAGCTGGCGATTAATCCGAACCCTGCACTATATGAAGTATGTCGAGCGAAGCGACCGGGGCAGGGGTTCTGTGTATCGCAAGGTCCGGGATTATTCGGGTGAGAGGATCCCGTGGTTCTGGGGTGAAGTAGCCGGGAAGAGGTAAAAATGATGAGAGGTGAAGAGTATAAGAAGGTTCTCCGGAAACAGATCATGGCAGCAGCGTCTAAGCGTGGCTGGGATTACGATACATTCCACGATCTGATGGAGAGCTGGGGTTATGGGCGGTCTCTGAGGAAGCTCAAGATGGATAGATTGAAGGATCTATTGGGATTCTTGAACGGGGAGACGGAGAAGAACCCTGCGGATCTGGATGAGCAGGGTCGTTATCTGTGGAATTTGATGAAGCAGGCGGGCTGGGACTGGTCCAGGCTAAGGATGCTGCTTCTGAAGAAGTATTCGGCGAGTCACTGGAACGCTCTGGGATACGAAGAGAAGCGGGCAGTGATCAGCATGATGAAGAAATATGCTGCAAAGACGGCAGCAAAATAATCAAGGGAGGTAATAATGGAGCCAAAAATGGATGATTTGGTAATCAAAATGGAAGAGTTAGAACTTCGGAGACGACGCTCGACGGACGGCAAGCTGCTGGGGTATGAAGTGATCGATACCCGGAATGATTATGTCAAGGGTTGGATAGAGCGATATAACAGAGGCAAGAACGGGCACAACAAGTATGCGCTGTTCACTAAAGGTCACGCTCAATGGTTCGACAATCAGCTGGGGATAGTCAGTTCCTGGCTGGATTCGATTAATAGCGGAAAGTTAAAATAAGGGAGGAATGAGATGGATTTGAAGTATTATGATGAAGTCGAATTCCGGACGGTCCTGGATAGGATCGATCCGAAAGATTTTGAGGAGCCGGTCAGTAAATTCATTAACAGAAACCGGAAACCGGGACGTGGTAATGTGATAAGCGTTCTTGGCTGGGGGGTGCACAATGAAGATCATATATGAGTTTCGCGAGGTGGATGAGTTGTTGAGATCGCCTCAGATGCACGAGGTGTTATCCGTCGCTTACATTAGTGTTAATCCGATCTCCAGCATGCTATTGGTGGCGGATAATCAGAGGTTTATGGATCCCAAATTCTGGTTAATGGGGCCGGGTCAGGAGCCGATCAAAGAGTTGCGGGTCAATGATTATCTGATGATCATCCGTGATGTATTGAAATATAAGATACCATATAGCCAGACTTATGAGGACTAAGGGGGACATGATGAGAGATAGAGCGATCAGGACAAAGGTATATGTGGCTGGTAATATGTCGATAACGGAAGAGAAGATGAGCCGGACTGAGTTTGGTCTATATACTTTGTGGGAGGTGACCAGTCGGGACGGTAAGATCACCGGAGAGAAGGTATTGAATGAAAACGTCGATTATCATGCGATCCTGAACAAGGATAACATCTGGGAGAGTGATTATTTAAAACACCGGATATTCAAAGGGAATGGAGGTCACTTATGAGCTGGATATTGATCATGGTGTTAGTAATGCTGCTTTTCTTTGCCGTATCGGGTCTCTGGGTAATGAGCATCAAATACCGGAGATTAACGAGTAACCTGAGAGAGTTGAAGGGAAGCCTGGAGCGTTTTAAAGGATTGATCGAGGGGGTTTTATGAGCTACTTATGGTTGTTCATAGGGATTCACCTGATGAGTATCTTCGAAGGGATCACGGAAGCTCAGACCTGGAATTTGCGAGATGGAACCGGCAGTGTGGATAGTGCGAGATATCACAGTGAACGGTTGTTTGAGATGTCAGGGGCTATCCTGCTGGGCTGGCGACTGATGTTAATGCCGGCACTAAGCCGGGTAGATTCGCTGCTGATGATGATCTCTCTGATCTTCATCTACTATCTGCCGTATCAGCAGTTTTTCGAGTGGTTTCGAGTCCCTATAGAGATGGTTAAGAAGGACTGGGATGTGGAGTTGTTCCCGGGCATAGTGATCCATATACCACATCCACCATTGTGGATGCAGGTATTAATCTACGTAACCGGTCTGGTATTACTTTATGGAGTCTTATAATGAAAGAACAAAAAACCGGAACAAAGCGTTGCCGGGGGATTAATTGTCCGGAGCTGCAGCGGGCGAGAAATGATCTGCAGCTGTTTAAGTGGATAATTTTACAGAGCCCGGCGGCGGTCGAGGAGATCGACCGGGTGGCGGGTAAATTGTTAGAGAGTGCAAAAAGAGCCAGAAATAAAACCAAGGAGGAGAGAGATGGCAAAAAAGATTAAGAAAGGCAAGATAGTGTGCTGGGTCGATCCGGACGGGATCGCGACGCCTGAGAAGTATATCCAGGCGAACGTAAAGAGACGTGACGAGCTGGTGACGAAGGTGATGGATAAGGTCAAGAGTCTGCATAAGACGATGATCAAGGAGAAAGAGGCGATCGAAGGCGAGATTGACAAATACTTAACAGAGCTCGCCGGGGAATACGGTGAGGACTGGAAGGGTAATGCCCAGTTAGTGGATTTCGCCGGAGAGAACATGGTGGTGGTGAAGATCAATAAGATCGTTTCATTCGACGAGAAGCTGCAGATAGCGAAGCAGAAGATCGATAAGCTAATCGGAACCTGGTCGAAGGGGGCATCAAGCAAGATAGTAGCGTTGGTTAACCAGGCGTTTCAGGTGGACAGTAAAGGGAAGCTGGATAAGAGACGAATACTGGGGCTGCAGAAGCTGAAGATCGAGGATCCGGAATGGGAAGAGGCAATGCAGATCATCAACGATTCGATCCAGATCGAGCGGACAAAGCGATACGTGGCGTTTTTCGAGAGAGACGAGGATGGAGAGTATAAGCCGATCGTGTTGAATTTCAGTTCCATTTGAGGCGTTGATGTGCATACTGAAGGATATCGGAATGTGCAAGACGGTAGAGCGAGATTGCAAAGGAGCAGCCAAGCGAGCCTGTGCTTTCCGGCGTTATTTTTTAGAGGATCAACGCGATAACAGGAATCTATTGTGTGGTCTCTGCCCCGGATCGGCGGGGTGGCAGGCGGTGAGAAAGAGGATCTATTTCTGGAGGAGCCGACGTGAAAAGAGGAAACGAGCGAGACAAACGGATCAAAAAAGAGATCAGAGAACTGCTTGACCGGGGATATCTTTTAAAGGAGGCGATCATCATCATCTCAGAGAAGTATGCCTTGACAAGCAGAACGATAAGAAATATTTGGTACAAGTGAGCGTTAAGCTCATGAGCCACACGTAATGTGTGCCTCGCGAAGCCGGTTAGGGATTGCCCCCTGTGATCCGGTGGAAAAGCAGGCAGCCCGGCAATGAGGCTGCTTGCTCGCATTTATAGTTTATTTTCCCAAGTAAAAACCTCGTCTTGTTTTGTCTATCTGGGTGTTGCTTATATTGGGGATAATGTTAAAGTACTCGAATTTACCATCCACAAAATCAACTAGCACAAGGGTGTTCTTGTCATACTTCTTGAAATAGCGGATTCTTTTTTTATTGCTATCGAGCCAGATTTCGTCAGGATTTTGGATTGTGTCATCGATGGTTTTAAGGTTTGTGGTTCTTCTTCTGACGTCCTCGATATCGTAACGCTCAAACTTTTTGAACTTATCACTGCTCAGGTGGATGGGATAACCCTGGGAATCGTTGACAATCCTATCTCCCAGATAACTCTTCATAAAATCCAGCAGTTCCTTTTTATTCATTCGTTCCAGCCCGAATGAGTCGTCAAAACGGGGAGTATCACCTGCTGATCTCATTTGCTTCCATTCCTGGAGAAGGAGATTCTTAAAACCCCGGGCATATCTATCGGGGTGTTTTTCATCGAGCCAGCGACCAACAATGGAGCGGTCTTTGCCGGTATTTTTGCGGAAGGTTTTGTCGGGTTGTTTAGTTGGTTCCTTGATTCTCCCCATATCGCTTTCTGCTTCGTCTTTTGTTAATTGTTCAACAGAGCAGCGGCAATTCCAGCCGTTGGGGGGATAGTAAGTATCCCAGAAGGGGTCATTTAGCTCCCGGACAATACCGTGGAGTTCGATATGTTCATCGCGGGTTCTGCCGTCGATCACAGCGAGATACCTGAGATAAGGGAAGATATCTTTGTCTTTCTGAAACTCAGCCCACTGCCCGGCGAGATGAGAATTGTTGATAGCGGTGTTGAAGTTGGTTCTGAGATAGTAAGGGTTGTCGGGCATAAAACCTTCGAGTTTGATATTCTTCTGGAAGTCGTTAAAGGTCAAGCCCTGTCTGATGGCTTCAGATGCTTCTTCTTTGAGCATCTTTAGAGAGTCCTGGGACTGAATATGGGCAACGATGAACATCTCGGAGCGGAAGGCGTTGAGAGCCTGGATGTCGTGAAGGTCCCAGGAGAAATCAGTTGAGAGTTGAGGGTTTAGAGTTGAGGGATATGAGTTTTGTGCAGATTGGCGGTGATCCTCGCGTCCTTCTTTGTATTCTTTTATGATGTGATGGGAGAGTTCGGCGCCTAAAGTGAGGGAGATATTTGTTGGATAAGGGGCATCAGCGATTGATTTAAGCGATTTTTTTGCTTTAAGGGTGTCCAAGTATGTCCCGGTCTCTTTATTGCATTTTCCGAGCGATCTGAGGGCTTTCCGGTTGATAGAGGCGACGGGTTTGATGAGATGTGAATATTGAGAGTTGAGTTGAGCGGGGTGATTTGTGGGGGGTGGAGAGTTTTCCACCCCGGTCAGATCAGCGGGATTTAGAGTTTTTTTTTTGAGTCCGGTTTGGGGACTTTATAGGTTTTGTAGAAGTAATCCTCGTCTATTTCGAGCCCGATGGAGAGGACGAGATCGCGATCTATGGCGATCCTTTCGGAGAGTTCTACCGGTTGCGAGTCATCGATATCTATCTCGATCTTCTGATCGGGGAAGTTGAGGTTATTGGCGACAGTGAGGAAATGAGAGATGAGGTTTTCACAGTCGCGGAGATCGGCGCGAAGGATATCGTGTCTGACACGGTCGTGAGTTTTCGATTGAGCATAGGAACCGGTTGAGACTGCTTCTGTGGTAAGAATCTGTCCGAGGATGCGTTTGGTGACGGCGTTGCGTGCAAAGGAGGCGAGCGACTCGTAGAGGTCCTTGGAGGCGGTCTTCTGGGCGTGGTCGATAAATTCGATGGCAACAGTTTTGGGGATAACAGCAGCCTGGTCGTCTCCAAGAGATTCCACGGCTTCTTTGAGGAGAGAGACATCGTTAGCAGAGGCACCGGCTTCGTATTTGCCGAGTCTGAGAGGCTTGCCGAAAGTCTCGGTGAAGGAAGCCCAATTATTGAGGGCAAAAGAGGAGAAGGCATAATACTTGCAGAGGGAGTTGAGGATCGATTTCTTGAAGAGTTTTTTGAGGAAGCGGTGGTCATCGGTATCAATGCGTTCGTCCTCGACAAAGAGTTCGATCTTTCTTTTGAGGATGCGGAGATCGATCTCCTTGTAGTCAATGAGTTCCGCAGGTGTATAATAGCCGGCGATGTTTTCCCAGACGATCTGTCTGAAGAGATGTCCGTAGAGTTTTCCTTCAACAGCAACCTGTACGAGTTCGTCATAGTGATGCTTGAGGATATCGAGCAGGAAGTCGAGCTGCTTTTGATTGGTGATGTTGGTGATGGTGTATTCCCGGGCACGGATAGACTCGACCCTGACGTCGCAATTGCCGGCTAAATTATCATCATATTCCAGCAGATAATCGAAGAGGGAATCGATGTAACGGAGGTGCCCCTCAGTTCTCATCTGACGGGCATTTATGATCACGTCCGGGGATATCTGGTCGGTCGAGATAAACCCGGTGAGTTCGGGTATCAGAACGATATTTGTTTTTGGATTGGGCATATTAACTCCTTATCAGACAGGTATTTTCTTGAAAATTCTTTTAGCGATGGACTTGTAGTCGAATGGTGTTGAAGCGATCTTGATCTTCTCGATAGCGGTTGAGAGGACATCGGGACCGTCATTATCGGTATGATCGGGGTAGCAGGTAAGCTGTTCTTCGAGCATTTCGAGGTCTTCGGTCTTCTTCGCGGGGTGGAAGATATTGCCGTTTTCGTAGAGGGGCTCGAGTTTCTCGATACGGATGTCTTTATTAACGGTCGAGGTGTATGGAGAAAGCGGCAGGGGGAATCCGTATTCCTTAGCGATGGGGGGAATGAAGTCCCAGAGGACATTCTGCATAAAGTTGTCTTCCATAAAGAGCAGAGCCGACTTGAGATTCAGGTCGAGATCGTATAGTTTGCGGATCATAGCGTTTATGGAAGCCTTGCGGATCCAGACATCGATGATGTAATAGCGGTTTTCCTTAGCGGCATAACCGAGGGCAACGATCGCTTTATTGCGTTTATTTTTCGACCAGGAGGGATCACAGCAGACGACGATCCTGTCGAACTTATCGGGTGTCTGATCATAGTAACGGAACCATTGAGCCTTGATCTTGATGCCTTCCTGGATCGGCTCATTCTGATATCTTCGCTGGAATCCTATTCTGCCGATGGTGGCTTTGATCTGTTCGAGTTTCGTGCGGGTGTAGCCTCCTTCCGGCCAGAGTGGTTTTTGATTTTCATCGAGAGCCTTATATATCATGACCTTGATGCCGAGATATTGTTCGGATTCATCGAGGAGTTTTTTAAGCAGATAGAAGGCAGTGGTCTTGCTGGTGAGGTTGGCGAGCCAGACGAGGATGCCACCCTCAGCGAGGGCGGTGAAAGCCTCTTCGCGGATGTATTCGAGTTTTTCACGAGCGATTTTAGGGTTGCGGGAGTGGATGTCTTCAAAGTCGTCAACGATGATGTAATCGGGTCTGTAGGGACCGTGGAGGACACCTCTGATCTTCTGCTTATAACCACGGGCAAGGAAGCGGCAGTTTGTCTTGGTGACAAAGTCAGATTCGGCACCGGCGACATATTTGACCTGTTCACCGAAGTCATTGATAATCCTTCTGTTGTAGATGAACTCGTAGCGGATGGCTTCGGTTCTGAGGACAGCGGAGTTTTCCGATTCGGAGACAATGGGTACGAAATGGTATTTTTCGTAGAGAGCACCCCAGATGGGTTTGATAATAGCGAGCAGAACGGATTTACCGAACTTATGGGGGGCAGCGATACCGCGGATCTCATTAGCTGCTTCGGTCTCTTTGTGGAGTTCCTTATGAAATTTACCGAAAGGCTTGTCTATATAGTGAGGGAAATAGGTTTTAGCGAAGGTAAAGAGATCCTTTCCGCCGGCTTCTTTTCTCCTCCGGATGTCGTCCGGGGAGTTATCGGGGAATATGGTCGCTTTAGTGCGGATATTTTTGACGAGTTTTGCCAGTTCCCTGTCGAATTGCTGCTCGGTGAGATACATTATTCCGTCCTGTGATGATATCTGTTTTTGATATGATCGGCGATACCGGGTAGGTGTTTCTGGACACCATCGAGAAAGGCAGGATCATTGGCAGAGCCGGCATAATTAGCGAGTTCTTCGAGAAAGAGAAGGAGATTAGCAAGGATCTGCCTTTTAGGTCGAAGCGACTGAATGACCTTCTGGAGTTTAACGAGGGTATCGGCGGTCTTGGGATCGGCAAGTTTGTTGTCCTTGATAGCGTTGTTAATGGTCTGCATCAGTTCGTTTTCGAGCTGAAGCGAGAGTTCGATATTGCCGGAGCGGAGCATTTTGTCCCACTCTTCCTGTTTTCTCCAGCGGAGGATTGTTCGGAGAGCGACCTTGGTTAGACCAGCGATCTGTTCGGGTGTCTTGCCCTCGATGAGATAGAGCTGTTTACATAGCTCTCTGGTTTCCGGTTTATGAGCCATTATTTATCCCTCCTGATATAGTTTTCGGCGGCTTTGATGATGATTTCCTTCAGGTGCTCCTGTTCGTGAGACTCAAGGTACATAAAGGGACGGGGTGGAATAACGACAGATTTCTGGAGCTTGAAGAGGGGGATCGGATCCCCATCGTCCACTTTCTGGAAAATGATGCCGTGGCGGATAAAGGTGTTGTCAAATTCCCGTGGTGATTTGACCTTAGCGATGGGCTGGAGAGGGATTGCGAGAGCTCTGGCACTCTTCGGTTTGATAATGCCCCCTTCGTGCAGGATCTGAGCATATTTAACGTTCGTCCCGACGATGATCGTATTGCCTTCTATTCTGTAAGTAATGGAGTTAAGAAGACGGGCAGATTCAACGAGGGTGGTACCGTCCTTTTTGCTGGTCGGCGGTTTTACCTTCCCTTCCCTGATGCGGCGCTTAATGGCGTTCACAGCATAAACAGCAGCCTGCCGGTAGACCTTTTCCATTATAGTTTCCTGGAGAAATATCTGTCATTTGCTGTGAAAGAGGGAGAGACGTCAGCATCGCGAAACTGTCCTGATCTGATCTGTTCCAAAAGTTTATTGGCGTCCTTTCTTTCTTCGCGGATATGATCAGGGACATCTTTGGGGTTCATACGCGCCCAGAAGAAGTATTTAATCTGCGTAATGATAATCGCTTTGAGGAGTTCCGGATTGGCAAAATCGTCTTTGATACCTTTGGTAACCTGGGCGGTATAGAATTCGATCTTTTCGTTTACTGTCGCTTCGTCTACGTTATGTAGAACCTGATCGGCATGGATACCGATGGCGAACCTGATATCTTCGTAAGTTATCACCATTAAGCCTCCACATTAATCATCATTTCATAGACACAGAAGCCAGGAAATATACCGAGTTTATTCCAAGTATCGACATAGGTATAGATCATCTGCCCGGATGTTGTCTTGATGGACCTGTCATGCATCAGCTTCCTCAACTCATCGAGCCTGAGATACATAGCATTATCGTCGATCCCTATCATCTTGCTGGTTACGACATATATCCTGATGTCCTGTTTAAAGGTGTCGTGATCCTTTCTGAGCATCGATCCCTGGGGAGCTTCGAGAAAGAGAGCAGGGGGATTGATTATAAAATTTTTCAGATCCTCAAACTGCCCTTCATAAAACTCTTTCTGGTTGAACCCGGGAATGTCCTTTAAGGCATCAAAAACCGCATTAATAATATCGTTAATCATCTTAACCTCTCGAGACCTATATAGCATAAGAAGGGAAAAACGAAAAAAAAAGTACATTTTTTATGTATTTTTTCCCGCGTTTTTTTTGGAGCGTGTTATATGTGCCTCAGGAGAAGAGGTATGAAAAGCAAGCTTTTTTATGAGATAATGTGCCGGAAAGGGGTGGCTGAAATCATCAT
>Ga0334890_1004526_pt1 | contig 12695 bp, 15 predicted proteins | sample GraSluR1_MG_3_FD_207220 | JGI IMG/M metagenome (GOLD analysis project Ga0334890, IMG submission 207220) | Sludge microbial communities from methane-producing bioreactor in Wageningen University, Netherlands - Granular Sludge_31_08-R1 | ecosystem: Engineered > Bioreactor > Anaerobic >... | reverse complement strand
CAATCACATTCATTTTTCAACCAATGACCCCGGTTTGGGTGATCCAAACGAAATCAGCTATGACGAACTGCTTCTAAGGTTACGTAAATCTTAGTTCGAAGGGTATCTGTATTTTCCCATACCGCACCATATATTTACGCTTGCTAATTTGCAGTATAATTGCAAAATAACAAGTAGAGGCGCCATGACTGACACCTATATTCCCCGCAGGCTGGGCGCGCATGTGCGCAAAGCCGCCGCTGAGTTCCCGGCGGTGGTGGTGGTGGGTCCGCGCCAATCGGGCAAAACCACCTTGCTGAAGCACATTTTCGCGGGGCAAATGCCCATCGTCTCGCTGGAACCGCCGGATGTGCGCCTGGCGGCGCAGTCTGACCCCCGCGGGTTCTTGAACCTGTACCCCGCCCCGGTTATCCTGGATGAAATTCAATACGCGCCCGGATTACTGCCTTACATCAAGGAAACCATCGATGCCAACCGGAACCGGACCGGGCAGTATATCCTGACCGGTTCGCAGAACCTGATGCTGATGTCGCAGGTGACCGAAAGCCTGGCGGGACGCGCCGCAGTGCTAAAATTGCTGCCCCTCACCCGCCGTGAAGCAGCCCGCACAGACGCCGACAACTTCCCGTGGGAAAATCCTCCCGCCCCCGCCCTGCCCGCATTGTCAACGGCTGATTTGTGGCAGCAGATTTTGAGAGGAGCGTACCCCGAACCGGTTGCCCATGCGGAACGCGATTACCGCCTGTGGCAGGCCAGTTACATCCAAACCTATTTGGAACGCGATGTGAGGAACCTGCGCAACCTGGGCGACCTGACGCAGTTCCAGGTTTTTCTGCGCGCCCTGGCAGCCCGCAGCGCTCAAATTTTGAACCTGAGCGATCTGGCCCGCGATGTGGGTGTGGCGGTCAACACCGCCAAAGACTGGATATCCATCCTGGAAGCCAGCTTTCAAATCATCATCCTGCGCCCCTACTTCGCCAACATTGGCAAACGCCTGATCAAATCGCCCAAAATCTATTTCACCGACACCGGGTTGCTGTGCTACCTGGTTGGACTGCGCGATGCCGAACATGCCGCATCGGGTCCAATGGGCGGGGCGATTTTTGAAAATTTCGTGGTCGCCGATATCTACAAAACCTTCCTGAATCGCGGGGAGGAACCCACCCTGTACTACTGGCGCACGACAGCCGGCTCGGAAGTGGATGTGATCCTTGAAACCCAATCAGGCCTGGCGCCGCTCGAAATCAAATTGTCGCAAACCCCGCGGTCGGAGATGGCTAAAGAGCTACAGGCTTTTCGACGCGATTTCAAAGAGAAAGCCTTGCCCGGCTATGTGATTCACCCGGGCGAGGTTGCCCTTCCACTGGGTGAGGGCGTCACCGCACTGCCGTTGAGCCGGTTATAAGCCAGCCACATAAATTTTGCTCCCTGTCAGCAGCGTACGGGGTTCTCGACCGCACCACAGCATTAAACGTTCAAACGCCCTCCGCATGGAGGGCATTTGTTATTCCTTAACCAATTTTTTACCGAACGAAAAAAGAACCATTAACCAGCCTTGATGAAGCCTTAACACAGTATGCATAGAATTAAGGGTGGAAATATGCGCGCAATAAAAAATTTCTGAGCGCGCCGACTGCTGCAAACCATAAACGGTTGAAGGAAAGAAGATATGGGCAAGAATATTTTGTTTATCTGCGGCACGTTGAATCAAACCACCCAGTTGCATGCCATTGCACGCGAGCTGCCCGAACACAACTGTTTTTTCACCCCGTACTACCTGGAAGGATTCACAGCCATCCTGCACCGCCTGGGCATGCTGGAAAACACCGCCGTGGGCGGTAAATTGTCCCGCACCGTCACCCGCTACCTGAAGGAACAAAACCTGCCCGTAGACCCCGGCGGCAAACGGGACGATTATGACCTGGTGGTGATGTGCACCGACTTGCTAGTGCAAAAGAACCTGCGCGGCAAGCGCCTGCTGCTGGTGCAAGAGGGCATGACCGAGCCGGAGGGTTTGCGCTATGCCGGGGTGCGCCTGCTTGGGCTGCCGCGCTACATTGCCAATACCGCTTCTTTCGGTCTTTCGAACGCCTATCACCGCTTCTGTGTGGCTTCGTCCGGCTACCGCGACCTGTTCATTGGCAAGGGCATTCCGGCTGAAAAATTGGTGGTAACCGGCATTCCCAACTTCGACAACGTAGCCTCGTTCCTCGATAACGATTTTCCGTACCATGATTATGTGCTGGCAGCCACCTCGCCCACCCGTGAAACCTTTCAGCGCGACGACCGGTTGGGCTTCATCCAAAAGGTGCTGGAGATTGCCAACGGCAGGCAGGTGATCTTCAAGCTGCACCCGGCCGAGCAAGAACGCCGTTCGCGCCGCGAAATTGAACGGCTTGCTCCCGGGTTGTTGGTGTTCCAACAGGGCAACACCAACGCAATGATTGCCAACTGTTCGGTGCTGGTGACGCAATTCTCGACGGTAACCTATATTGGGCTTGCCCTGGGGAAGCAGGTGTATTCTTACCTGGACCTGGAAGAGCTTCGCCGGTTGATGCCGATGCAGAACGGCGGCACGTCTGCCAGCCTCATCGCCGAAGAGTGCCGCAGTTTGCTGGCAACCCCGCTGCGCGTTGCAGACATGGCGCTGCCCCGCACTGGCTGGTTCTCCGGCAGGCTTCAATCGCGCTGGCTGCAGCGGCCGCGATTGAGCGGACTGGAGGCTGCAAGTTGAACTCAGCGTACTGATCCACGAACACTAAAATTAGATAATATCACCCTTGAATATCTTATTAGAAATTGGTAAGATAAAAGCATGAACAACATGCACAACCAGGAAAAAGAAGTATCCCCACAACAGTATGAAGAGCTTCTCAAAACCTTGCAGGCCCGTTTTGAGCAGAACCCGAACCGCCACCCCGGCATTGAATGGGCGCAGGTGCAGGCCCGTCTGCAAGCCAACCCTGAAAAGCTGTGGCCGCTGAGTGAAATGGAAAGAACCGGCGGCGAACCGGATGTGGTCGGCCGGGATGAAAAGACGGGCGCAATCCTTTTTGTCGATTGTTCCGCCGAAAGCCCCGCCGGCCGCCGCAACGTTTGCTACGACCACGCAGCGCTGGAAGCGCGCAAAGCCAACAAGCCGCAAACTTCCGCTCTGGACATGGCAGCCGAAATGGGCATCGAGCTTTTGACCGAAGCAGACTACCGGGCGTTGCAGCAACTGGGCAATTTCGACGCCAAAACGTCGAGCTGGCTGCAAACCCCTGCCGGCATTCGCAGCCTGGGTGGCGCCATCTTTGGCGACTGGCGCTACGGCCGTGTCTTCATCTATCACAACGGCGCAGATTCTTACTACGGCGTCAGGGGTTTCAGAGGCTCGCTGATGGTTTGAATTCTGCACCGGTATTCCGTAGTGCGCTTCAGTGCACCGATTTTGAACAATTAAGCGCCCTCCACCAACGGAAGGCGCTTTTGATTCAAGGTTAAGCTTCCGCCTTATTTCTGCTGAAAAAATTGCACTGTCAGGCCGTCCGGGTCTTTGACTGTGAAGAATCTTGCACCGGGTGTTTCAATCGGTCCGCTGTGCACGGCAATGTTTTTGCTCTTCACGATGTCCAGCATGGCATCCAGCGAATCGACCGCGAAGCCGATGGAGATAAAATCACTAGATTTGACTGCGCTGTGGTTGCTATCGGCCAGCAGTTCAACCGTTGTTTCATTGTCCATGCCGTTGCCCATGAAAGCAATTTCCATTCCGGGCCCCGCGGGGAAGCGCCGCAACATCTTTAACCCCACCAGCTCAGAATAGAATTTGATTGATTCTTCCAGATTTTTTACATAGATGGTTGTCCATAAGAATTTCATGATCATTCTCCTGATTGATTGATTGTTTAAAATAATGATAACTCACGATTTTTTCTGTTGACAGGAGGGAAAATATGCTAGTATAAATTGTAATAGATTGGATGGACCATGATCGCAAACAACGAGAAACTTCGCCACAAAGAACTGGCCGATTTCCTAAAAACGCGCAGGGCAAGGATTTTACCCTCCCAGGCAGGGCTTTCCTCCACCGCACGCCGGCGCACGCCCGGCTTGCGTAGAGAAGAAGTGGCCCAGTTGGCCGGGGTCAGTCTCACCTGGTATACCTGGCTCGAACAGGGAAGGCCTATACAGGTTTCAACGCAGGTCATCGAAGCCCTGTCAAGAGTTTTATTGCTGGATAAGCAGGAACGCAATCACCTTTATCTTCTGGCAAACCAGCCGCTTCCAGCCGACATACCGTCATACCAGGGCGTCGTTAACCCAATCCTTCAACATGTTCTGGATAGTTTTGAATTTTGCCCGGCCTTTATCGCCGACCTGCGCTGGAACGTAATCGCCTGGAACAGGGCTGCCATTTTCATCTTTGGCGATTTTACCGAAATGAACGCTCGCCAGCGAAATATTGTCTGGGGCATGTTCACCGAAAATTACTATAAACAGTTATATACCCACTGGGATGCGCATGCCAAAAGCCTGCTTGGGCGCTTTCGCGCATCGTGTGGAAAATATATTGAAGACGCATGGCTCAACCAGTTCATCGAAGACCTTAAAGTGCAAAGTGCTGAATTTGAGTTGTGGTGGCCTTTGCACGAAATTCAAAATGACAGCGGCGTTTTTAAACAATTTAATCATCCAAAAGCCGGGTTGTTGGATTTTGAAAGCAGTTGTTTTGACGTTCCCGACGATTCGGGATTCCGATTATTTTTGCATGTTCCCACATTTGGAACAGAGACTGCTGCCAAAATGAAATCCTGGCTTTTTGAGTAAGACCAGGGGACTCAGTTGTTTTGAATAATGCGGGCAGTGCATAGGGTGTGAGGAGCAGTTAAAAACACTCCACCCCGGATTCTGTTTTCCCCTTTGAAATAAACCACGCCAGTGGCTTCACCCTAAACCACAATAGAAATGAGGCTACCATGACCACACCCAACATCTTGATTCGAGACGAAACCAAAGACGATGCCGCCGTCATCAGCGCAGTGACCGCCGCCGCTTTTGAAACCCTGGAGATCAGCAGCCACACCGAGCAGTTCATCGTCGATGCGCTGCGCGCCGCCGGGGCATTGAGCGTGTCGCTGGTGGCTGAGGTGGACGGGCGCGTGGTGGGGCACATTGCCTTTTCTCCCATCACCATTTCCGACGGAACACCAGGCTGGTACGGGCTGGGTCCGGTTTCGGTGCTGCCGGCGTATCAGCAAATGGGCATTGGCAAGGCGCTGATCCGCGAAGGGTTGGCGCGCCTGAAAGCCCTGGGCGCCAGGGGCTGCTGCCTGGTGGGGCACCCGGGTTATTACACCAAGTTCGGTTTTGAGAACGTGGCGGGGCTGTCGCTAGAGGGTGTGCCGCCCGAGGTGTTCTTCGCCCTGTCGTTTGACGGCAGCTACCCGCAGGGCACGGTGACATTCCATGAGGGGTTTGCGGCCAGTTCGTAGCGTGTAGGGTGGGTGCAGGGATGGCAATGAAGCCTGGTTAAAAAGCATCCAAGGGCAATCCCGAAACCCACCATCATGTTTTAAATCGGTGGGAAGCCCTTGAAAAGGGTTACGGGGCGAACAACGAGCATCAAAAGCCGGAGTTATTGCGCCCCTGCACCCACCCTACAAAACCACACAAAAAAACGGAACCATGTTGTATGCCTAATTATCGCAGAGCCTGGCTGCCCGGAGGAACCTTTTTCTTCACCCTGGTCACCCACCAGCGGCGTCCCATCTTCCTGGAGGAATCGGCACGTCAAACTTTGAAACAGGCTTTTACCGAAGGCATGAGAAAAGCCGGCAAATTTGAAATCATTGCTTTTTGCCTGCTGCCCGATCATCTGCATTGCATCTGGACCCTGCCGGAAAACGACGGTGATTATTCAACCCGCTGGAAAGTCATCAAAGCCTGGTTTTCCCACGCTTACCGTAAACAGGGAGGCACACCGGGTGATTTGACAGCATCAAAGATTCGAAAGGGCGAGGTTGGCATCTGGCAACGCCGGTTTTGGGAGCATTTAATTCGCGATGTGGACGACCTGAACCGGCACATCGACTACATCCATTACAACCCGGTCAAACATGGATTGGCACAATCGGTGAATGCCTGGCAATGGTCAACGTTTCACCGGTATGTAAGAGACGGATTTTATCCACCGGATTGGGGCAACGAACCGATAGACTTTGAGATGAATGAGGAGATGGAATAATCAAATCTTCCATGAGGTATATCGCAACCCACTGATTGTCCAAAAGCGCATCGCTGTGATGGTGGGTTACGGGGCGAACAACGAATATCGACAGCCAGAGCTGTTGCGCCCCTCCACCCACCCTACGATTTGGACGTGGTGGAAAAAACGTGTAGGGTGGGTGGAGGGATGGCAATGAGCCTGGCTGAAAAGCATCCGGGAGCCATCCCGAAACCCACCAACATGCGACATATTTTGATTCGGTGGGTTACGGGGCGAATAACAAGCAACAAAAGCCAGAACATTCACGCCCTTGCACCCAACCTACAAAATTGCATGTCTTCAATCGGTGAGTTACGGGGCGAACAACGAACATCGAAAACCGGAGCAATTGCGCCCCTCCACCCACCCTACAAAAAAATTATCTGCTAGATGCCGTATAATTTAGCCCCAGTCATCGGCAAGCAGCACCAAACAATTTTTCCAAATCAGTTTCATCGGAGACAACAACATGTCAACAGGTTTGTTACTGATCGATATTCAGAACGATTATTTTCCAGAGGGCAAGATGGAATTGCAGGGAAGTGTGGAAGCAGCCCGGGTTGCAAGCCGGCTGTTGGATTTCTTCCGGCAGCGCCGTTTGCCGATTGTGCATATCCAGCATGTGGCCATCAAGGCAGGGGCAACGTTTTTCCTTCCCGGAACCCCCGGCGTTGACATATATGAAGGAGTGAAGCCGCAGGAGAACGAAAAGCTGATCCAAAAACATTATCCCAACAGTTTTCGCGAGACAGAATTGTTGACGCATTTGCAGGGCAAAGGCATACGGCAACTGGTGGTGGCGGGCATGATGACACACATGTGTGTGGATGCAACCACCCGTACCGCCACCGATTTGGGGTTTGAGTGCCGCATTGTCACGGACGGCTGCGCCACACGCAATTTGAAACTGAACGGGCAAGAGGTGATGGCGCGAGACGTTCAATTGGCTTTCTTGGCGGCGCTCAATGGTACCTATGGGCGCGTGCTTGCCGCAGATGAGTTGATGACAGAAATGCAGGCATAGGGTGAGTTGTGGGGCGAACAACGAAAAACAAAAACCATAACGTTCGCACCCCTTAACCCGCCTTACAAAACCTGACAACAAGAAGATCCTTGTATAATACTGGTGGAAACCATTGCATGGAATGCACTGTTTTTTTAATACCGAGACCATCAAAGTAAGGGCGGTAGATCTGGCAAAATTATGAGCACAGTAAATGGAACCCCACGACTTCAAACCATTATTTTAGAATAATTTTTAATTAGGAGATAGAATGGAAAAAAACTCAGATGGTCAAAAAGGGTTGAGCCGCCGTGATTTTTTGAAAATTTCGTCTTTTGCAGGTGTAACCGCAATTGGGGGGTATTTATTAAGTGAATATACGCCCTGGCTTAATTATGACAAACAAGTTGTCCAATCAAGAAGTCCACTTTCAAATGATTCTCAAAATGCTGCCAAGATGCGGGAAATGGTCCGATATGCGACACTCGCAGCAAATGGACATAACACACAGCCCTGGAAGTTTGCCATCAAAGAAAAATCCATCGAAATCCACCCTGATTACACACGTCGTTTACCAGTGGTGGACCCAAACGATCGCGAAATGTGGATCAGCCTTGGGTGTGCTCTGGAAAACCTCATAATTACCGCCCGCTCTGCTGGCTATTCGACAGAAGTAATTTATCCTTCAATGAATGAATACATTGAAATACAAATCCGGCCAGATACTCCGCAAGGAGGAAATCTTTTTAATGCGATCCCAATGAGGCAGAATACGCGATCGGAATATAGCGGTCAACTGATTAGCACATCTGACTATGATCAACTTCAACAAATCGCATTAGACCCCGGGGTTTCTCTGGATTTTGCTGCGACCCCCGACAAAATAGAGATGTTCCTGGAGTACGTAAATCAGGGCAACCTGAAACAGTATGCCGATTCTGCATTTATTAATGAGTTAATATTTTGGCTCCGCTTCAACAAGAAAGAAGCATTATCCACAATGGACGGCCTGTACTCCCGCTGTTCAGGAAACCCAGAAGTCCCCCGCTGGCTTGGGAAAAGTTTTGTGTCTGGAACAAAGCCAGAACAGCAAGCAGATGCAGATGCAAAAAAGTTACGGAGTTCATCGGGCGCTTTTGTAATTTCATCCGAGACGGATGATAAGACCGGATGGGTCAGAACTGGTCAGGTATATGAGCGAATTGCGCTGCTGATGACCACATTAAATATTCAATCGGCATTCCTGAATCAACCGATTGAAATGAAAGAAGTTCGTGGCCAATTCCAACAGGCATTAGGTTTGGGTAATTCCATGCCGCAATTGTTGGTCCGTTTTGGATATGCTGATCCATTACCTCAATCCTTGCGCAGACCGGTTGACCAGGTACTGATTTAACATTAGTGCTGATTTTAATGAACGGCTTTAAACCGCATAGAGTGGGTGGGGGGACGGCAATATGCCTGGCTAAAAAGCATCCGGGAGCCATCCCGCAACCCTTTTTAAGGGCTTCCCACCGACACGATGCACGTTTCAATCGGTGGGTTACGAGGCGAATAACGAGCATCAAAAGCCGGAGTTATTGCGCCCCTGCACCCACCCTATAAAACTGTTTGACAGCGGTACAATTCTGCGCGCTTACACGCTGGTTGAATCACTATCGACGCCGGCTGGCGTGTTGATTGCCACATTTAGACGCGCCGGAGAAGTTGAAACAGCATCTTTTTAATCCATTTTCACTGCTCATTGTACCTTTTCAAGAAAAGCATCGGTCGCGGCTCGAATATCTGCAGCTCGTGTGTGGTAGATGAAATGTGTGCCTTCGATCGTTTTTGATTCGACCCCGCTTCCCAGCCTCTTCAGGTGCTCGGTTTGATAAGCTTGACCAACTTTGTCCAATGTTTGCGAGGCAATGAGTTTCAATACCGGTATTCCCTGCGGGAAAGGCATGGCATTGACCTCGTTGATGTTTTCAATCGTGCGAAGCGACTGATCGATCATCGTGTTGTTGAGCACATGATAAGCAAACAGTTTGTAATCGTTGATTTCTTTTTCTGTGTACCCATTTTCAGTTTTTTGCAGAGGCGGCACCAATCCACTGGCAAGGCGAGATAAGCCGCATTCCTGCTGCACTACGGCAATGTCGTATACAAATCTGGGCGGATTTCCGCTTACAACTTTTCCGGTGGATGTGGTGTCCAACATGATGATGACCGACACTTCGTCTGGATATTTGGCAGCATAATATTCACTGTATACACCAGATACGGAATGCGGCATCAAAATAAATGGGGGCTTGAAACCGGTTTTTGATAACGCAATGCGAATTTCTTCTGTGATGTTTTCATTTGTTCGCGGTGTTTCTGTCTGGTCGCTGAAACCGGTGCCGAAATATTCAATACTGACAACTGTGTACTGTTTTGAAAGCTCACGCATCAACGGGCCAAAGTCTGCACTGGGTAAAGCCATACCAAACCCCGGCAGCAACACGATGGTTTTCTCGCCGCTGCCCATTGAGTACACATGCATCATTTTTCCGTTCACTTCCACCATTTGCCCATAGGGCGTGATGTCATCAAGTTCATTTGAAAAGAAGACCTTGTTGATTGCAAATCCAATAAGATTAAGGCAGACGATGCCGCCCAAAATAAACGCAAGAATCGTCATGATTCTTTTCCCTCTTCTCGTAACATTTTTCTTCATTCTTGTTTATTCCTTCTCTACAGGCACTGATAACACTGAAATATCTCTGGCTTTTCTTCCATGATCTGCTTCGAAACTGTATTTGATGAGCAAATCGCGCAACTCATTTAAAAACTGTTCGAATTCCCTGTCATCCAACATCAATATGGTGTCGTTACAAAAAATTCGATCTCTGGCAGGGTCCGGATTTTCGCCGTTGAAATAGTTGTGATACCTGGCATAGCGGTTCATCAAAAAGCTTAATATTTGTTTGGGAGCATTTTCAAGCCGGTTGCGGCTTGTTAACTCTTCGATATTCAAAGCAAGTGTTCTTTCCAGGCTTCCACGGATTCTTTTTTCTGACACGATCGTCAAGATGTTGTTTTTCAACAGGACATTGATGTGGCGGTACAGGGTGGTGCGCGGAACATCGTTCATTTTTTCGCTAAGCTCTGCTGCGGTCATCTCGGCATTCACGGCAAGCTGCTGGATGATGCGTATGCGTACAGGATTTAACAGTACTTCATTAATATCAACCATTGGCAAGGTTCCTTTATAATTCCATATATGGTTATAATACCATTAATGGAATTAGTCAAGGGTTCTAGTGGTCGGCAGGCTTACAGAATTTGAATAACAAGTTATAGTTATCAAATGAAAATTGGTAATCCACACAGACAGGGCAGAAGTTAAAAACAAAAATACAATGAGGCTTCCATGTCAGAATATAATGCGCGTGAAACCAGAGACTGCTACAATCGAACCGCCAGGCAGTATGCTGAGAATTTTTTACACGAACTGGACAACAAACCTTTCGACCGCAGCCTGCTGGATCGGTTTAACGACGTTCTGCCGGAAGCAAGCCTGATTTACGATTTTGGCTTTGGATCAGGGCAAACCACGCAGTACATCCATGCCAAAAAGCGCCACAAAATTATCGGTCTTGACTTTTCGGAACAGGCCATTCAACTGGCAAGGCAAAACTTCAGCGAGATTGAATTCATGGTTGACGACATGCTTAACTCAAAAATGGCTGCCGGCTCTGCCGATGGCATCCTGGCTTTCTATGCCATTGTCCATTTCACCTACCACGAGGTGGAGCAAGCGCTGAGAGAATGGCTGCGGCTGCTGAAACCGGGCGGGGTTTGCCTGTTCTGTTTCCATGCCGGAGATGAAGCGTTGGAAGTGACCGATTTTCTGGGTGTTAGCGGGGCAAACGCCACCTGGTTTTTCCTGGATACCGACCGTGTGCTGGCCATAGCTGAACACATCGGCTTCAGGGTGGAGGAAGCCGTTGTGCGCTACCCCTATGTCGGCGTTGAGCATGAAAGCAAACGAGCCTATGTCTGGTTAAAAAAGCCTGAACAACAATAATTCTTAGCTCTGAATTGCGGCCAGTCTTAAGACAACTTTTTCATTACCCGGGGTAATTCCATCGTGAAAAAGCAAAATAATCGGGCAAGTGGATGTTGCCGCCCGTTTTTTTTGATTTTTAAAATGGAAGAGTGCCAATTGTGTCTTAAGCAGGTTATAAATCCGGCAGCTGCCAGTCGATGGGCGGCAAGCCAGCCGACTGCAAGGTGGCGTTGGCTTTGGAGAAGTGCCGGCAGCCGAAGAATCCGCGGGTGGCCGAGAGCGGCGAGGGATGCGGGGCTTTGAACACGGTGTGGCGGGTGGTATCAATGCCCTCAGCTTTGCGCTGGGCATAGCTGCCCCACAGCAAAAAAACCACGCGGCTGTCTTTGGCATTCACCGCGCGCAGCACTGCGTCGGTGAAAGTCTCCCAGCCTTTGCCCTGGTGCGAATTGGCCTGGTGGGCGCGCACGGTCAGCACGGCATTGAGCAGCAGCACGCCCTGTTCGGCCCACGGGATCAGGCAGCCGTTGTTGGGAATGCGAAATTGCACATCGGTTTTCAATTCTTTAAAAATGTTTAATAATGAAGGAGGCGCTGCCACACCCGGGCGCACCGAAAAGGACAACCCGTGCGCCTGGTTTTCATCATGGTAGGGGTCCTGCCCGATGATCACCACGCGCACGCGCTCGAAAGGTGTGTAGCGCAGGGCGTTGAACACGTCTTGTCCCGCCGGAAACACTTTATATTTACGGCGCTCTTCGCCGACAAATTGATAAAGCTGCTGGTAGTAGGGTTTGGTGGTTTCCTCGTTCAAAACGGGAAGCCAACTGTCTGGAATGGGCATTGAACAATCTCCTGGCGCCCGCTGCGGAAACAAATTTATCCGCAGCCAGGTCGGATTTGAAAATTTTAATAACACTATTTTACAACCCGTTTTGAATTTTCATGGGATTGTAGTTAGGAATCTATCCCGATTAAACCCGGGCATTCCGGGTGCTGTTACAATTCCATCCATGATGATTGATTTTGGCAGCGAGCACTTATTCATCGGTATCGGTTTGCTTGGTGTTTTCTTGCCGGTTCTGTGGTGGCACAGGCGCAGTTTATCCTTTCTGCTTTTCTTTTCGGTGTTCTGGTTTTACCTTCTGGCGGTTGCATCCGTCATCCTCTTTCCCATTGTTATCAATACAGATTACCCCGGCGCAATTTTTAAACCGAGCATCAATCTTGTCCCATTTTATTTTAAGGGGTGCTTTCGGGATACTGGTCTTTGCCTGCGAGGCATGCTTGAAAACATTGCCTTAACCATTCCATTTGGTTTTGGAATCAGTTTCCTCTGCCGGGTGAAGCCCAAAAACATCCTCTGCATTGCCCTGGGTGTAGGGATTGCTTTGGAGCTTTCGCAA
>Ga0334890_1004525_pt1 | contig 12697 bp, 10 predicted proteins | sample GraSluR1_MG_3_FD_207220 | JGI IMG/M metagenome (GOLD analysis project Ga0334890, IMG submission 207220) | Sludge microbial communities from methane-producing bioreactor in Wageningen University, Netherlands - Granular Sludge_31_08-R1 | ecosystem: Engineered > Bioreactor > Anaerobic >... | reverse complement strand
GGAATAGATAACCAAAAAACTGAAGATAAATAGAATGTATCCTCCACTTTCAAGCTCTTCTTGGTGTATGAAAGGGATTGTGACACAGTCTGATTGACGGAACAGTTAAAAATTCAAATCCCCCTAACCCCCTTTGCTAAAGGGGAATTTTTCCCTCGCCCCTTGGTGGGAGAGGGTCAGGGTGAGGGGGGTAACTCATTTTCATCCTCAACTGGTGCCACCAAAGTGGTATGTAAGTCTATCCTGAAAATCCACGGGCATGATAAATCAAGCCCCTGCCAAAGAATTAAAATTGGAGAGGCACAATGTATTATGCCCATTCTATAATTATTGTAGCGACATGCCATGGCATGTCGAATCTTGGATTTTCATACTCATCTAATACTACGCAACCTTATTAGCATGAGGATCTATCAGTTTTTATAATTTTTCCAGTAATGGGATATCACTCCCATTGGTTTTTTTCATTTCATGAAAGAAAGCGATTAAATTATTCATTGGGCAATCCGATCCAATTTCGTGAGAAGCTGAAATTACATAATTATTTTTTGACCCTAAAACTTCAATACATTTTCTTACTTCCGATTGAACGTCGGTAGGGGTACCAAAAGGTAAGGTTTTTTGGGTACTTATCCCTCCCATAAAAGTGAGATGATCGCCAAAACGGTTCTGAAGAAGTTGAATATCCATGGCTTGTGGCTGGACTGGTATAAGAACGTTGAGTCCAATTTCAACCATATCATCCAAAATATCCAAGACATTTCCACAGGAGTGATGGAAAACCGGTATCCCCTCTTTTTTGGCGACATCCCAAATTCTTCTCAACCTTGGTTTAAGAAGGTCTTGCCAGGTTTTTCGGGCAATCAATAAACCCCGTTGAGTTCCATAATCATCCCCAGTATAGATTCCATCTACGCCCAGTTGGATCAAATGACGAAGAACCTCAATTTGGTAATCAGTGATGAGATCCAAAAGTCTTTCTAATTCGGTTCGATTATCAATAAGGTCAATCATGAAATTCTCAAAACCTCTCAATAGCCAGGCTCTTTCCATAAGAACCCAACCCTGAGTTGAGAGAATAAAGTATTCTTTTTTCTGCCCATCCTGAAGGGGAAAGAAATCCTGATATAGAATTGGATTCTGGGGATCGGGGAATTGAAAGGAATGAAAGTTATTCCAATCAGTTAACGGATGAAAACAAGGGAGATACCCTTCCGATTTAACAAGATCCCACCCAACTCCAAAAACATCATAATCAGTCCCCTTTTCTTCGTCTAATTTTACTTTTTTATGGGTATCAATATAGAGAAAATGGTTTCCTAAAAGCTCTGGTAGCTCTTTCTCCTGGATTTGAAAATGGCTGAGAAATTCTTTTTTCATTCTCCAGGTAAAATCGATTTGGTGAGGAAGACGATCGCTTCTTCGGTGATGGATAGCATGATTGACTCTTTCTTTTTTGGTCAAAGTAAGCCCTCCTTTTTCAGAAATGGGAGCCCAGCTGCTCCCATAACACTCGCTTTTCCTTTGAAAGCCCCAAGTTTCAAATCAGGAAGAGAAAACGACCAAAATTGATGTTTAACATAATAAGATTCAACAAGCTTGAGCCAGAAATCACCAGACTCGGAAACCCCACCTCCTAAAATGATGGCTTCTGGGTCAAAGATTTGAGCAATATTTGCCAAACCAATTCCAAAATAATAAGCAGCTTGATGAACGATATTGGTAAAAGGGGAAATATTTTCCTGAGCTTTTTGCATAATGGTAGCACCGCTCACCGGTTTTTTAGTCAAATGATAAGCTTCTCTTTCCATGGCACTTCCCGAAGAGAGAGCCTCGAGACAGCCGGCATTGCCGCATCGACAAAGAGGCCCACCAGGTTCAACAATAATGTGGCCTAATTCGGCTGAAATGCCTCTTGCGCCACGAATGAATTGCCTTTCCCAGATTAATGTTCCAGAAATTCCAGTACCAACACTTACATAGACCAAATTCTGGTATTCTTTCCCGGCTCCGAAAAATACTTCAGCGATGGCACCGCTCCGGACATCATGTTCTAAGTAAAACGGGTGATTGAGTTTCTCAGAAAGGATCTGAACTACCGGAACGTTTCGCCAGTTGAGATTTTCTGAATAAACCATAATGCCATGGTCTATATCAACCAATCCTGGACAAGCAATTCCCATTCCAACTAACTCATTCTGGTTTTTCAATTTTTTCTGAAGTAATTGTGTTAAAGAAACAATATCGTTTAAGACTTTTTCTACCCGTCTCTTTGGTTCTACTGGTATTTTTTCGTAGGCAAGAATATCCAGTTGTTCATTTACTAATACTCCAGCTATTTTAGTTCCTCCTAAATCTATTCCAATTGAGTACGCCAAAACTTATCTTCCTCCCTGGTTATCATTTTTGATTATAATTAAGAAAGAAATGGATTGGATTACACTTCATCATACAGACCCATTATATTTTTAATGGTGTATCCGGTTGAATATTATGAGTAACTCCTAAAAGTATAATACCAGTAAGAGTAATAGGTATAATTATATAGTAACAATTTAAATGATAACGATTATTCAATACCTTTATGGCTGTTTTTCCTTTATTTAGTTGGAAATACCTTGATAAAATTTGGCAAAAACTCAGTAATAAAAGAAGATAAAAACCCTATAAACGAGGACTAAGCTGTACTATTGCTAGTTAAGATCCAAAAAAATGAAAATTAGAAAAAATTTAGTGATGATTAGCATTAATATATCATATTATATAAGAAAGTTTTGATATCCCAATCAGGCTTTAAAATAAGGTATTTTCAATTTTGACAATATTTTCTCTTGAAAACTTTGGAATTGAATTTTAAGAAAGAAAAAAGGATGATTTGAAAATGAGTCGAATTAGTATTTTTGGGAATATTGTTACCCCTCAACTGGTAATTGAAAATTCAACCCTCCTCATTGAAGATAATCGAATCGCAAGGATAATTGAATTAAAAGAACCAGAGCCAGAAGTTGATACCAAATATGATTTTTCAGGTAAATATATTTATCCTGGTTTGATTGACCTTCATCTCCATGGTGCCTTAGGCCAAGATGCTACCGATGGCGATTCCAATGGCTTAGAAGAAATTGCCAAACATTTTGCAACCTGTGGTGTGACAGGTTTTTTAGCTACAACAGTCTCTGAAAGCTACTCCCGTCTAAAAAAAGCCATTAAAACAGTCTCAATATTTAAAAAAGATCATATCACTGCTGCTCAAATTTTGGGTATCCATTTAGAGGGACCATATTTGTCTGAAGGACGAAGAGGTGCACATAATCTAAAAAACCTAAGAATGCCAGATCCTTTAGAGATGGAAGAATTTTTAAATATCGATCCTGGTTTGATTAAAAGAGTTACCTTGGCCCCAGAACTTCCAGGGAGTTTAGAGCTCATAGAATTTTTAAGTAAACAAGGTGTTTGTGTATCTTTAGGGCACAGTCAAGCCGATCAGGAAACCTGTAATTTGGCTTATCGGAAAGGAGCACGCTTAGTAACTCATTTATTTAACGGTATGGATCCACTGAATCACCGAAAGCCTAATTTACTTTCTTTTGCCCTTGGTTTTGATGATATTACTGTTGAACTCATTGCTGATATGATTCACGTTCATCCGGATATCATTAAAATCGCCTTCAAATGTAAAGACGAAGATCACTTTATAGCGGTAAGCGATGCGGTTAGACCAACTGGCTTTAAGGATGGTGAATATGAATTTGGTGGGGAATTGATGATAGTTGAGAATGGAATAGCTCGAATGAAATCAACCATGAGTTTAGCCGGCAGTACCTCTCCCCTCAACCATTGCCTTGCCAATTTACGAGCACATTTTCAAATTTCTCATCCACGATTAGCTAAAATTGGGAGCTTTATTCCAGCTCAACTTATTGGGATGGATCACCAAATAGGAAGCCTTGAAATCAATAAAAATGCCGATATTGCAATTTTTGATGACGAATTGAATTGCCATGCTACCTTTATTAATGGCGAGCAGATTTTTAATTAAATAAGAGCCTGGTCATAATATTAATGGACATATCCTCTTTTTTGGCATTCATCAAGAAATTGATGGTATTTTTCTTGGTATTGAGAAGATATTGATTTTATAGGCTCATAAATCTTATTTATTTTCACCATTTTTTCACAAGCAAGAGATAACCCTCCAAATAAATGAGAGGCAGCTATAATGCAGGCACCCATCGCGGATTCAGTTGTTTTCGGCAGAAATATTGGTTTTGATAAGATGTTGGACCGAATTTGGCACCAAATAGGGCTGTTTGAACCGCTTCCTGAAGAATAAATTCTTTGGATCGATGAAGACCCTAACTTTTCTAATACCTGATAACTAAATTTTTCTATATATCCTACTCCTTCAAGACAAGCAGTATAAAACTCGAGCCGACTCGATTCTTTCCGGTTTTGGAAAAACTCAGCCTCGGGTGATGCAAAAGGAAGCCGCTCCCCTTTTCTTGTCAATGGATACAGAATTAATGAGGTGGGGACAGCCATTTTTAATACCTGGTTGTCCCACTCTTTCAAATTTTCATTGGGGAAAAATTTTTGTAAGCACTCACCACCAGTATTACTGGCACCACCGGGTAACCAGTAGCCAGCTGGATGAAGATGACAATAAATTCTTCCTTTGATATCTTTGATCAAATTCTCGGAGATGCCTCGAATTACTAAAGTTGTACCAATTGTACTTGAAATATCGCCCGGTAGCCTTGCTCCTGATGCAAAAAAAGAGGCTGTTCCATCAGTTGCACCTGCTATAACATTTAAAGAAGTTGAAAGATGGAATTTTTTGGCAATTGATTTGGAAATAACTCCAGATTTTTCTCCGGTTTTTATTACTGAAGGAAGTTTTTGGATGTCGATTCCCAATTGATCCTGGATAAAGCATGGCCATTTCATTTCCAAAAGATCAAAACCCATTTTAAGTGAATTGGAAATATCCGATAAGATGAGGTCGGTTAATTTCATCTGCAAAAAATCACCAGCATGTAAAAACACTTTTGTTTTATCATATATTTGAGGGAGATGATTTTTAAGCCAAAACACTTTACACAGAGCGAAAGAAGGACCAAATTGATAACCTATTTTTTCTGTAAAATCTTTAGCAACATGGTTGATATAAATGGAATCCTCTTTTGCCCGGCTGTCATTATACATAATAGCGGGACCAAGAGGATGATTATTTTCACCAATGGGTATGATGGTTCCAGAGGTTGAATCAATAGACAAACAATGTATATCAGATGGAGAGTATCCATTTTTTTCTAAATCGAAAAGGGTTTTTTGAATACAAATTTGGGTTTTTGACCACCATTCATTGGGATCTTGTTCAAACCGATCGCCGAACTTATTTGAAGAAAGAATTTTTTCTTGAGCATCAGCAATAATATTTCCCTCAAGGTCTGAAACTAAACATCGTATACCTTGAGTACCACAGTCGATACCTAGAACCAAAGCGTTATCTTTACTCATCTTTAATGCCACCTTTAATACCACATTTTATCTTTTCTCGGATTTTATTAAGGTAAAATGCCTTCTTTTAAACTAGGTCACTTTAATAGATAACCATATTCTATCCTGAAAATAACAACAAATAAATTCTTTAGTCCGTCATCCTGAGGCTTCGTATTTAGAAGCCGTGAGGATCTCATCTTTTCATCATTATAAAAAAAATACTAAATGAGATTGCCACGTCGCCTAGGACGCTCCTCGCAATGACCGAGCAGGAAAAAACTCAAATCCGCCTAGCTCCCTTTGATAAAGGGGGAAGCGATTCATGGGTAAGTATTTTCATCATCAACTGGTGCCACAATGTGGCATGAAGGTCTATCCTGAAAATACCGGAATGATTTTTTAAAGGTAACTCATATTAAGTAACTCACCAGAATCTCATCCAGGGCTTTCACCCTCATCCTCACCTTCTCCCATAAAGGAGAAGGAACTTTTAATCGTCATTGCGAGGAACGAAGTGACGTGGCAATCTCTCATGTTCAATCTTTATTATTTTCTCTCTTTTTATAAAGGGAGATTAAGAGGGATTCAATTAGTTACTAAAAAAATCAAATCCCCCTCACCCCCTTTGCTAAAGGGGGAAATTGATTTCCGAATCGTTATTTTTCATTATCATCTGATGCCACAATGTGCCATAAACCTCTATCAATATAATACCGAATAATACAGAATTTTTCTTTAGTTGACCTTCTTGGATAGACTAGATATAATGTAAACCGCAAACTTGATAAATTTTTAAATCGAAGCAAAGAAAGGAGAAAACTCAAGCATGAAAATGACTTACCAGCCTCACAATTTAAGAAAAAAACGTACTCATGGTTTTTTAAAAAGAATGAGTACCCAAGGGGGAAGAGATGTTATAAAAAGAAGGAGAGCAAAAGGCAGAAAACGTTTGTGTGTTTAAAAGTAATTAAATGGAAACCATTTCATCCTCAAAAGACTTCAAGCTGATTTTTAAAAGCGGAAAAAAAGTTGACAGCGGTCCTATACGCTTATGGTACCTCGAAAAAAAAGTTGCAAATATGAGGATATGTTTTATTGGGAGAAGCAAGAAAGCGATTTATAGAAATCGAATTCGGAGAAGGCTCAAGGAAGGTTTTAGGGTATATTTTTACCCTTTTCTATGTGACTCAAATTATGATTTAATTTTTATGAGTGATGAAAGACTCATAAGTGCTGATTTCCGTGAAATTATTCGATGGATGAGAGAGTTGCTCGAGAAGTCAGGCGTAGCGAATGGAGCTGTTTTTGGTAGTGAAAATTAGGGATTTTTTAGTTAATGCCATTGATAGGATTCTCAATTTTTACCAAATTTATATATCTCCATCATTACCTTCAAGTTGCCGCTTTGAGCCAACCTGTTCTCAGTATGCACGTGACGCTATTCGGAAATATGGAATTTTAAAAGGCGGGATAATGGCGCTATGGAGAATATTACGGTGTCATCCTTATTCCCGTGGTGGTTATGACCCAGTTCGATAAAAATAGGTGATAAAACTATGTGGACTCAAATTTGGAATGGATTAGCAGCTGCTATGGAATGGATCCTTCGGTTATTTTATGGATGGACCCATAATTATGGAATTTCAATAATTCTTTTAACTGCTGTTATTCGTATAGCTCTTTATCCAGTGATTCATAAACAAAACTTGTCAACAAAGGCCATGCAGGAGTTACAACCAGAAATAAAGAAACTGCAGGAGAAACATAAGAGTGATCCTCAAAAACTCAATCAAGAAATTATGAGCCTTTATAAAGAAAAAGGAGTTAGCCCCTTGGGAGGATGCCTTCCTTTATTGATTCAGCTCCCATTTCTGTTCGTTCTTTATAGAGTCTTAGTGAATTATGATTATGGTCAAGCAGGATTTCTCTGGTTGCCCAGCCTTTCGGCTGCTGATCCCTATTTTATTTTACCGTTATCAATGGGATTTACGACCTTTTTGCAACAGAGAATGACTGTGCCAGCTGCCGGGGCTGAAGGTTCACAGCAAAATATGATCATGATGATCGTTATGCCAATTTTTTTGGTATTTATTAGCTGGAGCCTTCCTTCAGGAGTGCTCCTGTATTGGTTTGTTTCAAATTTATTCTATATTTTCCAGCAATATATAGTAAATATAAAAACCCAAAAACCAACAGTCTCAACAACCTCAGATCCCATAATTGAAGCCAACCCAAAAGAAACCCTTGCCGTTGTAGAAGAAGAGGAAAAGAAGGTTGCTTCACGAGTTTCTTCTCCAAAGACAAAGAAAAAAGGGGGTAAGAAACATGCGAAGAAGCGTTGAAGTTTCTGGGAAGACTGTTGAAGAAATACTCGAAAGAGCTTCGCGATATTTTGATGTGCCAAAAGAAAACCTTTCTTATGAAGTACTGTCTGAAAGCCGGGGATTTCTCGGATTACTGGTCCCTCGGACGGTAAGAGTTCGAGTATGGGTTGAAAGTAGCGATAAACAAGCTGAAAAATCAGAACCAATTGGAGAAATTAAAAAAGAACAAGGAACAGAATTAGAAAGTAAGAATTCTGACCAAAAGTCAGAAATTTCGGATGATGAGGATTTTCAAGACTTGGAAAAAGCACGAGAAGAAATCCGAAAATTTTTTGAAAATCTTATCGAAAAAATGAACATTAATATTGAATACCATGTTCGAGAAAATGGAAGAAAAGTATTCCTTGACATTGATGGTGTAGACGCTGGGTTACTTATTGGAAAACACGGAGAAACCTTAGAAGCCTTAGAATCATTCTTAAAGATTCTTCTGGTAAAAAATGGATATGCGCATATAGGTTTAGATGTTGATGTATCAGGTTATAAAAAGCGTCGGGAAGAAACCCTCACTAAATTAGCATGTAAAATGGCTACAAAAGTGATACAAGGTCGGCGCCGGTTCAAATTTGAACCAATGAATGCAAGAGAAAGAAGAATTATTCATACTACACTGAAAGATCACCCGAGAATTATAACCTATAGCATTGGTGAAGAACCAGAAAGAAGAGTTGTAGTCGACTTAAAAAATGAAAAACGAAAAGAATCAAACCCAAGAAAACATCCAACGACAAGAAAGAATCCAAAAAGTAAGTAAAACAATCGTTGCAGCCTCTACTCCACTGGGAGTGGGCGCCGTTGGTATTGTAAAACTCAGTGGAAATGATTCAATTGAAATAGCATCAAAAGTATGTCGTTTAAGATCAGGAAAGGAAATAAAAAAGCTTCCTAGTTTTAAATTAGCACTCTGTGATGTGATTGATAATAACAATAAGGCTCTTGATGAGGGTTTAGTTGTCCTCATGCGAGAGCCTTTTTCTTATACTCGAGAAAATGTTGTAGAAATTCAAGTTCATAGTAGCCCTTTAATAATACAAAAAATAATTCAAATTTGCATTAATAAGGGTGCCCGATTGGCAGAACCCGGAGAATTCACTAAAAGAGCTTTTTTAAATGGAAGAATATCTCTCAATCAAGCGGAATCAGTAGCTGAGATAGTTAAAGTGCAATCAGAAAAGGCTCTATATAGCTTATATAAAAATTTACGAGGGATGTTTGGAGAAAAAATTTCCGAATGGCAGAAAGGCTTAGCTTTCATTCAAGCAAAAATTCAAGTGGAGTGTGACTTTTCTGATCGGATTGGGACCACAGATTTGCAAGCTACCTTTGCCAAAGAGATAAATACCATTAGGCAAAATATAAGAAAACAATATGACAGAAGTAAAAAATTTCAAAATTTGCAAAATGGTCTTTTAGTTGTAATTTGTGGGAAACCAAATGTTGGGAAATCGAGCTTGTTAAATGCGATTATTGGAAAGGAAAGATCGATCGTCACACCGATTCCTGGAACTACCCGTGATGCTATTGAAGAATTATTTCTCATTGAAGGTTTCCCCTTTCGCTTTGTTGACACAGCTGGCATAAGAGAAAGTCAGAGCTATATTGAGAAAATTGGAATTGATAAAACCAAAAAATATTTAGAAGAAGCGCACTTAGTCATTGTAATCTTTGATCAAAGCCAAGAAATAAATAAAGAAGATTATACATTAGTTGATTTGGTTAGAAAAAAGCCCCATATAATAGTATTAAATAAGAGTGACCTACCTTCAAAGATAGAAATAAAAGATGTCAATGAGCTTTATCCGCAAGAGAAAATAATTAAAATTTCAGCACTTTCAGGAAAAGGTATTGATAGACTATTGGATCAAATTGTTGAGAAGGTTCAGCTAATTAAAGATAACTATGACGAAGACTATTTAGCATTTAACTTTAGACAACAAAACGAACTCTTTAAGGCTTCTACATTTTTAGAACAAGCACAAAAATCATTAGAGGAAGGATTCCCAATTGATGTTGTTAGTATTGATATAGACGAAGCTCTTCGATGTTTAAAGAGAATAAACGGTGAAGACATAGATGAAAAAGTTGTTGATAGCATATTCAATAATTTTTGTGTTGGTAAATAAAAGATATTCGAGTGTTTAACCACCATCATTCCACAGAAAATCAGCAAAGGAAAAAGAAACTGACTCAGTGATTTTTAATTCGATAAAGCAAAAATGCAATCTTATTATTTAATTTTCTCAAGAGAAAAGAAATAATGACCACTCGTCGATTTTATAAAGGTTTTTTTTGAGGAATGCCAATTCGTCTTGGATAAATTGCTGGTGTTGAGGCTGATTTCGAGATAAATAAAAAATGATTGGTTCGGTTTGATAAGGGAATTGGAATAGGTATAATCGAATCTAACTGACAATTCAGTAGGGAAAGTGAGTTGGAAGCAAGAGAAATTTCTTTTTGATAGGAAATCCCTTTAAAAAAGACTGCCCTACCCTTCACTTTAATAAACGGAGTAACTAATTCTATATTGGTTGCTAAAGTACTCAAAGCACGAGTCATAGCAAAATCAAATTTTTCTCGGTATAAAGAGCTATGACCTAAAGATTCAGCTCTATCGCATAAAAAAAAGGATTGGTCGAGATTAAGATGGTTTGAAACAATTTTTAAAAAATCGATCTTTTTATGATTTGAATCAAGATAATAAAAGTGGATGTTAGGGAATAAAATATTCAGTGGCATACCAGGAATACCAGCTCCGGTACCAACATCAATAGCCGTATTGATTTCATTAAAAGGAAAATTGGTTTTTAATAAAGAGAAACTATCAAAAATAAGTTCAACTAATATAGATTCATGCGTTTTAAAACCGGTTAAATTAAAAAGACGATTATTCATTTCTATCATATTTAAAAAATAAATTATTTGATCTTTCTGAGATGAATTAATTGAAATATTCAGTTCTTTAAGTCCTTTTTCGAGGAGAAAATGAATGCGATTATCCACAAGTTATCAACAATCCCTTTTTATTAACGAAAAACTTAGATTTTTAAAATTGAAAGAAAAAAATTTAAAGAAAACCGAAAAATGCCTTATATATCGACAAAAATTTGATATATTGTTAATATAATGAAGTTTTAAAAACAAAATGGAAAAAATATGAGAAAGATATTAGAAAGTTATCCACAAGTTAAATAGGTAAAAATAAAAATGTTCCACGTGGAACATTTTTAAAAAGAACAATAAGATTATTTCACCAACGATGAATATATTAAAAGATAAAATGAAAATGGTAAAGAGTTAATTTTGACGATGGATAATATGAATGGATATTATGAAATAATTCAATACTCATAAAGTATAAAATTTACCTGAAGAAAATTGATTTCAAGAAATCTCCATTTCGATACCACAAATTATTCTATATTTAACTGAATAGCCTATCGTGACGTATAATAGCGCCAAAAAAGGATGAAAAACCCCATTGGCATACAAGAGTAATCTACAATAAGAAATTGGGGCAATGAGTTTTAACAGGTAGGATATTGAACTATATTGTAGTGACTGAGAAAGGCAGATATATCAGTTCAGAATTAAAAATTCGCCCTTCAACAAGAGGAAAAAAGAGCTATGGATTATTTGGTAACAAATCGCATCACTCATCATTTCCCTTTATCCCAAAGGAGAGGACGATATTAAAGAAATATGCATGCAGCAGTATTATCAGAAAAATCCACATGCTCATAACCAAAACTCAATGGAGATGAAAATAGTTTATCAATCGTCTTTGCTCTCTCCGATGAAGGAGTGAGGGAAGCAATAAAAAAAGATAAAATAGCCACTTCTCCTCAATGGGAGTAGTTGAAAATGAGGGGAATAGGCAAGTTTGAGAACCAGGGTAATTGCTCTGATCAAGTTCCCTTTTATCATTCCAATAGCTACAAGATACTTTGAGGATCTGAAAATGAACGAATTATCATAGATTAAGGAGAATAATAATTTATGCCGATCCATTACGGAGATAGGATTTATATCTATATAGATGATGGTAGAGATTATATTTTGACTGTTCAAGAGGGAAAACAATTTAGTACCCATCGGGGAAATATAATGCACGATGAAATAGCGGGGAAAAATTATGGAGAGAATGTATTGACGACGAAAGGCAATAAGGTATATTTATTGCCAGTTGGTATAATAGAAAATATTTACCACATGAGAAGATGCTCTCAAATTGTATATCCCAAAGATCTTGGATTTATTTTGCTTATGTTAGATATAAGGGAGGGAAACCGTGTAATAGATGTGGGATTAGGAAGTGGATCGATGTCAGCTGCCATGGCACGGTTGGTTGGAAATACAGGAATGGTATATGCTTACGAAAGAAGAGAAGACATGATATCATTGGCGACTCAGAATCTTATTGTTTGGAAATTAATTGATAGAGTTACAATTCAGCAAAGAGATATAGAAGTTGGTTTTGATGAAAAAGAGGTAGATGCTATATTTCTTGATGTGCCTCAACCATGGGATTATCTGAAGCAATGTTGGGATGCCCTGGCCGGTGGTGGAAGGTTGGGAATTGTCTCACCTACAGCAGGACAGGTTATGGAGGTCTTACGTTCTTTAAACAAGTTACCATTTATTATAATAGAAGTCTGGGAGAATATGTTTCGTCAATATAAACCAGACCCCTATACCTTTCGACCTTATGATCGGATGGTTGCTCATACTACCTATATGATTTTTGCTAGAAAAGTTAACGATATTTAGAATTGACCGTCATGCTGCTTTGCAGCACCACATGAGTATGAAAA
>Ga0334890_1004524_pt1 | contig 12699 bp, 10 predicted proteins | sample GraSluR1_MG_3_FD_207220 | JGI IMG/M metagenome (GOLD analysis project Ga0334890, IMG submission 207220) | Sludge microbial communities from methane-producing bioreactor in Wageningen University, Netherlands - Granular Sludge_31_08-R1 | ecosystem: Engineered > Bioreactor > Anaerobic >... | reverse complement strand
CCTTCCCTTCGACCACGCGCTGCCCAGTAAGGTAGTTCAGATTACTGGCCACAATCACAAGGTCTAGCCCCTGCCGAGCCAAGTACTGGGCAAACTCGAAATGTCGTGTGCCACCTGCCTCATTGGGCGAAACAAAGGCTTGGTGAATCAGGAGAATATGGGTCACGTCTTACCTGGGGCTATTCGTGATGATATCGGCGATTCGCTCAGCTGCACGACCATCCCAGAGGGGGGGAATCTGCCCCTCCTTGACCTCCCCGTTCAGGATTCTGGCCAACTCGTGGCGCAGTAACTGTGTGTCCTGGCCAACCAGGATGTTCGTTCCCAACTCAATGGTAATTGGGCGCTCCGTATTTGCCCGCATTGTGAGACAGGGCACCCCGAGGAAAGTCGTCTCCTCTTGAACGCCCCCCGAGTCGGTGATGACCGCTGCCGCATGCTTCTGAAGAGTGAGAAAGTCCAGATAGCCCAGTGGCTCGATCAGGCAAAGGTTCGGGGTAGTCTCTGCAAACTGCAAGTCTATCAGGCGCTGTCGCGTACGCGGATGAACTGGAAATATGACCGGCAAATCCCTGCTGATTTCCTCCAAAGTTGTCACGAGACTGGTCAACATCGCCCCGTCATCAACATTGGACGGACGGTGGAGCGTCACGAGCACATAGGGCTTACCTGAGTTAAGCCCCAATGTCGTCAAGATGGGACACTCCTCCGCTTGGGGCAATAATCGCACTAGCGAGTCAATCATCACATTGCCAACGCAGTGGATTTTCTCTGGCGAAACGCCTTCCCGTGATAAGTTCTCATCACCATCCCTGGAAGGCGTAAACAGCAAATCCGCGATCTGATCAGTCAGCACACGGTTGATCTCTTCGGGCATGGTACGGTCAAACGAACGTAGACCGGCCTCGACGTGTGCCACTGGGATCAGCAATTTGGCACAAACCAGTGCAGCAGCCACCGTCGAATTGACATCTCCATACACCAGCACCCAGTCAGGGCGATAGTCCAGCAATACAGGCTCTAGGCGGCTGATGATCTGGGCAGTCTGCTGAGCATGACTGCCCGAACCAACCTCCAGGTTAATGTCGGGGTGAGGCAACCCAAGCTGCTGGAAGAAGACATCCGACATGTCCCGGTCGTAATGTTGCCCAGTGTGAATGAGCGCCTGTTGGACGCCAGAGCGCGCTGAAAGCGCCGCCATGACCGGTGCTGCTTTCATGAAGTTGGGTCGCGCGCCGACGATGTGAAGGAGTCTCATCATGTAGCTTCTACGCCTTGCACAACATCAGTCCGGCAACTCGGATACAACAAACTTGAATTTCCCCGCCTCTGTGCTAGAAATATGGGCGACCATCTCGAACTGGATTTTCACCTTGTCACCCATCATCATGCGGAGGTCGCTTTCAAGGCCTCTTGTATCAGGTGCTGCCTCACTGCTCCGGGGTACAAGCTTCACAACTATCTGATCGTAGGCTACCTGGCAAACCTGTGCCTGGTCTATTCCCATTGCGCTTGCTTTGTCAAAGAGCAGCGTCAAAGCGGTTGGTGGCACGATTTTGCCGTCTGGCATGCGCAGAACATCAATCACACGCCCCTCGATGGACTCGACCACTGACAGCCCTCGTCCGCAGGGGCAGCTTGGAGCAGCACTGGCGACTGCCAGATCGCCAGTCTGGTAGCGAATGAGTGGCATGACCCAATTGGTGAAACTCGTGGCAATGATCTCGCCTGTTTCTCCGGGTCGCGCCAGAAGGCCATCTTTGACGATCTCCACTATGCCATACTCGTCATTGACATGGAGCTGGCCATGCTCACACTCACTGATGAAAGCAACCTTTTCACCTTGCCCATACTGATTGTAGACCTTGCACTGGAAAGCCTCTTCGATCTCGCGGCGCTGGAAGTCGAATAGCGTCTCAGAAGTAGTCTGTACAGCCGAGGGCCTGACCGTGGTGATTGCCTGGCGATTGATGTAGCGAGCGAGAGTGAAGATCGTGGAGACATACCCATCAATCAGAAACGGTGAGAACCGTTCCAGGCGCTCAATATATGCGGGAAGTGTCTCGTCCGAAAGGTGAAAGGAGGAGAAGACCAACTGCTTCTCGGCATGGTTATAGCGCCAATACGGTGGGCGGTCCTGGCTGCGCGGTACGACCACTCGACCGCCGAAAGTCGCACGAGGAAGCCACTCCTTGAACCCAAACCACCGGCGAAAACGCATCCAAAAGGCATAATTGCGGCGCACAGCGTCCTTATCTTCATAGAACCGCAATGGAGTGCCTGTCGTGCCGCTCGTGAAGTGTTGACGCAAGCGAGAGCGCGAGCAGTTGTCGGCGACCATGCGCTCTGCATTTCGCAGCACGTCCTCGCGGGTCAGGATGGGCAGTTTGAGAAGGTCTTCCGTAGACTTCAAATCGTTGGGATGGAAATCTGCCTGCCGGAAACGCTCGCGGTAGAACTCCACATGCTCATGGGCATGGATGAGTAACCGCCGGAGGAGATTGAGTTGAAATTCATGCAGTCTCTCCCTGGGCCACCACTGGCTCTGTTCTAGCTGCTCCAGGTGGCGCTTGTATGTTCCTCCGTAACGGAGGGCGTGCAGCTGATAGCCATACAATGTAGTGAACGCATTTTGGAGTAGAGTTGGGCTCCTATCATAAATGGTGCGTATCATACGATTTCCGGCTCTCGTTTGAGAAAGGTGGGATTGCTGAATGGGAAATCGCGCAACCGATCTGACCGCAGCACCAATCGCTTGAAGTACCCTCGCCTTTGCAGTGCGCGAAAAGGCCAGAGGAGTAAGACCTCGTCAGGCCTGGGTAGCAAACCTGTCATCCCTTGAAGATACTGTGACCTATGGTGAACCATAATGCAATCGGGTTAGCAGCGCATCCCACTGTGGCGCAATGATGTTCCAGTCGAATAGCTGCGCGGTTGTCTTGGCCTGGCGAGAAAGCTGTTGGGTCAGCGCCGGATCGGTGAGAAGACGGCGACAGGCCTGCGCCATAGCATAGGCGTCGTTGGAAGGAACCAACAAGCCATCATGCTCGTCGGTTACAAGATAGGGAATTCCTCCGACATCGGTGCTCACCACGCACATCCCCATTGCCATTGCCTCAATAACGCTCACTGGCATGTTGTCAATCGTTGTAGTGTTCAGAAAGATATCAAATTCCAGTCCATACTGTTGTATCTGATCCTTTGAGATCAGCCCTGGAAACTCGATGTTATCTGTGACGCCCAGCTCCTCGGTCAGCTTCTGAGTAGCCTGCAAGCTACCGTCTCCTTTGTCCGCCCCACACATCAGCAGCTTGATATCGGGGTAGTCGGACTTCAAGAGATGGATTACGCGTGGCGCAAGCATAGGGTTATAACCGGCGTTAAAAGCGCGGAGCCAGAACAGGCGTGGTTTGGCCTGCTCGCGAATACGGTGTGGATAGGAGCCGATGGGAAGTTCATATCTGAGAAGCTGGACGTCGAAATCGCTAGCAAATGCCTGCTCTAGGTACGGAGAGGGTGTGAGAATGATATCGGCTTGCTTGAATGCAAACGAAACACGGTTTGGATGCAGCCTGTAATATGTCGGCAGATTTCCACCGTGTAGCCACAGGATGAGGCGCTTACCAAGCAGCCGGGCGACAACACCACTCACCAAAGTCCACCAGAAGGCCCGACCACTGTACACATGCAGCACAACCACTTTGTACTGGAGCGCATGACGCATAAGCGTCCAAAGCATATCCGCTCCTCGTAGTAAAGGGGCCGTGTGGCGGGAAGCACAAATCGAATTGATGCCAATATCCTGTAGCCGTTCGGCCAGCGCATCAGCATTGGTAGGCGCTCCCCCCGCTTGTGCGTGGAAAGCGCCGATCTGGCAGATTGAAAAACGTACCATGTGTTTACTAGGTTGCGTACAAATAGGGGTCATCGCACTGACAAGAACGAGGAAGATGCTTTAGTGCTCGAGCATCAGATTCTGTCAAGGAAAGTGACGACCTTGCTCAGTAAACAGACCGTGGGGGGACAGACTAGTCCGAGAGAACCTCTTCATCTTGACTGGGCGCGAAAAGTACAGCCCAAGTGAGCATGTATGCGATCACAGGGGCGATGGTTCGTGTTGCGGCCTGGCTCATATAAAGAATGGCGAAGACTCCAAGACCAGCGATCCATGACCGCGCGCGGACATCTTTGGCCCGGACTAGATTCTGCCATAACCCCGCGAAGAACAAGATTACGGCCATCAAGCCGAACACACCATGTTCAGCCAGCAAACGAGTGAATTCTGTATGGGAAGCAGCTCCAAAGGTCAGGTAGTTTTCAGTTTCTTCGCGGACTTTCCCAATTCCTATTCCCAGAATAGGACTGCTCTTCCACATTTCGATTTCCGCCATGGCGATTTCGGTGCGTCCACTGGTGTCAGTTTCGGCAGTATCATAGCGTTCACTCAGACGGCCTGAGGTAAAGCGTTCGGCCCAAGGCCAGATGACCAGTGCAACAACTAGCGCTATCAGGCCGAGCCACAAAAGGTTCCGGACCGGAAAACCAGTGCGCCCTTTGGTGATCGACAGGGAAACCAGGACACTCGTGGCAATGGAGACTCCGAGCGTTACGACCCCCCCCCGCGAAAAGGTCAGCAGCGCCTGCCCAACCATCCACACAGCAAGCCCGGTCAGCACAAGCCGCTTAGCCTGGGACACTTGCGAGTGAACGATCACCAACCAGCAGAATAACGCCCCAAATGCCAGAGTATTAGACACCTGGTTAGGCCCCGTTCCGCCAGCCGCGTCAACGTTTGATGAACGCCCAAAATAGAGTAAGCCTCTCGATTCTTGAATCCACGTGTTATAAGTGGCGATTGCCACCACACTAACGATTGGCGCGATAATGATCAGAGCCAGCCGAGTCGCTGTCGCGTGATCAAGCTTGCGGCCTTGGATATAGATCGTCCCTATCGCCAAGACAATAGGGGGCAGCAATGTGCCGAAAAACGCTTTGCGGGCAAAGGTAAGATCCTCGTCGCCAACCCACATAATCATTGAGGGCAGCAAACACAGCAGAAACAACAGGGGTATTGCTGGCCAATCGCGGACGCTCTTGTAACGGCGTATAGTTCCAATTGCCGCAATCAGAAACAATGCGTACTTGCCCACTTCGTATGGCAAGGCAGGGGCCACGAACAGCAGGCGCCACATCATCTCGCCGCCGCAAAGATACGTGAGCACAAACAGCGGGAGCATGCTGCTTCTGTTGCCCAACAACACAGTGGCGACTCCCGTACCGATGACAACGTATCCCCACAAGACGGACAGACTAGGCTCTTGGTAGAACAAGATGCCCAGAGGGGCATGAAGAAGCACAAACCAGATCAGGGAATCGGTTTGACTTTCGACCCGGAGATGACTCACGGCACGGAACGGGCTATGTTGCGCCAGGAGTGGGCGTCGCGATGTGGTGACATCCGAGCGCCTCAGGCCCGTATCGCTAGGATTCATAGTATGGTCTGCTTCCCTCAGCTAGTCAATGCTATCGGCATCGCTATCCGCGTAGCACCAGTGGCTATTTCCTTCCGCAATGGTTTGCATAATCGCAGGGTCATCACTTATCCAGCAGAATCGCAGTGAAAGCCGAACAACAAGATGGTTCGCTCTTAAGGCCGAATACAGATCAGAATTGGTAACCATGGCGGTAACCTGCGCCGCTCCCTGCCTGGCCGCTTGTCGAATCACCAAACGCAGCACGTTCGATAGTGCCTCCCTGTCTCGCAGATCGCCAAATATGTCTAGAATGCGCGCTGTTGCAGATGGCTGGCGCGGCAGAGCGCGGACAATGGCGATAATGGATAGGTCCTGTGGTGAACTCCCGGCTCCGAAGAAGGTGAGTTGAGATCTGTAAGGGGCTTGCAGATATCGCCAGCGAATGAAATCAGCATCTCGATTCGTGGTAATCCAACCATCGCTATATTTCTCGAAAACAGCAGCAAGCAGGTCGGCATCTGGTTCTTCGATAATCCACGCCCCATCAATCTTACGGTGGGCTACCCAGTACCGGTACATCCATGCCAGTGGCCTTGCCAGCCAAGCAGCGGTACGCATAGCCATGCCCTTCAGGCCATGCGCCTGGCGGACAATAGACACTTGGGTCAGACGCAGGGGCAACATCATGATGAAGTAATCATCGCGGACACCCCAGCCATGCTTCCTATGAACTTTGGCAGCTAAATGGTTGGGAAAACCTAGGAGCACTTCTGATGATGCCTTGACCTTAGCATCCAGGAAACGTTGTAGCTTCTGTCCACGATAATCCTCGTGGACGTACACATCAACGAGCCAGGCGGCAGAAACCACTCTGTTCTTAAGATGTAACGGTTCAGGGATAATGGCAGAATAGCCGGCCAGTTGACCATCCTTGAGGAGCACAAAACGATTCTCCTGGCCATGATGACGCCAGTGCCCATGATCGCGCAAGAAATCAGTCTTCGCTGATGAATAGGCCGTTCTCATGAAGGAGTCAAGTGCGACCGAGTCAACCTGTGCAGGGCTTACAATTGTCACATTCTCACTGTTCATCAAGAATTCCCTTCAGCCTGGAGTCTTCACGCTGGAGCCGAACTTGTGCCTTCTCGGCATAGATACTCTCGATTTCGCGGGCCATGCGCTCACAGCCAAAACGCTTCCGCACGGTAGCTTGTCCTGCAGCCGCAATTGTGTCTGCATACGCCTTGTTTTCAAGCAGACACATAACGGCCTCAGCCAGGGCGCCTGTATCCCCAGAATGGACAAGCAAGCCATTCTTGCCATCCTCTATCACATAGGGGACATCACCAACCGAGGTGGCTACAACAGGACATCCCATGGCCATAGCCTCTAGCACCACATTGGGTGTTCCTTCGCTGAATGATGTCAGGCAGAAAACGTCGAATCGCTTCATCAGGCTGAGGACATCGCGGCGCACACCAGTCAAGATAATCTTATCCGTTAATCCGAAACCGCGGATGTACTCCTGAAGCTCATCATACATATGAGGTTCAGTTGGGACATTCTGTCCAACTATCAGACAGCGCACATCGGGAACATGCCCCAGCATCTGACGCATGCCATCAATGAACATACGGTGGTTCTTTATTCGCTGAAGATTCCCCACGTTCCCGACAACACGCTGATCTGGAGCTATGCCAAATTCCGCGAGATCCGCCGCCTCTACTATATCAGGGATCTCAATGCCATTCTCGACCAAATAGACATCTCTTGTTTTACGTCTCTTCTCACAGACGGCATCGCGTGCTTGCCTGGAATTAACAATAAGGGCATGTCCGCGATAGGCAAGCCAGCGCATCATGGGAGAAAGACGGGTTTCGACCTGACCAGGTTGATTCCGAAGCGAGCCTATACGAACTGGCACTGCGGCCAGTATTCCAGCGAGTAGCGCGTAGGGATTTGTGTAGAAACTCCATGAATGAATTACGGTGGGACTAATCTGTCGAAGCACCCGCGTAATCCACAATACTCTCCGGAAGATCCCTCTGGTTCTATCTGGGCAGCGCCACAACTGGCACCCTAATTCCCGTATAAGATCGTCATAGGTGGCGTGTTTAGAACGGTTTAGGACAATAACATGATAAGTGAAGAGCGTTTTGTTGCTGTGTTTCAGGAAATTGTAGAGTTGTCGCTCGGCTCCCCCAAGACCGATCTCGCCTATGAGAATGGCAACTGTGAGCGTCTGTGGCATGGATAGGGTCTTCTTTCTTTCAGATCGGAGACTTCACAGGCCGGGCATAGATACCGCTCAATTTGACATCCAGGTAGTAAGAGGCCGTTTCACGAATATAGACGCGCGGCACTTCGTAAGCACGCATCGTGACGCCTTTGGGTTTCAAGGCAAAGGCATACCTGTAGCCTGCATCGCGGACAGCCTCGGCGACCCGATGGTCGTAGACTCCGGTTGGATAAGCGAATAAGCTCACGGGTTGATTGATAATGCCTTCAAGAAGCTTCTTCGACGCCGTTAGTTCGCGCTCCAGAGTGGGCTGGTCACATTCGGTCAAGAATGGATGGGATACTGTGTGTGCGCCAATGGTAATGAGCGGATGTTGGCCACAGATTGCCACCTGTTCTGGTGTCATGCCGTTGAAGTACTCCCATGCAATATCGTCTGGGATATCACGGACATCGGACCACTGTGATCGTGCGCACTTGCGGGTGTGCGGCAGCCAGTCACGCGGGTTGACGACGTGCTGTGTCGTGACAAATAGGATCGCAGGCGCCTGGTGACGCTCTAGGACGGGCAGGGCATTAGTATAGTTATTGGCTTTGCCATCATCGATGGTCAGCAGAATTCCCGGCTTGCTTGCGGTGAGAAATTGCTGGGGGGTGATAAACGCAAATCGTTTGGACAGCCAATTGAGCATCCGGTCAAGTTCGCTTACTGTCAAGCCATATTGGCTTTCGGGCGCCAAATCGGTTCGCCGCTCGCGTATGATGTCGTGAAAGACAAGGGCAAAACCGGCTTGTTTTGCCAAGAGCGCACGGCTCAAGTGTGGTATTCCTAGCCTCGAAAGGATACGCGCCACAAATAGACGCATGAAAGCTAACTCCCTACAGGACTGTGCTTAAGGGACAGTTCCATGCCGTGCGCAGCATATCACCAATCTCATCGCGCCAGCGCTCCAGCGAATAGTCCAGGGCCATTTGCTGCGCGTGGCGAATCATCAGTCCGAATCTGTCCGGATCCGCGATCAGGCCGAGCACCGCCTGCGTAATCGTCTTGGGTTCGGTATCCGAAAGCAGCACCCCATTCTGATCGTTTATCAGATGCTTCAAGACGGACACTGGGGTTGTCACCACAGGCAAGCCGCACGCCAGCGCTTCGTGAACCACCTTTGGAAAGCCTTCGGTTCTGGTAGGAAAACAGAAGATGTTCGCTGCAAGCAACGCTGCGATTACGGCATCGTGATTGACATATCCGTGAAACGTCACAGCATCGCCTAGATCCAACTCTGCCACCAACCTTCGCAGTCCCGGTAGATCGCTGCCGTCCCCTACAATGTCGAAGGTAGTCTGCGGATACTGCTCACGAATCAATCGCAAGGCTTGTATGGTGAGAGCCGTGTTCTTGCCGGGCTCCTGGCGGCCTACAGTGATGAGCTTAAGAGGCTGTCCGGCCTCCCAGCCGGTACGCCGGGGCAAACTGACGATATCCTGTTTGCGCAAGGAGGTTGAGAATATCCACTGGATATGAGGATTCTTGGCTGAAGGAGGTCGCTCATCCCAACCAGTCGCTAATACCACGTTGCGACCCCCCGCAACTGTCTCACAGAGCCAGAACCAGAACTGCTGAAAGAAGGTCGTGGGGTGGCCCCACAGCCCACAGTAGCGGATGAAGAGCGGTTTGCCCTGCACCAATGCTGCCAGGGCACCGAGGGTGCCAACGTCCCCGCCCAGCGGTGTATGAACGGCATCCGCTTCATGAACGGCGCGCCAGATTCGCGGGATGTTGCGAGGCATCCACAGCAACAGTGAGAGCTTGCGACGCAGCCGAGAGCCTGCAGGGTGCCCTAATGCTAGAACAGACAGATGATGTCCTTGAAGCGGGCTAGTTCCTGACGGTGCAGGCGTCTTGTGAACAGGCACAACAAGAATTGTCTGATCAAATAGCTCGGATAGAGCAGCCATTTGAAACGGGAAGCCCCCATCCGTGGCGTAGCCGGAAGGGGAGTTAGGCACAGGCCAGCAAGGTTTGTGCGAGACGACAACAAGCCTCACGTAGACGATCGTCAATCTACCCGAAGCCTAAGGGCATCCAGGGTTCCATGAAGACGACCAGCCAATTCCACGAAACAGCCCTTATCCGTGTGTCTTATTCCTCGGATCACCAGCAAACTAGCCCAAATCAGCTGTACATACCAGAAGCGAATATTGTTCATCAGACCACGCTCCGGCACAGCGGATCTGTAAGTGTACCAGTAGTTGATGACCGCTCTATAGCCAGCGTTTTGGCGGTTGGGACGGCCGGACGGCGCATGCAGATGTTGGCAGCGTGCAGAACCGCACTGCAATAGACGCCATCGGGTAGCCACCCGCAGGGATAGGTGAACATCTTCCAGCGGTCCAGTCTCAAAAAAGGGAACAAACCTCAAGCCGCCGTCGAAAACCTCGCGGCGCCAGACGGTATAGCCACCGCTTAGAAAATCCACCTCTCGCACACCCTCAAAAGGGGGGTGCATATAGGTGTTGATCGGATAACCAGTCTGCCGGTCATAACGTCCGGGTTCGTAAGTGCTGAATAGTCGTAGCCACCTATACAACCGCCAGCGTAGTGAGGAGATCTGGTCGAGGTGCTGATTGCCGATGTAACCACATACGCCCCCGATCCGCTTATCTGTATCTGCGAGGAGCACCCGTATGATCTCTTCGAGAAAGCTCGGTTCCAGTCGAATATCATCATCAATTAGCGCAACGAATTCATGCTCAGCATGTTCGACACCGATATTTCTTTGGACGGATGTGCCTCTGCGGTCACTGCGGATATATCGGATCGGAATAGGATAATCTACCGCAATCTGCCGAACGACAGTCTCAGTGCGGATGTCATCCGGTGGTGCTCCATCCACGATGATGATCTCCGCTGGGGGAATCGTCTGCTCGGCGAAGGTGGCCAGCAGTGGCTCAATCTGCTCCGGTCGCTGGTAAGTGGGGACGACGACAGAGATATCAGAAGACACTCTGTGCGCTCACTTCCGGGTTAGCCCAAGGAGTGCTTCTGCCACCCGCTGGCCCGACCGCCCATCCAGGGTGTCATCGAACATCTGCTGGATAAAGACCTTCTGGGCCGCAGCATCTTCGTTAGGCTCCGACAGCGCCCGCCGAAGCATCGCCGCCATCTCTGCCTCCGAATATGCCACCCTAACCGCGCCACTTTCTACTACAGGACGATAATGGTCGAAGTCGTAGTACTTGGCATAATCTACCGGGCTGACGTCAACACCCGGCGGATTGTAGCCAACGTTGATCACCGGCTTGCTGAACATCGCCAGTTCCAGGGAGACAGTAGACGCTACATTGATCCCGACATCTGCATGCCTGATCAGGTTAGTCAGCATGAACAGGTCGTCGTAGTATGGTGTGAGCCACTTCCTATCCCAAGCGACATCAGTGAAAACGACATCCTTCAATTGCCTCTTCAGCGGCTCGAAGCGACCAGTGTTGTCTTTAGCGTAAACCCTCACCAGGAGCTGCGGTGGTCCCAAATCCGACATGCCCTGCAGCATCTCCGCAATTCCAGTCACAATGATGGGTTCCTCGGGCATCGCGTGAGCTTGACCAGTCGTGTAGACCACGATAGGCCGCGCGGGATCAGCACCTACTTGCTCGCAGAACTGTTCTCTCGACCAATGGAAATTCGAGTCGAAGTAGTAGTCAAACTGAGGGGTGCCAGTAACAGTAACCTGTTCCGGGCGAAGGTTAGGATACAGGTCCAACAACTGCTTGCGCATTCTGTCGTTCCACATCAGGTAATGGTCATACGGCAGAAAAATCCGACCGCGGCTGGTCAGGTTGTCCCAGGAGAACACAAATGTCGCCGTCTTGATACCGAGTCGGTTTGCCGCCTGTACGGGCAAGACAGCCGCAGGGCTGTGAATATGCGAGCCGTTGAAGACCAGATCGGGCTTGAGGTCGCAGAACAGTCTCACATATCTGTCGGTGGGTTCCAGGGCATGACTGAGTCTGCGTTCCAAAGACGATAAAATGCGCAGTCCAGCTGGGTTGGCAAACAGACCAGCAGCGTGTTTTTTCGTCTTCCATTTGATCCGATCGGGCAGACTACTGCCGTACCGTACATCCCGCTTGGACCAGCGTGTCTGCGCTGGTTTGCTCCACATATAACGCTCATGACTGAACTCAAGGACCTGGCGCACTAACCGCACCAGCCGATGTTCTGGGAATACCTCCAGGGGAATGATCTGCTCGCATTTATCGCGAAAAGGTGCGAGCACCCTGTCGTCAACTACCACCGATAAGACTGTAACGCGCGCTTCAGAGGCCAGTACGTCCAGCGTTCTGGAATACAAGAGATTCCGCACCACTTCCCCGCGCGGGACAATGATTACGATGTGAGGTTTGAGTTTCATCGCATATCATCGGGGATGCAAAAACAACTCTCTTCGATGGACTCAAGGAGAGTCGACCTGTCAGTACACAGCTGTCTGCGCGCTAGTGCAAAAGACAACACCCTAAACAGATGGTATAGTGCGCGAGTTGGTTGAGTAATGGTGGCCTGACAGAGTTCGAGTACGCCATCTTGGTTGAACACATCTGCACATAGTGACAGGCTTTCCGCCAGTAGACTATAAACAACCTGACCAACGCCAGAAGAAAACCGTGCTGTCCATTCTTGGGTCGATTGGACGGATCTCGGCGGAGAGTCGAAAAACGGTAGTAACCCAGGTTGCTCACGTTCAATAATCGCCCGGTGCAAGCGAGATGCACTGTGAACCTCGGTTTTCAGACCATAAGCATTGTCAATGAAATCGGAGGTCAGAAATGGGCTCAATTTCGGACGGAGGGACGACAGAATCTGGTGTCGTAGACCGAAGTTACCGGGCATTCTTCGCGCGCGGTAGAACTGTGATGCAAACAGGAGGTCGTCGTGAGGCAAGCCATTGCGGCCACGCAAGACCAAACGGTCAGGATAGCCGTTTAGGTA
>Ga0334890_1004515_pt1 | contig 12725 bp, 13 predicted proteins | sample GraSluR1_MG_3_FD_207220 | JGI IMG/M metagenome (GOLD analysis project Ga0334890, IMG submission 207220) | Sludge microbial communities from methane-producing bioreactor in Wageningen University, Netherlands - Granular Sludge_31_08-R1 | ecosystem: Engineered > Bioreactor > Anaerobic >... | reverse complement strand
CGGAGAAGAAGAAAGACATTGCGGCGGCCAACGGCTCCGCCGTTGTTCCCGCCGCCAGGTTCCGGCCTACGGCCTTCACGACCAGACCCCGCCAAGCCGTCACCGCGCAGACCGCTACGCGGACCGCGCGGATATCCGGCTTGTCCCATCTTCCAATGCTTGGAACTCGTGCTTCGCATGTCTTCCAATCCTTGGAAGATTCTCGCGGTTGCCTTCCGAACCTTGGACAGCCTTTGACAAGGACCGTCCAAGCATCGGAAGGCTGTTGAAGTTCAGTTCATTGACCCCGCAAGACTCAGCGCGTAAAACGCGCCGAGCCTTGCCCCCACGCGCCCGCAACCCGTCAGGCTACCTTCGACGAATCAGGAAGCATGCCGGTCTGCTCTTCGGCGCTACAGGAGCGGAGAAGACCCCCGCCACTTTCCGAGTGCCGTTTCTTTGCGACGTCCGTTCGCGGCAGAAACGTCACTCCGAAAGTGTCGCCCCAAGAGCCGCCTTCAAAGAGCGTGTTGCTCTGCGTCGCCATCCCGGAAGCCGGGCTGTCGCCGCAGAGTGCGCTACGCCAACACCCTCTTTGATCCGCCTACGGCGGACCGGCGGCACCCCGTCACTACGTTCCCCCGTGCGGTGTTCGCTTCGCTCACCTGTTTACAGAGTAGGCCCCCGGCGCGCCTTTTTTTATTTGAGACGGCGCGCCGGGCCGCGCAGCCCGCGCAAGCTTCTCTGCGCTGGGGTTGCCGCTTCGCGGCTCCGTGGAAGGACTCTACGAGCCCTGACAATACAACCAACAACCAGAGCCATCTACCCCAAGACAGACCAGACCCCGACGCACCAGGCAACGGCGTTCACTCCGCGCGCATCGGTCGCGCCAACCTCCGCAGACTCAGGTTGTCACGCCCGTTGCTATGCGCTCCGTTCACCAGACGGAACGACCTTCGGTCTTGTGACGGTCACTTTTCGCCCCGAAGCCCGGAAGGAAGTGGGGGCTTCGGTTCGAAAAGTTCTCTTTCGCTTCAACAATCTCGCAATCGCCCGGCAATCCGCTATATTCTGCTGCATCTGTACTGAGGAACAAACGCCGTGACGGTTGCCGAGTTCATAGCAAAGTGGAAGAGATCGGACTTGAAGGAGCGGTCCGCCGCGCAGGAGCATTTCATTGACCTGTGCCGGTTGGTCGGCCATCCCACGCCCGCCGTTGCTCGTGGTCTGCGACTTTGAGCGGATCGTCATCCATGTGGACAAGGCGTCCGGTGATCCGGCGAAGCTCTGCTAATCAGTCGGTTGAGGCGTCCTCCGATCCGCCGGCCCTTGGTAGAAGAGGATTTCCTTCTCGAGGTCTCGTAGGTGTCTACGTCGCTGATGAGAGCCGATCACGGCCCAGGCGATGACGGCGGTCCAGCCAGCCGCTACCACGGAGAGAAGTCCTCCACGGCAGCCATCGACTTGCGTGGCGATTGCCAGAGCGATGGCAATGCCAATCGCCAGACCAACTACCATGCAGATCGCACAGTGACAGTTGCATGGAGATTCGTCCAAGACCGGGGGAGAGAATTGAATACGGTCGCCGACTTGGGTCTGTCCGAGTTTGTCGGCACCTACCGGCAGCTCAATGGTGCGCCCCCTGAACCGTACGGTGAGAACGCCGCCCGGCACTTGCGCATCCCCGCCCGTGCTTCGTTTCTTCCCAAGGACTTCCCCCTGGACCCTCAGTGAAGACAAGCGGGCGCGTAGCCTATCAACCGCCAGCTCATGCGGACCTCTTCTCATGATAGTGCATCCTCAGTGCGGACTCTGTTGCTTCGTGTCAGATGCCATTATGCCTCGAAGAAACAATGCCAGGGCCGTTGCGACAATCTTGTGAACCGTATGAACAGGATAGGGACCACGCTTGTACTCGGGGTTGAGAAGAGGCTGGTATAGGATGAAAGGGGCCAGCACCCCGAAGAGCATCCTCGTGGCATGTTGAACGTTACACCGCCGGAAGATCCGCTTTCCTATGCCGTCTTGGATGATCTTGCCTACCACTTCGTCACGCCATTCGAGTGCCTCAAGAGCCGAGATGGGCAGATGCTTTCCACCGTGGATGGCATCGGAGAAGAACGCTTTGAGGCCGGGTTCTTCATGCAGGAGATAAAAAGCATATTCCCGAAAGACCCCTTTCAGTTTCTCATCCGGGCTATCGGAACTCTGTGCGATAGAACGGAACCTTTTCTTCAGCGGCTCGATCTTCTGGTTGATGACCGCGGCGAACAGTGCCTGCTTGCTCCGAAAGTGATAGTTGACAGCGGCCAGGTTGGTCTCAGCTTGATCGGTGATCTCCCGAATCGATGTGGCATCAAACCCTTTGCGTCCGAACAAGTCGGCCGCTGCTGCCAGCAGCCTTTGCTTGGTTCCGTCGTCTGGCGCGATCTTCTTGCTGGCGTCATTTGCAAGTCCTCCGAGATGTCGTTTCATCACGCTCATTCGTCATTGCTCCCAATCGGTGAATCTCCGTGAGCAGGAACGAACACAGCGCTGGCATCCGCATAGACCGTGTGCGTTTCGGCGTCCACCAAGTCGGCGCGGACGCCAACGCGACGAGCCCTGTGTTCGCGGATCCGCGGCTGGATGATCGCGACGGAATTGAGAGGGACCGGCTTGCGAAATCGTACGTGCAATTCCGCGGTCATGCCCGGCTGCCCGGCGAGAGCAACCGACAGCCCCATCGCTTCGTCGAGGACGGCCGCGATCGCGCCACCATGCACATGGCCGGGCGGCCCCACCGTCGCCGGGCCAAACCGTACCTTGGCCAGGATGCCCTCAGCGTGCTGCGAGCGGTAGTATTCCACTTGCAGCCGACCGTCCTCTGTTCGACCCGAGACGAACGAACTGCACGCCATCGCTTCTGGTAAGCGCAACTCGATCCACCCCTGGGCAAGGAGCAAACAGGTGGGAGCTTGTTGATCTCGATTCCGTTGCATTGTTTTCCTCTTGACTCGACTAACATGCTGTGAGAGATTGAGTGTACATTCAGTAATCAGAAACAATGCTCACAGTATCAAATGCGGAGTCACAGTCAAGAGGAATCCGACATGACAGCGAATAACCAGGGCGCGAAGTTGACACGCCGCGAACGGGAGAAGCTTCGGCACCGCCGGGAAATTCTCAAGGCGGCTGAGCGAGTCTTTGTGGACAAGGGTTTCGAGCGTGCGACGGTCGAAGACATCGCACGTGAAGCGGAGTTCTCGGTGGGCGCGATCTACACCTTCTTTGACAGCAAGGAGGGCCTCTGTTCAGAGGTGATGGCGAAAATAGCCGAGGATTTTCTCGACGACTTTCGTCAAGAAGTCAAGGGCACGGAAGGCCCGCAGGAAGCGATTGCAAAAGTGATCGAAGTCCGGTTGCGTCATGTGCAGGACCACGGCGGATTCCTACGCCTTTTCATGGAGTCAAAGCCCGGAAGCCGAGTCACGCCGGACAGCGCGGTTCCCCAGAACTGCCGGGGTTTTTACGACACCTACGTCACTGAAGTGGCCGCGCTATTCAAAGCGGCAATGGCCAAAGGTCTTGTGCGCAAGACCAACCCGCTCTACGCCGCTTTGTCTCTGGAGGGAGCCATCAACGCCTTCTCCGCCTATTGGGGTAGAAAAGAGATGTCGCTGTCGCTCGCGGAACAGGTGGAAACCGTGCGCCGAAACTGTCTTGAAATGCTTGAAACACGTGATGGCTAGAATCGAAAGGGGATGGATTTGATGAACAAGAAGAGAACAGGTGCGGCTGAAGGGAAAAAGAAGCATTTCAACCGATGTAAAGAAATAGAGCTACAGGAAGGACGGCGTTTTATGTGGAATCGACAGAGATATCAAGGGTTTCAGGCTCTCGCCGTAGTTACCATTATCGGCCTCCTTCTGGCCGGGTGCGGTCCCCGTGGACCTCTTGGGCCGCAACAGATGGGGCCTCCAGAGGTCAGCGTGGTGACGATCAAGACAGAGCGCTTGGTGTTGACCACGGAACTGCCGGGCCGAACGGCTGCTTACCGGCTGGCGGAAATCCGACCCCAGGTCAATGGACTCATTCTGAAACGAGCGTTCACGGAGGGTTCCGATGTCAAAGCCGGGGATCTGCTGTATCAGATTGATCCCGCCCCGTACCAGGCGGCATATGACCAAGCCAAAGCCTCGGTCGCCATGGCCGAAGCCAATCTGCCTGCTTTTCGTTCGCGGGAAGAACGCTTCAAAGAGCTGGTCGCGAGCCGTGCGGTAGGGCAACAGGATTACGATGACGCGCTTGCGGCTCTGCGCCAGGCGGAAGCCCAGTTGGCGGTCAGCAAGGCGGCCATGGAGAGCACAAAGATCAACCTTTCCTACACACCGATCAAGGCCCCAATCTCGGGCCGTATAGGCCGGTCCAGTGTGACGGAAGGCGCTCTGGTAACGGCTTACCAGCCGGTCCCGCTTACCTCCATTCAGCAGTTGGATCCGATTTATGTGGACGTTCCTCAATCCACCACTGAGCTATTGCTTTTGCGGCAGCGGTTGGAGGATGGCCGGTTGACTGACGATGGAGCGAACCAGAACAAGGTCGAGTTGATCCAGGAAGACGGTACGTCGTACCCATTGGAGGGAACACTGGAATTCCGCGATATCACAGTGGACCCGACCACCGGTTCCGTCATCCTGCGGATCGTCGTTCCGAATCCGGAGGGCGCGCTCCTGCCGGGCATGTTTGTGCGTGCGGTACTTAAAGAAGGCGTCAATGAACAGGCCATCCTTGTTCCTCAGCCAGGCGTAAGTCGCAATCAAAAGGGGGATCCGTTTGCGTTGGTCGTGGACGCCGCGGGAACAGTCGAACAACGGATGCTCACGCTGGATCGCGCCATCGGCAATAAGTGGCTCGTTTCGTCAGGTCTTGCGGTCGGCGACCGTGTGATCGTCGAAGGGTTGCAGCGGGTGCGGCCCGGCGCTTCCGTCAAGGTTCTCTCGCCCGGTGCCGAGCCCACCGGCCAACCCGAGGCCGACGAAACAAGCCAACCGCCTGCAAAAGCGAACTAACGGAGGCCTGTGATGTTGTCAAAATTCTTTCTGGAACGGCCGGTCTTCGCGTGGGTCATCGCCATTTTCATCATGCTGCTGGGCGGGCTGGCCATCTACAACCTGCCCATCTCCCAATATCCGCCCATCGCGCCGCCGGCCATCGCCATCAGCGCCTTCTATCCCGGGGCCTCGGCGCAGACGGTTGAAAACAGCGTGACTCAGATCATCGAACAAAAGATGACCGGCTTCGAGGACATGCTGTATCTCTCCGGCACGAGCGATGCGTCCGGCTCCTCCCGTGTCGAATTGACCTTCAGGCCGGGAACCGATCCCGACCTGGCCTGGGCCAAGGTGCAGAACAAACTCCAACTCGCCATGGCCAGCCTCCCGGAGGCGGTCCAGCGTTCAGGCGTCATGGTCAGCAAATCCACGCGGAACTATTTGATCCTTGCGGGCCTGGTCTCCGAAGACGGCAGTATGACCGGCGACGACTTGCGCGACTATGCCCAGTCCAATCTGGAAAAGGTTCTGGCACGTGTACCCGGGGTCGGCGAGGTCGAAAATTTCGGTTCGCAGTATGCGATGCGCGTCTGGCTGAACCCCGAGAAACTCACCGATTACCGCCTGACCATCGAAGATGTGATTCTGGCGTTGCGGACCTACAATGTGGAAATCTCCGCCGGACAGTTCGGGGGGATCCCAGCGGTGGAAGGCCAGCGCCTGAACGCCTCCATCATCGTCCAGAGCCTGCTCAAGACCCCCGAAGAGTTTGCTGCCATCCCCCTTCGTACCAATCCGGACGGCTCCGTCGTGCGAGTCAAGGATGTGGGGCGGACCGAATTGGGCACCGAGTTCTATGACATCGATGGCCGATACAACGGCCACCCGGCCGCTGTTCTTGCCATCAGGCAGGCGCCCGGCGCCAATGCGTTGGATACCGCCGATGCCATCAAGTCCAAGCTCAAGGAAATGAGCCTCTACTTCCCGCCGGGAATGAAGGTTGTTTATCCCTACGACACGACCCCCTTTGTCCGGGTGGCCATTGGCGAGGCGGTCAAGGCCCTGCTCCAGGCCATCGTGCTGGTCTTCTTTGTCATGTGGCTGTTCATGGGCAACATCCGCGCCACGCTGATCCCGACCATCGCCGTGCCGGTCGTTCTCCTGGGCACCTGTGCCGCGCTGGGGGCGTTCGGATACTCCATCAACATGCTGACCATGTTCGCCATGGTCATTGCCATCGGACTGCTGGTGGACGATACGATTGTGGTGGTGGAGAACGTCGAACGGCTTATGAGCGAAGAGGGGCTTTCGCCTCGGGACGCCACCGCCAAGTCCATGGAACAGGTCACCAGCGCCCTGATCGGTTTCTTTCTGGTGCTCGCGGCCTTGTTTGGTCCTATGGCGTTCTTCGCCGGCTCCACCGGGATCATCTACCGCCAATTCTCCGTGACGATCATTACGGCCATGCTGCTGTCGATTGTTGTGGCCCTGATCCTGACGCCGGTGCTGTGCGCGGCGATCCTCAAGCCGGTGGCTAAGGGGCATGAGGCGGCGGAAGGCGCGATCTGGTTCCTGCGCCCGTTTTTCCTGTGGTTCGACCGCGGCTTTTACCGCTTCCGCGACGGTTTTGTGAAACTGGTCGGCTACGCGCTTGCCCGAAAACTGCGCTTCGTGGCCGTGTATATCTTGATTGTTGCCGGCCTGGGATTCCTTTTCATGCGAATGCCGACCAGCTACCTTCCGGACGAAGATCAGGGCATCCTTCTGTCCCAGATCCTCATGCCAACGGGCTCTACCATGGAGCAGACCCAGGCGGTCGCGGACGAAGTCCAACGCTATTTTCTGGAGAACGAAGAAGAAGCGGTGGACTCCTGTATGACGATTGCCGGCATGGGCTTTGCCGGCAGAGCTCAGAACAACGGCATGGTGTTCGTCAAACTGAAGGAATGGAAGCTACGCGACCGGCCGGATTTGCGGGTCAAAGCCGTTGCGGGCCGTGCCATGGCCCGATTTTCCAGGATTCGCAACGCCATGGTGTTTGCCTTTGCGCCGCCTGCCGTCGTCGAACTGGGCAGCGCCATCGGCTTCGATTTCCAGTTGGTGGACCGCGGCGGCGGCGGGCACGACGCCCTGATGAACGCCCGCAACCAACTCCTGGGTATGGCGGCGCAGGATCCGAGAGTGGTGAAAGTCCGGCCCAATGGCATGGAGGACGTGCCTGAATACCGGGTGGATGTTGACTGGGAGAAGGCGGGCGCCCAGGGCCTGCCCATCAACTCCATTCACAACACCATCTCGGCCGCCTTCGGCAGCGCCTACGTCAACGACTTCATCCAGGCAGGGCGCGTCAAACGGGTGTTCGTGCAGGCGGATGCCCCTTACCGCATGCTACCCGAAGATCTAAAAAAGCTATACGTGCGCAATAGGGTCGGGAAGATGGTGCCCTTTGCCTCGTTTGCATCCGGCCATTGGACGAGCGGTTCGCCCCGGCTGGAGCGCTTCAACGGATTTCCATCCATGAGCATCTGGGGCGAGGCGGCACCGGGCCGGAGTTCCGGCGAGGCGATGCAGGCGATGGAAGAGCTCACAGCAAGACTGCCGCAGGGATTCGGGTATGACTGGACCGGCCTTTCCTACCAGGAGAAACAGGCCGCTTCCCAGACCGGCCTGCTCTATGCCTTTTCCATCCTGATCGTGTTCCTTTTCCTCGCGGCGCTATACGGGAAATGGGATGTCCCGATTTCGGTCCTGATGATCTTGCCGCTCGGATTCGTCGGCGGCTTTGCCGCTTCGATGATGCGCGGACTGTCCAGCGACGTGTATTTCCAGATCGGCTTGTTGAATACCCTGGGGTTGGCCACCAAGAACGCCATCCTCATTATCCAGTTCGCCATGAACGGGGTGGCGCAAGGGGAGGGTTTGATCGAGGCCGCGCTCCATGCGGTGAAGCTGCGGCTGCGCCCGATCATCATGACCTCGACGACGACCGGTTTGGCCGTGCTGCCCTTGGCCTACGCCACAGGCGCAGGCGCGGGGGCCATGGTCGCCATCGGCACCGCGGTGCTGGGCGGTATGATTACCGGCACCATTTTCGTGGTCCTGTTTGCCCCGTTTTTCTATGTGTTGATCGAGAAGACCTTTGGAAAACGAAAAAGGCTTATAGCCGACCAGCGCACAGAGTCAGAGGGAGGAGTGTCCACGATATGAGCAAAAACCTTTTCATTGGAGTTATTGGAACGGCATTATTCCTGAACGGGTGCGTAATGGCCCCGAAATACAATCGGCCGGAAGCGCCGATCCCAACGGATTGGCCGGAAGGTTCGGCGTACAAGAACAGCCAATCCCCGCCGGAGGCCCAGATTGTCACGGAGCTCGGATGGCGGGAGGTTTTTCCTGATCAGAAGCTTCAGAAGATCATCGAGACGGCTCTAATCAACAACAGGGATCTGCGGCTTGCGGCCTTGAATGTGGAAAGAGCACGTGCCATCTACGGGATTCAACGGGCCGAGTTGCTCCCCACAGTCAATGCGACGGGCGGTGGAAGTAAACAGCGGGGTTCATCCGATCTGACAACGCCCGGGAACCCCAGGACCACCGAGCAATATGACGTCAATCTAGGCATTGTCTCCTGGGAAATCGATCTGTTTGGCCGCATCCGCAGTCTGAAAAAACAGGCGTTGCAGGAATACCTGGCCACGGAAGAAGCCCGTCGGGGGGCACAGATCGCGCTGGTGGCCGAGGTCGCAAGGGCCTATCTCGTCCTTGCCACGGATCGTGGGAATCTCAAGCTGGCTCAATCCACCCTTGAGACGCAGCAGGGCGCTCATGCTTTGATCCTGCAGCAATACGAAAAAGGTGTTGCCACTGAACTGGATCTGCAGCGGGTGCAAACCCAGGTGGATGCAGCAAAGGGAGATATTGCACGCTACACGCAATTGGTGGCGCAGGACCTGAATGCCCTGAACCTCCTCGCCGGCTCTCCCGTGCCGGCAGAACTCTTGCCCCCTGACTTGGCAAGCGTGACTCCGCCCACGGATATTTCCACGGGCCTGACTTCCGATGTGCTCTTGCGCCGACCGGATATCATGGCGGCGGAACATCAGCTTAAAGCGGCCTACGCCTTCATCGGCGCGGCCCGTGCCGCTTTTTTCCCCCGCATTTCCCTGACCACCGCCATCGGAACCGCCAGCGGTGAGCTTTCGGGGCTCTTCGGTTCCGGATCCGACACCTGGAGTTTTGCCCCTCGGATATCCTTGCCGATTTTTGACGCCCGCACCTGGGCCGCGTACCGGGTCAGCGATGCTACGCGGGAAATCGCCTTGGCCCAGTACGAAAAGAGCATTCAGACGGCATTCATGGAGGTGGCGGATTCCCTTGCCGTGCGCGGCACGGTGGATCAGCAAGTCGCGGCGCAACAGTCGATAGTGAATTCCACACAGACGATCTATGACCTCTCCGATAAGCGCTATGCCCAAGGCATTGATGGTTATCTGGGCGTACTCGATGCGCAACGATCCCTCTATGCGGCTCAACAGGGGCTCACGTCCCTGCAGCTGGCCGGACTTGCCAACCGCGTGCGGCTTTACGCCGTGCTGGGCGGCGGCGGGGAAGAGGTGAAGACCACCGACCACTCGGTGAAAGATTAGGTGATTGTAGGAGCTGCCACATGTTCAAAAGACGCGGCGATAGCGACAACGATTCGAAACCACTTTTCACTGCCGAGGTAAAGGGATCCGTTGCAGTACTCACGTTTTGTGATCGGGCCGCTGATTTGTTGGGGATGAACCTGACCGCGATCGATCAACTGTGGCAAATCTTTTCGGATCAGGAGCGGAATCCGTCTCGGGCCATTGTGCTTCACCTGCCGGCATCGGCACTTGGACCGGAGAGCATGGACCGCATTCTTCGCGCTCACGGCATCCAAGCTGACGGTCATGCGCACGGTAGATGCATGTTTAATGCAACCGATTTCGTGAGACAGATGAATGTCATGAAGAGATTGATTCAGGCGGTCAGGAATACGGAAGCGTTTGTGGTGGTGACACTCAGCGGGCGTATGGTCCTGCCGCTCTTTGGGCCGGTGTTGGCATGCGATTCCCGAATTGCCTCCGATGATTTCATTCTGGTCAACCGCATGGCCGACTACTGCATTACCCCATTAGGCGGCATGCCGTGGTTTCTTACTCGGGTTGTCGGAAAGAAGCAAGCCGACGATCTCATGCGACGACCCAACACAATTGATGCCGAAGCAGCACTGAAACTCGGCCTGGTGGAAAGGGTCGTACCGCAGAACGAACTCCTCGCCGATGCCATCGCTCTGGCGCAGGACATCGCCGATCGGCCATACGGGAACAGGGAAGCCCTCAAGCAGACGGCCATCGCCGCCGGCGATTCCTTGGAAGCATACCTGGACAGGGAGGAGAAGCTGTTCAACCGCTCGCTGGCCAAGCTTCGCGTAGCGGACACCAGTGGAGGGACCGGTGTGAAGGCATTCTCCATACCGGTGGATGATGTCACATGACCAAGGGGTTCTTGAAAATGGCAGAGGAAAATTTATCAGCACTTGAGGAAGCCACCCAGCAGCTTGCAAATGCCCGCAACGTGCTGGCTTCGATTCAAGAGGTCAACCGCCGTGAGGGCGTTTTGAATGAACACGTTTTGCATAGTGAATCAGCAGCAGAGAAACTGGTCGAGAAGTTTGAGAAGGAATTAGCACATCTGAAGGAGCAATGTCCGGAACATTGACGACAGAACGTGCTGCGGCAAAGGCCTACCTAGGGAGGTACACATGAAAATGGTGGAGATTCGAAAGAAGGCGCGGAGTTTGGGTGTCGAACAGTCAGGCGTGAAGCAGGATGTGATTCGGCGGATACAGTCCGCGGAAGGTAATCAACCCTGCTTCGGCACCAGGACGGAATGCGATCAAGACCGCTGTTGCTGGCGGGAAGATTGCCTTCCCCGTAGGGCAATGCGTGTCTCGTAGAGGGAGACAGGTTGGTCGTCACTTGCGGGGACATTCGCGCAGAGGGCGCGGGTATGTGGAACGCGAAGACAGATAAGGCACGGATTCCATGGCGGTGGCGCTTTCTGGTTGCCTCCTTTCGACTGGCGTTCCTGCTTGTCTTGTTCTGGGGGGTGTTCGATCCAGGCTGTGGTACGTTGCCGGGGATTTTGCAGAATCTCCTGCGCATTTCGTTCAAGGCGGCGGCGGGCATGGTGTCCATTATGGCGGGCATACTTGGATTCCTCTCCTGCTTGCCTTGGATCATGGACGCAGGCGCGGAGCGCTCACGTCAGAATATGCCGAAGAGCAAGGATGAGGGTTCTTTGTGAGGTCTGGAAAATGAGGAGTATGGCGACAGCACGGCGTGCCCCATCGGGGGTGGAAGCAGGTCTTTGGTCACAGATGGACGATCTCTCTCGCGCCCACGCCATCTTTGTTCGGTCAGTGTTGCGGCCCCTTTCTGTTCAGCAATTCCGAGCCTTGAACGAAGTCTGTGCGCAAGGCAAAACAACCATGAAGAACATCTGTCGGACGGCTGGAACAAAACCTCCCACGGCTTGTGTAATCGTCGATCATCTTGTATCGGAACGACTGGTAGTCCGACGCCGTTCCAACGAGCAAGACCGGCGAGTCGTCGAACTGCGACCGACCGCACGCGGCTTGCGGCTATGGAAGACTCTGAAACAGCGGATGCATGAGGCTGTGCTCGGTTTGACTAAGGACTTACCGAAGGATGACCTGCAGGATATGGTGCAGATACTGGAAGACCTTACGACCAGGCTTGAACGATGGTAGCGAATGGCAAGTTCTGTTCAATCACCAATCCGTGTTACGGTCGTTGTATTGTTACTCGCGGGTTGCCTACTCGCCCACGCCGGTTCTTCAAGTGGCAATAGCGGCACAGGGCCGCTGAACACGCCTTCCTTATCGCCGGGGAATCTTCTTCGGCCCGCTGGCGATATTGCCAGCCTGTCCTACGCCCATGAAGGGCGTTGGGTGGTACTCACTTCGCCCTCGTGGGTGAATACTTGGAATGTGGTACACTACCCGAGCGCCGCGCCGACGTTCTTTCCGGCGGTGGACGGCTACATCGACGGCGGCGTATTCGCTAACAATCCGAGCATGGCGGCGCTGTCGCAGACGCAGGACCACCGGGCATTGAAGACCCCGCCGCGCCATGATCGGATTGCCCTGTTGTCCATCGGGACGGGAACGTCCCTCATGCGGATTGAGCGGAAGAATCTGGACTGGGGCCAAGCCCAGTGGATCAAGCCCTTGCTCAACATCATGATGGACGGCGTCATGGGCGCCGCGGACTACCAATGCCGGCAAATCCTGGGGAAGCGTTACCACCGGCTTGCGCCGGTGTTTCAGCCGGACCAGGTTATCGGCCTCGATGCCGTTGACCGAATCCCCGACCTCGTAGAGTTCGCCAAGACGGTGGACATATCCGAAGCGGTCAAGTGGCTGAACGCCACTTGGTGACTTCCCGCCGCTCCGCCGGTTGCGCCCCTTCCACGCCAGAGCGCGCTTCTTTCCTCGCCCCGGTCGGCAAGAACCGGTCGCTTCGTACGCGCAAGAGCGCGAACCGGGCTGCCCGGAGGACCGGGCCCCGGTTTTGCCGTCCGTTGCGAGGCGCGCGCTACGGCGTGTCCGGGCCGCAACCGGCTTCGCGGCGTGCAGACATACAGAACCAGAGGAAGAGAAAA
>Ga0334890_1004513_pt1 | contig 12729 bp, 7 predicted proteins | sample GraSluR1_MG_3_FD_207220 | JGI IMG/M metagenome (GOLD analysis project Ga0334890, IMG submission 207220) | Sludge microbial communities from methane-producing bioreactor in Wageningen University, Netherlands - Granular Sludge_31_08-R1 | ecosystem: Engineered > Bioreactor > Anaerobic > Unclassified... | reverse complement strand
CAAAACGGACACCTTCGTACGTGTGATAGCCCCATCCACCGTCTTCTTCACCTATCACGGTCCCATAGGTACCGTGCCCAGAAAACACGCGAAAGAACAGCACATTGGGAGCCACTACATAATGCTCACGTAATGCGGCATGGCCAGCGAACACACATAGTCTTTCCATAATGCCATTGGGAATGCTCACTGACCGCTCTCTTCGCTGGAGCCTCCTGGGTTCTCCCAGTGTCAATACCAATTGCTCGCTCTCAGATACGCGATCCAGGATGCGCCGTCCGATATCTGACCTGATCTCACGCAAATACCGTCGGTACTTCGTCGGATCGCTCCGATCCAGAGGCTTGAAGAGCAATGGCACCTTGTGCTCCCCGACCGTCTGAATAAGCGGCCGAAAACGCTCGGGGATATTCTCGCTCTTGGTCCACAAGAATGCATCACACCCAGGGACCTCGCGTCGGATTATCTCCAGTACATGATGCCCGCTCTGATCGCGCGTATCTAACTGCCAGTCGATCAAGAATCCGTCGAAGCGCGCCAGGCTGCCGTCTAGGCGCGCCTCGCCGAGCTCAAGTACTTCAGTGATTTCCAGCGTGCCCTGAGCAATATACGTACCCAAACACTCTTCCTCGTAGAGCAGCCCGCAATCAGCCGGTTCATCGTCTATCACAAGGAGTCTGTATGGCGCAGTCATGATCGCCTCCATCCTGTCTCTTTCGACGGTATCACGATTTCGACCACGACGCTGCCGGTCCTGTCAGTTTCGCGTACCGGTCCACGCAGGTCCCACCCGAGCTCGGCACATAATTCACTTGCTAGGAAGAGCCCGGCTCCCCGGGCGCTGGACAGACCAGAAGCACTGTTGCGAATCTGAATTATCAGCGATTCCTCTACCACCACGGCGCTAATCGCCACCCACTTGTCATCTTCGGACAGAGCGGCATAAGTGGCATTTGCTAATAGGTTCTCCATGACGATTCTAAACACCCCTACGGGTATCGTACCCTCGATATCGTCCGGGAGAGAAATGTCAACCAAGTCGAGATCCCTCGTATCACGCAGCTTCTGCGCTAGTTTACAGCGTGTCCTGTCAAGGGCACTATCTCTTATGTCCTCCATTGCCCTTTGAACACTTCCCCGCTCAAGCATGTGATCGGGCGGGCCAAACCGGCGCACCTGCGTCAATGCAGCAATACCTCGAAACACGCCGGTAGCATGCATCGAAGCGGCATGACCAATCGCAAGCGCGCCCCTGATCGTGCTCCGGCTGTCCGGGTCGAGCTCCCGCCCGGATACCCGCTTGTCGGCGATGTCCGCCGGCAGTGTATTCACAGAGGCGAGAATGCGTTCGAGCATATCCGGTAAGCTGAGGAAGAAATGCGCTGTCTCGTGGGCGAGTACATCAAGCACGTCGCGCTGGCCTTTATCGTAGTATGCGAATGCGCTGCGGTAATCGTGAAGAATCGCCGTCAAAGAGTTTAGAATCGAAAACTCTCTCGACTTCACACGTTTCTGCGAGAACGGCAGGCAGAACCATAGGACAGTATTCGCCGATAAAGGCACGAGCACTGCGGCCCCCTCAACGCGCCGAAGCAACCGATGTTCCCGGAACATCTGGATCGAATGACGTCTTTGTTGCACTGGTACTTCGCTGCCGTGCTGCAACAGTGGAATATTAAGACACACGCTCCTCGAGGCCGTTCGGCGCATCACGACTTCGCTACACTGGTGCGCATCCACGCGCCATTGCAGCAGCTGCATCGATTGTGTTTCAGCGAGGATGCCATCCTCGGTGACGGGCACTCCGACGTCATCAGATGCAACATCGTGCGCGGGGTACGTGGTATGTCGATGCTCCCCAAGCATGTGAAGACGCCAGTCGTCATGCGCCGTGTGCATCACCGCACCACAGAAGAGCGATGGTACAAAGTGTCCGATGCTCTGTAGGACACCTTGCGCGATGTGCCATTCGCGTGAGCGCGCGCCCAGGTATTGCGCACCGTGCGGCGTGGTATCGACGAGTCCCCTTATCGCGAGCTCGCCAATGCCGGCAGTGATGACGGCAGTCAGTGCTGTTGAAAAGCGGGAGTTGATTGTCATTGCCTGTAGGGCGCGGGCAAGGTCTTGCAGCTGGCGGCTGAAAAGCCGACGCCCGGTCCTGGGCTGTACGAACACAATGAGCACCCCGAGCTTATGTGTGCCAGCGACAATCGGCGATACCACCAAGTACGGATGGTGCAGACCGATGTAATGACGTTCGAGGTACTGCATGAATTGGTAATGAAGGCTGTTGGTCGTGCGCAATACAGGCACGTCTACCGGGTACCGCGGGAACCGGCTATAGTCAAGACGCAGTGCGGCCGGCTTGACCGTTCGAAGGACATATCCGGCAAGACCCTGGTTCAGCGGCTGCGGTAGCAGCCCAATGGCCATCATCGCCACTTCTTCAAGCGTCTTGGCAGGTGGTTCCTGGATGAGACGCTCAAAGTCGCCAGGGGATACTACTTTGTCTTTCCCAGATGAGTACGCGTGAAATAGTGCCCACACGTCTCGACCATGCTGTACGTGCTCTAGGTAGCGTGCGTGGAGATCCGTGGCGAACTGTTCGACGCTGGGAGCAGACAGGTTGGCCACAGCCGCAAAGGATGGCGCGCGGGACCTTGATGCGCTGCCGACGTGGCGGCGGTAGGTGCGCTGGACCGGACGAAACCACTCGGGAAGGGCATATCTGAGGCTCAGCGTACCCCAGTCTGTGAGCATAATGGCGGGCACAAGACAAAGACGCGTGTCAAGACCCAGATCTCGTGCTATGCGATCCAGTTCTGCGTGAACCGTGCGCGTTAGAGAGCTGAGATCCTTGTGCAGCTTGTATGGTGCGCTCGCGGCATACTCATGCGCGACACTATGGCTATGTGGTTCGGTGGGAGACACTTAGTCTACTCCGATGGCATATCGCTGGAGCCACGCCAGAGTCCGGACCCGATGACGACAAGAAGCATCATGAAGAGCCCGAGCGAATGGAGATTGAGCAAGCCGGCGCGAACAGGGTTAATCGACGAGAGGCCGTAGAGCCCCACATCCTTGGATGCTGCAGCGACAGCGATGATCACCGTCACCATATAGGGCAGCATGTGCATAATGGTATTCGCGGACAGATCCACGATTTGTGACACTCGGAGAGGAGCGAGATTGCTTCTACGACGGAGGCGGCTAGCGATATCCTGGGTCGCGAGAATAGTCACAGTGTTGTGAGCAAGGACTGCGTTAGCACCTATAGTGACTGCCATAATTAGTGCCTCCGCCTTTGCCTTCGACAATCCGTCACTTGATGCTGAACTGTGCATCGAGGCTGCTAGGCGGTGACGTGCCACGCCAACGATGCCCATGAGCAGGATGGAAAACACCGAAATCCCTACACCGCGTGACATGCCGTCTATGAGAATGCTCTTTGCAGTAAGGGCGTCAGGATCGAAGGACAATACACGCTGCGGAGGTACAATGCCGGTGATCATGCCCAGAACAACAGCAGAAACTATGCCTGCCAGAAGAGACGCAAGTATGTGTAGGCGGGCGAAGCAGAGCCCTACCACAATGGCGGGTGGTACAAGCATAAGAAAGGCCACGGCGTTGATTGAAGCCGGCTCAGCGGCTTGGGACGTATTGCGCGTGAGGCCACCGAACAGCAGATAACCAACCAGAGCGAGAGCGGCGGGCGGCAGCACGTACTTCAGGCGGTCCTTGACGGCGTTGGAGATGGAGACGCCTTGTGTGTTTGCCGATGCGATTGTGGTGTCGGAGAGGGGGGAGTAATCGTCACCGAAGGCACCGCCGGCAAGCACGGCTCCCAAGAGGAAGTGCGGATCTGCCCCGACGGTAGCTCCCAACGGAAAGAGCACCGGCGTCACCAACAGGATTGTTCCCACTGCAGTGCCGGTTCCCGTTGCGACAACCGAACTTATGAGGAATACACCAGCGAGAAAGACGCCTGGAGGTGAGTCATGCAACGCAGTCGCGAGAAACGGTACTAAGCCGGCCTCTCGAAGAAACTGGCCGAGTGTGGCTGCCAAGAGCCAAGCGCATACCATTACAGAGACGAGCTGGTCGGACATGCCTTCGATGGCATGCTGTGCTGACTGGGCGGGGCGACGCGATACTAGTACGGAAAGCCCCAGTGCGATCAGAGCGATTGGCCAGTAGCCTTTTTCGTCTGGGCACCTGTACAGGGCAAGCGCCAGTGCTCCGCATACGAACACGAGAAGAGGAAACGTGGCACGGAGCATTTGCCAGCCGCGGTATAGCTTATGTCGCATTGGTGCTCTCCTAATCATAGTCTGCGAGATGGAAGCGGATTCGGAAGTGCGCGCGCCCTTTATTGTCGGACACACTCGCAGCTCCAGCTCCCCTTACGCCGGGGCGAATAGTGTGAATTTCCCGCAGGTCTTTCACGTGTGTGCCAATATCGTACTGCTCCTCGATAGGATTGCGCTTGGGGCCGAGCCGAACCACTCGCACAGCGCCAGTGTCGAGGCGCGTTTTGGTCATCTCGGAACGGACAAGTGGGGAACGGATTCGCGGAAGGGCGCATCGGTGCGTAGCACAGACAACGGGGCCACCTTCTCGGCACAGGCGGGACGCCGTCTTAAGAAGGGCGAGTACGTCCTCACGAGGTTGCTTGGTGCAGGATAGGTCGAGTCGAATGCGCTCCTCGCGAATGTCACAGCTCGTCACGCAGCATCGCCAGCGCGTGGTGGCGAGACCCGAAACGAGAACCGCGGCAGTATGCGAACGCATGAAGAAGTACCTTCGAGGCCAATCAAGCTGGCAAGTAACGAAGTCACCCGGGGCAGGCTGGGCACCGCTGAGAGTGTGCCATATACCGTCATCACGGAGATGTACTTCGACAACGTCAGCGCGTCGCGCGTCGTCGAACAGCAATTGGCCCTGGTCGTATGGCTGGGCAGACAGCTGCGGAAAGAATAGCGTTCGGTCCAACAGAAGGGAGGGGCCTTCGACGCGAACGACCTTAGATCGAACGGACCTCAGGTAGGGGTCCCTGATCGCGAGACAGTTGTATCGAAGGATACTCATAGCACGCAGGATACACTTGAGTTCGTTGCCTCACGATGGGCAACGTTGCCTGCGGGGGCTACGGAAGGCGGACGACGCTTCAGGCAATCACGGCGACCTCCCGGAGCGATCATAAGTGCCTAATGCACAATGAGTTAGGTGGCGAAGGCGCCGCGGACAACCGCGGCGGCGTTCGTATTGGCGGGGGCGGGCCTGGGCCTCGTCTAGCACCGTCGGTTATACGGGCGCCTCTGCTGCCACTCCGCCAACGCGCGTGTTTGCGGCTGCCGGCTCGGTCCCATGTGTTCTGATTAGGCGTTCGTGCCGCGCGACCGGCCGGTACTGGCGATGGGTCGGCGACGTGCCGGATCGACCAGCGGCATGAGGTTCTGCTCTCACTCTTGAGGCCATTCTTGCACGGTTATTTCGCCCTCAAGAGAAGCCTTCGGCCTCCCGTGGACAACGACTACCGTCTGCGGAGGGCGGCCCACGACAAGAAGCCGCACGACGCTCGGAATTCCGCCGTCCTCTATGGCGCGCGTCTGCCAAGGTCAACCTGGCCACTCGCTTTGGGTGGTATCTGACCGGCGGAATTCGGCCACCCGTCGTGTTCATGTTCAGCTACGCTGGCCGCCCTCAAGCTGACGGCCATCGCTTCAAATGCAAACGTGTTGGCGCAGGTTGATGGTGGGCGTACGCTCTGTCCTGCGTTACCTTGGGGGCTGTTTACCCTGGGCCGTTCAAGTGTGGCTGGATTCCGATAGATAATTGTGAGCGTTGCCTGTACTTCCCAATCGAGTTGGTCCCTGGACCAACGCCCGGGCGATCGGTTGATCGGACACTGCCATCGCTACCTGCCAACCAGGGGCAAGCCGACGTCTCTGAAGCCCGAGGCTAAGTCGGCGGAGCTACCGCACTTCCCGCTCGTGACAGGCAGCGATTGGTACGGCGAGTATCAGCCAGCCAGTTCTGCATATCGACGAATGTCGGTGTCCGAAACGAAAAGACGGCCTCCTGCCCGACCGGCAACTCGTGGTGTCGGCGAGCGAAGCGGCCAAAATATCGGGCGCGTCGGAGCGACACTTCCATCTCGTGTCGGCCGAGAAACGCCTGCCGCGAGTCATGATCGGAGCCCGAGTGTATTATCGTATCGAGACTCTAGAGCGCTGGCTGGCGAGGGACGAGTTGACCGGTGGGCCGGATTTGAGCTGTTCTGCGTGCATTCGCTGATGGAGAGGCGGTCCGAATGAACGTCACGCGTCAGGAACTGTACGAGCAGGTGTGGCGCGAGCCGATGGTCAAGCTTGCCCAGTCGTACGGGTTGTCGGACGTTGGTTTGGCGAAGACCTGTCGCAAGCACGACATCCCACTCCCTCCGCGCGGTTACTGGGCCAAGAAGCAGTTCGGCAAGGCTCCGGTCCAGATCCCGCTGCCGGCCCCTGATCGCAATTGCACAATTGAGCTACCGGATCCATCCGCCTCCCGAGAATCGTATCGATCGTATGCCAAGGCTGCAGCTGGCCGGATTGACGATGAGCCGATCCGCGTAGCGGATACGCTCCGGGGTGCTCACGAACTCGTCAGTGCTGCCAAGCAAGAACTCGACGCCGCACGAGTGGGTGAACACAGCCTGCTGGATCAATCAGAGAACGCCCCGCTCGCGATTCACGTGTCGCGAGGAAGCCTGCGCCGAGCGCTCCTGATCATGGATGCCATCCTTAAGGCCTTGGAGCGGCGAGAGTACCCCGTTGCGGCGGGTCCAAGCGTCACGATCCTGGGAGCCACAATCAGGTTTTGTATCTGGGAGCAACTCGACGTTCAGGAGACCGAGCCGAAGGATCACAAACTTGAAGGTCGGTACTCGTTTGGGCACAGCCGGTTCATCAGGAAGCAGGTGCCATCCGAGCGACTCACGCTGAAGATCGATCACGGCGAGACCTACTGGTCGCCCGGATGTCGCCAGACTTGGCGTGACACGCAGAAGCGAAAGCTGGAGGACATGCTCAATGGCATCGTTGCGGGCCTGGTAGAGCTTGGAGCTCGCATGGGCGTTGTCCGCTCCCGGCTCCCCCAGGGGCCGTGGACCTCGCTCTGTGGCCCTCGACTCATCCTTTTCCGAGTGAGCTGAGAATGTCCGCGGCGACGGGCTGTGCCTCGCCTGTTGCACTGGTTAGTGTCGAAGGAATCCTCGAATGGTAGCGCGGCGAAATCGCAGAATTCAGTTTTGGGACCCCCGCACCTTGTAGTCGATGGGACACGTACCCCTACATGCGGGGTATGGCTCCTTAGGGGGTGATTCAGCGAAGCAGCGTTACTCGAGCGGAGCGGACGCGGGTCGCCCCCCCGACGGCTCGATCCATCACCACCTACCTCCGTAGACGACCCTCATCGATCCGCGTCCCCAACGAGCTCGCCGTCCGCGATCAGTGGCTGTGCGACTCCGAGAGTCTGACCTAGCCTGCGCACAGAGCCCCCCACTTTGCCGGCAAACAACCCGATCCCACGTGGATTGGAGCGACAGCCACCCGCCCAAAGATCCTGCCACATCAACGTGCCGTTCACGCACCGCCGCCCGCCCGCCAGGGACAGCTGCTGTACGCGATTTCAGAATCCGGTACGATATAAGAGAACGCGAGGCCGGTGCGACTGCGTTTCTCTGAGCCCAACCGATATACAGCAGCGTTACGGAGGGCGGGGCCTGCGGCTGGAGGTAGTCATGGACTATGGCAAGCAAGAACGCATTTGTCACCTCGAGCTGATACAGGGGGTCATCACCAGGATGTCGCAGAATTCCTTCCTCTGCAAGGGATGGTCCGTGTCCGTCGTGGCTGTGCTATTCGCCCTTGCCGCCAAAGATGCCAATGAGCGTTACGCCCTTCTGGCCGTTTTGCCCGCAGTGGCGTTTTGGAGCCTAGATGCGTACTACCTTCGGCAGGAGCGTATGTTCCGTGGGCTCTACGACGCCGTGCGGTTGGGCACGCTGGACTCTGACCCGTTCACCATGGCTGCTGCGCAGCATGTATCGCCCTCGCCATCGTGGTGGTCCTTAATCTGGTCGATCACAGTGGCTCCCCTTCACGGGAGTATCCTGCTGATCCTACTAGCCGTTGTGGGCACGTGCGTCTTGAGAGCTTGGTGAGTACACGATGGCCAACAGCAGACAATCCGACCTCACCTTCATCCACGAGGCCTGGCTTCCGGGCAGATCCCTCTGCTGTACAGTGGGGGGTGCCCTCCGAACCGTGATGCAGCACTGCTACGACGCCGCCCGGGTAGTCTGTACTCGCCACAACCAGGAGTGATCGCATGTCTAACGTGGGTGACGAGCGATGCATTGAGCTCCTCAGAACACTCGATTTGAGAAAGCTCGACCGACTCCTCCCCATCGTTGCCCACGGCTGCTCGAAACAAGCACTGCAGACTGCAGACGAGCTCGTGGCCACGTACTCAGATGAAGACATTCTGCGACTTCTGGAGCCTCGGTCTATCAGCGCACTTCCTGCGAAGCCCGGTTTCGCCACCGCCCTGATCGCCAGAGCTGCTCGCATTGCCATTGACCTCCTACAGAAAGGCCATGACGATGATGCACTTCACGGCGTTGTTTCGCTTCTCTTGGAAGAGGCAGATCAACACGACGACGTGCCTCTCCTCGCCCTATCCCATTCGCATGAACAGTCGGATGACGCAGATGACACCGAGGACATCTCTACACTGACGGAAGGTCTTGGCAAGACTTTCGAGGACCTTGCCCGACACTTCTCCAGCTTTCTTGAATCCAACAGCAAGAAGCGGGCGACACTGACAGAGCTACAGCTCACGCTTGCCTCGCTGCGCGCCGAGGCAGTCGCGCACCTCGGCACAAGCAAAGCCGCCTTGCTTTTCCCGCGGGACCATGCACCGCCTCACATTCCCCCGAGAAATCCCAACGACAACGAGAGCAGTAACACTTCTGAATTAGGAGCCGTGGACACAATGGATGCTGATTCTGAACTCCTCGATGTATTTGTCTCCCATTCTTCCGGCGACAAGCCGATCGTTGAGCCTATCGTAGCTGCTTTGGAGGGCGCAGGGATCCGCTGCTGGTATGATCTACTTGAGCTTGCGCCAGGCGATAACCTCGTAAACGCGATAAACCACGGACTTACACATTGTAAGATCGTACTCTTTTGCCTCTCAGAGAACTTTCTCCGAGGCAAGTGGACTACCGAAGAACTGAATGCGGCCATCGCGTTGTCCCGAATGCAGGAGCAGCAAATACTCCGCCTGGTCCCATTGATGCTGACAGATCCCGCGGTGATTCAGCGCGCGTATCCTATTCCGTTTGGGAATGTCATATACATGCGATGGGAGCCTGCACGCACTGATGATACTGTGACAGAGATCACGAAACTCCTAAGTCGCATTGACGGCGTAAGCAAGGAGTACTGGTATTCCGAGGCCCGGAAAGCATACGCCGACGCGGAGTACGTGCGATCCGCTCTGTATGCGCGCAAGTCTGTGGAAGCCGATCAGGCGTTTTACCCAGCCAGTGTTCACTACGTGGCCAGCGTCCTGAGAATGGGGCGACCAGAGGATGCATATAAGTTCATAATGGACAAGGAAGACGACTGGTGGCACACAACTGGCGAGAGCGATGTCGATGTGGAGTTGTTGGATTATGTGCAGGATACGATTACTGCCAACGTGACTGGCGACGAAATAGACGAAGTGGGCTTCACCTCTGCAATCATCCATTTCTTAGGCACTGAATCGAACGCGGAGAGAGCGTGGCGACATCTCGTCCGCCTGTATGACAAACCCAAGTTCTCGTTTCACCAGGACGATGTGGTGTTGTACGCAGCGATACAGGGAAGGGAGCAGGCGATTGAGTGGCTTCTCGAGAAACCGCTTTCAAGCCGGGAAGAGAAAGTCAAGCAGGTTCTGGCGAACGTCGCGTACGTCATGGCAGAGAAGCTCGCGGACGCGAGGGACAAGATCGTGGAAATCGCACGGGTGCTCGTCAGTGATGAGTTTGAAGACGTGAGAGCGAGCGCTCTGCCGTGCTACTATCGCTTCGCCAAGGACGGGCCTGCGCGCACGCTTGAGGCGCTAGACGATCGTGCTCCCATGGTGCGTATGATCGCCTTCATGCTGCTTGCTGGGCTACATAGGATAAAGGTGGGTGATGATTGGAAGCCGGAGGAGGACGAGCCAGGTGATCCAGATCCACTGTTTGGACCAGAGATTGTGAAGCGGATGCTGAACGATCCAAACGATATGGTCTTCGAAGAGGTCGTCGAGGCGATCGGTGATGGGAAGATCCCACAGCCTCCGGACGTTGACATTCTCAACATGGAGCGACCACCATCTGAAGATGCTCGTGAGGCAATGGTCAAGGTGCTGGCCAAGAAGGACACCGACGAAAGTCATGAACGGCTGTTGGAGCTCGCCCTGAGTGATCCAGCCAAGTTTGTACGGTCGGAGGCGCTTGATGCGCTGGAAGAAGGCGCAAGGCCCGTTGCTGCGGCGTCTTTGAGAAGGCTGTATGAGGCCGAGACCGTGTCTGGCGTCAAGGGGGACGTAGAGTCTCTCATTCTAGAGAAAGGGGACGCGACGCTTGGGGATATATACCTTAAGATTCTGCAGCGCAATGTGGACTCCATCTACTCAGGTGAGAAGGCCTTCGAGCAGCTTGCCAAATCGAATGATCTGGAGTTGATTAGAGAAGGGATTCGCGTCTGCTCACGATTCGAGAAGATGCGAATAGCCGCCTCCCAGCTTTCCGCGATCTTGGAAAAGGGTCTTCTGGAGGAGGCAGGGGAGGTGATCAAGTGGTGTCTGGATAACGAAGAGGAGGAGGCACTCGCTCTGCTGGCGGCAGGGAAACTCGAGGGGGTACCGCTTGAGCGAATAGAACGGTACTGCAAGAGCAGCAGTCCGATTCTTAGAGCGGATGCGTTCCGCGCAATGGCAAATCGGCGTCGCGACGGCGAATACGTGAAGGCTCTTCGGGAGCTTTATGAGGAGCTTAAACCCGCGGTCCTTGAGAAGGACAACGACGCATGCTGGGCGTCGCTGGAGGCTATCGACGGGATAATCGAGTTCGAAGAAGCCGCAGAAGCCATCGAGCTGTTGAAGGAGTACTATGAAACGCTTGAGCAGGTCATCGAAGGAGGCTCATTCCCAACCCGGGCGGCATGGGAGCGCCTTCGGGTACTTGGTGTACTCCTCCCGCATGATGTGTATGATCCTAACGACTGCGAGAGGCCCTATCCGTGGCCGAGCGACGAGGGCCCTTTCTACGGTATAAAGCGAGGCGAGGCCTGAGCCGTTGGAAGTCGATATCGCCGTTGTGTGTGGTGGCCATGGGGGAGGCACGGCAAGAAGGGCGTCCGCTCGTCACGGGTGCCGGCGGCCGGCGCTCTTCGCCCTTGAGGTATGAGGCCTGGCAGTGGGTCAAAAGTGGGTCAGTCGCCACGTGTAGGCCACTTGTTTTCGACTGTTTAGCCAGTTGTCACTGACCTGTGACCCTCGTTTTTACCCACAAAAAGCGGTATAAGTGCCTGTCGGACAAGGCTGTGCGCTCCATCTTTCGATTTCCCAAGCTGGACGTCGTGGGCGAAGAGCTTCTCGCACGGCCCTTGATGCAAGTTCTTAAAAAACAGATTTTACGATCCGCGGGCTACTTCGCCCGGGTAGGCCCGACGACGAATGCCAGCCTCCGGTGTTGCCTATAGTTGGTCAATGGGACCCATCGTCAATCTCTGTCACCCCTTCAAAGGTCGTGTCGACGTAAGCGCCTACCAGAACCATTGGGGGGCCTGAGCGGCGTCGGGGGGCGCGGGCTCAACTCAGCGGGGGGATTGCGAGCGGAGGCGCCGGCGGGCGGCCCGGCGATATTGCTTGCGGGCGGCCCGGTCGCGGCGCTCGGACACGCGGTACTCGCGGAGTACGCGCTCGGTGAATTGCATCTGGCGTCGTGGGGCGGTAGAAGCATGCGTCACCTGCCGTCTTGCGGTCGTGTGGTCGCCGGACAGCGATAGTGGTCGATCCAGTGTCGGCAGGGCCCGTGGTACTATACGTCGCGGTGCTGTCGCCTTGGCGTGGTGGAGGACGCTTCGATGACCGATGTGCAGATTCCGGACCCATCAGAACAGACCAAGGACTTTGCACGCTATGTCGCCATGGTCATCCGCAACGCGATGGAGGATTTCCACTGCGAGCACCTGTCCGATGAGCAGATGAAGCAGCTCAACCCGATCGTTCGAAACGCGGTGTGCACGGCGTTCCACGCGTTCCAGAACTACGAACGATCAGATCGCGATAGGCGGTTTGTCGACCACCAAATGAACATGATCCCGGCGTACTGGGAAAGCCCGAAGCTCCTCGACGATTACCTGCGGATGTGGAAGAAAGCTGAGTAGCGGTTCGGCGCTTACCCTGGCCGGTCGAGAGCAGCCGCAAGACAACGCAGATACGAGCGCGGCGACGCGAGGGGAGGCTCTTAGGTACCCTGGAACCGGTCATTGCGATCTGGTAAGTACCTCATCTACAATCGGCGTCACTCCGGGCGTCATTCTCTGATCTGTTGCGGCTCGGATGCCAGCATGTTCCGAATGTGTTGCTGGTGTGCACCCCGCTTTTTGGGGCCAAAAACGGCCATAAGTATTGATGAGATAACCC
>Ga0334890_1004511_pt1 | contig 12733 bp, 11 predicted proteins | sample GraSluR1_MG_3_FD_207220 | JGI IMG/M metagenome (GOLD analysis project Ga0334890, IMG submission 207220) | Sludge microbial communities from methane-producing bioreactor in Wageningen University, Netherlands - Granular Sludge_31_08-R1 | ecosystem: Engineered > Bioreactor > Anaerobic >... | reverse complement strand
ATCCACGCTTTGCGCCGAGCAATCAAGCTGTTTGTCTTTGCCTGGAATCGTCGTCAGATGTACCGCCGTGCCTTCCCATCCTATACCGCTCACCTACGAGATTTCTTATGTCCTTAACTTTATCCACTCCCGCCTGCGCTTGACCATAGTCTTTCGCGCCCGGATTGACTATAATGGAACGGCTGCCCGCACAGGCAGCGGGGCGGCAGCCTTGCCGCCGAACACTACGGATGATAGGGGCACGAAGGGTGAAGGATCGTGGCTTCTCTACGTGACGGGCTGAAGCGCACGCGCCAGTCGTTCTTCGGGCGCATCGCTCAGGCCATCGGCGCTACTGAGATTGACGAAGATAGTTGGGACGAGGTGGAGGCCCTGCTGCTGCAGGCCGATGTCGGCGTCAACACGACCATGCAGCTTGTCGAGACCATGCGGGGCCGCGTGCGCCGCGACGGGATCACGCGCCAGGATCAGCTGATCGCCGCGCTCAAGGACGAATTGCGCGCGCTGCTGATGGAGCCGCAGCCGCTCAACCTGAGCGGGCGCGAGCTATCGGTCGTGTTGGTCGCTGGCGTCAACGGCTCCGGCAAGACGACCTCCATCGGCAAGATGGCCTACCGGATGCGCCTGAACAACCGCAAGGTGATCCTGGCCGCCGGCGACACCTTCCGCGCGGCGGCTATTGACCAGCTTAAGCTGTGGGGCGAGCGGGCGGGCGTCCCGGTCATCGCCGGGCTGCCTGGCAGCGACCCCGGCGCGGTCGTCTACGACGCCATCAGCGCGGCGCGCGCGCGGGGGGCCGAAGTGCTGATCGTGGACACCGCTGGTCGTCTGCACAGCAACTTCAATCTGATGGCTGAGTTGGTCAAGGTGCGCGACGTGCTGCGCAAGGTCATCCCCGACGCGCCGCACGAAACGCTGCTCGTGCTCGACGGCACGACCGGCCAGAACGCCCTGACCCAGGCCAAGAAGTTCCAGGAAGCCATCGCCGTGACGGGTGTGGTCGTCACCAAGCTGGACAGCACGGCCAAAGGTGGGATGCTCTTCGCCATCCAGCAAGAACTGGGCCTGCCGGTGCACTACATCGGCATCGGCGAGTCCATGTACGATCTTGTCTTCTTCAACCCAACCGCCTTTGTGGACAGCCTGTTCGAGAACGGCAGCGAGGAGTAACCATCATGGAAGCGTTGATCAGCCAGCTTAACGAGATGCGCCAGACGGTCGAGCAGCTTATGGAGCGTCTTTGACATCGCGGCCCAGCAAACCGAGCTAACCGCCCTGGAAGAGCAGAGCGCCCAGCCTGACTTCTGGAACAATCCCGAAAGCGCGCAGCGGGTCATGCGCCAAGCGGCGCGCCTGCGCCGCAGCGTCCAGACCTGGCTGGATACGCGCCAGCGCGTCCGCGACGCCCTGGAACTGGCCGGGCTAGAGGACGAGAGTATGGCCGAGGAGCTTGCCGCCGAAGCGGACGCCCTCCAGACTATTGTGGACGGCCTGCTCTTCCGCGCCAAGCTGAGCGGCAAGTACGACGCCGAGGACGCTTACCTGGCCATCCACGCCGGCGCGGGCGGCACCGATGCCCAGGACTGGGCGGAGATGCTGCTGCGTATGTACCTGCGCTGGGCCGAGCGACGCGGCTTCAAGACGGAAATCGTCTCTGAGATGCCCGGCGACGAGGCCGGGATCAAGAGCGTCACCGTCTCCATTCAGGGCGATTACGTCTTCGGCTACCTGCGCTCGGAGCGCGGCGTGCATCGCCTGGTGCGCCTCAGCCCCTTCGACTCCAATCACCGTCGCCACACGTCTTTCTGCCTGGTCGAGGTCTGGCCGGACGTACAGGAAGACGTGGACATCGAGATTGACGAGAAAGACCTGCAGATAGACACCTTCCGCAGCAGCGGCGCGGGCGGCCAGAACGTCCAGAAGAACGAGACCGCCATCCGCATCACCCACCTGCCAACCGGTCTTGTCGTCAGTTGCCAGAACGAGCGCAGCCAGAGCCAGAACAAGGAGCGCGCGCTACAGGTGCTCAAGATGCGCCTGCTCGACCTGGAACGCCAGAAGCAGGAAGAGGAGTTCGCCGCGCTGAAGGGCGAGCACGTCAGCGCCGCCTGGGGTAACCAGATTCGCTCCTACGTGCTCCACCCTTACCAGTTGGTCAAAGACCTGCGCACCGACCACGAAACCGGCAACACCCAGGCCGTGCTCGATGGCGATCTGGACGCCTTCATGGAGGCGTATCTCGCCTCGCGCGTGCAGGCCGAGCGCTGATCGCGCCTCTGAACCGCTTCCCGTAGGGGCGTATTGCAATACGCCCCTACGAACATTGCTCTACTCGTCATCGGGCTGCGCGATCGGGCTTGCCTTCTCTCATCCTGCTTGCAGCCGCTGCGTGAAACAGGCTACACTACGCTTATCTGCCCTCTGTGCTCCGGTAACGCACACAGCGATCTGAGGCCCAGACCATGAGCGATCCCCGGCAGAACGTGGGCCAGCGGGGTGAGCACGCCGTCGCTGCACGGCTGCGCCGCGCCGGGTACACGCTGCTCGCCCGCAACTGGCGGCACAACGAGCTAGGTGAGCTGGATATTGTCGCCCGGCACGGTGACGAGATCGTTTTCGTCGAAGTGCGTACCCGCCGGGGCACGCTCGAACAGGCCCTGAGCGCCGCGCTGGAAAGCGTAGGCGACCGCAAGCGCGCCCGCCTGATCGCCCTGGCCCAGGCGTATCTCGACGCCCACGATCTGGCCGGCGTTCGCTGGCGGGTGGACGTGGCCGCGGTCGCCTGGGCGGGCGACACATGCGCCATCCAGATCGTCCCCAATGCCATCGAGTGGTGACGCCATGCCAGTAACTACAGCCAGCGCCGCCCCCCAGACCGCCCTCGCGCCCGCGCCAGACAGCGCCCCGCAGTCGCCTGCCCGCGCGCCGCTGATCGTCATCCTGGGGCCGACGGCAGTGGGCAAGACAGCGCTGGCCATCCGCGCGGCAAGCGCCTTGAACGGCGAGATCGTCAGCGCCGACAGCCGCCAGGTCTACCGCCACATGGACATTGGCACCGCCAAGCCAGCCCCCGACGAACTGGCGGCTGCCTCGCACCACCTGATTGACATCGTGACGCCCGACCAACCCTACTCGCTCGCCGAATACCAGCGCGCAGCCTACCGCGCCATTCAGGACATTCACGCGCGCGGGCGGCTCCCCTTGCTGGTGGGCGGCACCGGGCAGTACCTCACCGCTGTGCTCGAAGGCTGGGGCATCCCCGAAGTGCCGCCCGACCCGTCGCTGCGCGCTGAGCTAGAAGGGTTCGCTGCCGCGCAGGGGGCGCGGGCGCTGCACGACCGTCTGCGCGCTGTGGACCCCGCCGCCGCCGAACGCATTGACTACCGCAACGTCCGCCGTGTCGTGCGCGCGCTGGAGGTCTGCCTGCTCACCGGCACGCCGATCAGCGCCCTGCAACGCAAGACCCCGCCCCCCTACCGCGTCCTGCAGATCGGCCTCACCCTCCCGCGCGAAGCCCTCTACGAGCGCATTGACGCCCGCGTGGAGCGCATGATCGCCGCCGGGCTGGAGCGCGAAGTGCGCGCCCTGCTCGATGCGGGTTATACTTGGGACTGCCCGGCTATGTCCGGCCTGGGCTATGCGCAGTGGCAGCCGTACTTCGCCGGAGACGCCACACTCGACGAGGTGATTGGCGCGATCAAGCGCGAGACGCGGGCCTTCGTGCGCCGGCAACACACGTGGTTTCGTGGCCACGACACCGGCATCCACTGGCTGGACGCCGCGCAAACCGCGCCGGACGCCATCATTGACATGATGCGCACGTGGCTCGCGGATGAAGGAGCTTAGCCAGGGATGGCCTTTGAAGGGGTTCGCCAGCGAGTACCCTTGAGCCGCCGGGGATTGGCGGTCGTCCTGGCTGGCGCGGCGCTGCTGGCTGCGGCCATCTTCCCCCGCTACTATCCTAACGTGCGCAGCGGCCCGCGCTGCTCCGACCTCGCGCCCCCATTAGGCGGCAACAACCGCTCGGTGCTGGCTTTCAACAGCGATCAGCGCGGCGCGCTTGACCTTGAGCTGTCTCTCGAGAAGGAACGCTTCAGCAGCGGGGAGGCCGTCCGGCTGCGCCTAACCTTCATCAACGAAGACCAGGGGCCGATCATTCTGCATCTCAACCTGGACGAGCCGATCCTCACCGCCAACGAGACTGTCGCCGCCGTCACGCTTGAGATCACGCGCGTCGGCGGCGGCGCGCCCATCGCCGACCAGGGGCGCACCTACCAGCCGCCGGCCACGTTCAGCGACCCCGACACCCTGCACCTGCTCGGCTCGCGGGCGCGCTGCAGCGAGGAATACACGCTCAGCGCCACCGATCTGGCGGCCATCGGCGTGACCGAAGGCGAATACCGCATCCGCGCCCACTACCGCAACACCAGTCCCGGCGACCCGCGCCCCATCCAGCCGATTGACGCGACCGCCACCCCCTACCCGGAGTACGCGACGACGCAGGGCGTGTGGGTCGGGGAGGCGCGCTCCAACGAAGTGCGCTTCGCCATCGGCGGGGCCTTCGGCCCGTAAGCACATCCTCCCGCCGGGGGCGCTGCTCTGCCGCGACTCCGTAGGAGCGTATTGCGATACGCCCCTACGCGATCTCACCCTCGCTCGGCGCTACCCGTCCGCCGGGTGCTCGGCCAGTCCGCCCGCCAGCAGGTTGATCGCCAGCACGGTCGCGCTCAGCGCGACGCCGGGGGCCAGCGCCACCCAGGGCGCATTGCGGAACGCGGCGCGCCCGTCAGCCAGCATCACGCCCCACTCCGGCGCGGCGATGTCGCCCCCATAGCCGAGGAACATCAGCGCCGCCCCGTTGAGCAGTGCCCAACTGAGCGTCACGCCGGCGAAGGCCAGCAGCGGCGGGGCCGCCGTTGGGATAACGTGCCGCCACAGGATCGCGCGCGGTCCCGCGCCAAGCGCCCGCGCCGCCTCCACAAACGGCAGCGACCGCGCCTGGATCACCGCCGCGCGCGTCACGCGGGCGTAAGAAGGAATACCCGCGATGCCCACCGCCAGCGCCACCTGAACGGTGCCGCTCCCCAGCAGCGCGATCAGCGCCAGGGCCAGGATCAGGCTGGGGAAGGCCAGCAGCGCGTCCATCAGCATCATCAGGCTGGCGTCGAGCCAGCGCTCGCCGTAGCCCGCCGCGACACCAATGGCCAGCCCCGGCCCCAGGGCAATCAGAGCCGTCAGCAACGCGACGCCTAGCGTGCGCCGGCCCCCGTACAGCGTGCGACTGAACACGTCGCGCCCCAGCAGATCGGTGCCGAAATAATGCCCGGTCGAGGGCGGCACAAGTTGCTCCTCCGGCACGGCGCGGTGCGGGTCGTGAGTCGCCAGCCAGGGCGCGAGCACAGCCAGGGCGATCATCGCTGCCAGCAGCAACAGCGCCGCGTGCAGCCGCCTCCGCCGCCAGCCATTGACCATGCCGCTACCCCTCCACGCGCACGCGCGGGTCAGCCAGCGCGTAGAGGACATCGGCCAGCGCGTGAATCAGGCTGTAGGTCAGCGCGGTGAGCGTCACAAGGCTCTGGATTACCGGAAAATCGCGGTTGTCAATCGCCATCAGCAGCAGCCGCCCCAGCCCGCGCCGCACGAAGATCGACTCGGTGACCACCGTCCCGCCCAGCAGGAAGCCGAGTTGCAGCGCGATGACGGCGATGACCGGCAGCAGGCCCACGCGCAGGATGTGATCCGCGACATCCGCTTCGCCGAGGCCCTTCGCCCGCGCCGTGCGCACGAAGTCCTGGGCCGCCGTCCGGCGTATGCTGCGCGCCGTCACCTGGGCGATGCTGCCCGCCGTGTGAAAGCCCAACACCGCGGCTGGCAGGATGAGGTGACGTGGGTCGCCCCCGCCCACGCCGGGCAGCACCGCCAACACCACCGTGAATACATAGATGGCCAGCGTCGCCGTCCAATAGACCGGCATGGACAGCGCCAGCGCCGCCGCTCCTTCCGCCAGCCAGCGGGGAACGCGCCGGGGAGCCAGCCCGGCCACCAGACCAAGCGCCAGCCCCAGCGTCACGCCGACCAACAGGGCGCTCCCGGCCAGCGCCGCCGTCGGGCCGAGGTTCTGGCCGATCATCTGCACGACGGGCTGGCCCGTCACCAGGGACTCCCCCAGGTCACCGCGCGCAATCCCGCCCAGGTAGGCGGCGTACTGCTGCCAGAGCGGGTCAGCGAGGCCGAGCGACCTCCGCCGCGCCGCGACTTCAGCGGGCGACGCGCCGGCGCGAGTCAGCGTCGCGTCCACCGCGTCGCCGGGCAGCGCACGCAGCACCACGAAGGCGACGCTCAGCGCAATCCAGGCGACGGCCAGCGCCGCTCCCACCCGCTGAAGGATGAACTTGCCCATAGGCCAGGGATTGCGTCAGGGGCGCAATTGCAGGTTGCGCAGCAGGGGCCACCAGCCCTGGGCGCTGAAGATCACGCCGTCGAGCCGCGCCGTCGTGCCGTTGAGGTTGACGTACTCGCGGATGGGCAGCACCACCGCCTGCTCCATGATGCGCTGCTGCACCGACGAGTAGAGCGCCGCGCGCGTCCCTGCGTCCACCTGGCGCACGGCCTCGTGCAGCCAGCCGTCCAGTTCGGGGTCGCTGAAGCCAGACCAGTTGTTGGCCCCGTCGGTCATGTAGAACTGGTTCAGCAAGCTGGCCTCCACGCCGAAGTCGTAGAAGGCAATGAGGTTGAAGTCGCCCTCCAGCGCGTAGCTGCGCAGCGTGGGGAAGTCCGGCACGCGGATCAACTCAACCTCGATGCCGATATCGCGCCATTCGCTCTGGATCAGTTGGGCGACCTCCGGCGTCTGGTTCCACGAGGCGAAGACCATTGTCAGGCGCAGCGGCTCGCCATCCCGATCCCAGATGCCATCGCCGTCGCTGTCACCGTAACCCGCGCCTTGCAGCAGGCTCTGAGCGAAGGTGGGGTCGAAGGGGTAGAGCGCCTCAACCGCCGGATCGTAGAAGGGCGTCACGGCGGTCAGCGGCCCGTGCGCCACCGGCGACTGTCCCTGGAAAACCGCGTCCACGATCTCCGTGCGGTTCGTCGCGTAAAGCAGCGCCTGGCGCACGGCCAGTTCATCGGTGGGCGCGCGCTTCACGTTGAAGAAGAACTGCTGCGGCTGGCCGGGAATGGGCACCCGGAAGACTCGCAACTGCGTGTTGCCTAGCAGCAGTTCAACATCGGTCGGCAGTAGTTCACCGATCATCTGCACTTCGCCGCTCTCCAGGGCCAGGCTGCGCGTCGCCGGGTCGGTGTAGAAGCGAAACTCCACCGTATCCACAGACTGGTCAGTGGCCTCGGCGTAGAACACAGGCCCCCAGGCGTAGTCTGGATTGCGCCGCAGGATGATGCGGTCGCCAGGCACAACCTCCTCCAGCCGGTAGGGACCGGTGCCCACCTGGTGCCACTGGTAGGTGTTCTTCGAGTACTCGCGCAGCGCCGTTGGGCTGGCCATGCCCAGGTAGACCTGGCTCAGCCCGTCGAGCAGCGGCGCGTAGGGTTCGGACAGATGTAGCGCGATCGTGTAGTCGTCCACGATGGTGTAGCCCGTGTACGGGCCGAGCAGCGCCCGCGCCTTGCCCGACGCCAGTTCCGGGTCGGTGATGCGATCCAGGTTGGCGGCGACCGCCTGGGCGTTGAAGGGCGTGCCATCGTGGAAGGTCACGTCCCGGCGCAGCGTGAACGTCCAGCTCAGGCCGTCCGGGGCCATCTCCCACCGCTCGGCCAGGCCAGGAACAAAGTCCATTGTCTGCGGGTGGCGGTAGATCAGTGTATCGTAGACTGAGTAGAAGGGAATGCCTAGCTCGTTGGAGATATGGATGTGCGGGTCAAGCCCAGACGGGTTGAGCGTCAGCCCGTAGACGATGCGGTTCCCGTCGTCCTCGTCGTCCAGGCCCGCGCGCAGCGCCAGCAGCGCCACCAGTGCGCCCGCCAGACACAGGATGGCCATCAGCACGCCGAGAACGCCGAGGCTCACCGGCAGCCGCCGGCGCGTAGAAACAGGGGTCAGCACGTCAGCACCCTCACTCAGCTCGGTTCAGTTCAGGGACAAGACATCACCACAGAGGCGCAGAGAGCGTGGAGAAAACGGGAAAGGCAGACTCCCAGAAGTCTCCGAAGGCTTCGGAAGTCTTGTTCTTTCTGCGTCTCTGCGGTTCACGAATCTCGCTCCTTCGTACCATGCACCCCCAGCAGGTGCGTGCAGAACCTGTCAGGTAGGGGCGTTGTTCTGCTGCGCCCTCGTAGGGGTGTATGGCCATACGCCCCTACGAACTCACCTCGTCGCGTGTCAAACAAGTGGCTGACAACCTTTGCACGCACCACTCCCAGCAAGACGTTGGGCGCTCTTCCGGGGCTGCGGTAGAATCGCCGCGAGCACAAACGCCGCGAGTGTACCACCGGCCTGGGCCGCGATCCAAATCAAGGAGCACCGCCGTGTCGTTCGAGCCTGTTCTGCTGGCTCCCGAACCAGAAGTTGAGGAAATCTACCCCTACCGGCGTGTGTGGCGCACCGCCTGGTTGGAGGTGCTGGCGCTGTTCGGGGTGGCCCTCGCCCTGTACGCGCTCACCGAACTGTTCGGCATCCTGCCCGCTGACCTGCGCGACCCGCTGCTCCGGGTGGGCATGGCGCTGCTGCCGCTGGCGTTGTGGCTCGCCTTCTCCTGGGGCGGCGAGCGGCGCGCGCTGCGCCCGCGCCCCGACCTGCTGCGTGTGCTCGCCCTGGGCGCGCTGGTCGCCAACGCGGTCGCCGTGCCGCTTGAGGAGCACGTCTTCCTGCCGGAACGCTGGCTGCCGGGCGCGGGATTCGGCGGGCGCTTGCTCGGCTACGCGACGACGGTCGGCTTCACCGCTGAGTTCCTCAAGTATCTCGTGCTGCGCTACACGGTCTGGCCGCGCCACATCACACAGCGGCTCGACGGCATCGCCTACAGCCTGGCGGCCTCAGTCGGCTATGCGATCGTGCTCAACCTGCGCTTCGCCCTGTTCACCGACGCCACCCTGCTGGCAACCGCGCTGCGCGTGGTCAGCATCACCCTGCCCCATCTGGCGGTGGGAGCAGTCGTCGGCTTCTTCCTGGCTGAACTATGGATCGGGCGCACGGCCATCTTCTGGCTGCCAGCCGGCCTGGGAATCGCGGCTTTCATCAGCGGCGCGCATTACGCTTTCCGCGCCATCGCCATCACCGGCAGCCCCAGCGTTGCCGATACCGGCAGTTCACCCCTGCTGGGCCTGCTGCTGGCCTTTGGCCTTGTCGCCGTCTTGTTCGCCATCTTCGCCTTCCTCATCGCCAGCGCCGACGCCCGCGCGCAGGCGCTCAGCAGCCCCAGGCGCGCCCTATGACCGGCTTCATCACTTCCGACGACGCGCCTAGTCTGAGTTTCGTCCAGCGTTGGAACACCTACCTCGCCCTGCTGATGGCAGCGGGAATGCTGCTGCTGGGCATCACCCTGCGTGACTCGGCCCTCAGCGCCACCCAGACCTTCGAGGACCTGGAGGCGGGCGTCCGCGCGCAGTTACCCAGCGGGTGGCTGTTGGAGACGGGCGGCGAAGACTTCGTGGTGCGCGCCCAAGACCCCGATGCTCTGCCGTTCAAGACTACGCTGCAGATCGCGGTGCTGCCCATCGGCCCGGACGCCACGCCCAACACCGTGCTCGACCTGCTGACCATGCAGCGCGCGCCGCGCTTCTCGACCTACAAGGAGATCGCACGCAGCGACGAGACTCTGCGCGGCGACCCGGCCAAGCGCATGACCTACGCCTATACGCAGGACGAGCGCAACCCCTTCCAGGCCAGTGTGCCGCTCGTCGTCGAAGGTGTGGATGTGGTGGTGCTGCGGCGCGGGCAGGCGGTGATCATCACCTACCGCGAGGAGCGCACGGCCTTCGACGCCAACCTCTACCGCTTCGAGAACCTGTTGCAGACTGTGGAGATCTTCTGATGCCGCGCCGCTTCGCCTGGCTCGCCCTGGCGCTGAGCCTGATCGCCGTCCTGCTGGCCGAGGCTCTGGCCCCCTCGTTCAACGCGCCCGCTGTCGCCCAGGACGGTGACAACGAGGAGGTAGCGCCCCCGCCGCTTGTCGAGCTAAACGAGGACATCATCAAGCGGGCGACGGTGTTCATCATGCAGACCTACCAGAGCCGCGGCCAGCCGGTCATTTCCTGCATCGGATCGGGGACGCTGATCAGCGCCGACGGCTTGATCCTGACCAACGCCCACATCGCCCTGCCCAGCGAGACCTGCCGCTCCGACACCATCACCATTGCCATCACCGTGCGCCTGAACGAGCCGCCCATTCCCACCTACACCGCCGAAATCGTGGACGCCAGCCGCGGCCTGGACCTGGCCGTGCTGCGCATCACCGGCTACCTGGACGGACGCATCATCGAGCCGGGGACGCTCACCCTGCCCTTCGTCGAGCTAGGCGACTCGCTGCAGGTCGCGCTCGACGAGACGATCACCGTTGTCGGCTACCCGGACTTCGGCAACGCACCGGTAGAGGTCACGCGCGGCACGGTCAGCGGCTTCACCGCCGAGGCCCGCGCCGGCGACCGCGCCTGGATTCGCACGCGGGCGACCATCCCCGGCACCATGAGCGGCGGCGGGGCTTACAACCGCGACGGCAAGCTCATCGGCATCCCGACCATCGCGCCGGCGCGAGTCGGCGGGACAACTGTAGACTGCCGCATCATCCAGGACTCCAACGCCGACGGGCGCGCCGATGCCAGCGACCAGTGCGTGCCGGTCGGCGGGTTCATCAGCGCGCTGCGCCCGTCGCGGCTGGCGCGCGGCCTGGTGCGCGCGGCCACGCTCGGCATCCGCCAGGGCGACGAGTACCCGCGCCCGCCAGTCGCGCTGCCAACGGAATCGCCGCGCTTCAGCCGGCTCTTCTTCACCACGCGCATCAACGAGACCGGCGTGGCGACCAATGTCGTCACCGGCGTGCCCACTGGCACGACCAGCCTCTACCTGGTGTTCGACTATGACAACATGGTAGATGGGATGGTCTACGAGCTACGAGTCACGGTGGACGATGTGCCCAACGCCACTTACAGCCTGCCCCCCACCACCTGGAGCGGCGGCAGGCGCGGCACGTGGTACATTGGCAGTTCCGGCACGCCCTGGGAAAACGGTCTCTACAACTTCCGCCTGTTCATCGAAGGCCGTGAGTCGGCCAGCCAGAGCCTCATCATCGGCGGCGGCCCGCGCGAGACTCCGCAGTTCACCGATGTGGTCTTCGGCTTCCTGAACCCCGACGGCAACCTGGTCGGCACCGGCTACCTGCTGCCGGAGGGCAGCGCCATCCAGGCCCGCTTCAACTATCGCAACATGACGCCGGGCATCTCGTGGAGCTACATCTGGTATTTCGAGCGATCCGAGCTTCTGCGTGACACGCAAGCCTGGGAAGGCGAGACGCAGGGCGTGTGGATCATGCCCGCAGCCGGCGAGTTTATGCCCGGCCAGTACCGGTTGGAGCTATACATCGAGAACGCGCTCAGCGCGACCGCCGATTTCGTTGTCGCGGGCGGCGCTCAGGCGACCGGCACCCTCATCTTCAGCAACTTCCGCTTCACCAACGAGCAGATCAGCGGCGTGCCCACCGGTTCCATCCGCAGCGAGTTTCCCGCCGGGGTCGAGCAGCTTTACGCCTTCTTCAACTGGCGATTGCTCGCGCCTGGCACGCCCTGGACTCGCCGCTGGCTGGTGGACGGTGATGTGCTGTTCGAGGTCACAGAGCCGTGGAACGCCCCGTCTGAGGGCGAGGACTTCTTCCTCGGCCTGGACAGCCTGGCCGCCCTGCCCGATGGCACCTATGGTGTGGAAATCCTGATCAGCAACATCTCAGTGGGCACCGTCGCGGCCAAAGTGGGCCTGGGTCAGCTTCCGGTCGGCGTTTTCGCCAGCGCCGCCGGCGTGCAGATAAGCGGGCGCATCACCGACGCCGAGACCGGCCAGGGCATTCCGGGGGCGATGTTCCTCGTGCTGCAATCCGAGTTCAGTGTGGAGGATTTTCTGTGGACACAGAGCCAGGTGCTCGGCGTTTCGCTGGCCGATAGCGAAGGGCGCTTCCTGGTCTCCAGTCTGCTGCCGCGCGGCACCGATGAAGACCCCCTGCTCTACAGCGTGCTGGTGCGCGCCGAAGGCTACCTGCCGGTCAGCGCCGACGGCATCATCGTCGGGGAGAGCACCGTGAGTCCGGTGACCATCAACGTCGAGCTATCACGCAACTGACGCCCACGCCGGACACCCCAGGCAGGCAGGCGCATCACCTGCGGGCAAAGCCTCACCGCAGAAACCCTCGCCCCTATCGAGAGATGTCCCCTGCGCCAGAGCGACTTGACGAGACAGAAATCCGCCAGTTTAATTAGGCCATGAGCCGATCACATCGCCGAGGGGTTCCGGTCGCACGGCGCACAGCGTGCGGGTGTGTGCAAAGGTTGTCAGTGATACGTGTGAACGCTGACAGTAGCCTCACCCCCAGCCTCGCTGTGCTCGGCGTGCCCCCTCCACGACGTGGAGAGGGGGCGGCGAGGCGCGTTAGCGCCGAGCGGGGATGAGGCTATCGCCGGGCTTGAGGTACGCCGCGAGTGTCGCTATACTCCTAATAAATTATGATGGGGATCACCCTGAGGTGGGTGCCCACCGGCCCCGGCGAGCCACCATTGGCAAGGAAGAGTGCTATGTCAA
>Ga0334890_1004500_pt1 | contig 12757 bp, 13 predicted proteins | sample GraSluR1_MG_3_FD_207220 | JGI IMG/M metagenome (GOLD analysis project Ga0334890, IMG submission 207220) | Sludge microbial communities from methane-producing bioreactor in Wageningen University, Netherlands - Granular Sludge_31_08-R1 | ecosystem: Engineered > Bioreactor > Anaerobic >... | reverse complement strand
GCGCTTGGGAGCGCGAGAGGAATTCAATCGGCGCAACTGTGAGGTGGAGATTCAACAAAGATAACGCAAGACAGAAACTACGAAGGCATTACATTAATTTGCAGAATTAATGTTACAGAGCACTAGTCATGGACCGTGACGAGAATGCGGCGATAAACATTTTGAGACTGGGGCTACAGTCTATGCCAAAAGCTAGAAGCCCCGCCCTCCAGGCGGGGAGTAGTCACATAGATTAGTTTAAGATGCTTGATGCGATCTGGTTTGTCGAGTTTTCGGGAGAGCGCGTGGATGTGGATTGAGTGAAATCCGTCCCAAAGCCGCTCAGTCGCTCATGCAATACGCTGCTCATGTCACCTCTTTTCAGCGAATATACGCCGCTCTCGAAGACGTCATACATCTGTATCTCGTCACCCTCAAGGCTCGTCAAGAAGGCCATATATATCGCATCTTGGCCCTTAGGCAGGAGGATTACTGTCACCAGTGTGCGGCCATCGTCATTCCTGAGCCTGTATACGAATTGTGCGATCTTCTCCTCTCTTCCTGGAGATCTGATGCTGAGAGTACCCCAACGCCAGATGCTGCAGAGGGGAAATTCGGCCATCATCGGCAGCTTCGATTCAGAAAACTCGAATACGAACTGCGTATCCCCATAAGGACCGTATCCAGCCCATCTTCCCAAAATATCCCTCGGGGAGATCGGAGGATTCAAAGCTGGCTGGCCTGCGACGTCTATGCCTCTCAGAGTGATGTTACCGTTGCCGGAGAGATCTTCCACATACAGCCCTATCATGTATCTCCCCTCTTCCAGGGGTCGCGGCTCTAACCATATGCCACAATCTTCGAAGATCAACCCTTCCAGCTCCACGACCTTTATCTCATCGTTCTCATCTAGATTGATCGATTCGGGCACGAAAATGTCGCCAGCTTGTGGCAGGAATTCGCTTATCAGAATATCATCGACCCTCAATGCTGATTCCATCTTCCCGGTCATGTAATTGAATTTGAGCCTGGAAGAGAAAGGTTCGGTCTCATTCTTCCTCTGGTACTTGCCGTCAACGGTAAAATAGTAATCTTGCATACCATAGGGATAAGCCGGCGCAACGACCGATTTTTCACCGTTTGTCAACACATCTATAACCGGTGCCCAAGTGAAGTCGATGTTGTTTCTGCCGTCAACGAACTCTGGAAGCTTGCGGCTGCCGATATAGTCCATGTAATATCTTGAGACTTGATGTTCATTCAACATGACCAATTCTTCGCCTTCAAACTTTCCTATTATCCTGGACATGTAAGCAATATTGTTACCGGTGGCGTTGCCTAAGATACGAGCCGGATGAGTTATATTGCATGGTTGCGGTCCGATGTAGTCAATATCTATAGCCGGTGGGATCTTATCGGTCTCTTCTGCAGCGATATATCTGCGCAAGAGCCCATCCCAGCCTGAATCTCTTGCAAATCCTGAAAAAACTGGATAGTAATCTCGATAATCTCTAAAGAGCTCTTCATCTTCAGGGAAGTAGACCGACATGCCATGAGCAAAGGGATGCGCATTTCCATGATACTCCGCGATGATCGCAGAGCTTATGGATCTCTTCAGATCGTCTACCGCATCAATTATTTCTGCGTCGATTTTACTTAGCCCTAATAGGTCGGCGAAATCGAAGAGGTCGTAGTAGTTCGAATCCAGCTTGAATTGAGCCAGCCCCCCCGATCTGAACAAGGCTTCCGAGAAACTGAGGCTGGTTCCGATCTGGGGCCAGACTTGATCCATGCGCTCACCGAGCACATCAGATAGAAGAGCAGTTGCATTGATCACCTCGGGCATCTTCTCCAGGTCGTAGGCCGCCAGGGTTACGAACGGATTGGGGATCTCTTTGGTGTAAAAATCCTGATAAGAGGCCACGATGGATTTAGCCAGTTCCCTCTCATCCATCTCTGGATTATCCTCGAGTTGGGACAAGGGTTTGCTAAAATCGATGCCGTAGTAAGGAACTACATCCTCGGAAGCGATCATTACTTTTGCATACGGCGTTATCTCGTAGGCCACATCGATCAGGCTCATGAGGCATTCATCAAATATCAACAGATCCAGCTTCTTTTCGCCTTCAAATCCTGATGCTTTCAGGGCATCTGACAACGACTCCAGAGTAAGATATGTATTCGAGGTATCATCGCAGGTGTGCAGCACCCAGCCTGCACCATGATTCCATAATGATAGAGCGTACCTATCAGCTGGATAATTTTGTTTAGTCCAATTGATGAAATCCACCAGGGAATTCTTATCCCCCATATCTATTTCGCCCAAATCCTCTAACTCCTGGGACCCGACTTCCTCCTCATCGTAATCCTTGGATACGAGGAACCTCTTAGTTCCCGTCCAATCGCCGTTGCTCGGATCATATCCGGGAATCCGGTCCCATTGCACAACTATTTTTATGCTCTCGCTCGAGCCCACTCGCTCCAACTGGTTCATGTTTATAATAGATGCCCCTTCCAGATTGTTGTCAGCGGCCATATAGATCATGATCACCCATTTTGACCTGTCAGGGACCTGCTCATCGCCGCAGACCCCGGCATCGGCTGCCAGTAGCAAAAAGGTAATGATCGCCGCAAGTACCGCAAATCGAGCAGCTTTCATCTTTGACATATCTATCACATCGGGATTTCAAACTATATTGGCATTATATGATATTTAATCATTATGACTGAAAAATGACAAAAATTTATAATGATGTTTTGTGTCGCTACTTTTCGTTCCTTAATATACACAGCATCGGATGGTAAAATTTTCATATCGACCTCTATGTGCACTTAACGGTCGATCTTAATCTCGGGATTCTTTGACCTTTTCGAGCATTTCTTCTGCTTAGCGGTTTTTGGCGATTTTTCCATTGGTGGTACATTTGGAGGTATCTTGGGCTTTCCCTCTTCTCCCTTGAGATGCGCGATCTCATCTTTCAATAGCTGATTTTGCCTACTTAGAAGCTGATTTTCCTGGGCTAGCAACTCTATCCTGTTGAGGAGTAGTAAGAATAGCTTCTTAAGTAGCTCTTTGTCATCGAAGTCGATTCTTTCTACATCGAGAGATAGGATCTCCCTTTCTGTTGTCTCCCTCACAAAAATATCCATTTAGTTCTTTGTATTTATAATTATCCACGCATGGTCCATCTGGCCCATCACAACACATTATTGAGCATATTCAATAATCCGACTAAATCTAATGGAAAACTTTATATGATAATGATTAGTAATTATAGATCTGTTGCCAAATTGAACTGAGATTGAGTTGTTGTATTAGATGACTCCAACACGTCAGGAGGTCCTTTGGGTATCTACTGGGTCAATAATATGAGCCAAAAGCCATTGGATTTCCATAGGGGGACGCAATTCGATAGATCTATCTCGATCAGAAGCTGTAAACATTAGCCACGGGGGTTTTGTATGAGAAGTTGTATGGCATTATTGCTGGTGGCATCATTGCTGATGATGGTGGCTGCAGCGGATGAAGAATTAGTGACTGCTGGACCGTTTCAGGTATCTTTTGATATGGGGGCCAGCAGTCCGTATCAGCTAGAAGTGAACCAATCCCTAGCCAATGCAGGTATCTTGAGCATCTCTATCTTTGACCAGCAGAACTTTGCGTATATAAGCGGATATACTACGGATAGACAATTAGTACTCAGCGCTTATGACCTGAGATCTTGGCTGAATGAGTCCTTCAATGATATCTTCGTTGATATATTTGAAGATCCGCCAGAGAGTGCGGTTAAGTATTATACCCGGGACATCGATGGTCAAGGAGGACTTCTAGGGGTACTCGATCTCCAAAATGCACGCTTCTTCATGGCAGCCTACTGCAAGAATTTCGGTGATAAAGGAAGCGTCATTGTCGAGATGGGTTCGTTTTACCCATGGGACCGAGAAACGGAAAGCTTGCTGAATAGCATAGTATTGGAGTATTCTCCTGGAGTTTCGACCAGTCCATTTGGTACTCCGATTGGCGCAGAAGAGGATTTTGGCACCCTCCTCGACAGGTCGATCCAGGATGACATATCTCAGTACAATATTTCTTCAAAGGAGGTCCGCGGCGCACATCTTCTAGCCAATATCACAGACTCTGTGTAAAATTAGGTTCAGTATAAAAAATCCGACGGCCTGGGAGTTTAGCCCAACTCATTTTTTTTATTTGAATCCTCGCATCATCCGCTCCTCCTCCCAGAGCTTCTTCTCCTCCTTCTCTTTCTTACTTCTGCTCGAGACGAAGACGAGGGCCGCAACGACGATCGATCCAAAGAAGGCAGCGAAGGATATCAATATTGCTGATATTATCTTCATCATGAATTCATGGCCGACCGCCAGAACAACCTCGGGCCCCTCCGATCCCGGGGAGTACTGGGTTGTCATTCTATAGGTTCCAGGATGATCGACTTTGAATGTCGCGATCGACCTGCCGGAGCGCCCGCCGATAGAGTAGGTGGAGCTCCCCATCGGAGGCTGGAGATCAACTCTTTCGCCGGAGGATAGGTCCACTATATTGATCTCCAGCCCTGAGGGGAAGGTCTCCCCCGTCGAATAGAGCCTATTTTCGAAGAAGCTCACGTTCTCGTAGAAGATCGTATAATCTCCGGCCTCCTCGAGGTCGAGGTCCATAGTCCCGGGAGCTATCACTTGGATAAGCTCTTCGCCGATCCCTGAAATGCTCGAAAAGATCGTCCAGCCGAAGATCAAAAGCCCAGCTGTCACTATCAGCAGAGGAAGCACCAGATCTCTTCGGTTCCGAGAGGCGAACAACTCTCCGATCTTTCCCATCAATATGGAGGTTGTCACCATTCTATAAACATATTTGGATTCGACGGCCTTCTCCGGCCTGCAAGATGGCAATATCAGGGCCCTTCTCTCCCAGTATTTAACTCGCGGATTGCGAAAGGGCGGAGCGGGAAGGCCCCACCCTTCAGGGTGGGGATGAAAGCGGAGCCCTTTGCCCACGGATCCGTCTATGGATAACTATTTAAGCAATGCAGACAACCTATGTTTAAATGCTTAAAGCTTACAAGTTCAGGCTCTTTCCAACAAAAACACAGAGAAGCAAGATGGAGCGAACGCTGGACTTGTGCAGATGGGTCTACAATCAAACCCTAGCATATCGGAAAGATGCGTGGGAGAAGGAAGGCAGATCAACCTCAAAATATGAAACCAACAACCTTCTACCCAATTGGAAGGTTGAGAAGCCAGATCTTAATGAGGTATTTTCCCAGGTTCTTCAGAACACTCAGGAGAGAGTAGATCTTGCCCTGAAAGCCTTCTTCCGCAGAGTTAAGGCCGGAGAGAAACCCGGCTATCCCAGGTTCCGAGGAAGTGGGTGGTATGATTCGTTCACCTATCCTCAATTTGGTTTCAAGCTGCTCTGCAGCAAGCTTCGACTCTCTAAGATCGGAGATATCAAGATCAAGCTCCACAGACCCATCGAAGGTAAGATCAAGAGGTTAACCGTTCGGAGATCTTCGACCGGAAAATGGTTTGCCTGCTTCTCCGTGGAGATCGACGATCCGCCTAAGCCTCCGTGGAAAGACGGATTATCGGTAGGCATTGACGTAGGGCTCGAAAGTTTCGCTACGATTTCCAACGGAGAGAAGATCGGTAACCCCCGGTTCTTCAGATCTGATGAGAAGGCATTGGCCAAAGCTCAGAGAAGGCTATCAAAATGCGCCAAAGGAACTTCACAGAGAAGTGCAGCCGTTAAGGTAGTACAGCGTGTTCACGAAAGGATCGCTAACAGAAGATACAATTTCGCTCATCAGATGAGCAATCAGTTAGTCTCGAAATATGGGCTGATTGTTTTCGAAGATCTAAATATCAAGAACATGCTCAAAAACCACTGCGTAGCTAAAAGCATATCTGACGCTGCTTGGAGAATGCTAGTAACAACCACATCATACAAGGCTGAGAGTGCCGGTTCGAAGGTGGTACTGGTAGATCCCAGGAATACGAGTCAGTTATGCTCTAGGTGTGGAGTGAAGGTTCCGAAGTCACTATCGGATCGTGTCCATGAATGTACTCAGTGTGGGCTTGTCATGGACCGTGACGAGAATGCAGCGATCAACATCCTGAGATTGGGGATGCAATCTCTTCGCAAAAGCGATAGAAGCCCCTCCCTTTAGGGAGGGGAGCATTCACTATGGTAGACTCTATTGTTGCGGGAGCACGATTCCCAGGCGACGCTTGCATCCACCATAGTGCCCGATGTCCTGCGAGGCCGAGCTCGACCTCGCTCGTATAAGCCTTTAAGGGGCCGGGCGAAGGCAGGAAATTCGAGCTCTTGCTGAGAATGATGCTGCGTAGGATCTTCATCCTCAGATCGCTCCGCTAAAGAAGGAGCATCTATTGATGGATTTGAAGATACGGTGCCACGCCTGGATTATTTTTCAAATTCCCATCTGAGAGGTTGAAACTATGTATTGATATGCAAAAGTTATAAATACAACATATGCATACATATGCATTGGTTATCCGCATGAAACTAAGACAAGTTTTGTTCTTGGTTCTTGTGATCTTCGCCCTAGTAGCCAACCCCGCGTCGGCTAAGAGCGATAATGCACAAGGAAACGGACCCGATGGAAACGGTCCACCGGGACAGATGCCGAAGGATGACGAACAACGCCCAGGGAATGGGTATGGAGATGAGAATCACATCCATACCGGCCCACCCGGACAGAGTGAGGCTGCCTAAAAGGTAGGGCCTCATTCTCATGTATTTTTCGCGTCGAATTCTTATACAATCATACTATTTTTTGCTTAACTTAAAAATTATTATACAATTTTTATCGTTGGGGTAAGGGTTTGAGGAAACCTAGACTTTTCAGGATGCTACACCCCAATGATAAAATTTATAGGAAAAATTTAAATTGTAGTGAGTCGAAAATGCTATCATCTTAGAACTGGGTGGGATTGACATTGAGAATTATATCGCTATTGGGGCTCGTCGTGGCGGTGGCCCTTGCGGTAACGGCGGGGACGGGCTTAGGGGCTGATATGGTGGTGGAGAAGAGCCCGAGCTCACTGAAAATCCCCTTGGATCCATCGATAGGAAGAAGGCTCACCATCGCTGAGCCGATTCAAGGGGAGACCGAGAGGGACACGGGTCATAATCTCGTCGGAAACCTGGAGGACGTGAGGACGGTCGTTGTGACTGATGCTGGCGAGCAAGAGACGAATCTGAGGGGTATGATAGCCTTTTCAGCGACGCCAGGGGAAGGGGGAGATCTTAAGCTGGTTTTGACGAGGCTCAACCTGGTATCAAAGGAGGGAGTTCGCACAGCGAAAGGCGATTCTGGAGTTATTGGCCTCAGTCTGGTCGCTCCTGAGTATGGTAGTTCTTACGACTCCAGGAAGGGAACTTTATCGACGGAGTTCGAGTCGACTCTTCACTATGCCCTGATAGACGACATCATGGGCTTTGTTCCCAGCAAGTCCGAAGAGGGAGACCAGTTCTTCTCATACACCGAGACGATGGCAGGCAAGATCGAGGGCCGTCTTCCTGAGGGGATGAAGGCGACAGACGGGGGCGAAGTCCACCTGAATGCTGAGATCCGTCTCGATCTTGAGAAGTCTGTAGTGGGCTCTATCCGGAGCATGCTGGTATACATCGACGCGTCGAAGTTGTGGTGGTACGTGCGTACCAGTCCATCCGACGTACTTCTAGTCCAGCCCGTCTTCATAGGTACCGGCCCTTCGGACCCGTCGGCCACAGGAACCGTCTTCGATACGCTTCTCGAAAGGTCGGCTGAGATCTGGGATCGGTGCGGTTCTGTCCGGTGCATATCCATCATGTCGAAGACCCCGATATATATCAACAACAACGCCTACCGGGTAATAGACGAGACTGAGGCCGCTTCGCTCCGGGCGATGGTGAACGAACCCGACGCCGTGGAAGTCTTCGTGGTGGAGCGGTGGGACCCCTACTTCGACGGCGGAGGGGCATGCTGGAGCAGCGGGACCGCCTCTGCCAAGATTGTGACCTGTGATCAGCAGCTGGCCATTCCCTGTCCGATGCCCTCGGGGCTTTGGGGATGCTCGGCCGGTGAGGGTGGGTCATGCGGTGCTGTTAACTATTACCATCTAGCTCACGAGCTGGGCCACGCCTTGAACCTGCTCCACCCGGGCGATTATCGGGCTGGTATGGTGGCTGGATCGTCAGGCTCTATTTTGGAGCCGAGTGGCTTCTGCCGCGACAACCCTGCCGTCCAGAGTGCCAAGAACTGCCGCAGCGCGTCTAGCCCTCTAATATATTCAGGGAGAGCCTCCTGCACTGGAAGCCCAGACATCATGGACTGATGGCCGAAGGCTGCCAGCTTGAAGATCAGCAGGCAGCCATCTTCGCTTTTTTTTATCTGTATTCAAGATTACAGGAACGCATACGGAGGATCCGTCCAGGATTCGATATTAAGGTACTTCAACCTCCCCCTTCTCCTGGCAGCTTCCTCACCTTCAAAGCGCAGTTGGATCAAAAGTTATATATTCATAGGAAATTCATTAAGTTAGGGGTTATTGTCAACTACCCCTCCCTGAAGGGAGGGGTTTTAATTCCGGTTATGCTGGACTAAATTCGGCTGGTTGACAGGGCAGCCTACTCAGGCAAGCTATACCCGCCTGAGCAATGTTGCGCGAAGCATTGAGGTCAGCATGGAGTTCAAAACCGCATTTACGGCAACGGAAAGCAGGACCGTCTCGGTTCCCCTTATAGACGTGCTCACATTTAGAGCACTTCTGCGAAGTGTACCGAGCGTCTACAAGAAGCAGATGTTTCCCGAGAGCTTCGGCCTTGTACTGGAGGAACTTTTCAAACTGGTTAAACGACCAGCTATTAAGCTTCCGGCTGAACTGCTTACCTCTTCGCTTCTGGACTCGGATTTTGCTCAAGTCTTCGAGAGCAAACACCGTAAAATCCGAGTTTGCGATCTGCTTCGATATGCAATGGTTCACATCAGTCACAAACCGTTTTTCCTTGCCGGAGAGACGCCTGAGTTTGCGTTTAGCCGACTTGGTGCCTTTAGACTGCAACTCTTTCCGAAGGTAAGCAAACTTGGATCTGGTGTTTTTAACCTTCTTCGAGTTGTAAAACTTGTTGTCGGAGCAGACAGCGATGTTCACGATACCTCGATCAATCCCGAGAACTTGGAGATCCGTCGTTGGATCGGGATCGTTGTGTTCAAGGGACACGTGCAGATAGAACGTTTCTGCTCGCTGATCATAGGATATCGTGGACGATTTGATCTTCCATGTAAGATAGTCTCGATAGTTTCGAGGTATAAAGAACGCGGCTTTGATTCGGCCTTTGGTCGATGCAATCGTAGCAATGCCATGGACGAGGTTCACGGTGATTACTCGCTGGTTATACCTCATAGCAGCGAGCGGCTTCCGTTCTGGAAGTGTCTTGCATTTCATGGCTTTCAGAGCTTCGCAAGCGCAATCTCTTGCTCCCTGTACCAAGGACGATGGAAGATCAGGAATGCTTTGACGGACAAGCTTGTAGGTTGCATTGTGGTTGTCAATTTTGTTCCAAGATTTGTTCTTGAATCCCCACCGGTCGGACTCAGAGAACGCCTTGGTAAAAGCCTTCATGGTCTCAAGAAGAGATCTCCGATCAGCTTCAAAGAGTCTAAGCTTGAATGTTACCATCCTAAGCGCGTTCATATGGCAGATGGTTACATGAAATATAGTTATCGGTCAGCAAGCACGCGCCTCCTCCCCACCATCAAGGATGGGGTCTCCGGCGCTGAGGTGTTAAAATGAATCTTAAGCTGGATCGTGAAAATTGTCCACCGAATTTGTTTAGCGTCGCTCGCCTAACGATAGCGCTATTGGCCGCGGTGGGTCTATGTCTCGCGTCTCCTCAGGGTGAGGACGAAGTGAGCTTGTCCATAATCTCAGAGGACGAAGCGTCCCAGATGATCAAAGGCTCCCTCATCAAGAATCTGACCGAGAGTTCTCGTCTGGAGATGGGGTTACGAGTCAATCAGTACCCAGAGTTGCTGGATTCTGGTACCATGGTGAGAGAGGCAAACCCGGATGAACTTGAACCATCTAGAGTCCTGTTCTGCCGGAATGCCAGCTGGCTCTTCTTCATAGACCTAGCCCCAGGAGCTCATTTCGCTCATCCGGTGATAATTGCGGTCCTCGATGCCCTCACCGGAGATATCCAGTACATGGATGGCCAATGGTGGCCGGTCATCATCAAGCCAGCCTTCGATAGCGAGACGAAGAGGCGGGACCCAGAAACGATCATCTTTGAGAAGGTGCCGAACATTTAAGAAAATGCAATAGGAGCTGGATGATGGTCACCTTCAGATCTTTCCATCTATGTCAGGCGGAATGACCTTCTTCGGTTCCCATCTAGCATTAAGGGAGGTCTTTATGAGATCAAATCAATTTCAGAAGTTCTCTCTAACCTCAAACCAAGTAGTGACCATTTATATAGTGCTCCTCTTATCGTCAGGCTTATCCCTGGCCGCATCGTCGGGATCGATGGATGTCTCTGAGGGGTCGGCCGCCGTCCTCAAGACCAGCCCGATGATGAAGAGGGCCGAGCTGATTCAGACAGTTCCTGCCGTTAGCAGCATGGAGCTACTGAACCGGGAGACCGCTGCCAGACTGGTCCAAGACGCCGTCGTCACTCCTCTCTGGGAACGGGCTGACCAGAGCAAGGGGCTGAGGGTGGTGCAGCACAGCGAGATGGTGGCCAAAGGGGCCGTGATAGAACCTGCTGTGACCCCGCTGGGCGAGGCCAAAAGAAGGATGGTAGCTCAGAATCAGAGCTGGCTGTTCATGATCGACGAGATGCCGGGAGCCCACTTCGCTCATCCGGTCAAGCTGGTTTTAATGGACGCGGCCACTGGGGAAAAGCAGGAGATGGAGACCGACTGGTGGCCAAAGGTCAATGATGTACAACTTTTCGAGACGGTGAGAAAGCGAACAGATCCAAAGGTTACAATCTTTTACAGAGAACCCATAGCTGAGGTGAGGCTCACCACTTCTTCAGGGGTATTGGGTCAGCTGGGGAACATCAAGCCGTTGGTCAAATGTGACGTCTGGGCGGTTCTGGTCTGCGGCTACAACGACTTGCCCGACAGTTTCGATGAGGACACCAACGGGATGTATGCTGTTCTAAGAACTTTGGGAGTACCTGATGACCGCATATTCTATCTCAGTCCCCATGCAGGTCATACAGGTGTGGACAGGCAGACGAGCAGGACCAACGTGCAATGGGCCATCAATGAGGTGGCTGCCCGATCCGATGCCAAGGATAAGGTGCTGTTCCTCTACAGCTCCCATGGCAACGTCAACTTTGTATCCTGCGTACCAGACATCCCGGACGGTGGTATCATAACTGCCAATGAGATGGACAACTGGCTGGACGCCATCAGCTGCAAGGAGATGGCGATAATCATAGAGGCTTGTCATAGTGGGAGCTTTATCGGCAAGTACAAGGACGGAACCTACGTATTCGCAGAGAACGAGCTGACTGGTGACGGTGAAACCAACCGAATCGTCTTCACCTCGGCATCCTCCGACACCTCCTCATGGCCCGACATTGACGGTGATTCGGATCCAAATCCTGCGGATACCGGAAGCGAGAGCATATACGGCTACATAATGGCTTTCGGCATAGCTTCAGCGGATTCTAATGGAGATGGCAGGATCTCCTTTGGCGAGGCTCACCAATATGCCTGGAACAGTGATGTCACTCGCATCCTAGGCTGGAATGTGCCCCAACTGATCGAGAGCGGCTTGAACAAGGCCAACGTCTATCACCAGTGTCTCCAATACGAATGTTACTCCAACCTTCCGAGTCCTGGGCTGACCCTGGCCGGAACCGAGGACTATACCGCCGGCGGCGGAGAGTATACCAGGTATCTGCTCTCAGTAACCAACTGGAACGCCTATCCTGGAGAACTCTTTGAATCTGCTCCGGATCTGCCACCCTGCGGCCTGAACACGGAGTCCTCTCGGATGTGGGTGGACATCTACGATGCCAGTGGAAAACGACTCTACGGTTTCTGCGCTCTCTCGTCCCCTTCAGATCTGCAGAACCTTTGGTTTGCCGTGAAGAAGGGTGAAACACCACCGAAGAGCGTATTTGTGGTGCTGAAAGACCGGCGATGCAATGAGGATTTCACGTCAAACCAAGTCACGATTGGACCAAAGATCATGGTTATGGCTCCCATGAATATGACCGCGGTCCAGATAAAGGAACCCATGAGGGTTGTAGGCAAGGTGCTTCTATGAGCGAGAGCTCGTCCCCAAGGACTTGATTCGAAAAGATGGTCGGCTGGACCAAAGCCAGTCGATCCCCCGTCTCCTCTTTTTTCAGCGGTAAATAACATCAATGGCATCTCTTATAGCCGTCGCTCAGCTTCTCCCTCAGCCGACGAGATCGTAATGTCTGTACCCGTCGCCGCCGATCCGGAGGAGGGCGAACTCCCCCTCCGGGGGGATGACGCTCTCCCGCCGCTTGCCATCGTGGAGGTGCTCGTACACCTCAAGGCCGATCTCCACCCGATCCTCGAGCCGTTCTAGGATGCGGCCCCTGGCCAGGGACCGGACGCCCTCTCCGACCACCCCAGAGAAGAAGGTAGCAGAGCAGCCGCTCCCGTAGGAGCCGAGGCCGATCCGCGCCCCCGGAGTGAGGAGGTCCTGCGCCAGGAGGCTCGCCAGGCCCAGGTAGATCGAGCCGGTGTAGATGTTTCCGACGGCCGAGGAG
>Ga0334890_1004495_pt1 | contig 12766 bp, 11 predicted proteins | sample GraSluR1_MG_3_FD_207220 | JGI IMG/M metagenome (GOLD analysis project Ga0334890, IMG submission 207220) | Sludge microbial communities from methane-producing bioreactor in Wageningen University, Netherlands - Granular Sludge_31_08-R1 | ecosystem: Engineered > Bioreactor > Anaerobic >... | reverse complement strand
ACCTTAAGCCCCTATCCGAGCATGGACCTGCTGATCGTCCTTTACCGCAATTTTGCAATGGTCACCCGCGTGATCTCCATGTATCGCAGCCGACCGGCATGGCGTGAGCAGTTCATGATCCTGCGCGATATTCTGGTTGTGGTTGCAACAGTCAACTTCATCAACCTGAACCGCAAATTGCTGGAAAACCTGTTTTCACAGATCCCGGTGGTCGGACGCTTTATTGACGACATCGGCCAGGGCGTCGGCGCCGGCATTCTCACCTCCGTGGCAGGACACGCAGCCATTGACCGTTGCGCCGCATTCAAGGGGTGGGACCGCGAAGCGGAAGCCGCTTCGCTCGCGGCACGAGCTACCCGGTTTCTCGTGGATGTGCGTCAGTTATTCACCCACGACCTGCTGCCTGAACTGAAGAGTCGTATCCGGGCAGACGTGCCCGAAGAAATAATCAAGGAACCCGGGTTCTGGGATTCCATCGAGCGGGGGATCAACTCCGCGGTAGACCTGACCGGAAAAGCGTGGGACAGCTTTGTCCGCAAACCCGTGGTCGCGAGCGCTCAAGGAGTAGCCATGGCGGGCGGTGCGTTGGTGCGGGGAGGTTCTTCGGTTGCGCGTGCGTCTGCGCGGCATACGAGGACGGCCTATCATGGATTCAGTCGCGCAATTGGAACTTTTGCGGAACGTATTCGATACACATTTATCGGTCGGCGCATGAAATAACGACCAGGAAGAATCAGTTCATGATCAGAAGTCCCAAAAAACACCTGCTTCCCAGCTCACCGGTTCCCGTCCCCTTCGGCGCGCAAATCGTCAAGCAAGGAGTGCAATTCACCGTTTGCAGCCGTCACGCCAAGCGGGTGTGGCTGATGTTGTTCGACACCCATGACGCCGCGACCCCAATTGAGGAAATCGAACTGACCCCCGGGCAAAATCGAATCGGCGATATTTGGCACGTTCACGTGGATAACGCGCGGGAAGGCCAGTTCTACTTGTACCGCATGGAGGGGGAAACACCGGAAGGAGTTCCGAACTTTTTCGATCCAAATCAATGGCTGCTGGACCCTTACGCCCTGGCGGTCGCCGGTTCGCCGAAATGGGGTGATCCGTTCGGCATGGCACCCGGTAATCCGCCGAAAAGCGGTCCACGTTTCCCCAAGGGGGTCATTGTTCGCGACGATTTCGACTGGTCAGAAGATCATACGCTGCGCATCCCCTTGCGTGATACGGTCATCTACGAGGCCCATCTGCGCGGGCTCACCGTGCATGCCAGCTCAGGGGTTGCGCATCCCGGTACGTATCGCGGGTTGATCGAGAAAATTCCATACCTGCAGGAGTTGGGCATAAACGCCGTCGAGCTCCTCCCGATCCAGGAGTTCAACGAGATGGAGTACTTCCTGGAGAATGGCCTGCGAAAAAATCTCCGCAACTACTGGGGGTACAGTACCCTCGCTTTTTTTGCGCCCAACAGCCGTTACGCCGCTTCCGGCGTGTATGGCCAGCAGTTACGCGAATTCAAGGAGATGGTGGTCGCCCTTCACAAGGCGGGCATCGAACTGATCATGGACGTCGTGTTCAATCACACCGCTGAGGGTGGAGATGGCGGCCCCACCTATTCGTTCCGCGGACTGGATAACTCCATTTATTACATGATGGACGAGCAGGCGCAGCATTATCAGAACTATTCTGGCTGCGGAAACACGGTGAACAGCAATCATCCCATTGTTCGTTCGTTCATCATGAATTGCCTCCGCTACTGGGTTCTGCACATGCACGTGGACGGGTTCCGCTTCGACCTGGCTTCAGTACTGACCCGCGGACCAGACGGGGAGTTGCTGCCGAATCCCCCGATCGTTGAGCAGATCGCGGAAGATCCGGCGCTACGCGACACCAAGATTATCGCCGAAGCCTGGGATGCCGCAGGCACTTACCAGGTCGGAACATTTCCAAATGAGCGCTGGTCGGAATGGAACGGATTGTTCCGGGACGATATCCGGCGCTTCTGGAAGGGAGAGCCGGGCATGCTCGGCCGCATGGCAACACGGCTGACGGGTAGCGCGGATTTATACGAAAAAAACGAGCAGGCGCCGTTGAAGAGCATCAACTTCATCACCTGCCATGATGGATTCACCTTGCGAGACCTTGTCAGTTACAACGAAAAGCATAACGCGGCCAACGCTGAAAACAATCGCGATGGAGAAAATCATAATTTCAGCTCAAACTACGGCGCGGAAGGACCCACGCACGACGAACGCGTTAACGCGCTCCGAAAACGACAGCAGAAAAATCTGCTCGCCACTCTTTTTCTCTCCCAGGGTGTGCCGATGATCGCCGCCGGTGATGAATTCTCCCGCACTCAACAGGGAAACAACAACGCTTACTGCCAGGACAACGAAATCAGTTGGTTGGACTGGTCGCTGCTGGAGGCCCACGCGGACTTGCACTCCTTTGTGCGGCAGTTGATCGCATTCCGCAAGACACACCCCTCGCTGCGTCGTATTCGGTTTTTCAAGGGAGCCGCCGAGGAGAGTCAGAAAGAAGCGGATATCCTCTGGGTGGGCCGCGACGGCAAGGCCCCGGACTGGGAAAAAGACTCCGCGGTCGCGTGCCTCATCAACGGCAGGAAAGAATACACGGGCGCCACCGAAGATGACGGGCATTTGTTCATGGTGTTTAATGCCGACACAAAAGGCGCAACCTTCACGGTGCCCACAGCGCCGGGCCGGCCATGGACCATGGCTCTCACCACGCATGACCGCGAGCCGACCTGGCTGAAACGAAAAAACATCTTCACCGCTCCCGCACGGTCAACTACGGTTTTTGTTTCCTCGCCCTGACCGGCCTCTTTGGTTGTGCGGTTTCCGCGCTGATCCATTGGAGAAAGGCCGGATTGCCGCCTGCAACAGGAACTGTGACCGCGCAGGGAACATGATAACCGTGCAATTCGCGGACACGCCTGATCACGGCCTTCGAAAGAGCCGCTCGCGTCTTTGCAACGAAGGAAACCTCTTTCCCCTGCTGCACACGCCCCTCCCACCAGTAGATGGAATCTATTCGCCCAAGAATATTAACGCAGGCCGCCAGACGCTCCTGCACAAGAATCTTGCCGATTCGCAGCGCCTGACACCGATCAGCAGCGGTAATATAAATCATAACATGCTTGTTCATGCCCATGCCTCCGCTTTTTCCTCGAATTGTGCCCTATGGCGCCCCTACCCACAAACCCTAACCCGCATGTTGCACGAGCCCTCGTGCAACATGCCCCCGAAGGGGCGAAGCAGAGGCGCTTTGCGCCACGCTTCGGGACAGCCCCGAACCGACGTTCCGTCTGGTTCGGCCTGCGGTTCAACACCTTCCCAAGGTGTTGAACCGCAGGTGCATATTGCACCAGCCTCTCGTGCTGGTGCAATATGCAGGCTAACGCGTCTATCCGCCAGGGCGCGGACTGGGTATGATTAGTTCAGGCACAAAAGACGTGGATTGTTCCGTGTTCGGCACGTTTTTTGCTTATAAAAAGCTGTGGAGCAGTACCGATGATGTGGCGAAATCAGAGGATAACAGCGGTGCGGGACAGAGCCTGTCTCTGTCTTCAGGGCTTGCTGATTTGCACCATTGCCTTCTTGTCGGGTGGTTGTGGAACCATGCCGAATTCATACGTGCCGGCCACTGTTGGACCGATTGACAATCCCCAACCAGGCGGACCGATCGAAGTCCGCATCAGCACAAGCCAGGACAATGCCTTCGTTGGAGACAATCTGTATTTTTCCGTCATCATTCGGAATCGTGGCAATGAGCCGGTCTGGATACCCCGCAACCCGGATGTCCTTCTGAGTTGGGTTTATCCCAATGGCCAGAGAGATAGTTTCATGAGGGAGTTCCCACCCGAACAATACTTTTCCGATGCCGACGCCATCCTGTTGAAGCCCGGGCAGCAAATGACGAGAACGGTTGTCGTGAAAACTTACTTCTTCCCAAAGCCGGGCATTACTGAATTTCGTGCCCTCGTTCACGCAAGCCGAAATACGAATCCGGGCTTGCATCCCTTCTGGCATGGACAGACCGAGTCGAACTCCTTCGGCGTCATGGTGAAGAACCCAAAAAAAAAGGTTCTACGTGGTGAGCAAATAAGCGGAATGGCAGCTCCGCCACCCCCATCATCCTGATCGGCCAAGGACAATCCACCCTCGCGCAGGCAATCGAGTAATCCCGGCTCTCGCCGGCCGATCTCGCCAGAGATCCTTCATCCCCTTTTCCACGCGGAACGGATGCGCTTCGTCCGCGGCATTAAACACAGCGACGATTTCCTTGTCTTGATTGAAGCGGCGAAATCCGAGCAACCGCTCATGGCCCGTCTCGATCCAGCCAAAACCTCCGCGACGCAACACTTCATGATCTCTTCGCAAGGCGATTGCGTCCTGGTAGAAGGAAAGCAAGTCATGGTTCGGGCTGCGCGCTGTTGGATGAACCGTTCCTCGTGGAGCATGAGACTCCGCTTCGTACTTCAGATCATCCCAAAGCATGGGTTGCCTGTTGTCTGGGTCATTCGCGCCCCACATGCCGACTTCCGTTCCATAATAGATCATCGGCGCACCAATATAGGTCATCTGGAAAATGGCTATTTGCTTCAGGATTTCATGCGTGCGTCGCGACGGCCTGGTGGTGCGAAGCTCCGGATTCCCGGCAACCCCCGAAAGCCCAAAGTAACTCTCCCAGTCCGCTTTGATCGGCAACTGATTCTCCAACGCCGTGGCTATCCGGCCCAGGTCGTGTGAATCGAGGAGATTCTGCACAACATAATTGACCTCGGGCGGGTAAGCCCGCCTCAGGGTATCCAGTTGGCGCCGCAAAGCGCGAACGCCCAGCGCGCCAGGCCCTGCGCGAAAGAAACGGAAAACTGGGAACAGCCACATATAGTTCATCACCGAATCAAATTCATCGCCGCGCAGATAGTCGTCCGCCAGGCTGACCACTTCGGCTGTCAGGAAAGCATCGGGGTTGATCGCCTTAACGAACTTGCGCCAATCCTTCCAGAACTTGTGGGGGACGCAAAACGCCACATCCAGCCGCCACCCGTCAACGCCGTCTCCGGGATTGCCGTCGCCGTTCGGGTCCATCCATCGCCGCGTGATCGCATACAGGTAGTTGCGCACAGGCTTCGCGAGATTGTGATTTGAGCGCGCCAACTCGGGCAGTGTTTTGTGACCGAACCAACCACGATACTCAAACGTACCGTCTCGATTCCACTTTTCGACACGGAACCAGTTCCGAAAGCGTGATGCGCGCCCATTGAGCTGCAGGTCTCGGAACGCAAAGAACCGGGTCCCGACGTGGTTGAACACGCCGTCCAGAATGATGCGCATTCCGCGCCGGTGAACGTCGGCAATCAACTCCACGAGATAGCGATCCGCAGCCGTCCATATCCAACTCCCGGGATTTTCCGTTTCGCCCGCGCGAGCCATCAGGCTCAGATCGCCATCGCGGTCCGGCCCCAGTGTGGGATCAACATGATGAAGACATGCGGCATCATACTTGTGCAGCGACGGTGCCATGAAAACGGGATTTAGATAGATCGCGTTGATCCCCAGATTCTGAAGATAGTCCAGCTTTTCGCGCAACCCGACCAGATCTCCTCCGTATCGCCGGTGATAAACTGATCTTCGGAATTCGCCGAGACCGGTCTCCCAATCATCGCGGGAATACCAATCGCTCCCCCACTCTTTAACACGCCAGCCGGGGATCGGATGGTCCGCTATATCCTCCACGCGTGGGTCGTTTGCGCAAAGCCCGTTGCGGAATCGTTCGGGAAACACCTGGTACCAGACGGCATCTTTAGCCCACTCCGGCACAACCACGGCTCGGGAAACAATTGATTTACGCATAGGAACTCCGGTTGCCGGAATATACCCTGTACTCAATCGGTATTATAGGGGGCAATTTCAGCCTGCGACAACGAACTGCGCCTCTGGAAATCATATCCCCAAACGATGCTGTCCTGTATACGGAACAGCAGACGCGAGGAATCATTTGTCCACAAAATCCGCTCACCCAGGTCAACGCGGAGGTCGGTATCGAGCGGAAGTGAATAGAAAGCGGTGCGCCACAGCTTTCCGTCGCGCACACGGATTACAAAGCTGTCCTTTACATAACGGCTGCGCATCAACCGCGCCGAGCGCTTGCCGTCCGGAGAATCAAGCTGCTGAACAATCCAACTGGGTGGGATCAGAATGCGCAGGCCCAACCAGAGCAGGACCAACGCGGACACAAGCACCACCAGCCATCGGGGCACCCAGACGCCCGAACCGCGCGCCGCCGATCGGTAATCGCGCACCATGTCACACCTTCCCTCTTTCAGGGCGCTTCTTCCGGAGCTTGATTGGTGATCTGCGCAGGAGCTTCCGCCGCCCTGTGATTCGAGAATTGGGGCAGTATAAGGCGAACCACGTCCCTATAGCTCAAGAAAATGAGAAGGATCAGAAGCGTGAAGAAAAACGTGTTCATCAGCAGACTGAAGATTCGGGCGTTTACAGGACGGCGAGTGATCATCTCCAACAAGCAGAAAACGATATGCCCCCCGTCGAACGGAGGCATGGGGATCAGGTTGATGATCGCGAGGTTTACATTAATAAAACACGCAAACCAGATGGCCACCATGAAACTGTTCTGCACCGCCCACCAGAAGATGACGAGAATGGCGACCGGTCCGCCCACGCCCTGCGCGGCCGCTCGTGCCTGTGCAGGAGTAACCAGCGCCCGGATGAAGCGGAATATCGCCGTGGCATGCCCCTTGATTTGCGAAGACGGCGTCGGATGGACAACCGAATCATAATCCATGTCGAGCATGCTGAAGCCCACGCCGATCAGAGCCCGCCCGGTGTCCTCGTTATAGCGCGGCGTTACGCTGACCGTCACCTGCTCACCCGCTCTCAAGACAACGGCCGGCACTTCCTGGTCACGCGCTTCGTTCACAAGCCATATCAAGTGTTCTCGGCTCCAGAGTACCTGATTGTTGAATTCGATAATTCGATCGCCCGGACGAATACCTGCCGCTTCCGCGCTGGATCCCGAAAACACGCTTCCGACGTCACTGAAATTGACCGGATGAATTCCCTCCACGGACCACACGCCGATGATATTCTTTTCCGTAGGGACCTTGATTTCGCGCACGCCTTCAGCCGAACGGACCCCCAAGCTGACTTCTTGGAGCAGGGCCGCCTTCATGGCGAAATCGTCCCAGTTCGCAACGGGTTCGCCGTCCACCGAAATGATTTCGTCGCCGATACGCACGCCCGCTTCATAGGCAGCGCTGTTTGTTTCTGCAAAGCCAATGATGCAATTGCGCTCACGGGGAGAAGACGGTTTCCCGATCCAATACACGAGGTAGGCAAGAAATAGCGCGAGCACCATATTGCCCGCCCCTCCGGCCAAGGCTACGAGGACGCGCTTCCAGGGCGCCACGCGTGGCAACTCCTTCGCTTCTTCGCCTTCATCAGGCTTGCGGTCTGAAGGATCCATCTGGGGAAGCGCAACGTACCCTCCGAATGGAACAAGCCCGATCTTATAGGTCACCGAACCGACCTTGCGCTTCCAAATCGCGGGCCCGAAACCAATCGAAAAAACGTCCACGATCATGCCGGACCAGCGCGCCACAAGGAAGTGCCCCAGCTCGTGAACAAAAACGGTTATGCCGAAAAGAAAAAAGACCGCCGCCGCTGTGTACAATGCAGACATTTAGTTTCTTCACTCCATGAAAAACCGGACATACGCATACATGGCGGGCGCTGCAAACAACAAGCTGTCCAGCACATCCAATATCCCGCCCATCCCGTGAATGATACGGCCGGAGTCCTTCATTCCCGCCGCGCGTTTAAAAAGGGATTCCGTAAGATCGCCCACAATGCCTGTAAACGCAAGCAGGACTCCCAAAACAAGAGCATCTCCAAGGGACATGGGCAATACACCCATTCGGCCGCGGGAGACCAGAAGGAAAAGGCAACTGGCCGCCACGCCCGCCAGAACACCGCCAAAACATCCTTCCCAAGTCTTCGCTGGCGATATCCGCGGAATGAGCTTGTGACGCCCAAAAGTGCAGCCGGTGAAATACGCACCGATATCCGTCATCTTGACCACCAGGATGAGGTAAACGAGCATCCAGCGGCCACCCGAATCTCCCCACTGCATTAGGATTTTCGTGAAAAAATTGAGCAAAAAAGGAACATACATCACACCGAGCAGCGTCCCGGCTATCGTAACCAACGGCCGCGGATTGTTCTTTTGAGGAAACTGCCTCAAGAAAATCACTGTCACGGTGGCGAACAACACCAACCAGTCGCTGTCGTGCGGAACCCCGTCCCCCTTGAGCAGAGAAAACCAAGTCGCCGCGATCAACGCCCAACCGCCCGCAAGCCCGACGAGTTTGAAGTGCGGGATCCCCGAAGCGTCGAGTAATCCATAAAACTCCCAGAGCGCCAAGCCACAGATCAGCATTAGGACAAGCAGTACGCCAACCGGGGGCAACCAGAACGCGGCGGCAAACACCGCCGCTCCCATCAGGAGACCGCTCCTTATTCTATCCTTCAACATAACACTACATCCCTTACTTGATATCTCCGAAGCGGCGATGACGGCGTGCGTACTCCTCGATCGCCTTGCCAAACTCATCTTCCCGGAAATCCGGCCAAAGCACTTGCGTCACATAAAGTTCGGCATAAGATAATTGCCAGAGCAGGAAATTGCTGATGCGCATCTCTCCGCTTGTTCTGATCATGAGATCCGGGTCCGGCAAATCCGGCGCGTACAGGTGGGCAGCCACTGTTTTCTCGTCAATTTCCTCCGGCTTCAACTCCCCCTGTTTTACGCGCCGGGCAATAGCGCGAACGGCATCCGCTATCTCGGCCCGGCCTCCATAACTGAGCGCCAGCGTAAGGTTGCCATCCTCATATTTCTCCGTCGCGTTGATTACGCGTAGCAATTCCTTCCGCACACTGGCCGGCAAATCCTCCATGCGCCCGATGACCCGCAGACGAATACGGTTCTCGTGTAGCTCATTTTCCTCTTTGGTAAGGAAGCGATGAAGCAACTGCATCAGCCCACGTATCTCTGCCTGTGGCCGTACCCAGTTTTCGACACTGAATGCATAGAGCGTCAGATAGCGCACGCCGAATTTCTTGCAGGCCCTCAACGCAGCCCGCACGGATTCGGCCCCGGCTTGATGCCCCTTGATGCGCGGCAAACCGCGTTGTTGCGCCCAACGGCCGTTGCCGTCCATGATGATCGCCACATGCTGCGGGACCTTGGACTCTGATGTCTTCATGGTCACATCTTACTTCTTCAATCGCATTGTGCTTGCGCGCCGGGGGCCAACCGAGAGAATCCCGACGGGGACACCCGTAAGTTCCTGTAAACGAGCAACATAAGCTTGAGCTTTTCGAGGCAAGTCCTCGAATCGCGTCGCGTCGCGTGTTGATTCACACCAGCCCTCGACATCCTCGTAAACCGGCTTGCACTGCTCAAGCGTGCGTGCACATGCGGGGACAACGTCCAATCGCTTGCCGTTGTATTCGTAGGCCACGCATACACGGATGGTCTTAAACTCATCAAGAACATCCAGCTTGGTGACCGCCCATTGATCAATACCGTTCACCATAACCGAATAGCGGGCCACCAAGGCATCGAACCATCCGCAACGACGCGGCCGTCCTGTGGTTGCACCAAACTCGTGTCCCAGCGACCGCAGTCGCTCACCCGCCTCATCCTTCAATTCCGTTGGGAATGGGCCTTCGCCCACGCGGGTCGTATACGCCTTCACCACGCCCACCACACAGTCAATTCTGTGAGGCGGCACCCCCGTACCCGTGCAAGCGCCACCCGCCGTTGCGTTTGATGATGTGACAAAAGGATAGGTCCCAAAATCAATATCCAGCATGGTGCCCTGGGCACCTTCGAACAGGATGGATTCGTTACGACGGATCGCGTCGCTCAAGAGCGGAATGGTGTCCGCAACAAAAGGTGCGAGCGTGGCAGCCACGGAACAATACTGCTCCAGCACAGCACTTTCATCCAATGGCGGCGCATTCAAGGCCGAGAGAATGGCATTCTGTTCTTTAAGCCGGGCGCTCAACATCCCCGGGAACGATGGGTCCACCAAGTCGCCCATACGCAGTCCGACGCGAGCCGCCTTGTCGCCGTAAGCCGGCCCGATCCCCCTCTTGGTTGTGCCGATTTTCAGTTCGCCCGAACGCGCCTGCTCACGCGCTTCGTCAATACTCCGGTGATATGGAAGGACGACATGCGCACGATTGCTGATGACGAGGCGGCCGGCCGGATCAATCCCGCGCTTTTGCAAGCCTTCCAACTCTTTCAGCAAGGCGACAGGATCCACAACCACACCATTCCCGATTACACACTTTTTATCGGGATGCAGGATGCCGGACGGTATCAGGTGAAGCACGTATTTCTCTTCGCCGACCTCGACCGTATGCCCCGCATTGTTGCCGCCCTGGTAACGAACAACCCAGTCGGCACTCTCCGTGAGAACGTCAATAATCTTCCCCTTGCCCTCGTCACCCCACTGGGCCCCTATGAGTACTGTGTTCGGCATGGCTGATAATTTTCCTCTCGCGTGCTAAACTATAGCAAAAACAAAAGCCCTCGAATGCTGAATGGAGGGCTCTGGCGAAGCTATGGGAGGGTATGAGAACGGATAAAGCGGGTCAATGTTAAATAGGCGGATCGGATATCAGTTAATGGTTATTGGTTTGTCTCCAGATCGTGCCCAGGACTTGGTCCCTCGACTTTCGGCAAATACTGCAGGACCCTAATCTACAAACCGATACTTCAAAATGCAGCGAAGGGCGGAAAAGCCATCCTTCCAGGTGATTTTTTTCCCTTCTGCATAAACGCGGCCATAATAAGAGATCGGGACTTCATATATTCGCCAACGTCCCCTGGCGATTTTTGCGGTTACCTCGACTTCAAAACCGAAGCGATTTTCTTTGAGGGTTATGGATGACAAAACCTCCTTGCGGAAAACCTTGTAGCAAACCTCCATGTCGGTGAGGTTCAAGTTAGTCATCATGTTCGAAAGGGTTGTGAGAAATTTGTTCCCCACGTAGTGCCAATAGAAAACCACCCGATGAGCGCCTCCCCCGAGGAAGCGCGACCCGTAAACCACGTCTGCACGATTATCAAGAATCGGCTGAAGAAGCCGCGGATATTCGTGCGGGTCGTACTCCAGATCCGCGTCCTGGATCAACACGACGTCACCCGTTGCCTTGGCAAAACCTGTACGCAACGCGGCGCCTTTGCCGCAGTTCCTGTCATGGAATTCCGCCTTCATATTCGGGAATTTTTCGGCGCAGCGGCGAAGCACATCACGCGTGCCGTCGCCGGAACAATCGTCCACAACCACGATCTCCGTCTCCAAGCCTGTTTTTACCGACGAGACCACCTCGAGAATATGCTCAATCGTGCCGACCTCGTTATAGACAGGAATAACCACCGACAGTTTCACATGAACCTCCAAATCTTTCTCAGCCTATAGGCAACCCGGATACAAACTCCAGCGCTTTTTTATTCGGCTATTCAAGCCGGATGTGATCAACATGAAAGACATCTCCCGCCTTTGCATCCCCGAGGAAGATCGTTAAATAGTTGAGTTGCGCCAGATCAATGCGGCGACCCTCCGGCGTACGCAAGTCTTCATCAATCCCAACACATAGGCGATTGAAGCCAGAATTCAAAGTCATACTTCTCTGGAACCGATCGCTGTACTCCGGTGACGGCTTGTCATCCAGGCGAATCCATAGCATCCTTGGCGCATCAGACGCCATGACCAGATCAAGGCATAAAACCTTGTATCGCATCCAGTTGCGCGGCCATACCGCGAGCGATATGCCGGGATATGATGTTTCATTGTTTATGACAACTTCCAGCGAATGATGTCCATGAGTGGCGTACAGCTTCGAACGGTTTATCGTGCACCCGTGCGCCTCCCACAATCCCAATGACGGGGAGCTTTCGAAGGATGCAATCACCGGAAATCGCAATGCCGAGACAAGACGCGCCATAAGGACAGAAGCCGGACCCCACAAGGCTATAACGGACAGAAGCGCGCCACAGGCGATCAACACAGCGCGCGGGAGAGGCTTCGGTTGCCGACGCGAGAAAACAATTAGAAGCGCCACCGCACCACCTGCGACACCGGACCAGACATCATTCAGATCCCTCTCCTGCCCCACCCACGGCTGAAGCCATTCGACAATCCCTGCGAGAAACACAACGCAGACAAAAGCGAAAACGGTTCGCCACGCGAGTCTGCTCACGAAACCCGAAAGGCAAAAAACCTGACGGGCAAGCAGCGCGAAGAACACAAAATGCATCAGGTCGAATGCCGACGCCCACAAGTGGACATCCGATACTGTAATCCGTGCAAGCACCATAACAACAAGCACAGACCACACGACGCGAGACATGCGATCCTTCATGGCCATGGGATCATCGTTGTCGCGGGATCAGGGACCGTTCGTCAACCATTGGACGCGATACATCCTGAACCGTCTGTTGGTGGCGCCGACATCCTCGAAGAAGAAGTCACCGCCATTGGTGGACAGGAAATATGGGATCTGGAACGGCGGAACGCCCGTAACCGCATTGATCCACGCAGGGGGACTGGTCTGCAGGATATTCGTCGAATATTGCACCTGGTAACGTTCATTCCACGCCCCGCGCCAGCGTATCCGGGGCAACTTGGTCACCTCGGAAACCTGGGATA
>Ga0334890_1004491_pt1 | contig 12769 bp, 10 predicted proteins | sample GraSluR1_MG_3_FD_207220 | JGI IMG/M metagenome (GOLD analysis project Ga0334890, IMG submission 207220) | Sludge microbial communities from methane-producing bioreactor in Wageningen University, Netherlands - Granular Sludge_31_08-R1 | ecosystem: Engineered > Bioreactor > Anaerobic >... | reverse complement strand
CGGCATCGGCAACGGCATGCTGCAAGACATCCTCTACCGCGCCCAGCTCCACCCGCGCCACCGCGTCTGCGACCTGAGCGAGGACGATGTCGCGCGCCTCCATGCCGCCCTACGCGAGACCATGGCGCTGGCCGTGGACCAGGGCGGCCGCGACACCGAGCGCGACCTGCACGGCCAGCCCGGCGGCCATACCCCGCTGATGGATCGCCGCGCCGCCGGCACGCCCTGCCCGCGTTGCCGCACGCCCATCGTCAAGATCAGCCTGCTGGGCGGCTCCTGCTACCTCTGCCCGGCCTGCCAGCCGTGGGAGCCGACGCCGCCCCCGCCCCGCAAGAGCAAGGAGGCCGCCACATCGTGACCATCCTGGAGAACCTTACCTGGCGGCAGCGCTGGTGCGCGCACATGGGCGCCATCAAGGGCTGCCTCGAGTACCTGGGCAGCGACATCAGCTATCCCTGGCTCTATGGCGGCACAGCCCACGCCCTGGTGATGAACACCGCCCCGGACCGCCTCGAGTCTGGTCCCACCTTCTGGCGCCCCACGTTCATCCCGGCCTTGGCGCCCAACCTGGGCTTTTGTCTGGAGGGGATCTTTGCCGGTAAGGAGCGAGACGGGAGCGCCGACTATCGGGAGCGACAGCGCGAGGCCTGGGACCTGGTCCGCGCCGCCATCGACCGCGGCCTGCCCTGTATCGGCTGGGAGCTACACCCGTTCAACCCGGATTGGTACGTCATCTATGGCTATGACGAGGTGGGATACTATTACTCGGGGTGGGAGTCGTCGGATAGACACGGCCCGCTGCCTTGGCAGCGCCTGGGCGACATGGAGGTGCGATTCATCAGTGTGTGGGCGGTCTCGCTGTGCGAGCCACAGCCGCCCCAGGAGATCGTCCGCGCGGCGATCAAGGTGGCGCTGCGCCACGCCTACGATCCGGGTGAGTGGCTCTACCCTGGATTCATCGCCGGGCCTGCTGGCCTGGCGCACTGGGCCGAGATCCTGGGCTCTGGCACCGCCCTCCGCCAGGCTAGCAGCTATGTGGCCCTCTTCTGGAGCGAGTGCAGGGGTGAGGCGGTGCGCTTCCTGGAGGACGCAGCGGCCTACGTGCCGCGCACAGCAGCGGCCCACCTGCGCCAGGCGGCCGCCGACTATGCCGTCACCCGCACCGCGCTAGGGGCGCTGGCCGTGCTGCACCCCATGGACGTGAGCGGTGACTGGGAGGAGCGCTTCCGCAGCCCCGACGCGGCCACCCTGGTCCGGGAGGCCGAGGCCGCCGAGCGTGACGCCTTGAGACAACTGGAACAAGCCCTGAACGCCTAGGCCGACGGGTACCGCGATCGGCGTCAGGGGACGGCGGCCCACCGCACAGCCAGATGGAGCCTCTCCCCCAAGGCCCTGGGAAGAGGTTTGGAGAGGGGACGCAAAGGGCGAACACTCGCCTCGCGCAGACGAGGCCGAGGTTCGCCCCCAACCAGCGCGTCGATTCCAGGCTCCTACCCGTTGATGATCTCCAGCGCCTCGTCGCGGTAGGCCTCCATCACATAGGCGATGCCGGTCACGTCGGCGGCCTCGCGGGTCAGCGCCGCCACGTCCCGCCGCGCGATAGAGCTCAGCGCAAAGTTGCGGCTCCCCGCCATGAGCTGCTGCAGCCCCACCCGCAGCTTGTCCACATAGGTGTACCAGCCGATAGCGCCCAGGGGCAGCTCGTCGATCTCGCTCCCAAAGCGATCCTTGAGCTCCTGATAGCACACAAAGATCGCTTCCACGCTGTCGCCATACTGGGAGACCGTCCGCGGCAGCTTGCCGTCCTTGAGCCACTGGGCGATATTCTTGCCCACCATGCCGGGGATCATGATGGCCCGGCCCAGGCAGATGCCCTTGACGTACGGCGCGCCGATGGCCAGCACCTTGAACATCTGATCCTCGGTGGAGAGGCCGCCGCCAATGGCGATATCGGGCACATGGGCGCCCTTGGCGTCCAACGCCTGGCATAGCTCATACGTCATGGCCTGGAGGTACACCGTGGGCACGCCCCACTCCACCATCATGCGCCAGGGGCTCATGCCGGTGCCGCCGGAGGCGCCGTCGATGGTCAGCAGGTCCACCCCCGCGTCCGACGACCACTTGAGCGCCATAGCCAGCTCGCGCATGGGGTAGGCGCCGGTCTTGAGGGTGACGCGCTTGGCGCCCAGGCTGCGCAGGCGCTGCACCTCCTGGTAGAAACTCTCCTGATCCACAAACCCCAGCCGCGAGTGCCGCTCGAACTCTGTGATCGAACCATCGCGAAAGGCCTGCTGAACGGCGTGGTTGGAGGGGTCCGGCGTGATCAGGTAGCCGCGGCCTTGCAGCTCCAGGGCCCGCTCCAGCGTATCCACCTTGATCTCGCCGCCGATGCACTTGGCGCCCTGGCCCCACTTGAGCTCGATGGTCTCCACGCCCAGCTTGCCGACAGCGTACTCGGCCACGCCAAAGCGAGTGTCCTCCACGTTCATCTGCACGTGGATGTCGCCCCAGCCATCGTACCAGCGGCGGTAGGTATCCACGCGCCGCTTGAGCTCGGGCGAGGAGACGATCTTGCCGCTGCTATCCAGCTCCAGCTCGGGGTCGATGCCGCACACGTTCTCGCCGCAGGTCAGCACCACGCCCGAGATGGCCGCGCCGGCCGCAAAGTGCTCCCAGCTAGCCCGCGCCACCTCGGTGGAGCCCAGCGCCCCCGAGATGATCGGCATCTTGAGCTTTTCCGTGTGCGTCGTGCCCAGGGTGACCTCGGTATTCACCATGGTAAAGAGGGTGTTATCCGGCGTGCCGACCGCCCCTTCGGGCAGGCCCTCGGCGCCCAGGGCGTACCCTTGGATGTTGAAATGGGAATAGTCGACCGGGTAGTCCTTGTTGCCGCCGGCAGTTAGCTCGCCATAGGGGCTGGGATAGATGACCTCACGGCCGCGAAAGGTGGCCTTGAAGATCTCACAGTTGCCGGTGCAGCCGTCCAGACAGCGCGTACAGATGCCCGAGCCGGGCACCACGTCGCGCGAGCGATTGCTGGTCTGCGAGATCTCGCTGCTGTTGGGGCGTGCTAGGTTTGCCATGGTCTCCCCCGATCGTTGCGGGCCGTGCGCACGAATAGGCGTCACAACCCAGTCTGGTTGATGCCCTCCTTGGCAAGACCGCAGCATCGGGGAAGCCACAGGCGCTGTGGCGACGAGAGGTTGAAAACGCGAACGCGCTGCATCTGTGTGGCAACGCGGGTGCCCTCGGGCGCCCATCTGCCACACTGCAGCGCATTCTGCGAGCAGTATAGGCCGAGACTACAAGGCACGCAAGCCGGCGCGTCCATTTCGCAGCGACAATAGCCGGACGCTACCCCCCAGCCCGCTTACTCGAACGCCTCTTCCAGAAAAGCTAGCAACGCGGCCAGCGGCGGCGGATCGCCACCGGGGACAACCAGCTCCATGCCGTGAGCGCCGCCCGGATACTCGATGGCCAGGTAGCGCTCTCCCGACGCTGTGTGGCAAGCCCGCGCAGAGGGCAGGTCCTCGGTGGCATAAGCGCACTGGACCAAAGGCAACGGCTCGGTGGCCTGGTGCTCGGCGACCACATCGGGGTAGGCCAGCGTGAGGTAGCCGCCGGGCGAGAGCGAGAACGCGCCCAAACAGCTCCCCGGGAATGCCCGGTTCAGCCAGAGGCAGCCATCCGCCGCGCCGTCGGCGCCGATGCTGGCGCCCACGGCCGCCATGCGTTGGGGATCGACGCCCTCCAGCTCGCGCGCCGCGCCCATGGCCGCCTCGGCATCCAGCAACCAGCCTTCGCTGTCAAACCCCGGGCACTGTTCCTCACAGCCGCGGAACGAAAAGGCGAACACGGCATAGGATCGCCCCTCCGGCATAGGCGGGAACCAGGAGGCATCCAGCCACGGGAACGCGTCGGCGGCGGCCTCGGGGATAACGACGCCCCGATTCTGGAGCCAGGGGGCGATGGCATCCCAATCGTGCAGGTTGCCGCGCACCCAGTGCATCAGCACGATCACGGGCGATGGATCCTCGCCCCCAGGATAGTAGATGCCCTCCAGCGCCGTGCCGTCGGCCGCCTTGAAAGCGACCGTCTGGGGCTCGGCGGCCAGAGCCGGCCGCGACTCGGGCGTAGCCGTGGGCGGCACAGCCGTGGGAGGCTGCGGCGTAGCCGTGGCAGGCTCGGCGGTGGCGGTGGCGGGCGTGGCCGTGGCCGGCAGGGCCGTGGGAGGCTCGGTAGTAGCCTCTTGAGCGCTGGTTGGCGCCACCGTAGCGCTTGGCGCGGGCTGGGCGCAACCGACCACCAACACAGCACACACCAAGAGCCAACCAAGCCGCTTCATCTCGCACCTCCTGTCCAGCCATGGAGCAGCCGGCCACAGAGACCCGATCCGTCCATGATGCTAAAACCAACTATCACTATTCTGAATAAAAGGCGGGACATGTCAAGCCAATTGCTGTCTGTTGAGTAAAAGTTGCGTGAGTTCGCTCACGATCTCTGGCGCTCCCTACCGAGGCGCACTATAATCATGGCCGTGTCGAGCTCACGTGGAGGTGCTCCATGGCTGACTTGACCCTGGCCTGCTGCGGCCTCGATTGCAGCACCTGCGACATCCACCTGGCGAGCGACGCCCCCGAAAAGGCGGCACGGCTCGTCCGAGCGTTTGCCGAAATGGGCCACGCCGACGCCCAGCCCGACTGGTTCCGCTGCCGAGGCTGTCGCGGCCCCCAGGAGGCCCACTGGGATGCCACCTGCTTTATCCTGCAGTGCTGCACCCAGCGCGGCATCGACCATTGCGCCCAGTGCGAGCAGTTCGCCTGCGACCGCTTGGAGGAGTGGGGACTGGGTATGACGCACCACGGCGAGGCCCTGGAGCGATTGCGCAGCCTCGCCTAGGCCAGGTGTCGCCGCTCACCTTGGCCCTGGGCGCACAGCACGCTCACACCGCAGCTACCTACTCGATGGGGATGCGATCCAAATGCGACCACGCTCCCTCCGCCGCCTGCTGACGCTGCTATCGGGCGGCGTGCTCTTGCTGAACCTGCTGCTGCTGGTTCCCTCGGGCCGCGCCTCGCCCAGGCCGGGCGGCGCCGCCGCGCCCACGGCCACCCAGCCGCCAACGATCGCCGCCACCGCCACGCCCACACGCACGGCCACCCCGACGGCCACGGCCGCGCCCACCGCCACGCCATGGCCCACCTCCACCCAACGCCCCACCGATGCCCCCGGCCTCCCGCTGGAGCATTGGCCCGAGGCCGATCCCACCGAGTGGGTCCTCCCACCACCGCCCACGCCCACGCCGCTATCCACGGTGGCCGCCATCCTGCCGCCGCCCACGGCTGAGCCGGACCTTCCCGCCGCCTATGCCGCCGACGGCCGCCCCATCGTCTACCTCACCTTTGACGACGGCCTCGTGCGCCCTACCTCGCTGGATATCGTCGACCTGCTGGCTCGCCATGGCGCCCAAGCTACCTTTTTCGTCCTCGGCGACCTGATCGACAAGGACCCCGACCTGGCCCGCACCGTCAGCGCGGCCGGGCATGCCATCCAGAACCACACCTACCACCACGTCGCGCTGGATAGCCTCGCCGCCGAGGAGCTCGTCGCGGAGTTGATGGCGGCCTCCAACGCCATCGAGGCCGCCATCGGCGTGGCCCCACGCTGCGTCCGCCCGCCCTGGGGCGCCGCCAACGAGATCACCCGCCAGATCATCGCCGAGATGGGCCTCACCGTGGTCAAGTGGGATGTGGACCCGCAAGACTGGCGCCGCCCCGGCACCGACGCCATCGTGCAGAGCGTGCTCGACGACGTCTATCCCGGAGCCATCGTCCTGCTGCATGACGGCCCCGGCGACCGCAGCCAGACCATCGAGGCGCTAGAGATCATCCTGCAGGAGCTAGAGAGCGCTGGCTATGTCTTTGAGGCGCTGCGGGGTTGGTAGAGGCATCCTGCGACCAAAGGCCGGCTGCTCCCAGATGGTGAGATGGGGACCAGGGGCGGGTCGGCAAGGGATGATCCGCCCGCCCAGGCCGGTGATGATCCATCGGCAATGAGATGTCGAGGCTTTGGCGCAAAAGCTAGAGCAGCTGTGGCGGAACGTCGTCTCTCACTTTTTACAGGGCGGGCTATCGCAAGGCGGACCGCCGCCGGGCTGGCCACCATCGTCGCCACCAGGGTCGTTGGCCTCCAAGTATGCCGCGATCCCACGCACAATGGCATCGGCAATCTCGGCCCGGCGCGAGCCCTCTGTGGAGGCCGGCTCGGTCAACCAGGCCGCCTCTACAGGGTTCGACATGCACACCGGCTCCACGATGGTCCCCGGCATATCGCTGCTCATCAGGATCCGAGAGGCAAACTTGCCGACGCCGTACGACGTAAAGGTAAGCCCCGCTTCTTCAGCTCTCACCTTCAGCGCATCGTACATCACGTCATAGATCGCCTGCGCCAGCACCTGGTCGTCCCGGTGAAAGTATAGCGTCATGGCTCCATCGCGCGTTTCGGCATCCTTGAGCACGCTGTTGGTGTGGATCGAGACCAGAATGTCCGCGCCGGCGTCGTTGGCGGTAGTATAGCGCTCCTCGCTGGTGGGATTGCTGTCATTATCCGTTCGCGTCAGCACCACCTCGGCGCCCAGCCCTTCGAGCCTCTCTCTTACGGCCTGGGCCACATCCAAGTTGATCTCCTTTTCGTCAAGATGGATGTCGCCATCGTCATACACCGCGCCCGGATCGGAACCCCCGTGGCCCGGATCCAGGCAGACCACGACACCTTCCAAACCAGCCAGATCCCCTTGTGCTTGTGCCGGAGCCAATACCATGGCCCCAAGAAAAAGAGCGAGGAACGGAACAATCAGCCTCTTGTGCATGATCCCACCCCTCTGTCGCGCGATTCCCAAAAGACCCGGACCTTGTACCGTCACGTCACCAGTCTACCACATGCTGCCATACTCTTCAAGGTCTATGCCATAGCGGCACGCACCCATGCAGGTGTACGCCAATTGTGGTATCATAGCCCCATGAAGCAACGCGAACTGGAACCGGGCCTGCTCTCGATATTCAACCTCTATGTCTATGTGAGGTTGGGTCTGCTCCTATTCACGGCCCTTATGTATCTGCTCATCTATGGCTTTTCCTTGCGGATTGACCTGATCCCCATCATCATCCTTTTCCTGGTGGACCTGGCCTTTTTGCTGGTCTTTCTCTCCTGGTCGTGGTTCCGTCGGCGGTTGGGACAGTGGCACTTGCCGGCGGCGCTGATCGTGGCGTCGGTGGTGCCCATCGTCGAATCGCGCTATCTCTATGACGTCTACGGCGCCAACGCGGCGTCGGGCCTGCTGGTGGTGATCCCCTTTCTGGCCGTGCCGCTGATCCTCACCGCCTGGCAATACGAGCTCGAGCAGGTGATCTGGTTCTGCCTGGGCACCGCCACGTTCGAGATCGCCCTGGTGGTGATCTATGGCACCATGGGCGCCACCCGCCCCGCCGCCGAGATCGAGGTGATCCTGGTGCGGACGGTGCTGTTCATCCTGATCGGCTATATCGTCCACAACCTGGTCAGCGCCCAACGCCGCCAACGGGCCGAGCTGGCCGATGCCAATCGCAAGCTGGCTGAATTCGCCGCCGCCCTAGAGCAGCTCAGCATCACCCGCGAGCGCAGCCGCCTGGCCCGCGAGCTGCACGACACCCTGGCCCACACCCTGTCGGGGCTGGCGGTCCAGCTCGAGGCGGTCTCGGCCCTGTGGGAGGCGGACCCGCCCCGCGCCCGCGCCCTGCTGGGGCGCGCCGCCGAATCCACCCGCAGCGGCCTGACGGAGACCCGCCGCGCCCTGCAAGCCCTGCGCGCCTCCCCGCTGGAGGACCTCGGCCTCGCCCGCGCCCTGCGCGAGATGGCCGAATCCGCCGCCCAACGCGCTGGCCTGGCGCTCGACCTGGGTATCCAACCCGATCTGCCGCAGCAGCCCGCCGAGGTCGAGCAGGCCCTCTACCGCGTGGCCCAGGAGGCCCTGGAGAACGCGGTCAGCCATGCCCACGCCCGTCGCCTGCGGGTGGCGCTACGTCAGGCCCCCGAGACCCTCACCCTCGAGATCGCCGACGACGGCGATGGCCTCCCCGTGGAGCGCCTGGAGCGCGAACGCGGCTTTGGCCTGCAGGGCATGCGCGAGCGCGCCGCGCTGGTGGGCGCCGAGCTAGCCGTCGAAAGCGCGCCCGACCGTGGCACCACCGTCCGCCTGCAGGTCGCCATCGCGTCGCCAGCAGCCGTCTCTCAGGAGAGAGCATGAGCGCCACCATCGAGCCAGTCGCCATTCGGCCCATCGTCGTGGTCAGCCGTTGCCTGGGGTTCGATCAGTGCCGCTACAACGGCCAGACCATCCCCGACGCCTATGTGGATCGGCTAGAGCCGCACGTGGACTATATCACCGTCTGCCCCGAGGTCGCCATCGGCCTGGGCGTGCCCCGCGAGCCCATCCGCATCGTGCGGGCCGACGGGCAACACCGCCTGGTACAGCCCGCCACCGGCCGAGACGTCACCGACGCCATGCAGGCTTATGTCAATGCGTTCTTGGACGACCTGGGACCCGTGGACGGCTTTCTCCTCAAGGGGCGTTCGCCCTCGTGCGGCCTGAGCGACGTCAAGGTGTACCAGGGCCTGGAGGAGGGGGCGCCCGTGGGCCGCGGCCCTGGCTTTTTCGGGCGAGCGGTGCTCGATCGCTTCCCAGACGCCGCCGTCGAGAACGAGGGCCGCCTGAAGAACTATCGCCTGCGCGACCATTTCTACACCAAGCTGTTCGCCCTGGTGCGCCTGCGAGGGGCCATCGCCGCCGAGAGCATCGCCGCCCTGACCCAGTTCCACGCCCGCCAAAAGTATGCCCTCATGGCTTACCACCAGACCCACCTGCGCGCCATGGGCCGCCTGCTGGCCAACCGCGACGGCCTGCCCCTCGCCGAGATCGCCCAACGCTATCGGGCCCTGTTCGCCGCCGCCCTGGCCCGCCCCGCCAGCTGCCGCGCCCACGTCAACGTGCTGATGCACACGGCGGGCTATTTCAAGAACCAGCTCACCCCCCAGGAAAAGGCGTTCTACGCCGAGCGGCTGGAGAGCTATCGCGCGGGCCAGACCACCCTGGCGACCCTGCGCGACCTGATGCGGGCCTGGATCGTGCGCTTTGGCAACGACTATTTGGCCGAGCAGAGCTACTTTGCGCCCTATCCCGTGGCCTTGGTGGATACGTCCGACTCGGGCGGGGAGCACGCCTGCCTGGACGATGCCCAAGGACGGTCGCCATGATCCATCGCGAGCGCCTGCGCGACCTGAACGCCGAACCGATCCGCGCCAGGGGGAGCTATACCCTCTATTGGATGCAGCGGGCGCAACGCGCCCACTACAACCACGCCCTGGAGCACGCCATCCGCCTGGCCAACGAGAACGGCCTGCCGCTGCTGGCGGCGTTCGCGCTGACGCCACGGTTCCCCGCGGGCAACCGCCGCTCCTATGCCTTTATGCTGGAGGGCCTGCGCCAAACCCAGGCCGATCTCGCGGCGCGGGGCATCCCGCTGCTGCTGCGGCGGGGCCAGCCCTCGGCCGCCATCGCCGAGCTGGCCGCCGACGCCGCCTGCGTCGTCACCGATCGCGGCTATCTGCGGGTGGAGCGGGCCTGGCGCCAGGAGCTGGCCCGTGGGCTGGCCTGTCGCCTGACCCAGGTCGAGACCGATGCCGTCGTCCCCGCTGACGTGACCAGCGACAAAGAAGAGTACGCCGCGCGGACCATCCGACCGCGCATTCACCGGCACCTGGCCACGTACCTGGCGCCCCTGGAGGAGACGCCCCTGGAACGCGACGGGCTGGAGCATCCCCTGGCGCAAGCGGCCCCCTGCGGCGCCACGCCAGCGCTGCTGGACGACCTCGACCTTCCCCCCGAGCCGCAGCCCGTCGCGGCCTGGCGCGGCGGCCCCGACGTGGCCCAGCGTCTGTTGGATGCCTTCATCGCGGGCGGCCTGGCCCGCTACGCCGACGACCGCAACCAGCCCGCCTCTGCGACCACCTCGGGCCTGAGCCCCTACCTGCATTTCGGCCAGATCTCGCCGCTGGACGTGGCCCTGCGCGTCCGCGCGCACGAGGCCGCCCATCCCGAGAGCGTGGCCGCCTTTCTGGAGGAGCTGGTGGTCCGCCGCGAGCTGGCCATCAACATGTGCCTGCACCACCCGGCCTATGACCGCCTCGCCTGCCTGCCCGACTGGGCCCGCGCCACCCTGGCGGAGCACGCCGCCGACCCGCGGCCAGTGGCCTACTCGGCGGCGCAGCTCGAGGCGGGCCAGACCCACGACCCCTACTGGAACGCGGCCCAGCGCGAGATGCGCCTCACGGGCAAGATGCACGGCTATATGCGCATGTATTGGGGCAAAAAGCTGCTCGAGTGGACCCCCGACCCCGCCACGGGCTATGATCTGGCCGTGGCGCTGAACGACCGCTACGAGCTGGATGGCCGCGACCCCAACGGCTATGCGGGGGTGGCCTGGTGCTTTGGCAAGCACGACCAGGCCTGGAAGGAGCGCCCCATCTTTGGCAAGGTGCGCTATATGAACGCCAAGGGCCTGGAGCGGAAATTCGACATGGCCGCCTATGTCGAGCGGATCGAGGCCCTGGAGCGCCAGGCGAGCGAGGCGACGCCATGATCCGCGTGCTGATCTGCGACGACCAGTGGCTGGTGTGCGAGGGGCTGACTGCCATCCTGCAAGGGGCCCGCGACATCGAGGTGGTGGGCGAGGCCCACGACGGCGACGAGGCCGTGCAAAAGGCGCGGGAGCTAGCGCCCGACGTGGTGCTGATGGACCTGAAGATGCCGATCATGGATGGCATCGAGGCCACCCGCCGCATCGTGGACCAGCGACCCGCGACCCGCATCCTGGTGCTGACCACCTATGGCGACGACGAGTCGGTGTTCGATGCCATCCGCAGCGGCGCGTCGGGCTATCTGCTCAAGGGCACCCCCCGCGAGCAGCTGCTGGCCGCCATCCGCGGCACGGCCGCTGGCGAGGCCTACATCGACCCCGAGGTGGCCGGCAAGCTGCTGCGCCACGTCCAGCAGGGGACCACCGCCCCGCCAGACACCGCCACCCTGGACGCCCTCAGCGAGCGCGAGATGGACGTGTTGCGCCTGCTGGCCCGCGGCCGCAGCAACGACGAGATCGCCTCCGAGCTCTACCTGACGCGCGGCACGGTGCGCAACTATGTCAGCAACATCCTGCAAAAGCTGGACGTGGCCGACCGCACCCAGGCGGCGTTGCTGGCGCAGCGGTATGGGTTGGCGAGAGAGGACGAGGGGGAGTGAGACGGGAGCGCCGCCCCGCGGGGAGTGCGGGGCGGCTCGAATGGTCGCGTGAGGGGTCTAGGTATAGTGCAGGTAACCCGTCGCGACGCAGTCGCGATCGGCCACCAGCCGCACCCAGTGCGCCGAGAACCCCGTGGGAAAGACGTGGTGCTTGTAGCCGCCCGTGGGGACGGTCATGCTGGCATAGCTCGCCCAACTCCCATCGCCCACGAAATCCACCTGCACGTCGAACGTGACGGGCGCGTCGGCCTGGTGGCTCAGATGCAGCACCTTGTGCTCAAATCCCGTCATCAGGTACGGATCCGAGGGCTCACCAGCGCGCGCCTCGGTACGCAGCCAGGGTCCGCCCCACCCCTGCGGCTTGCCAAACTGCCACAGGTCGTCGGTCTTGCCGAACCAGAGGTTGGCCTGGGGCTGCCCCACGAACGGGTTGGCGTCGCCGATGGGCGTGGTCTGATCGCCCGCCATCACCAGCATCCCCCGCCACGAGCAATAGTCCCCGATGATGCGCAGGTGGCTGCTGACGGGGCGCACGCCCCACACCTTGCCCGCGTACTGCATGGCGGGCAGCTCATAGAACATGCCACTGCAATCCATCAGCCAGCGCTCAGACTCGACCTCACGGATCCGCGGCCACTCGGTGGTCCAGGAATGATCCTGGGTGTGGGTGGCCTTGGGCAGGCGATAAGTATCCCACCCGTCGGCGCCGTCGATGTGGACCTTGAGGATAGCCGAGGCGTTATCGGCGCCCATGGCCAGCATGGCCGTGCCGATGGTCGAGGTGCTCTGGGTGACCGCGTTGAACTGGCAGGTCTCCAGGATGCGCCATTCGGCGCCGTCCCACTCGGCCAGCCGCCCCTGCCACTCGCCCTGGACATAGTCGGCGTTGGTGTAGGTGTTGTTGGCCACCACTACGCGGCCGTGGCCGGTGCAGCCGTCCTTGAAGTGGAGATGCTCCACGTCGCCCAGGTCCAGCTCTTTGGTGAGGTCAAACAGCAGCGTCGATTCCAGCGTCTCCAGGTCGACCTCGAAAAAGAGCGCCTCCATGGTGAGATAGTAGACCTTGCGCTCGGGCTCGGTGAGATGCTTCATGGTGGCGGTGAGGCGATAGGGCACCAGCGACTCGATGGTGCGCACGTTGCCCTCGACGTCGATGACGTGGGGGCCGATGAGAAGCTGGTTGGTCGCCTTGTGGATGATGCGGTTGGCATAGGTGCCGACGACGCTGGCGGGGTGCTTGTGCAGCGTCATGGTCTCATCCAACCAGAACAGGCCTGTCCCCGTGCCCGAGCCGGGGTTGGCGGGATAGGTGACGAACCAGAGGCGGTCGGCCCAGGGCATCAGCGCGCCGATCCCCGTCTCGGTGCGGGGGGTGTGCCCCGCCACCACCGCCAGGTGCGGAAAGACGCCGCTCACTTGCACAGAGCCCTGCCTGGCGAT
>Ga0334890_1004480_pt1 | contig 12796 bp, 7 predicted proteins | sample GraSluR1_MG_3_FD_207220 | JGI IMG/M metagenome (GOLD analysis project Ga0334890, IMG submission 207220) | Sludge microbial communities from methane-producing bioreactor in Wageningen University, Netherlands - Granular Sludge_31_08-R1 | ecosystem: Engineered > Bioreactor > Anaerobic > Unclassified... | reverse complement strand
TCGCGCCCAGGAGCGATAGTTCCACCGCGAAGACTTTGTGATGTGCCAATTCGTCCGCGGCGTCGTCGTCGAGTGTCAAGCCGCTGGTCAGCACCGTCACGAAGAAGCGGTGCCGGCGCGCGTGGGCCAGGATGGCCGGTAGATCGCGCCGCGCCAAAGGCTCGCCGCCGGTCAGCAGCAAATGGAAGACGCCTTCGTTCCTCGCCTGATCGAGGATACGGCAAACGTCGCCGGTCGTCAGTTCGTCGGGCAGCGGTTCGTGGACGATATAGCAGTGCCGGCAACGGCAAGGACAGCGCGCGGTCAGTTCCACAATGAGCGCGTGGAGCTGATTGCGAGTCCAATAGGCGCGTTGCAGATCCTGCACCAGGTCGCTCATGGGTGAACGTCCGGCTCTGGCATCGGTTTGTTCTTGCGGCCCGCGCGATTCATGCGTCATCCGGACCGCCGGCCTGCCGGGAGGTCAAGGCAAAAACCGTTCCACGGCCGCCAGTTTGCGGGGTAAATACGTGTCGATCACGTAGTTGAGCCCGTGCTTGGCGAGCGCCTGCTGTTCGGCGCGCACCCCCATGCGGATCATTGTCTCCAGCGCTTGCTGCCAGGCCTTGTAATGCAGGATGAAGGGGTCGTTCTTCAGCGCGTCGCGGGCGCGTTTGATATCGACTTCTTTCAAGGGGTGAGTCGGCAGCTCGTAGTCGACAATGTCTTGCGGCGTGATGCCCAGAAGATGAGCCTGGGGGACGCAGAAGTACTCGTTCAAGTGGGCGGCGTTGCCCGAACCGACCTTCAGCGTGCGGTAGATATTGCTGTAGCCATAGGGATCGCCGTCGACGAAGACATAGACGGGCAGGCCTTTCAGATCGGCCAACCGGCGCACGAAGCGGCGGCAGGCGCGGGTCGGCACGCCGCCCATCGAGACCAGGATACAGTTGGCCTGCTTCCAATAGTTGTGCTTGACCAGGCGCTGGAACATGCCGGCGGTTTCGATGCACAGGATGAACTCGGCGTCCGTTTCGAACTGCAGGTCTTCGACCGAGGTGGGCACCGAGTAGGCGCCGCTGCCGAAGCGAGTGCAGTCGATGTGCAGCGGCTCGCCCGTCTCGGCGTCCTTGTCGATCACGACCAGGCGACCCGCCACGTCGCCGCCCTTTTCCTCGGGCACAAAACCCAGTTGTTCCCGATTGACGCCGAAGAACGCCTCGACGTCCTCCATCACGGTGTCGGACTCAGGCTGTTCCTTGAAGCGCGCCTCGGCCCAATTCTTCGACACATAGTAGGCCTCGCGCTTGGTGGCGATGTCGTTGGTTTCGACGAGTTCTTTGGCCAGGGCCATCATCTTGAGCGTCTGCGCGAACGTCTTGACGGTGCCGACGGTCAGCGCGCGCTCCTTGTTTTTGCCCTTGAGCTTGAAGTAACCCGTCCGCGGGTCGTAGCTCACGTTGGCGAGCGAACGCAACGGGAATTTCAGGCTGGGTTTCTTACCGGCGAGGATGCTCTGGTGGATCAGGCTCGCTTCGGCGCGGATCTTGCGCGCCACCGGCCGAAAAGACAGCCCCGCGGCGCGGTTCGTCCCGTCGGCGGCGGCAGCTCGGGGCGATGGTTCGCCGCCGGGCGCGCCGAAATGCAATTCAGCCTGGCGAGTCTCGCCGGTACGCCGTGCGACCTGCTTGCCGGTTGCGGATGTCGTTTTGCGCTTGGCCAAGGTTTCGTCCTTTAGCGCGGCGGCCGCCAGCGCGGCCGGCCGGTTAGATGTCCACGAGTTCGCCGTATTTCTGCTGCAGATAAGCGAGGAACGGCGCGGCGTCCAATTCGCGGCCGGTGACCTCGCGGCAGAGTTCGCCGGCCGTCAGGACGGCTCCGCGCGCGTGAATCCGTTCCCGCAACCATTGCCGGAGGGCGTCGGTTTGTCCTGCCGCGAGCTGGTCTTCGAGATCGACAAGGTCGCGCTGGGCGGTCTCCCAGAACATGGCGGCGTAGAGGTTGCCCAAGGCGTAAGTCGGAAAATACCCGAAACCACCGGTGCACCAATGGATGTCCTGCAAGGCTCCCGTGCGGTCGTCGCGGACGTCCAGGTCGAGGTAGGCGCGGGCTTTCTCCCGCCAGAGCGCCGGCACATCAGCGGCCTGCAAGTCACCGCCGATGAGGGCGCGCTCGATTTCGAAGCGCAGGATGATGTGCAGGTTATAGGCGACTTCGTCCGCTTCGATTCGAATCGGGGTGTGCGTGCGCTCATTGACCGCCCGGTAGAAATCGGCCGCAGTGAATCCTTCATACGCGGCGGGGAAAAGCTCTCGCAAGAGCGGCGCCAGCCACTCGCAGAAAGCGCGGCTGCGACCGACGAAGTTTTCCCACAGCTGCGACTGCGATTCGTGGATGCCCAGGCTCGCCGGTTGGCCGGCCGGCAGGTCGCGCAGGTCGGCAGGCAGTCCCTGTTCATAGAGCGCATGGCCGCCTTCGTGCAAGACCGCATAGAGCCCGCTCAGCGGGTTGTCGGATTGATAGCGCGTCGTCACGCGGACATCGCCAAGACCCATGGTCTCGGTGAACGGATGCGCGGAGATGTCCAGGCGACCGCGGGCGAAATCGTAGCCGATTGCGGTCAGGACCCGGCGGCAGAGCTCATGCTGGCGGTCGTTCGGGAATATGCCGGCCGGCCGTGGCGACGGCGCGCGGCCGCGAACCGGACAGCGGCCGAGAAGTTCAGCGAGCGAGACACGCAGGTGCGCAAAGACGGGCAAAAGATCAGCGGTGCGCGCTCCCGTCTCGAAGCTGTCGAGCAACGCGTCGTAGGGTTCGTCGCCGATCGCCAACGCAGCCGCCTCCTGGCGTTTGAGGTCGACCAGGCGGTCGAGAAAAGGCGCGAAGCGAAGCCAGTCATCTTCGGCGCGGGCCTGGACCCACTCGCCGTGAGCGAGGGATGCGGTTTGGGCTTGGTCGCGCACCAGAGCAGCGGGCAGGCGGACCGCACGCGCGTGAGCTTGCTGGGTCAAGCGGACGTTGGCGCGGGCCGCTGCGTCCAGATCCACCGCCTCGGCGAGCTTCGCGAGCAACGCCGCGAGCTCAGGGTCGACGAGCTTCTCGTGGATCACGCCGGCGAGCGCCGCGCGATGCGCGGCGCGGTCGCGCGCGCCGCCCGGCGGCATCGTGACTTCCTGATCCCAGCTCAGTAATGCCATGGTTCCGTTGAGACACTGAATTTGTCGCAGGCGCTCCAGAAACTGTTGATAGGATTTTGGCATCTGCGGATCCTTCCCGGTAGCGGCTAGAACTTACGGCTGCGTTCGAGCGTATCGGTCAAGGTCGTGATCACGTTCTCGCGGGCGGGAGAATCCAGGGACAGGATCTCCTGCAACGCGTCTCCGATATGAGGAATGTATTTCTGGATGTAGTTCTGTTTCTGATTGGCTTCCTTTTCGCGCTGGCGGCGGCGCAGGTAACGCTGCAGTTGGCGGCCGACCTCCTGCAGCGCGAGCTTGAACTCGCGGATGATCTCCGGGTAGTGGGCCACCGCTTCTTTACTCTCGCTCGTAAACGGGACCCAGACCGAAGCGATGTGCACGAGGATGACGAGCGGACCGCTGGGCAGAGCGCCCTTACTCTGTTGCAGGCCGTAGCTGCGCCAGTTGCTGGTCAAGACCGCCTTGGTGATGGCGCAAGCCGAGTTTTGGTAGAGTAAGGGCACGCGGTTGGCGAATCGCATGACGCGCGCCAGTTCGTCGGCCGGTTGGCCGCCACCGTACGCCAGGCCCACCTCGACCTGGAACGGATTCCCGCGATAGACAGCCGCCGGTCGCGTCACGCTCGTGTAGAAATCGGCCGCGACGCCGCTACGCAGACCGGCCATCACCAGGCTGTCGCCGATCGGTGACAGGCAATCGGTCGGCGGCGTGGGGATGCGGGTCAGCGCAATGGCGTCGAGCAGGCGCCGCACATCATCCTGCGCCAGGCGTTTCGGATTGCGGCGTTCGGGCAGAGCGGCTGTCGTCAGGATCTGCTCGGCGGTCTTGGGCCCCACGCGGCAAAACTCTTCCTTGAGGAAGCTGTTGAGGGTGCGGCATTCGGTGTCCTTGAGCATGCGCGACAGCAGACCCAACTCCACGCCATAGGGGTGCGGCTTGATTTCCGACGCCAGTACGGGCAGTTCCTCAGTGGTATTGGGATAGACGCGCCGTTCGCCTTTGGGGTTGATATAGGTCAAGTGCAGGTGCGGATTGGCGATCGCGGTCTGCTCGAGGTACGTGTCGACCGAGTGTTGTCCGCGCTTGTAGCTGCCGGTCAGCGTAATTTCGACGCGGGTGCCGCGGTCCTTCTCCCAGACCGTCTCGTCGTCGCTGATCACGACCGGCTCGTTCTTCTTGAGGTCCAGAACGAGTTGCACGCGGCGCGCCGGTTTGGTTGGTCCCGTGCGCGTGTAGACCATGACCGGTTTACCGGTGGTGAGTTGGCCGTACATGCCGGCCGCGGAGATGCCGATCCCCTGTTGGCCGCGGCTCTGCCTGAGCGAGTGGAACTTCGAACCGTAGAGCAATTTGCCGAAGATGCGCGGCACCTGCGCGGCGACAATGCCCGGCCCGTTGTCCTCGACGATCACGCGGAAGCGCTCCTCGCGCGCGGGCGCCAGTCTCGAGATGTTCTTGCCGTTGTTTCTGCCGTTGGACTTGCCGCCGGTCTTTCCGTTGGCTTTGGCGGCGCCGTCTTCGCCGTCTTCGGCTTCGTCGTCCTGGAGGCTCGCGAGATCCAGTCCTTTGAACGTGTCGGCCTCGGGCCGGATCTCGACCAGCAATTGCGGCGCGAGGCCGGCTTCCTCGCAGGCGTCGAGGCTGTTGTCGACGGCTTCCTTGATCGTCGTGAGCAGTGCCTTGGCCGGCGAGTCGAAACCGAGCAAGTGGCGGTTCTTGGTGAAGAACTCGCTGATCGAAATCTCACGTTGCTTGTCGGCCAGGGTTTCGGCCGTGTCTTGGGCGCGGGCGCGCGGGGGCATGCCATGGTTCCTTCCGCAGGGAGCTTCCGTGCTGCCGGCGGCAAGCCGCCAGGGCGGAATCTACTCGACAATGCCGGCCGGAAGCAAGCAGCAGAGATACCCGCGGCTGACGTGGAAGATCACCGGAACAGATTCCGCACGTCTGTAAGCGACCGGTGTTCGACGGCGACCGTTGCGAGGAAGAGCAGGTTGTAGCCTCCAAACAGTTCTTCGTCCGGAGCGCGCAGACAGTCAACGGCCAGAAAGACCGTCACAGGTTCGGGCGCCAGGTTCTGCCAAATCAGTGATTCGCTCTCGCCGGCATTGCGCTGATCGGCGAAAGCCAGGCAAGCGGCATCCGGTCCGCAGCCGTCGAAAAGCCACAGGGCGAGGTCCATTGATTGGCTGCTGGTGCTCGCGGTGACGTTGACGCGTACGTGAGAGCCGTATCCCGATTCTCCGCCTCCCGGAATGGCTGGCGCCATATGCAGTGCATACCAGACTTCGCCGCCGCGGACAGCAAGCGGACTGCAGTCGTAGACCGATACCAGGTTCGGTGCGCCGAAGAGGTTGTCGGACAGTGGATAGCTGCCGGCGCCGGCGAGGTCGATCGCGTTGGCGCCGTCCGGTTCGCAGATGACGGGAGAGAGGCCCGGATAACGTGTTTCCAAGGTGAGCGTGTAGAGCCCGGCGGCTTGTAGATAGCCTTCAACCACGAGGTAATACGTGCGCCCGCCGCGCAGCGTGCCGCTCAACTCGGTGTTGGCCTGAGCCAGACAACTGTCGGTGTGGCAGGCGGCCAAGAGAACGAGGTCGTGATCGGGAACGTTCCCGGCCAGGTACGCGTCCAGGACCAAATCTTGGGATGGGTTGAGGGTGTAGATGTGCTCAGGACCGGTTTCTGGCCAACCGGGCTGACAGGCGTAGGCATTGACTGCGCTTGCGCCGCTGGTGGTGTCTTCGAATACGTACGTCAACCCGGGTTCGAGCAAGAGCGTCTGGCGCGGATCGTCGCAGGGGAAATCCTGGCGTTGGTAATCCTGCGGACGCCCGGCCGGTCGATCGTCTTTGCCGGGAACAAAGTGCTCGCCGGCCGCGAGTGCCCAGGAGGACCAGGATGTCACGAGCAGCCAGAGCGTTGCCGTGACGCAGCAGCTTCCCCGGCCTATCGATTGGAAGAACGACCCCGGCGCGAACGAAGGGCGTCGGGAAGTAGAGCGAGAAGACAAAAAACCCTCCTGGCAGGCGTTCGGCCGGAGTCGTTCAGGGGTGCGATCATCATAGCCGACCGGAGCGGGTTGGGCAAGTCCCAGCGCCGTCCCATCTCATTTCACGAGGAGCGCTTTTAGGGTCTGAGCCCCCGCCGGGGCGGCCAGGCGCACGAAGTACATACCGCTGGCGCAGCGCTGGCCGCCGGCGTCGGTGCCGTCCCAGGTGGCGCGGTGGCGGCCGGCCGGGAAACTGCCGAGCGACCGCACCCGCTGGCCGCGCCCGTTGTAAACGTCCAGCCGGGCGCGCTCGCCCTCGCGCACGCTGAACCTGATCACCGTCGCCGGGTTGAACGGATTGGGCGCGTTGCCGTGCAAGGCCGTCAGCGCCGGCAACGCCGGCTCAGGCCCGACCGCGACCGGGTTGCCGCCGACCAGGATGTCGTCCAGACGCAGCTCGGGACGCGGGCCGGCCTCGCCGGACATGTGGTAGTAACGCCACTGCAGCTGGACGTACGCTTGGTTGCGCAATAGCGATGGCAGTGAAATCGGTCCGATCTCTTCAGTGTCGCCGGCCGTCTCGCTGCGCTGGTACTCCACCGGTTGGCCGCCGAACACGACATCCTGGAACTCGCCGGTATGCCCGATCCGGTACTGCAAGCGGATCGCGTAGATGCGGTCGTTGGGGACGATCGTGCCGCCGAGCCAGGCCACCGTTACCTCGTCCACGCCGCGGGTATCGAGCGCCAGCAACGCCGCACCCAGGTCTCTGCCGCGGCCGGTGTTGATGAAGGAGATACCGTCGTCGCCGAGGCCGTTGAGCCGCGTGCGGCCGGTGTTGTTGTACGGGAAACCGATCGTGCCCTGGTCGTCGGCGTGGTAGTCGTCGTGGGGGATGAAGTACGGGTAGAGCAGCGGCGTGGTCAGGATCGGATCGCTCACCTCGCTCTGCAGAAAGAGCATGTGCTCGGGGTAGGTGCGTTCGGGCAGATCCGGGTCCCAGGCGCCGAACGCGAACGCGCCGTCGGCCAGCACCGCGGCCGCCGGATAGACCAGCACGCGGAAGACGTGCGGCACGGGGTCGAAGTGGCCGTCGTCCGCGGTCACGGTCACCCGCGCGTCGCCGCGGCCGAGGCAGACGATCGTCAGCTCATGGCCGTCGACCGCGACCGCGGCCACGCCGGAGTCGTCGCTGGCGGCGGTGAAGACGAGCGGGTCCAGGTTCGGGTCCAGGAACACCTCGTCGAGGTCCAGGACCAGCGGCTCGCACTCTTCATAGCCCGCCTGCAGCGCCACCGGCTGGCTGACCACCGGCGGCAGCTGAGCGCCGCTGATCGGCACGCCCAGCAAGGTCACGTTGTCGAAGCGCTGGTTGCCCTCGCTGCCCGGAGCGTTCGTGCCGCCGAAGGTGAATTTCACGCGCAGGTCGGGGTTGTCGGCCGCGCCCTCGACGGTGGCCAGGTTGTAGCTCCACAGCGCGTACTGCTCGGTGACGGCGACGTGCTCGGCGAGCGGCAGCCAGGCGCCGTCGCCGGCCGTCTGGCACCACACCGAGTGCTCCTGGGCGCCGTTGACGGTGCGGGTGACGGCGTAGCGCAGCTCGAGATCGCGGTGGCCGGTCGACGGTACGGTGAGCACGAGTTCGCGGGTATCCGAGGGGTTGCGGGCGCGCAAGCCGTAGCCGGCCGGGGTGTCGGGCAGGGCGCCGAGGTCGGTGCCGGGGCTGACGCGGTCGAGGTAGCCTGCGCCGGTGCCGGGGTAGGTGATGACCGCGCCGCCGAGCACGGACACGTCGGCCGCGACGGCGGTCAACGTGCCCGACGGCAGGTCGTTGAAGTGCCAGGCGTGCAGCGGCACAGGGGGATTCTGATCGATCTCGAAGACCGCCGTCAAGCTGAGCGAACTGCTGGATGGAATCACGGTCAAGGTCGGGTTGCTGTCGGCGATCCCCTGCCAGGCCACAAACCGGGAACCCGGCGCCGGCAGCGCCGTGACGGTGATCGGCACGCCCTGGAAGTAGATGCCGCTCCAGGGATAGGGTTGGGCGGGATCGGCGAGCCCGGCGAGCGCGCCGTCGATTACGAGCGAGTTGAGCTGGATCTTGCCGCGGGCGGGGTCGTTGACGTTGAGCGTGACCGTTGTGGCGCCGTCGAGCTCGAAGTGATCGATCAATTGCTGGCGCTGATATGCAGGACGACTCGTCACGACGTTGCGCAAGTATTGAACGCCGCTGGCCCAGTTGTAGGTGACATCCCAGCGGTATTGCCAGGCTTCGATCGCCGGCGCATAGAGTGAGGCGAACTCGTCGATATAGCCGATTAGTCGCGCCGGGACAAAGGTGCTGTTGAGGTGATCGGCGAATGTGTTGATGAACGCGCGACGGAAAAAAGCATTCTCGAGTAATCGACGCAGCATCAACGTCGACCAAGGCGGATTCGGCCAGCTAGGTCCGTCGCCGGCGGTCGCCTGCGCCAGCATATTATAGCTCGCCGAAAACAGGGCGTGGTCGACATCGTACATCATCCAGCGCCAGCGCCCGTCATGGCCGTAGGGCGCCGTGGGATCATATTCGGGGACACTGCGGCGCCAATAGCGGATGTTGTTGCCCGGCCAGTCCAGATTGGCGAGATAGATCTCTGCGATCTGATACGCGGCGAAATTCTCCAGATCCATACTCTCTGCGACATACATCAAAGCTTCCGGGGATGTCAGATTATTGTACGCGATATAGTTGTACAGGTTGAGGTAGTGAAGACGGTCGGCGGCCGAACCTTCTTCCAATTCATTGAGCATGGTCATGATCGCGACCTGATCGGCCGGCACGCCGTACACTCGTTCGACGTAATGACGGTCATAACGTTCGCGCAGGTTCGCGATACCCCAGTATTCGCCGTTGATGAAGTGGATCACCGGCCGGCCAGCCTGGGTGTCGAACCCCATATTGGCGACCATGGTCTGAGACAAAAAGTCCCGGAATCCCCTTTGCCCCCAATCGTTGCCGGAGTTGCGGACGAGAATACAATTGTAGGATTCGTAGGGGAGATCTGGAAACAACGCGGCGTCGAAACGGGCGGGTCCGTAGAGAGACCGAGCAAGCAGCCGCAAAGACTTCTGAGGATAGAACCGTGTGACCCCGCCGTGGATTCGGGCGCCCGCGTCCTGAGCTAGCAGCAGATTGCCTTGCCGGTCGAACAACTCGATGTGGATCGGTCGCTCCCAGGCATCGCTTTCCTGGAAATAATTGCCGCTCCATAAATTGCCTGGGACATAGGTGTTGCCCGGCACATAGATCCCGATATCGTCGGCGAAGAGGTTCTCCGGCGCCGTCGCCAGCGAGACGACCGCTAGAGGGATCTGGCCCGTCAGATCCCGATCGATGATATACGACCCTGTCGTAATCGCGCTCGGCGCGTGGCCGGCGCGAAACGTACGCGCCCGGATTACGTGGAGCTTGAAGATTTCACCCCGCGGCGGACGCCAGCCGTAGAAATCGGACGAGTCCTGAAAGTTCGTCGGGATCAGAGAGATCGTGTTGGGATCGCCGGCGCGGTTGTCCAACACCAGCGGCTCGGTGTAGACCGCCGACGCCGGGGTCGGCTCGCTGCCATCGAGGGTGTACCTGATCACCGCCTCGGGATCGGGCGCGATCACGGCTAGCGAGATCGCGCTCGCGAAGAACCCGGGCGTCTGCGAGAAGATCGGCGGGTCCAGGTACAACAAGCCGGCGCTGTTGGACGCCGCGGGCGTCGCCACGGCGAACTCCATCCACCCGACCGCGCCGTCAGGCAGCCGGCCGTACGAGATGTCCGTGGTCAGCGCGTGCGGCGGGGCCTCGTCCAGGCGGGTCGTGCCGTCGGCCGCGGTCAAGAGCAACGGCTCGCCGCCGGCGCTGATCGCGAAGTTGGTGTGCAGTTCGCCGCCGGGGCTCTGGCGATCCTTGCCCGAGGCCCAGACCAGAAGATACCCCTGCGGCGGGATGCTGCCGCCGGGAAACTGCCAGCGCAGGGGGTTGCCGGCGTCGTCGGAGAGATAGCAGCCGGTCAGGTCGAACGTTGCGGCGCCCGGGTTGTAGAGCTCGAGCCAGTCGGAATAATCGCCGTCGTCATCGGCGATGGTCGTGGCGTTCGAGCCCATGAACTCGTTGATCAGCGGCGTCTGGGCGGCTGCCGGCGCGGGCGCTGCGCACACGAGCCCGATGCAGGCGACGACGATCTTGAGCGAATCCTGCATCATACGCCTCCCGAAGCGCTGGCCGCACTCTGTAAGCAGAGGTTCCGTGGCCGCCGGCGAAGCATTGCCGCGGCAAGCCTACTTGACCAGCGTGGCCGTCCGCGAGTACTGCAAACCCGCTGCTCGCAAACGATAGCGGTAGGTCCCCGAGGCGACCGGCTTGCCGCCGTCATCGGTGCCGTCCCAGAACACCTCGGTCGTACCTGCTGGACAATCTCCGGCAATGAGCGTGCGGACGCGCCGCCCCCGTAGATCAAGCACGAGCAGTTCCGCGTAGTCCGGATATGCCAACGCAAAACGGAACGTCGTCCCCGGATTGAAGGGATTCGGATAGTTCGGATGCAGTGCAGCAACCGCAGCCGCGGCGGGCGGGACGGACGTTGGCCCGCCGGCGTGGAAGAAACGGTACCAATGTGCCGGCGCGACGCGTGGCATGCCGGCAGAACGGCCGCTCTGATCGTACGCAGCGATATAATAATGCGTGCTATCAGAGATGGCCGGCGCGGGAATCGCTGCCGTAAAAGACCAGGGATCGCCCGCAGGTTCCAGGGCTGTTTCCTGCCAAGAGCCGGCGCCGTGGCGCCAGCACACGACCGCCGAGGTCAAAGCCGCTCCGCTGTGCGGGCGAATGTGAGCCGTGATCTCGACAGGATCAGCCGGCTGATCGGCCAAGACGGGAGTATGGGCGACTCGGAGCATGCCCGTGTCCATGACGCCCTTCGCGCGGCAATGAAGCGCGTCGTCGGAGAGGAAGCCGGCGTAAGTATAACCGCGCACCTGATACCCCGGCGCGGCGGCGCGATAAACCGCGAGTGCGTCCTGATCGTAGGTGCTGTTGCCGAACAACGGCACGAAGATGTTGCGGTTCAGGATCAAGCTGTTGGTATAACTGGCGGGGTTGTTGCTGCCAATGTTGTAGCAATAGACGCGAAACACGCGGTAATTGCGTCCCGTCGAAGCCTGCAGGCTCGCCATCAGGGTGGCCCGCTGGTTCAACGGCCCATAGGTCCAGTGGGTCGACCAGACGTCTTTGACGAGAACGGTCTCCTCGTCCAGCCACTTCGCCCAGGTGTCGATGTGGTGGATCCCGCCCGATTCGATGTAGTCCATGACCTGGTAGTCTTCGATGCCGTAGTAATCGTCCATGAGCTGATCCACCGCGGCCTGGTTCATGCTGTTGTAGGTCTGAGCTTCGTCATAGACCAGGCGCGTTGAGCAGGCGATGTGCGCCCCGTCGGTCATGTAGTTGCCGCCGGTGTGGTACATCGAATGGCTATGGCACGGTACGCCGATGTCCTGCGCGAAATAAACCGGGATCAGGTTGTCGTTCGGGCGCTGCGGCCTATTATAAGTATGATCGATAATGGCGATCTGACCCTGACCGTCGAAGACGAACCACGGGCCGTAGTCGCGCGTCCAGATCGAATCGTTCGGGCGAATCAAGAATTGCACCCGCGCCATGTCCACCCCATTGGCTGCCAGGTTTGTTTGCGCCTGGGAGACGTACGCGCTGGAGACGATCACGTGTAGGAAGACGTCGTCGTCGAAGTCGCGCAGCAGATTGTAGGGCAAACCGAGAGGATACCGGATGAGAACACCGGTACAGGGTTCCCATTCGGCGCAGTTGCGCACCGGAGCCGCAGGCGGCGGATCGTCGCGCAGGTCGCGCGCGGGTAGCAGGTGCGGATTGGCCTGCCAGTAGAGTCGCTCGGCGACTGTTTCGTGATGTGGCAAGAGAGGCTCGAGCCCGTCGACGTCCCACTCGCGGGACTCCTCGGCCAGACCCGGGATGGAAGTTGCGGCGGCGATGGACGACATGGCCACAAGGCTTGCGACGATGAGGCAGAACAGGGTGCGCATGGATACTCCTCGCCGACGGCGATCAGGTAGTGATGACCACAAGTAAAGAATCGATTTATTATAACATAGCGGGGCGGCCGGGTGAAACCCCGCCTTGACGCATTTCCCTCCGCGACGCCGATTTTCCTCAAGTCCGGGCCGCCGCCTGCCGATATCAATGGCGGGAGGGTATGGCATGAGCGTCCGCTGGTTCGCCGAGCCTCTCTGGGGCCTGCAACAGGCCCAGCAGCGATTCGAACAGGCCGCAGCCGATATCGCCCGGGCCGGCCCCGCGCGGGCGTCCGCGCCGGCCCCGCCGCCGGGCGGCGGCAACGATCTTCTAGGGCCGACCGTTCGCTTGTTGACCGCGAAACACGCTTTTTCAGCCAATCTGGCGACAATGCGCGCTGCCGATCGCTGCCTCGGGCTGCTGATCGATGTGTTTGTCTAGCCCATGCCGCTGAATGCTTGGCTGACGAGCCCGCGGGAGTTACCATGCGCAGATCGTATATGGTCGCAGGTGGCTGCCAACCGCGGCGAGGAGGTCGGCTTGGCCCTG
>Ga0334890_1004479_pt1 | contig 12797 bp, 11 predicted proteins | sample GraSluR1_MG_3_FD_207220 | JGI IMG/M metagenome (GOLD analysis project Ga0334890, IMG submission 207220) | Sludge microbial communities from methane-producing bioreactor in Wageningen University, Netherlands - Granular Sludge_31_08-R1 | ecosystem: Engineered > Bioreactor > Anaerobic >... | reverse complement strand
GGCTGGGTTTTGCCGGTAATCATGCTGGGGTTATTGTATTTGCGGATTGCCAAACCGGTGTTTGGTGAAGGCGCTCCCATCTTTTTCAGCGAAAAGGGACCAGGGTCAATGTTCGCGCCGGTGATTGTCTCGCTGATTGTTGGGTTAGCCATTGGGTTTCTGGCCCAGCGCACCCGGTTTTGCACCATGGGCGCCATCCGCGATTTCATCTTAATGAATGACACCCACCTGTTGAGTGGATTGGGCGCTCTGGTGATTGCGGCATTCCTGGCAAACCTTGCTTTTGGCCAATTTCACCCCGGCTTTGCAGCCCAACCAGTTGCCCACAGCAATCATCTGTGGAACTTTTTGGGAATGACACTTTCAGGTCTGGCGTTTGCACTGTCGGGCGGCTGCCCGGGCCGCCAGTTGTTCCTGGCAGGTGAGGGAGATTCAGATGCAGCAATTTTTGTTTTTGGTATGATTTTTGGCGCAGCATTTGCCCACAACTTCAACCTGGCTGGAAAACCGGATGCTCTGGTAGACGGTATGCTGACCGTGGGTGGAATTTCACCGTTTGGAATGGCAGCGGTAGCGGTGGGTCTGGTGGTATGCCTGGCAATTGGTTTCAGTATGCGTGAAAAAATCGCATAGGAAGCGAGGAGGTTTTTAATGAAAAAAGTAGATGCACGTGGATATTCGTGTCCGCAGCCGGTGATGATGGTGCGGCAGGCGGTGCAGGCGGGTGAATTTCCCATTGAGGTGCTGGTGGATACAGTTACATCCAGAGAGAATGTGCGCCGCGCCACCCAGGCAATGGGCTGCAAAGTGGAAGTTCAAGAATATGAGGATGGTTTCAGTCTCACAATCGATCGAGAAAAATAGCCATTCAGGCAAATTGTCATGAAAGGGGGCTGCAAAGCTTGATGCTTTATAAAACTTTGCAGCCCCGAAAGGGATTGATACATGATTTATTTTGATAACGCAGCCACTTCATTTCCCAAGCCTGCTTCAATGGTAGAGGCGATGGTTCATTATCAGCAGGAAATTGGCGCATCACCGGGGCGTTCGGGCCACCAACTGGCTGTCCTGGCGGCGCGGCTCTTGTATGATGCACGTGAAATGGTGGCAGAGATGTTTCATGCAGACGACCCGCTGCGGGTGGTTTTCTGTTTGAACGTTACCGAGGCGCTCAACCTGGCGCTGCGCGGCTTGTTGAAACCCGGTGATCACGTGGTGACCACCAGCATGGAACACAATTCAGTCATGCGCCCGCTGCGCGATTTGGAGATGGGTGGAGTGGAATTGTCGGTAGTGAAATGCGCCCCCGACGGCAGTTTGAATCTATTGGATTTTGAACAGGCTATTCGTCCCAACACCACCCTGTTTGTGGTGAACCGCGGCTCCAATGTGACCGGTACAATTCAACCGGTGCGAGAAATTGGAAAAATCGCACGGAATCACAATATTTTGCTGTTAACCGATGAGGCGCAAACCGCCGGCGCATATCCGGTGGACATGCTGGAAGATCAAATTGACTTGCTGGCTTTCACCGGGCATAAAGCCCTGTTTGGACCCATGGGCACAGGCGGTTTAATCATTGGCAGCCGTGTGCCGCTGAATGACTGGAAACCCTTGAAAAGCGGCGGCACTGGCAGCGCATCAGAGAGGGAGTATCACCCGCACTTTCTCCCAGACATGTTTGAAAGCGGCACACCCAACACCATTGGAATTGCCGGTTTGCTGGCCGGCATGCGGTGGATTCAAGAGTGCGGGATTGAATCAATACGCGAACACGAACTGTCTTTGATTCATCATGCCCTGGCGGGATTACATGAAATACCAGGGATTACAATTTGTGCTTCTTCTGATTTTGAAAATCAACTGGCAACTTTTTCATTCAATGTTGACGGTATGCTGCCCTCTGAAGTTGGTGAGCGACTTGACCGGGATTATGGTATCCTTTGTCGCGTGGGCTTGCATTGCGCACCGGCTGCTCATCATACTGTTGGCACCTTCCCGGTTGGAACCGTGCGCTTTAGCATGAGTGCGATGAATACCAGGCAGGAAGTTGATACCGCTCTGAAGGCGGTGAAAGAACTGGCTGAGGAGGCCAGGCGGAGATGAAAACAGAGACGGTTTTACTGGTTCATTCCACCACCCATGCCATTCATTTTGAGAAGCAATTCTCACTGGCTGGCATTGCCTGCCAGATGGCTCCCGTGCCGCGGCAGCTCAGCTCAGACTGCGGGGTGTGTGTGCGGTTTGCCAGTGCGGACCGCCCGCGTGTGCAGGCAATTGTGGATGAATCTCGAATCGAAATCCAGGCGTTGATTGACCTGGTTTGAATTTTTGAAAGAGGATAAATGATCGATCCGGCTGCCGAAACAACATCGGGCAAAAGAATACGCTTGACCAGCCTGTCGAATTGCTCTGGGTGAGCTTCCAAGCTCAACGCGGAGACGCTGGCGCAGGTACTGCGCCCTATTCAGAACATCTTCAATTCTGTCAATTACCCCAATCTTCTGGCGGGGCTGGATCAACCTGACGATGCTGCGGTGTGGCAGATTGATGATCAACGTGCGCTGGTGGTAACCACCGATTTCTTTACACCGGTTGTAGACGATCCCTACGACTACGGAGCAATTGCGGCTGCCAACAGCCTGTCTGATGTGTATGCCATGGGGGGCAAACCTTTTTTGGCGCTAAATGTGGCAGCCTTGCCGCCGCATTTGCCCACCGAAATCAGCAGTGAAATTCTGCGCGGTGGCGCTGAAAAGGCGCGGGAAGCCGGTGTGGTTATTGCAGGCGGTCACACCGTTCAAGATAAAGAACCAAAATACGGGCTGATGGTGATCGGAATGGTGGAACCAGGCCGTATGTTAGCCAAAAGTGGTGCTCAACCGGGCGACGTGCTGTTCTTGAGCAAACCGTTGGGGTTTGGCACCCTCACCACTGCATTGAAAGCTGACAAAGCCAAACCCGAATGGGTGACAGAAGCCATTAATTGGATGAAGCTGTTAAACCGGCAGGCAGGTGAACTGGCGCAAGAATTTGGCGCCCATGCCTGCACCGACATAACCGGTTTCAGTTTGCTGGGACACGGCTGGGAGATGGCCAGGGCATCGGGTGTTGGCTTCGACCTTTATTTTGATTCAATTCCGTTTGTGGATGGAGCAAAACAATTGGCTGCAGAATGGGCTTTCCCCGGTGGAGCCTTTGACAACCGGGAATATTTTCAACAGCATGTTAAATTTGATAAAGCCATAACAGAAGAAGAGAAAATGCTGCTGTTTGACCCGCAAACCAGCGGGGGATTACTGATGGCAATCCCTGAACAGCGGGTGGATGATTTGATCAGGAGAATAAAAAGGGATAAAATATCTCTGTGGAAAGTTGGGCATGTTGTTGAATCTGATCCCATGCTCAGGGTCAGGCTATAAATCGTAAAAAAAATTGATAGTTCGTCGAAAATGTTACTGAGATCAAAAAAATCTACCAATTATTTTCAAACTATTGAAGAACCAAATTTTGTTGTTTATAATAGTAGTTGTGCAGTTGGAATTGGAAAAATTAAAGTAAAGGCTTTCATGACGGCTATGATCTGAGAACCGAGAATTGGTCGCTTGCCTGTTTAATCAGGTAGGTACTCAGGGAGCCAATGGCGAAACCGGTCAATTTATTTTGATCGGTTTTTTTCCGTTAACGGGAGGGTAATATGACAATCCACAAATCATTGCGTCGTATCCTGCAAAATGCAGCATATACAGGTTATGTTTTATCAATTGTATTCCTGGTGTTCAGCCTTGTGTTGGCAATGGGGGTTAAGTCGGTGCGGGCTGACGAAGGTGGAGAAGGGCAACCCGAAGCGCCCGCAGGAGAATCGAATGGCGAGGCGTTGGATAGTTCGCCGTCGCCTGCTGAACAGGAGCCGGCTCTAGCAGAACCTACAGGAGACGAGACTGCAAGTGATGAACCTGTGGTAGAAGAGCCGGAAGTATTACTGGTTGAAGAAGGTGAACCTGAAATATGCCCACCTGAAGAAACACCCCCCTCCGCTGATGTGATCATCGAAGTAGAGATGCCTGCACAAGAAGCAACCCAATCCACCGATATGGAACCAGCAACCGAATCGGTGGAGGAAATTGTGACGCTGCTGAATGAACAAGGGTTGGAACTGGTGAATAAAGAAGGAGAAAGTATTCCGCTGTCCAGTGAGGAAGCTGCAAAAGCTTTGGCTGGCAGCGACCCATTTTTCTGGGATGGAACACAGTGGATTGGTTACACCATTGACGGCACGGGCTGCCCGGCAAATGTTACCTGTCTGCCCAGCGCCACGCCTTTCCAGGCTGCCGTGAGCAGTGCACCCGAAGGCGCCATGATTTATGTGGCTGCCGGTCATTACGACGAAACAGTAACCATTACCACCAACAATCTTTCTTTTTCTGCTTTTTCGACTATTGATGTCGCAACTGACGGTTCTGTAACTTCTTCAACATCCGGGATTGCCACAATCACTCAGATTATCCTTGATGCGCTTTTTGGTACTACAAAGGGTGTTCACAGTGCCAAAGTGGTTGTTGAGGATGGTGGAAGATTGGATGATGGCTTCAGCCTGGTGAAAGATGATGGCACGGTAACCGCCGATGTGGTTTTATACCCTGCAGATGGATATTTCCGCATCAAAGATGCCAATGACGATTCCATCAATTATGAATGGGAATGCGGTGAACCTGATCAGGATATCACCTTCCTGGTAACTTATCGGGTTGTGTTTAAGGACCTTTTTAATCAAGATGTCATCGATTATTACAACTTGCAGACAGATGATACGGGATTGAATCGAACAGCCCAGGAAAGGCTTGAACAATTGTTGCTGGCCGTTAATATTTTTAAGAATTTGCCGACTCCTTTAGATCCGCAGGATGAACAGGATCTATTCTGGCATATTTTAGGTGATACAGCTGAGTATAATCCGCCACTCACCCCAAATCCGATTCCCATCGTATTGGATGCCGCTCAACAGGCCTTGTTTGATCAAGTTATTGCCTGTTATGCTGACAGCGCGTGCAAGGCAGAAACAGGTAACTCCTGGGAAATCTGGTTCCTGTGGGTGACGAACGGCCAGGGTGAAGAAGAACCAATGCCCTTTGTGGTGGATGGGACTACTTTCACGCAATTAAGTTTTATTTATCTTGATCCTGGCGAAGATGGCGACGACGATGACATCACGGATGATGACGACATCACGGATGATGACGACATCACGGATGACGATGATATCACCGATGATGACGACATCACGGATGACGATGATATCACCGATGATGACGACATCACGGATGACGATGATATCACCGATGATGATGACATCACGGATGACGATGATATCACCGATGATGACGACATCACGGATGATGATGACATCACGGATGACGATGACATCACGGATGATGATGACATCACCGATGATGACGACATTACGGATGACGATGACATGGGTGATGATGATATTCCCCAAATTGAAGCAGATGTTGTTCCCACACTGGCTGCGCCGGGAGTTCCTGTGGCAGTTCAAACCACCCAGTTAATCCCCGTCACTGGCATTGACTTGACTGAAGCCTCAACCAATCCAGCCTTGTTCTTCAACCTTTCGCTGGCATCTCTGGGCTTTGGGATGGTTGCTCATGGATTAGTGCGAAATCGTCGCAATGATGAGTAACTCAACGTTTTGAAATTACCCCCCTGCCAATTTGTCAGGGGGGTTTTTTTATTGATCCTGGAAATCTATTAAAATTGTCCTTGTAAAACGGACAAAAATTGAAATACAAAAACCGAATACTAACTATTGACAAACCTGAAATAATCACTATAATAAATTTATATTAAATTGAGAAAAATTTTTTCTCATACATGATTGAAAGCAATGATCTGAGCATCATAATTTGGTCGCTTGCCTAGAAAATAATCCAGGCGTGATCTCAGGGAGCCAGTAGCGAAACCGGTCAATTATCCAATTGATCGGTTTTTTTTATTTTTACCCACAGGGAGGGTAACATGACTTTCAGAAAATACCTTTATCGCTTCTCGAAAAGCATTGCCTACACAGGATATGTGCTTTCAATCTTATTCCTGGTGCTGAGTGTGGTTTTATCTCTGGGAATTAAACCTGTTATGGCTGACGAAGGTGACGCTGCGGGATCGGAAACGCCAGCCAGTGAACCGGCTGTTTCGGAGCCTGCCGGTGGTGAAAGTACATCACCGGTGGAAGCCCCAAGCAGCGATGGTGACGCAATGGCATCCGTTGATGAATCCATTGATGACGACATAGCGCCTGTTGAAGAGCCTGCTGACATGGGAGATGACGCAGCGCCTGTTGAAGAACCTGCTGACATGGGGGATAACGCAGCGCCTGTTGAAGAACCTGCTGACATGGGGGATGACGCAGCACCTGTTGAAGAACCTGCATTAACTGACCAATCACTTGCACCAGTTGAAGCAGCGCCAGTCAGCAGTGATGGTTCCGATTCTTCTTCCGAGAGTGGCGCTGAAGACACCCCGGCAACTGAAGCTGTCACAGATGTTGTGGAAATGCTTGGCAACGGTGGAAAACAACTGGTTAATGAAAATGGCGATGTAATTCCTCTGGCAAGTGCCGAAGCTGAACAAGCGCTTGCAGGCAAGGATCCATTCTTCTGGAACGGTACGAAATGGGTTGGCTATACAGTGGATGGCACAGGCTGTCCGGCTAATGTGGAATGTAATGCCAGCGCCACGCCTTTCCAGGCAGCCGTTGACAATGCTCCCGCCGGCGCCATGATTTATGTGGCACAGGGCCAATATCATGAAACTGTGACGATCAATAAAGCCAACCAATCCTTTACCGCATTTACATTAATTGAAGCTTTGTTGGATGGCACAATCGGCTCCTATGTTTCTGGTTATGCTTCGGTTGATAAATTCATTTTGAATGCCATATTCGGAGACACCAACGGCGTTTATGGCAAAGAAATTGTAGTCAACAACGGCGGCAGACTCGATGATGGATTGAGCCTGGTGGAAAAAGATGGGCATGTAACCGCCAATGTAAAGATTATCTCTAGCGGTGATTATTACATCATCCAGGATGCCAATGATGCCAACATCTCCTTTGAATGGGAATGTGGTGAACCCGACATGTCAATCTATCCTGGTTCAGGCAATATTTATCAAATGGTGTTCAAAGCCCCTCTTGATCCTGACATTGTGAATTATTACACAGCCACCAGCCCTGATGAGCGCGGTTTTGGGATGACTGCAACCGATCGTCTGAATGACCTGATGATCGCTGTGAATGTCTCTACACGGGATAATTGGAGCACCAATGAAAAATTGATCTTCTGGTATTTAATGGGCAACAAAACCTATGATGGTAAAGATATTTGGACCCAGTTAATGAACAACTCGCAAAGAGCCAAAACACTTTCCATTCTCAATGGTTCGAATGACACCATTGCTCTCAATAGAGGTATCTGGTTCCTGTGGCCTACCTTGCAAAACGGTCAAACAGTCAGCCCATTCAATCGCCAGCTAACCTTCATCAATTATTCAAATCGGGTGATTCGCGGCTGCACCGATGATGGCAGCGATAATTACAACCCGAACGCCACCGTGGATGACGGCTCCTGCATCACCATTCAATACGGCTGCACCGATCCGACTGCTATTAACTACAACGCTTCAGCCAATGTGAATGACGGCTCCTGTGTCCCGGTCATCACCGGCTGCACTGATGAGACTGCCTTCAATTACAATCCGGCAGCCAATACAAATGACGGCTCCTGTGTACCAGTCATTACCGGCTGCACCGATGAGACTGCTGTAAATTACAATCCATCTGCCAATACCGATGACGGTTCCTGTGCACCAGTTATCACTGGCTGCACTGATGAATCCGCTTTGAATTACAACCCGTCTGCCAACACCGATGACGGTTCCTGTGTCCCGGTCATCACTGGCTGTACCGATGAAACCGCATTGAATTACAACCCGGAAGCTAATACAGATGATGGATCCTGTTCATACATCACCGGTGATGATGACGATACGGACGATGATGACACCGATGACGATGATATGGATGATGATGACAGTGGCGATGATGATGATGTTACCGGCGACGATGATGACACGCCTGTGGTTGAACGCGAAACGGGCGACGATGATTTCGCCGGTGGCGGCTTGCTGCCCCAGTATGCCAATGAAATTGTGCCCACCCTGGCTGCACCGGGTGATCCCAGCGCTGTGGCCAGCGAGATGATGCTGCCGGTGACAGGTATTGACCTGGGCAAGGGTGCGGCAAACCCGGCTTTGTTCTTCAACCTGTCGCTGGTTTCACTGGGCATCGGCATGATTGCTCACACCGTGACCAAAAAGCAGCGTGACGAATAGCCTGATCGAATTAAATCAATGAGATTCAAAAGCGCCCCGCCGATTAGAGCGGGGCGCTTTCTGTTAATTCTGATTGTCCAAGCGCCTTTTTATTTCGGCAGCATATTGCAAAATGACATGCTGCAGGAAAGGCTCCAGGCTTTCAGAGCTCATGCTGCCAAAGCGTTTTTCGTTGATTTGCGCCTGCAATTGAGCAGTGAATGCATCACCCAGGTCATACTTATGCATAATCTCCAGCACTCTGCCGGATGCATCCAGTAAACGAAAAGTACCGTAATCGATGGGCTCATGATTTAAGCCCTGTGCGCTGGTTAGCAAAAAGCCAACCAGTGAAAGCAAATCATCGCGCAGTGAATCAGTGTTCATAAAGGTTTACCCCAGCTTTCAGCAAAACAGAATTGATTTAATTCTTTCCTGGCAGGAGCCTCCGGTTTGTATTTAGGAAAGCCTGCCGCAACTAACAAAAATGGAAGCATGTGTTCGGGAATGTTTAGCAAAACCTGCACCGCTTTTTGATGAAAAGATGCCACCGGGCAGGCTCCCAAACCGAGGTCATGAGCAGTTAATAACAAATTTTGCATGGCAGCACCCAGGCTCATGCTCATGTATTGAAACAACCAGGGATCTTTTTCAGGATTTTCCTGGCTTATGTCGATGCATAAAACGAATACTGCCTGGGGTTTGCCTATGATGCCGGGCGCCAGGGCACCAAGCATTTGCAAACGGAGCGGATCCTGAACAACCAGGAATGACCAGGCTTGCATGTTTCCGCCGCTGGCAGCCATTGAGGCTGCGGTGAGCATTTTTTGGATCGATTGCAGCGGGACTGGCTCATTGGTAAATTCGCGAATACTGCGCCTTGTTGAAATCGTTTGCCATGTTTCCATCAAGCATGCTCCCTTATTTTTTTATTCAGTATACCAAATGCAGTAATTGTCTGACCATATAATTGCTTTTCCCGGTATGTATGTTAGAATTTTCTGGAATTTACTGAAAACGAGGTTTTCATGTTGATAGATCATTGTGGACGCTCTATAACCTATTTACGCATTTCCATCACTGACCGCTGTAATTTGCGGTGCGTTTATTGCATGCCGCCTGATGGTGTGGCCTGGCAGCCTCATGAGAATATTTTGCGGTTTGAAGAAATTGTTGAATTTGTGCGCGTTGCTGCCGGCCAGGGAATTCGACAGGTTCGCCTGACAGGAGGCGAGCCGCTGGTGCGGCCAGGAGTGGTTGACCTGGTGCAAATGCTGTCCGAAATTTCAGGCATCGATGACCTCAGCCTCACAACAAACGGGTTATTATTGGAAAAACTGGCCCACCCCCTTAAAAAAGCCGGATTAAAACGGGTGAATGTGAGCCTGGACACACTGAAGCCGGAGAAATATTTGCGCATTTGTCGTGGAGGTTCATTGGATGCCGTGCTGCGCGGACTTTCGGCGGCTGAAGATACCGGCTTCGAACCGATTAAAATTAACATGGTAGTGATGCGCGGTGTGAATGATGATGAATTGGTGGATTTTGCCCGCCTGACTTTGGAAAATCCCTGGCATGTGCGTTTTATTGAATTGATGCCGATTGAAAACCAACAAGACTGGGGCAAAGGTTTTCCACAGCCAAGCAATGCCTTCATCTCAACCAGCGAAATAAAAGAGATCATCCATGCAGATGGTTTAACACCCGTGGAGGACTTGACGGGTTATGGACCTGCGCGCACTTTTCAATTGCCCGGTGCAATGGCTACCATCGGGTTTATTTCTCCCATTGGTCAGCATTTTTGCAGTGAATGCAACCGCCTGCGTTTGACCGCTGACGGAAACCTTCGATTGTGCCTGTTGAACGATTTTGAGATCCCGGTGCGTGACGCCATGCGGGCGGGCAGGTCGATATTGGACATCCTGGAAGAAGCCATGCAACTCAAACCTGAAGGGCACTCCCTGGCAAAAAAGATGAGCGCGCATAATCGCAAGATGGCGCAAATTGGGGGATAACTAATTTATCAGGCAGTACCAAACTGGCGGTCGCCGGCGTCACCCAAACCAGGGACGATGTAACCTTTTTCATTCAGGTGGTCGTCAATGGCCGCCAGGTAGATGGGCACCTCGGGATGATGTTTGTGCAGGAGAGCAATGCCTTCAGGAGCGCCGATCAACCCTACGAATTTGATCTTCTTAACTCCCCAGCGTTTTAATACATCTATCGTGGCTGTTGCAGAACCGCCAGTGGCCAGCATGGGATCGAGGATTAAGCATACCGAGACGGTGGGTTCAATGGGCAGTTTGTTGTAGTATTCAACCGGTTTGAGGGTTTTCTCATCGCGATAAAGACCGATGTGCCAAACTTCAGCTGAGGGCATCAACTCCCACACACCTTCAGTCATTCCCAGGCCGGCGCGCAAGATGGGCACCAGCCCGATTTTTTCTTTCAATTGTTTACAGGGTGCAATGGCCAGAGGGGTTGATACATCCACAGGTTCAGTCTCCAGATCGAGGGTGGCTTCATAAGCGAGCAACCCGGCAATCTCACGCACCAGTTCACGAAATTTCTTTGGTTCGGTTTCAATACTGCGCAGTAGTGAAAGTTTATGGGCAATAAGGGGATGATTGGAAACAAAAACGTTGGACATGCGGGTCGCTCCTGAGAAGAAGAATATTAATGTGTATTATATCCATTTCCGGCTTAATTTTTAGGCTTCAATGATATAATCAACAAGTTTGGTAAAACCAAACCTTTTTTGTCCGGTTTGGTATTCATCTTTAGGAGCAAAGAATGTCTGATTTAAAACCTACTCGTGTAGAAAACGATGTGGTTGTTTCGCTTGCCTACACACTTACCGTTGATGGTCAGTTATATGATTCATCTGATGGACATGCGCCATTCAACTATTTGCACGGGCATCGCAACATCATTCCAGGTCTTGAAAAAGCCCTGGTTGGTCTTGCTGCCGGAGAAAGCCGCGAAGTTTTGGTATCTCCCAGCGAAGGTTATGGTGAATTTGATCCCGAATCCTTGATCGATATGGATCGCGAATTATTCCCCGAGGGATACGAACCCCAGGTAGGCGCATTTTTACATGTGCGCGGCGACGATGGTCAGGTGCACACAGCCTGCATTCATGAAATCCACGACAAAACGATCACTTTGGATCTCAATCATCCGCTGGCTGGCAAAGAACTGCTGTTCAAGGCCACTGTGCTTGATTTACGCGCTGCCTCGGCAGAAGAATTGCAGCACGGCCACATCCATCAATCCAATGAGGGTTGCGGCTCAGGTGGTGATTGTTGTTCGGAAGGATGCGGCAGCGGCTGTTGCTAATTTGTGTAAATAAACGAAAAACGGTTTGGACGCGATTTGTCCAAACCGTTTTTTGATTAATGTGTGGCGCAAGAAATACAGGGGTCAAAGGCGCGCACCACCCTGCCCACCGCATTCTCCAATTCCAGGTTCACCTCACCCGGGGTGACATAGCGCTTGGCGGCGACCATCAGGGCGCGCTCAATGGCCAGCATGTTGTGAACCGTGGGGATGATGAATTCAGCCCATACAATCTTGTCTTTTTCCACCAGGTAGTGATGAATGAGTGGGCCGCGGGGGGCTTCAACCAGGCCGTAACCCTCTCCATCGCAGGGTGTGTAGGGTACGGCAACGTCATCGTTATCGAGAGGCGTGGATAAAATTTCAATGGCTTTTTCCATGGAATAAACCATTTCAATACCGCGGCAAAGGTCAAACAACATGATGGGATGGGCAGGTTTGCCGAATTCTGCAACCAGTTGTCGAAAATACCGGTCGGCGCAAGAGGTGCCCAGCGAATCACTCATATTCATGCGCGCCAGGCTGTTGGCGCGCAAGACTTCGCCCTTATAACTGGTCTGCCCGGCGTAACTGTAATCGGTATCTTGATAATCCATGTACTCGCGGAATTCGCTGGCGTCGAATTCGGCGGCGGTGGAACCATCGGGCGCCATGATGCGAATGCGGTTGCTGTCGCAATCGGGGCAATTCGATTCGGTTGAAGCGATGTAATAAGCCGGGGCATCGTCACCCCACGATCCGATGCGCTCTTTCATCTGAAGAGAAGCTTCCCAGTAGTATTCAAAAAGTTCACAGGCAACCGGCAGCATGGTCTGAATGCGCTGCCGCATGGCTTCGGCTTCAGCGGCGGCAATGCCACTGGTGACCCCGCCCACTTTGGCTTTGACCGGGTGAATGAACTGACCCCCTGCAAGGCTGATCAGGTCAGTGCCAATCTTTCTCACCTGCAGCGAGCGCTGTGCCAGTTTAAAATGAGCTTCTTCACTGTCAGCCTGGAAAATGCTGGAAACTCCCAGCCGGTCGGGCATGGTAAAAATGAAAACCGAGGTGGCCTGATTTTGAATCATTTG